>Ga0208243_1000207_pt1 | contig 42536 bp, 69 predicted proteins | sample Subbio2Aug_QV12A_FD_184826 | JGI IMG/M metagenome (GOLD analysis project Ga0208243, IMG submission 184826) | Serpentinite rock and fluid subsurface biosphere microbial communities from McLaughlin Reserve, California, USA - CR12Aug_QV12A (SPAdes) | ecosystem: Environmental > Terrestrial > Deep... | reverse complement strand
CCCGCCAATACATATATCAGCCCTGTACTTTCCCGACGCCTTGTGAAATGAGCAGCCTATAGGCAGGCTTTTACCTGCGGGTTTTGCTCTTATAAATGTATTTATCCACCTTGGAACGAATATGCATGTATCTGCTGAATAGATTTTCTTTCCACCACCAATCAAGTCTTTATCCAAATCCCATCCATCAACTTGGTTTTCGACCCACCATTTTCTAAAAACTGAATACCTTAGCCACTCATCACAAACAACGGTACCAACATACCACGGGCTTCTTTTCAAGTGTGAAGGTGAGTAGCAGCGCGACAGCATAGTCGTCCACGCTTTATAAGCCTGCTCTTTGTTGCCGTTTCCGTCGCATACGCTATCTACGTCATTTATCCCGTGCCCGAAAACTTTTTTACGCATCGTCAGCCTCCAGCGGCAACAGCCACGACTTGCTCATGCTTGGCGCCTGGAACGTGCCACCATCAGCGCGCAGAAAACGCCGCTTCTCGGTGCCCATGCGGACAATGATCAGCTTTGGCGTGATATCCGCAACGCGCCCCATAACGCGCCCAGCAGCGCCGTTATCAACAATTACGCGCTGGCCCTTGATCAGGCCGGATAGAAACTCTGGTGTAGGTCTCATTGGTCCTTCCCCTTCATCGCTTCAAGCTCCTGTTCGGCCCTTCGCATTTCTTCAGTTCGCGCCTTGCGCTTGTCCTCTGAAGCCTTCCCTTGAACCTGAGAGCGCAAAGCCTTCCAGCGTGCGCGAAGGTCTTGCGGGTCTTTCGCCTTTGGACCAGAAAGCAAGCCGGCGATAGCAACGCCATCCGCCGAAATAGACTCTTCCCGGTTTTGCTCGATCAGCAAAGCCGCCTTTGGCGCATCAAGCCTTCCCAGCTCCCTAGCCTGCTCAATTGCCGGAACACGGCCCGCCTTGTCGTAGCCAAGCGACACATGCCACTCAAGCGGAACGCATTCGGCCCGCTTTTCGCGCACAAGGCGGTCGTAGGCTTCGCAGAATGCCAATCTAGCGGCTACCTTGTCTCTCGCCTCCAGCAGCGGCCTGGCGACTTCTAGCGCGCCTATAATCTCGCCACTCAAGACGACCGTGCGCGATTCATCGGCGGCAAGCTGCGCAATGGCCCAAGCCTCTTCGCGCCCTGGCCGTCCATCGGATGCCTGGCCATTCTGGATCTGGCGGATCAAGTCGGCAGGTTTTGGGGCGAACCTTCCGCCATCGGGATCTTGCACATGACGGTTTAGCGCCTCACGCACTGTTGCGAGGTCATACGGCGCCATTGCCGAAAAGAAGATATCAGCCAGGCCGGTGGTTATCTGGCGTTCGTAGATTGCCATCGTAGCCGCAAGTAGCTGTGTGAACGCGCTTTTGTCTTCAGCCAACATGGATAACATCCCCCTCGATTGTCACTGGCTCGCCAAGATCAAATGCCGGTTGACCAGCAATACGCGCCGCCTCTCTGGCCGCAATCTCCTCGACAACGCGCCGGTTGTTTTCCTCGACTGCCGCCTGTTTGTTGAATGGCTTGTAGCCTCCACGTCCACCACCCTTCTCCGCCGACTGCTGCGCCCTGCGTATCCAGTTGCGCCAGGTTGCCGGCCAATCAGCCTTGGTCTTGGCCTCGCCCCTCCAGTAGTCAACAAAGCTCTCCGTCTCAGTCTTTACGTTTACCACTGGAGCTGATTCAGCAGCCCACGCCCTCATTTCCGCAGTGAGCATGAAAGGGTCTGGAATCTTGGTCTTCTTTGCCGTTTTGGTCGGCGCAGACGACGGGGGCTTTTGATCCTTATGGTTGGGGTTGGGGTTGGGGTTGGGGTTGGGGTTGGGAGCATTGCCTTCGCATTCGCTTTCAATGCGTTCGCATGACTTTTCCGGTGCGTTCGCATTGCGATCGCATTGCGTTTGCTCTGCTTTCGCTTTGCGCCATCTTGCTTTTGCGCTTTGCGATGCTTTCTCGCGCTTGCCGGAAATTGCCTGTATCTCTGCGTCACAACGGAAATGGCGCCAGCCATCGTCGGTCATGGTGAAGAACTCAGACAGCACCGTATCAATCGCCTGTCGCTGTGAGTCTGTCTGCGCACGGGTCAGCCTGTATACCTGACGAACATCGTCTGGAAGCGGTGTTTCCCGCTGGTAATAGGCGTCAAGCAATCGCCTATACGCCATATCCTCGTCCCATGTTAAGTGCCCTGTAGCGCTTGCGTAGTCGCCTAGGTGGAATGCGTAGTAGTTCATTGGAGCGCCCTAATTTTTGCCCAGCAAACTCCGCAGAAATACTTTATCGAGTCTTCAGGTCTTCCCTGTACTCGCGTCATAGCTATTTCCATGGCGTCCTCCAGCTGGAATACGCTGATTCTTGGGAGGAAATGCCGGCGAATGTCATTTTTGAATTTGTCCGTAAATCCTCTATTCGAGTGATAGTTTTTGAAGATCCCTTCAAGCTTATCAATGGCCTTGTCTTGTCGACGCCTTTCAGCCCTTTGCAGCCTTTCAAAAGCTTTTAGCTGCTCTCGCTTTTCCTCCATTCGCTCCGCTTTTTCTGCAATAGTCTCGGGCGATACCTGAAGAAGGCCGTTCGACTTACCGCGATTGCAGTCGAAACAGGCTGTAATCAGGTTATCCACCTGATTTGTTCCGCCCTTTGAAACTGGCTTTATGTGGTCAGCCTCAAGCACAACCTCCGGCGGGCATGAGCCACAGTATTGGCACTGAAATCCGTCCCGCTTGAAAACGTCAAAGCGTAGCTTTTTACCGACTGGCTTGCGCTCGGGCATTGATCAATCCTCCCCAAGCGCCAGAAACTCGCTTGCCTTCATGCCGAAGGCGCTAGCGATGCGATCAAGCATTTCGCCCTGAATCATTGCCTTACCTACAGCCAGGCGGCTTACGTAGTTCTCTGAGATGCCGGCCTTTTCGGCTAGATCCTTGTTTTTCATGTTGGCCGCTGCAAGGGCCAGTCGAAGGGATTTTCCGGTGTCTGTGGTGCTGCTCATGCGTAACGCTCCTTTGTGGTTTTGCACATGATAGATGTGAAATTATTTTTGCGCAATGCAAAAAATAGGCTTGACTGGCCGATGCCGTGACACTACAGTTCACCACATGCCAGCAACAACGGCACCGCTCTTTAACAACATGCGCCATGCACAGCTAGCCGGAAACGGCGAGGCAGCCCCGGCTAGATCCTGTGGGGCGACACAAAGTCAGGATCATATTTTCCCTATTCTCAGGGTTAGGGCCTGAGTGACAGCTGGAAAGACAGCCTATACAGCCTAGAAAGGGCCGCGAGCTGCCGCTATTTGAACGCAGCGATCAATTGGAGGATTCAGCATGTAACGGGCCTGCCACGGTCGGCACGACTAAGACCGAAACCATTGAAGAAAGCCCGGCGCTGTCGGGCTTTCGCTAGGTTTCACCAATGCCTCTTGTGTAGGAGGTATTGGGAAATCACACCAAACGAGGCTTAACGATGAACGAACAACTGCAACAGGCGCTTGCTGCGCTACTCAACAAAACCGTGGCTGGCGTAGAGGCTGGCGCTTCATTCTTGCAGACTGAACTGCCGGACGTTATTCAGCAGTTGCTGACCTGGAAGCTAGCTAGCTCAATCTTGACGGCTATTATTTGCGCAATCTCGATTGCCTTAATCTTTGTAACATTCAAGGCCATCAATCGCGGTGTGAAATCTGAGCAAGGCCTTTGGCATGATTATGATTCGCCATTTAACGGGCTGAGCTTTTGTGGATTTTTGTTCTACATTCTCGGCTCTGTCGGGTGCATTCCTTTGGCCTTTGAGCTTTTCTCAAATGCAGGCGTTGCCCTTCAAATCTGGCTTGCCCCGAAGATCTACCTGATCGAATACGCAGCAAGCCTTGCAAAGTAACCCGGCCCAGCCTCTCCACGATGCTCAAATAGGCCACCGGTGCCAGCCGGGAATAGCTGGCGATCATTTATGACGTAGGGTTTAGGAGGTGGAGATGAGCGTAACAGACGCCAAGCAAGACGAACGCATCCGCGCAGCGCTGCGCAATGCAGACAAGAAAGGTCAGCTCCAAGTGGTCGCGGCTGTAACAGGTATTGCCGGCGGCGTTAATGAGCTTCGCCGGATTATGAACAGCACCGATGCGCTGTCAATCATGGATCGCGGCATGCTCGGGATTCACCTTGCATAACCCACCGCCCTGCCGGTAGCAGGGCAAACCTAATTTTATTGGAGGAATGCAGAATGCCTGAGCCACTTTTCCACCTACAGCCTGACCAGTTCCTTGACACTGCCGAGGGCCAGAACTGGCTGGCTGGCGCAGTTGATGACCTGATCGAAGGCACGCTGTATATCGACGGTCGCGTGCGTCATGCCGAGGTGATCAGCCTCGAAGACGCCATGGCCGACCACGTTGGCACCAAGTACAGCGCTGGCGAGGACTACGACGGCGCACTAGGCCAGGTGCTGCGCAACGTCCTAGCAGGCGATATCGACAGGGCAAGCGCTGCATTGCGTCTGCTGATCACCAAAGAGGAAGTACGCGCCATGGCTGAAGAGCTGGTGCGCCCACTGTCTCAGGTTTATGCGGATAGTTTGGAGGATGATCATGATTAAGCAGTATGAGCTTGTATGGATTGGCGGCACGGAAAGCGAAATGCAGGAAAGTGCTTACGGTGACTGGGTTAAAGCCGAGGACTACGACGCCCTGCAATCCCTGAATGCCGAGCTGCTGGAGGCGCTTGTCGAAGTGACGGCAAGCCTTGCATGGAATGCACACGGAGAATGCCGCGCAATCCATGACGGGCCAATCATGCCGTCGACTGGAGCGGTTGAGATGGGTAAAGCCGCCATCGCCAAGGCAAGGAGCCAAGCATGACCGATAAAAGCGCACCCTATAAATACGGATGGAATGACTTCCTAGACGGGAAAGGCTGGGATGACAACCCCTGGACTGAGTGCAGTGATTTTGGCAGTGAATGGTGCGATGGGTACATGGATGCCGAAGAACTAGCAGATACGGTAGGAATCGATCAAGTGGAGAGAGCAGAGTGACCGCCCACGAACGCCAGGCACGCGAGGCGATACGCCGCCTGGGTATATCGCCAGCGCCTATGATCGAACTAGGCGCAGTCATCAGCTATATCAGCGACGGCCACTATCAACGGCAATACTGCGAGGGTGTGCGGGATTGCTTGATTGACAAGGCTAGGCGCGCGGCTAGCAAACAGGCTCAACGGCTGCGAGATGCAGAGTAGCACTTACTGAGGATTGCGGGATGAAAAAACGGCTTATTCTTTCGGCTTGCTTTGCCGGGATCGGGGCTGCATTGGCGAGCGGCGGCATTTACTGGGATGACTGGCGGCTTTACGTAGTGACGGGGCTTGCATCTACCATCGCAATTATTTCGGAGGCCATGAAATGACCACAACACCAGTAACCAGCATTACAGACGAGCAGTTGGCGGAGATTGAAAGTCTAGCCAGCAGCATTAATCACTGGAATATGCCTAAGGCGTTTCAGGAAGCCGAGGAAGGTGTTCACCCTAGTGAATGGGAGTGGCATGTAGGCGCTATCGACGAGGATGGAAACCAGTATCCGCTGCTGCATGTTAATGCGCACCAATACGACAGCGACGATTCAGAGCTGCTGGCGCGTTACTACGCTGCATGCAACCAATCGGCAATCATCGGCCTTATCGCCCGACTGAGAGCGGCAGAGGCTGATGCTAAGCGCTTCCGCCTGTTCATCGAAACAGTCGAGGCAGAGTCGGCAGGCGCTACGCTAACGGCTCAGCAGAAGCACCTTTTTCACTGCATGAACTCAGTTGACTCGGTTACAACAGATCAGCTAATCGGATTTTTCGACGCAGCCATGGAGCGCAAAGCATGACCCTTACCGCCGATTCATTCCCTAAGCTGGTGGCCCTGATCGAATCAATGGGCCTGACGTTTAACGATATCTTCCGCAGTCCGATTCGTATTGGTGGTGTTTGGCAGTGTGAGGTGGTGGGATGACCTGTCCATTCTGCAAGCGTGACCCGTACCACTACGTCGATATTGGTGTTGGATTCGTTCCAGCAGCCGTCGAATGCTGCGATCTAGGTATCGACTTGTTCAGCCACGAAGGCAGTAGCAAATTTGCGCGCCGCGTCCTGCGAGACATGCAGTCGCCGTCGCCCCGAGCTAAAGCAAGGGCAATGAAGGTTCTGCGCGAATTTGGATACAAGCCAGAGAAGCGAAGCAAAAACCGACCGGAAACTCCGATTCTTGTTATTGAATCGAAGTGGGCGGCATTATGACCAGTCGCTACCAACGCGCCCGCCGATACGCCATCTGGCGAGGACTGTGCTGGGCTATCGGCGTCTTTACTCTCTACGTGCTGGCTCTGGGGCTGGCTGACAAGATTACGGGGTGATCAATGGAAGACTACGGCGACCGCGATATGATGGCGATATGCGCATTCCGCTACTGCCTGGGGCGCAGAACCTATGTGGTGAGCGAGTGCGTGGCCTGGCTGATTCGCGTGTGGGATAAGCTGGACGCGAAGGCTCGGGCGGTGATAGAGCGAGATCTACTGGAAGAGATCAAGCGCGACGACGATGCACGGGCAGATGGTAGCGATTGGCACCCGCTAGGCATGGACTGCGACCGGGCCGACTGGCTGAGGTTGCGTGACTTCATTTTGGATAGCAAGTAGAGGTGATTTATGAGTGAGTGGATTAAGTGCAGCGAGCGGATGCCGGGCATCCCAAACGGGCCTTCTTACGGCAATTGCACAAACGTAATTGCATGGAGCTCTGGATGGAAAGAGACAAGGCAGATGGTGTGGCGCTCAAACATATACGCAAAAACAGAAAAGGGACGCGCCCCTAGATGGGAAGAAATGTATGGCTGCCTTGCATTCAGCGAACCAACGCACTGGCGTGAAATGCCTGAGCCGCCAAAGGACTAACTATCACGGAAGCGAACGCGCAGTCAGCCGACAGCGATGCCAGGGCAGCCAGACGGCAGCCGATACCGGGAGACGGCCCGGCGCTTCCACCCTATTCTGTATGCATGAACAGGTTGACGAGGTGCGTGTATCAGCTATGATGAACGTGTCGCTTAGCACCGACGCGCAATACCGCAAAAACAGAAGGACTCTAGGCAAAGACCGTTTGAGACTGGTCTGGGCCGGTAGGTATAGGGTTCGTTCTTCTCCCTTTGCGTACCTGTCCCGGGTGCTAACCCAGATCAGCCTCAAGCGGTTTTTTACGCCTGTCTGATGCAGCGTTTACCAAGGGTCTCCTGCTGCGACGAAAGCAAAACCCAACAATATGTGAAGTGAATTTGCCAGTCATACCTTTGACAACGGGGATGAACAGCGTTTTTAAGGCACGTCCGGTTAGCAGCTACCGGCGAGGTGCGGGGTGGAACCGATCCGATATTCGGTTAGCTGATACAGGGCTGGCAGGCCGATAGGCAACAAAGGTGACGCAGCATCCGTATAGGTGCCACAAGCGTTGTCTATGACTACTTACACACTGGAGACATGCAATGACCACAGAACAGCAAGCACGAATGGCAGCACAAATCGACTGGGCAACAACTGGCGAGTTCAACTCTGACCTGTACACAGGCGAGGCAAAGGACGCCTACGCAAATGAGGCCGCGAAGATCCAGCGGCAATGGGATAACCAAGAGGCATAATCATGTTTAAGAAGGCAGAACGCAAGCAGGCAAGGCTACGGCTCGCACTTGCTGGGCCTAGTGGCAGCGGCAAGACTTACTCAGCCCTGCAATTGGCGACCGGACTAGGCGGTAAGATTGCAGTCATCGATACCGAACACGGCAGCGCGTCACTGTACGCAGACCTGGCCGAGTTCGACGTTATGGAGCTGCAAGCGCCGTACTCGCCGGAGCGATACATCGAGGCAATCAAGGCCGCAGAACAGGCCGGCTATAACGTCCTTATCATCGACAGCTATTCGCACGAGTGGACTGGTGCCGGCGGATGCCTGGAGATCAACGACGCTATCGCCAAGGCGAAATACAAGGGCAATACATGGTCTGCCTGGAATGAGACCACGCCGCGCCACCGTGCGCTGATCGACAAGATTCTGACCAGCCCTATGCACATTATCTGCACCATGCGCAGCAAGACGGAAACAGTGCAAGGCGAAGGCAAGAAGATACTCAAGCTGGGCATGAAGTCAGAGCAGCGCGAAGGCTCAGAATATGAGTTCACTGTCGTCTTGGATATTGTGCATGACGGCAACGTCGCGGTGGCGACCAAAGACCGTACCAAGCTATTCAAGGAACCTGAGCTGATCACGCCGGCGACTGGTGAGCGCCTTCTTTCATGGCTGAATGATGGCCGCAGTCAAGAACAGCAGGCCGCAGAGTCCGCGCAAGAGGCTATTGAGCGCATTCCGCTGTGCGAGACGATGAACGAACTACAATCTGTATACGCCGCTGCATATCGGCAGGTACAGGGTAACGAAGATGCCTTGGCGCGACTCAATGAGGCCAAGGATAAGCGCAAGGCACAACTACAGGAGGCCCAATAATGCGCGGCGTAAACAAGGTGATTCTAATCGGGACTTGCGGACAAGACCCGGAAACGCGCTACCTTCCGAACGGTAACGCAGTAACCAATCTGAGCCTGGCAACAAGCGAGCAATGGAAGGACAAGGCCGGTCAGAAGCAGGAAAAAACCGAGTGGCACCGTGTCGTTCTATTCGGGAAGGTCGCAGAGATTGCCGGCCAGTACCTGAGCAAAGGCTCCCAGGTATACATCGAGGGCAAGCTACAGACCCGCGAATGGGAAAAGGATGGCGTGAAGCGCTACTCGACGGAGGTTGTCGTGGATATGCAGGGCACCATGCAATTGCTTGGCGGCAAGCAATCCGGTGATCAACCCCAGCGACAGCAAGCGCAAAAGCCGCAGCAGCAGAGCCAGCAAGCGGCAATGCCAGACAGCTACGACGACGACATCCCGTTTGCCCCGGCTCACTACCTTATCGGCGCATAATCACCCACGCACACGGACGTGCATCTACTGGAGCAAAAAACAATGGGCATTTCCCTGTACCACATGACCGAAGAATACCGCCAGGCGCTGCAAGAGCTGAGCGATGCCGACCTGCCTGAAGACGTAGTACGCGACACCCTCGAAGCGCTGGGCGGCGAATTGATCAGGAAGGGTGAAGCGGTTGCGGCATTCGCACTGAACCTGTCCGCAGAGATTGACGCAATCAAGGCTGTCGAGAAGCGAATCAGCGACCGCCGCAAGGCGCTGGAGAAGCGCGCAGAGAACATGCGGGAGTATCTGCGCACCAATATGGAGAAGGCAGGCATCAGCGAGATTAAGGCGCTAGACGGGTCATTCACTGCCAAGCTGGGCAAAGGTCGCCCGTCTGTCGTGATTGACGACGAAGACGCCCTGCCGGATGACAGCGAGTTCGTTCACTGGACTAAGGCGCCGAACAAGACCGCGATTGCTGACGCGATCAAGTCGGGCCAGGAAGTGCCAGGCGCACACCTTGAAACCAAGCCGTCGCTGACTATCAAATGACACCAACCCGCCAGCAGCTACTAGAGTGCGGCGCTGTAAATGTGGTCATGCAGCGTTATCGCATGCGCCACAGCAGGGCGCTGGAGTTGCTGCGTAGCCACGGGATTGACTTCGGCCACGGTAACACGATGCAGCGCAACGCAGAGGCAGCACGCAAGCGCAAGGCAGTATCTATGAAGCTGCGCAGGATGAAGTCTCAGGGCGTATCTGATGCAGACGCCGCCAGGCTGCTGGGCATGACAATATCGCAGATACGCATAACGCGCCGAGAGTACGAAATCGGCCACACAGATGAGAGGAAAAAACGTGGATAGCCAGGCACTGATCAAACAACTACGCGCAGAGCAGCGCGATATCAAGCACCTAACAAAATCACCAGATGAAGTCATCCGCAAGGCCGCTCAGGCGCGATTCACCGAGCTGGGTCTAGCCATCGATGCCGAGCTGCTGCGTCAAGAGCAGCGTGTCGTTTCTATTGTGTGAGGTGGGTATGAATAATTTGCACACTCCAGGCCCGTGGAAGTGGGTCGAACTGGAATTTTGCGGGAAATATCACGAGCTTCAGGATCAATCTGGAGTCGTGATTTGCGATGACGGGTCGGCCTCTGGCGAATATTCCCCTGAGATTGACGTTAATGGCGCAAACGCTCGACTAATCGCCTCAGCACCCGAGCTACTTGGCGCATTGGAAAAAATCAAGATTCGGCTAGAGGTTTACCTTGATGACGAGAGAGACATGGCCGAATCATCCATGCAGGTATGCCTAGACTATGCGCAACAGGCGATTGCAAAGGCACGAGGCGAGCAATGCTAATACCCACCAACACAATCGCCATCAACGACAGCCAGCGCGAACACCTGGCGCGACTCATGGCCGAGTTCGAGCGCAGCAATGGGCCGGTAGAGACCGCGCCCATTCGCATAGGTGACGCGCCCGAATATAAATTTTGCGTGACGCCGCCTGGCAAGCCTAAGCCGGAGGTGCCGCAGCGTGACAAGGTGCCTACGGTGCGTAAGGCAGTGCTCAGGAAGCGGGAGAAGACCGATAAGATTCGCAAGCTGGCTGCGCAAGGCATGGACTCTAGCCAGATCGCAGCTCAGACTGGAATGCGGCAGAAGTACGTGGCCGACCTGGCATATCAGGCAGGCATCAAACTGGCGATGAACCCGCGTCGGAAGGTGGCAAAGTGAGCTGCGTTGTGACTCTGCATGCAGTGGGCGGCAAGCGCGCCGTCCCGCTGGTCAAGGGCACGCAGCCACGGCGCCCGGTATCGTGGGATGTTCGGGCGTGGTTCATCCTGCCGTCTGGCGAGAAAATCACGCATTCCGCCAAGGTGCCAGGCCAGACGGCGGTTAGCCTGGTGCCATTCGTAGGCGCGCTAATCGACAGCCTGGTTGCGGATCACGGAAACGAGGTTAGGTCATGTGGATGGCAGGCTATGACGCATGGGAGGAAGTAATGAGTACATCAGCGGAACGCATGCGAGAGAAGCGAGAGCGCGACAAGCTGAAAGAGGAGGAGAGGCTGGCCCGCCTACTGAGCAGGACAATCAAACTCGACCTGTTCAAAGCCACTGACTACGCGCTGATTCGCACGATGGAGCGCCTGGGCATTGAGGAGCCTCAAGACCTGATCACAAGGCTTATTCATGGGGCCGATATACTTGATGATGAACAGCTTTCACGACTTGCCGATCTAAAGTGAAAATTCACCATGTGACAGCTAAGCGTGACGCGCGCATAATTCACCAATCGAAACTAACAACGCCCCGGAGGCAAGACGATGAGCCTGAATTTAGAAACTGCCGTGATCGCAATTGCAAAGGTTCAGGCTACCTATGGCTGCACTGACATTGAAGCGATCACCAAGATGCAGGGCGCAGCTGCTGAAGCTGGCGACGAGGCTTCGCTTGAGGTCCTTTGCCACATTAAGGCCGAATTGCTCGGCTTGAACCGCTAAGAAATCCTTAGCAGTTGAATGGCTCGCCTCGGTTCGCCGGGGTATCACCACTCAGGTGAATCATGAGGCAGCGAGCAATACCAGTCGAGGAGGTCGCCCTCGCGTATGAATTGCGCACCGAGGGCATTAGCTGGAAACGCATAGGCATAGTGCTAGGGCATCATCCGATACATTTGCGGGATGCACTGGCCTATGTCATCAGGAACGGATTTAGGAGGGCGTGAAATGAGCGAACAGAAAATAGGATGCGTGCCAGATGGCTACATGCCAATCCCGACAGCCGAACAACTGGCCGATGCGCTGGAGAATGTGCGCAGCTTCCACGATATGAGCGCTGAACTGATCGCGCCGGAGCTGCTGGCTAATTTGCTGGCCTCCCCAACCGTCAAGGCTGAGCCGGCTCAATGCACCAATGAAGATTCGTGGAACTGCAAGTATTGCCGCAAGACTGAGACCTGCGAAGCGCTGGCGGACAAGCGCAATTTCGGCACGCCAGCCACCTCCCTGCCGGCTGCTGGATCGGCTGAGCAGGTGGAGGTGGTGGCTTGGCTTGATGAAGGGCCAGAACAACCAGACTGCACAGCCAGTCGGCGGGTAATGATGGATTGGGCAAACTGTGGGTACACGATCCAGCCCCTAATGACCGTCGCCCAGCACGAGCGCATAGTCGCCGTCCTCCGTGCGCAGATCTCCGAGCGAGACGCTGCAATCGAGGAATGGTCTGGAACAGCTGTGCAGAACGGAATGGAGGTTGACCGCCTGAGCGCCGCCCTTTCAGCGCAGCAGTCCGCGCATGTGAGCGTGCCGGTGGAGTTGTTGCGATCCGTGTGCAGTAATTTGCCGGAAAAGATGAAGCCAGCACGACGCGAACTCCGCGCCCTTCTCGCCAGCCATGGGCGGGGTGAAGCATGAGCCTGTTCCAGTGTGAAGTGTGCGGCTGCTGTGAGAATACGGCGCTGTCGTGCCAAGGGTTCCAGTACATAGAGGAATGCTTCGATTGGGCCTATGCGCCCGAGCGTGAAGGTAAGCGCATTTGCAGTGCCTGCGGCCCGGTGCAGTACGCGAACAACGAAGGGCCAACAGAGTACGGCAAGTGGCACGGAGAGTTTCCGCGCGTGTTCCTGCCACTCGACATGTTCGTCACCAACAGGGTAGGCAACTTGGCCCACAAAGACACAGGCGACGAGAACTTTCGCGCCTATGCGATAAGCCCCGCCGCTGCCGCCAATGAAGGAGAGGTGTGATGCCAGCCGATAACGTCACAAGCTTCGACTACACCGACCGCCTTGGCATCCAGAAGATGCCGCCAGGCTATTTGCTGATCGGCCTGGATAGCGGCCACTTCATGTGGGAGCGGACGAGCGACGAAGAAGAGTCAGCCATCCACTGGAACAAATGGGAAGTCTGGAGCTGGGCTTGGCAAGACCACAACGATCGCGCAGCAGGAGGTCAAGATGAGTGAGCAAGTAGTGAAGCGTTACTGGCCAGAGGAAATCGTGGGGACTGGCGAGCTGGTGGTTTACGCTCAAGACTACGACACCCTGCACGCAGAGGCCAAGGCGCTGTGGTCAACATACATTGCGCTGGTGGATAAGCTGGGCATTGACACGGAGAGAGCCAAAACGGCAGACGGTAAACCTTCTGACGTAATCGTAAGCTATGTCGAGGCGCTGCGAGCTGAGATCGAAGAGCTGGACTCGCTGCGTAATCGCCAGTCTGACCTTCTCACCCAGACGGCTATCGCGTTGCGTGGGCCGGAGCCCGCTCTAACTCGGTACTCCCACGCCGACATTCCATCCCGTGTAAAGACGGTAGTTGCAGAGCTGGAAGTGGCGCGGGGATTGCTGCGTGAGGCACGAGAAGCGTATGCCGAGGCGATCCACTGGGAAGATCAGCGACCGGTAATGAATAAAATCGACACCTTCCTCACCGCCAACAATGCGCCGGAAGTGACAGGCCATATTGAGAACGTCCTCACAATGGTAGATCAGGGAGAGCGGCCAGAATGACCATCATAATTGCATGGGTTTGCCTATCGCCGCTATTTGCTGCGGTAGCATGCCGGATAATCAGGAGTGACTATGCGTAACTTAGACTGGAACGAAGGGCGCCGGATGAACTGGTGCCGGGGATGGCACTACACATTGTGGGCGGTGGCATGGATCGAATCATGATCATTGGTCACACTGACGCAGCGGGACAATCGTCGCTTAATGATCCTGACGAAAATGGCGCTGTGTCTGACGACTATCGAGAATACGTCAAGCGTTGGGCATACATCATCCAGCCCTACCAACTTGAATGGCTGGAATCAATGAACAAGCAGCATGGGAAGGGGAAGAAATGAGTAGAGTAATCGGGATGTGCATCAGCGTAGCAATGAGCTGCATGCTGATTTGGGGCGAACAGTGGGTTCATGACTTTGCATTCTATGGGGGCGTTTTCATGAATGTGCTGTCTTGGATATTGGTATGGTTTTGCTTCGCTAAGCAGGTTGCAGAGCAGCATGTAAAAGGATTTCTTTTCGGCCTGCCTACATTTGCTTTCTATCTGTATGCGCTTGCATCTACCGGCCATCCGGTTCTTGCTGCGTCTAGCTTCATGGTCGCCTTCTTGATGACCGCCATCAGCCTCGGAGTAATCAAGCATGACCGAGCCTAAACACTCGCACTACAAAAAGAACGTCGCCGGCCTGAGCATGATTGACGTGTATCGCGTACTTGATCTTTTCGGCGTCACTGACCCGTGCATCCAGCACGCAGCCAAGAAGCTATTGGCTACCGGCTTGCGCGGACACAAAGATGCAGCGCGTGATATTCAGGACGCCATCGATACGCTTGAGCGCTGGAAAGAGATGCGTGTGGAGGATCGCCAGCGGCAGAGTGACCGCCACCCAATGACGCCGAACGTCATCGAGCCAGCATCGCAGATTGACGACGATAGCCCGCGCCAGCAAAAGATTCAGCAAGGTGGCGAAATGGCGAGCGAGATATATGGCGAGCTTGACCGCCTACAGGCTGCTGCTGACTTCAATGATGACCTGCCCGTTTAATTGCGGGCCTTCTCCATAACCTTGTTCGCGTATGCGTGGCACTTCAGCAGTAGGCTGTATTGCTCCGCATATGCGCGCTTGTAGTCCAAATAATCTTGTCCAGCTTCGGCGCTAAGTCTTGCGGCGGCGTCAGTAGTTCCGCTGGCGGCAGTAGATCCATCGGCAGGCACTGCTGGGCAACTGGCTTTGACGTACACGACGCGACGGCCAGCGGCAATATCAGCGCGCTCAGCCTCAAGGTCTGCCAGCTTTTTGGCGTGTTCATCGTTTAGCTCTCCTATCTTGCTGGTCAGCTCAAGCTGTCGCTCATTGGCTGCTTTTGCTGTTGCGGCAACGCTATCGGCTATGGCCTGCATTTGCTGTGCATGGGAGGCGCGTAGCTGATCGATTTGGCTGTTCAGGCGGTATCCGTTAACGCTCCAGGCAAGAATGCCGCACAGGGCACCTACGGCTGCGTATGGGGCTGCCTTGAACGCCAAGGTAGGGATCATGCGCCCACACCTGATAAACACAGCTTGCGCTCAGCCTGGCGACGGTTTTGCAGACCTTGCACGTATCGGCCAGAGGCGAACGACCAATTGGGCTGGCCATTTGGCTTAGTGGCCAGCAGGTTGCAGCCTTCTTGAATGCGTCCGGCATTGATGGCCTTGAATGCCTGCGAATTGCACGCGCCGCTTGCCCCGACGTTGATTGCGAAAAGGGTTAGGCCGACCAGTCGATCACCGCTCAAGTGCTCCCATTTTGTGCAGGCCAGAACGCTTGTCCCGTACTTGATCATGGTCAGCTTGTTGATTTCGCGGCAATCGTCGGCAGTGAGCTTTGTTCCTACCGGCATGGCGTGGTTAGTATCGCCAGCGCATCGCGTAGGCAGGCCATTAGCAAGCTGGTCGGCATATACATGCAGGACGTTGCCTTCTAGCTGCTCCAGTTTCGCCACCGAGCCGCCAGACACCAAGGCCGCCACCAACGCAGCAGGAACAATCTTACCCTTTACTTTCATCGTCTTTATCCTGCGAGATCATGCGCCCTGCAATACCAAGCGCCATGATAGTGATATAGGCCCATGCCGGGACAAACTCGCGCACAATAGGCATCCAATCGGATATAGCGCCAATCATACCCAGAGCTGCGATGGCGTGGACGCTGTACATTCGCCAGCACCTGCGCCAGTAGGGCACGAGTTTCATCGGCGCATGACCTCACACTTAAACCCCGTGCGCTTATGCGCGAACGCCCCCGCCTGCCTGCAATCATTGGCGATGAATTTACGCTCGGCATCCCTACCCATCGAAACACCACCAGAGAAGCCAACCATCAGTGCCAATACCACCGAAACGATCCATCCTGCAATCTGCATTAGCTGCCGCCTAGAATTTTCAGGAGTTTAGGCCCGAACTCGACTAGGCCAAGAATAAAACCGGCACCACCAACTGCGCCGAGCACTTTGTTAAAGCCCTTGGCGACTTGATCCTCAAGTTGCTCAAGGCGCTTATCAATAGCCGGCAATCGCTCGACTGCTATTTCAACCTTAGTCACGCGATGGGGGATTTCACGGTGTGTATCCTCCAGCACAGAGAGCCGATGCCGTACCGTGTGAACTTCCATTTCTAGTGATCCCACGCGATGCGGAATGCTGTTCATTTCATCTGCCATGCCCGTGCCTTGGCGGTTAGTTCGTTTATATGTTCGCACAATCTGCCGAGCGATGCGCGTTATTTACTAGTGCAACTATCAGATGCAACCGTCTCTTTGCTCATCCGAACCCCACGGCACAGCAAGAAAGAAGCAGCAGCCAACCGCTGCGCCTATCGCGGCGTGCGGGTGAACCACGAAGGTCGCCCCGCCTGCCAGTGTTACCGCTGCCAATACAGCATCTTTACTCATACGAAAATCCCCCGATAGACGGTTGGGATTCTAGCATGGGCTACAGTGGAGGTCGGTGAAAGTTCCGTCACTTGTAGCCAACGGCGGGGCTGGCGCATATAAGCACCGGTTCGGCCCATGCGTCCGAAGTTAGCTCAGGGCGGGATATTACATCCCACCCGAGGCGTAGACCTGTTCTAGGATTGTCACAGGAATCGCCCACCAAGTGGTGTTAGTGTGACGGCCATTATCGCTGTTGCATCAGTTACCGTTGACGTTACTGACAACACGCCGCCGGCTAGTGAGTACGCAAAGTCGAACCCTGTACCCCGAGAATCTGAGGAGATGATGGTGTTCTGCGCTACCCCTGCGCCTGCTGTGTCCATGGCCACCCTGACAAGGTCGATCCGAGTCAGTGCATTTGTACAGTCAGTATCGGACACGTTTTTATTACCGTGGAGTGTAGCCAAGAAATACCCGCCAGCCGGATAAATACTGCCAAGCTTTATCCTCACGGGATTGGTATTAGGCGCACCTTGCGTGGACCCACGAAGGCCGTCACCTTGCACGATAGTGTAGCCGGCAGACCCTAGGCCAAGCACACCATTAAAATTACACTCTATACGGCTAGAGACATTTGCCTTAGTCGGCAGTGCAAGAGTTGCGGTGCTGGTTATCTCCTGGATACCGTTTAGGGTAAGTGAGATATTATCAGTGACGCAGTTTGTTGATGTGCGAGCTGCGCCAGCAAGAGTGAGCGCCCTGCCCACACAAAAAATCTCAGTAGTGCCAGCTTTAGGCGTGGTGCGGCCCGTCATATTTAGATGTACCGACACGCCACGAATAGATGTAAGTTCCCCGTCATTCTGGTGCTCAATGCAGACAGGCCATTCAGCGTTTGTAGAACTACGCTGGTTTAGGGTTACGTCAATATTACTTACGGAGTCCTCGTAAGCCTTGATCAGTACATCCATGAAATTGCGCTGCTGCTCGGAGTCAATCACAACTACATGATTGTGTACGCCAACAGGGAAATAGCTACGGGCAACTAACTTTGTGCGAATCCTGCCAGTTACATTAAATCCGCAGTTGATTAGTCTTGTCCCGTACTCCGCGTCCTCCGCTGATAGATCAAAATCAATATCAGAATAAATAGGCCTATCTGGTGTGCGGGCAGTCCAAGTGTTGCCGGTTTGGAATGCCGCTAGCCCCTTTGTCACTTTTGCCTTTACCCGCACACCTTTAGCAGATACAAGATCATTCCGTAACTGAACAGCTACCACTCCATTAGAGTTTGGGCTAACAGGGTTAAACGCGTCACCTTCTGCGTCACACTCAACTTCCAGGTCACTGCAATCAACAAACTCGAAAACGCTTTGATATGCAAGGTCGCCAACCATTTGATTGGTTACTAGCATCTTCGGCATACCAAGTAGGCGAAGCCCGTGGATTTGGGTAAATTGGAATATTGCCCCGTCTGGAACATTAATTATTCCTAGGAAGTAGGTAAGTCCAAGGAAATCGAAGTTCCGTTGGCCGCCAGCGACAGTAGAAAGCATGGCAGTTATTGCTGCCCTGTCATTAGTAACCCCGTCCGCCACCGCCCCAAACTGAAGTGGAGTCAGTGCTGTTGTTGTTGCGAGTTTCCAGCGAGCGCCGTCAGCCGCGACGATAGTTGTCCCACCATTATCTGTGCTAGTGGTATCGGCTGAGTCCAGGTAATAGGCACCGCCGCCGCCGTCACCGTGCGCGTAGTAACCGGAGACAAAGGCGTGCGCGGATGCTGCTGTTTTGTCAAGAAGGCGAAGGCCGGCGATTGATCCCACGACTTGGCTTGATCGCCCAACCATGCCAGCCCCTAGCGCCGGAACAGTATCATCCGCCAAATCCTGCCGCAGCACGTCATCCCCAAGCAGCACGAGATTGGCGGAGTCAGTCGCCCAGGTGCCGGTTAGGGTTAGCGGTAGAGTTGCTGACGCGTTCGGGCGGTACAGGCCGGGGGATGTGCCGGTAGTTGCAGCATTGACCGCCACGTATTCATTCCGCTCAGCCAGTACGACATTAGCCGCATAGTCACCCTTGCTCACATAGCCGGACGACACCAGAAACGCCTGGAACCGGTTTTCCTTGTCCGCTTGGCTCAAGGTGAAGGCGCTCTCACGTCCAGCCTGCGACGTGTCGAAAGTGTTCTGCATGCCGGCCCACGACTCGCGCAGCTTGCCCAGTCGGTCGGCATAGAACGGATCGGCGCCGTTAACCAGTTTGTCGAGGTTTCCGGCGTTGTCGTACAGGTCTCGCGGGTCGGTACTGCCTACCGGGTTATTTGTGTTGTACGCCATTGTGTTTACTCCATATAACCCGACTAGGCAGGTGTTGAGTCGTCGTATTGATAGAATGCATCGCTGTACTGCTTGGCGGTAACACTGCACCGCCCATCTTGATCTGGCTCGATTGCTTCAATGATTGCAGAATAGCCGACTTTCGATGACGAACAGAATACCATCCTTGGCGGCTCAATTGACCAGTCAAAGCCGTTTTCTATTGAGGCGGTGGTAACAAGTAGCTGTGTGTCGTTTACGCGAACAGGCGTCAGAAGCGGGCTAACAGTGCCATCCTGATATTTGATCAGCACGCGCGGATTGTCGAAAGTCCAATCCAAATCCTCGCTGGACGTGATCAGGGTTTTACCTGCCCACTCTCCAGAGCCAATATCCTCTGCTGACTCAATGATGCTACTGATTGTCTGATTGCCCGGTATGTCGTCTGTCATGACCACATGATCAAGCATTCGATAGGCGAGCGCAGATAGCTCTGTTTCGGTCTTGTGCGTCAACCGCTGATATTGGTATTTCATCAGGCGGCGCATACCAATTCGCCATGCCCTAGTGCGATCCTGAACGCCGTCTAGCGTGTATGTCTCAATTTTCATAGGGTCAATACCGGGCAGGCGGCACTCAACAATCTCAACACCGAAGGTCACTGGGTCTATGTATTTAACATCAACGCCACTGTAGTCGTCAGCGCTTGGTGATACGAAGCTAGTAACCAGCTCAGATGCCTGTTCGTGCGGCGTGATGGCGCCAGTAATCGGCTTAACGCCCTCCCGAATGGCGGTTATTTTCGAGTCCTCAATGGACAGGAACGACATACCGGCATTAAGGACTGTCTGGAGCGCTTCCTTAGCCGTCACTTGCTTATCGAATGAGAAGTCGAAAGTCTCGCCGCGCGGCGTCCAATACTCAGCCTGAAGCTCGGCCAATTCTTGTTCGTCATATGCGGCATCATTCGTCGGCAGGCTCTGGCATATGTGCTGAATAGCGCCAGAAATAGACCTAGACTCGCCATCCTCATATATGCGAGTGGCAACTAGACTGACCTGGCGATCAGATTGCGCCGACAATCTAGAGCCGGTACGAACAGTCATGGCGATGCATGTTACGCCGGGATATGAAGTTGGGCGCTGCTGTAATCGACTCCTAAGCGCAAACCATTGGGCGTTATCCGATACGACACGGAACCCGCCAGTATCAAGACGCCGCATCCTGCAAATAGGGCGCATAAGATAAGGCAGGTCAATGCCCTCGCTAAACCCTATGCCATCTCGCGTGTTTGCAGTGTAGGTTTTTGAAACATCAACCCACGCACCTGTATTAACGTCGGCATAAGAAAATATGACGGTAATGCTTAGCGGATACTCGCCACCCTTGCTAGCGGTAGACTGAAGACCGCCAGGGAAAAAGATATCCCACTCAATGCGATCAACGACTTCGCCCTCTGGGCATCCCATAAACGGGCCTATCCAGTTCGCGCTGTCAGTAACGGTTGAGTATAGTTGATAGTCAAGTATCGACCTATCGAGGAAGCCAGACCAGCCAGAGTCAACAACTCCAGACTCATTTAGACGACTAACAGATATAGTTTCACTGGCAACAGAATCTACTCTGTACCTGTTCTGGCGATATCCTATTGCGATTCGCTGTATCCCATCTGGAAGACCGATAAAAGGCGTGCCATCTGGATATTCGAGAGTTATTTTAGCTAGTTGCTCAGGTGTGCCGCCTGTCGAGGCGCTGCCGACTGCATAGACCGGGCCAATGCCGAATATCGCCACCGGGGCGCTGCTCATTGTTATTGGTGTACCGTAATAGGGGCTGCTAGGCTCGATGATTTTCAGTCTGCCGGAATCATCCTGCGCTACTAGACCCATGCCAGTTAGTTGTGAGGTTATCTCGGAAACCACGCCACTCATGTTCAGGTAGTTGGCGGTAAGCGAAAGAGAGCGGGTGACGCCGCGATATGTCAGGTTCCAAGCTATTGGTGTGCCGCTGAAATCGTATGTCGTAGGCGCAGCGCTGGCCGTTACGCTAGAAGGCGATCCGCCAGTGCCTGGAACTGGGGCGACATAGGGCGAATAGCTATCTACTACAAGGTCTAGACCTTCATTGAGATAGGTAAGAGTTACCTGAATACCAACAAATGGCTGCAACTCATGAAGCGGCCCGGCGATTATGCTCTGGGTGCTGCTACTTGTTATGGTGAAATTGTCTGGCGCTATTAGGTTTACAATTGTTCCCGCAATCCATGAGTCAGGTATTTCTGCGGCTTCCCCAACTGCCGTTATGGTATTTCCAGTTAAGGCAAGTGCATCAGCAGAGACTGAGCTGGTAGAGTCTGGAGACTGTAAGTCTAGGCCAGCCGTTGCGCTTTTAGATGCGCCGACTTCTGGCGCTGCGTACCAGTTTTCAGAGCGCGGATCACCGGAAACATTAACGCCAGGCTCATAGATCGTATATTCGACCTCGCTGCCAAATGCGCTTATTGGTGTCTCGCCAATCCTGATTTGACTGGGTGGAATACTGAATCGACCAACGCCAACAACAAGGAACATGCTAGTCCGTGCATCACGACCACTGACAAACCTTGTTACTGGCTGTAAAGCATAGTCCGGGTAAATCTTTGCCCGCCCGCACACTTCGCGGATTGGTTCGTACAGCTTGACGCTGTTGGCCTTGGCTGGATTAAGCTCTAGCCGGTCGCCAGTTGCAGATGATGCGTTAGGCGTATCTGTATTTAGAGCGATCAGACTTACAACAGCAACAGCAACTACAGCGATAGTTGCAATGGCTACGATAGTTTCAAAGCCAAATGGAACCGGATAAATCCGCACGTCATCATTCGGGCAAATCTTGATCGAATGCCAATCTGACGGACTGATTGTTTTACCATTCACATCAATAGAAATCGGCTGAATATCTGCGGAAAGATCAACTGTATTCCCATATTTGTCTTTGCTGATAGTTGCGCGCAGCCAATCTGCAATAGTGATTTTTGAGCCGATAACGTGGCTCTCTAGCGCCATACCGCCAAGCGATGGGTAGATGTTAATTTCATGGCGCGACGGATAAATTCGGATCATCGATAGAACTCCACGCGCACGAATCGGCGGATGAATCGGCGCACAGGCATGCAGGTCACGCCCTGATTAGGATTGCACTCCATTACACACAGGCCGGCAGGTGTATTGACGACAATGCCAACATGCGTCATGAGGCTGGCCATATAGCAGCAGGCTACGGCACCTTCCTCCGGCTCGCATTGCTCTCTTGTGCGTACAAACTCGCTCCCGGCTTTATCTAGCCCGTCGTCATCTTTTGTGACGCCATCCCATGACGGCCATTTATCCAGACCAAGATCCTCACGAACAGCAATAACAACGCCGTAGCAGTCGAGATTAGGCCAGACTCGGCCGCCCTTATCCCACTTAACTTCGCGGACATATCGCGCCGTGTCGATCATGTAATGTATCTCAAGCCTGGGAACTGATTCAGATTGTACAGCCAGCGAGGCCAGCCGGTATCGAGGATGTTCATGTAGCCGGCTGTCAAATCCGCCTGCATTGCAGACCATTGGCCGTTTTTAACTTCAAGTCGATAAGGGCGCTCTGCTGGAGCGGAAAGATCGCTTTCGAGGTACTGGCGAAGGGTGGCGTACATTGGCAGCTTATTCGTTAGCGCTCGCTGGATCTCAGTGCTTACTAGGCCGCTGATATTCGACAGACTGAAGTTCAGGTCTTGCGTGCCGTCTAAGTTGCGAGGAGGCAGGGCAGCAGCAAGCGCAAAAGGCTGAAAAGTCACAGCCTCGCCTGTCTCTAAAAGCGCTTCGAGCGGCTCAAAGTCGTGAACAAGGTAATGCGATACAGGGGCAATACCTCGCGTATCATCGCCGGCAATCTCAATTTGCATAGTGATAATGCGAACATCATCGCCGCCACTCACATAGAATCGATCAAGGATAGTCACGGCGCTGGCCACTCCTGATTAACGCCATAATCAAACACATCTATGAATGTCTGATATTGCGAATTTGGCCACTCTTGATTGACAGCGCGGTCGATAATATCCATGTATCGCAGCGCCTCCGGGTAATACAGCGCCCACCCGCCACTGATAACAGGCCGACGATATAGGCGAACTGGAACGCTAAATGACCAGTATTTAGCGCCCATCAATGTCGGGCCTTCGTACATCTCCCGGAATTGGCACTTGTACGGGAAATAACCCTCTGGAGTTTTCAGAGTTATCTCAAACCACAATTGCCCATCCTTGATAACGTCCTGAACCCACGCCATGAATGCTTGGGCCTGCAAGTCGTTAAAGTACGTCCACGTCAAATTTCCGTTCGTGGGCGTACTGCGATAACGGCGGCGCTGAATTGTTCCGCCACCTTGCAAATCAGTGCTAATCAGAGGGCTGACAGGTTCGAACCCGTACCCATCCTGCACTGGCGGCGGCAGCCAGTCGGGAAACTGCGGTAGTTCTTCCATCAACCCTTTCTCCTGCTTACGCCATAACCAGCCTGTAGGCTCTTAGATACAGAGCCGCGGCCAGTGGCCAAATCATTCGATATCTGCTGGTATGCGAGTTTAGCACCATCGGCGGTTGCTTTTTCGATTCGCGCGATAGTTGCTTTGTCCGGGTCACCATTAACGACAACTTGCGGCGCGATGGTAATAGGCTGGCTCATATCGCTGCCTGACCCGTTAGAAATTCCTCCACTGGAATTGAGCGGGCGACCTGAGCGGATAGCCTCAAGAGTCGGGACGCCAATGCGCGACGTTGCAGCAGCATCGAACACATATTCACGGCCATGCACCACGCCTGCCACGTCTGACACGCCCATGCTCCCGGTGTAACCGCCTTGCTGGAATCCTGCGACGGTCTGTCCGACAATCATGCCGGCAGTTGCAAATCCCATAGCCTGAGCCACGTTTGCGTGCACCTCGCCTGCCGCCAGAAGCGCCGGGGCGCCCGGGCCGGACATTGCCGCCATTTGTGCGTATGCCACGCGGATCGCCATTGCAGATTGAAAGCCCTGAACCACGGCGTTCGCTGCTGCTAGCGCTTGAGTTGCGACGAAAAAAGCCTTCCCTATCGCGCTTCCTTCCTCGAACAGCCCTTGCATTTGCGCTATTTGTGTCTGGGTGATGCTCACAATCGCCGCCATGCTCTGCAACTGCTGAGCCTGCTGACCGGCTGTATATTCATCCATGATGGCTTTTCGAGCTGCCGCCGTAGTCTGATCAAGCGCGATCATGGCGGCGTCATGCCGCTGCTGATTCAGGTACTCGGTCGCAAGCGCCTCCGCGATAACCTCCCTGCGCTGCTCATACTGAATATTTAGCTGGTCAATCTCGGATATACCGGTGCCGCTAACGCCGATATCGCGCGATACAGTCTCAAACGCCTTGCCGGCCTGCTCTCTTGCAGCTCTGGCGTCTTCTTCGGCTTTCTTCTGAGCCTCTAACCCTTCGACGGTGGCGATGAGTGAGCGCGCATATTCAATCTGAGTCGCGCTGGCGCCCTTCAGCGTCAGGTCATAGATTTTGACCTCTCCCTCCGTCATTCCCCATACTTTGGCGGCTCGCTCTAGTGCTGATATTTCGCCCTGGATCTGCTTAGCAGCGCTATCAGATGCCGAACCGCCTTTAGTAACGGTTTTAGTCAGAGCCTCTCTCGCATCGATCTGCTTTTGCAGGGCGATTAGTATTTCACCCTCGCCCTCTTTCAAGCCCTCAATGAACCCGCCCTGAATGCGCGCAGCAAGCCGATCAGCCTCACTTGCCTTGCCCGCGATGGCCAGCCTTTCGCTTAACTGCCTGTTCAGCTTTGAGAAGGCATCGGAGGCTTTTTCGGCATCATCGCCAAGCTTGCTTGCGCCGCCCCTTTCCACCAACTCATTGAGCCGGCGCAGGCTCTCGTTTATCTCGTCTACTGCGCCCTTGGCGTCATCTACGGCGCCCTCAGCGGTAACCAGGTCACGCGCCCACTCTTCGGCTTTCTTGGAGTTCGGGAACTGCTCAAGATTGCGGCGAAGGGTGAACGCCTTAGCCTCTGCCGTCTCCATCGTAAAGGTGGCGTCGGCAAGTTTGGAGCTGTAGTCCTGAATCGCACTACGCGCTTGGGCGACAGTCAGGTTTTCAAACGATCCTGCGAGTTTGTTGATTCGCGCGTCAAGCGCTTCCGACTCTTTCTCTGCCTCGGTTGCGCGGGCGGCGAAGTACGTCAGGGCGCTTGCTGCGATCAAGACAACGCCAAGAGGCCCGCCCAAAAAGGCCATAGCAGCACTAGCGCCTCTCGCAACTGTTGCCAGTGCTCCAGTCGCAACCGTTGCTGATTTCACTGCGGCAGTTGTTGCATCAACCGCCTGCGCAGTCTGGTTTGCCCTTGCCGTCGCTGCTGCCGCTGCTGCCGCTGCCGCTGAGCGATCAGCATAAGCTGCCTTGACGGCGGCAGATGTTGCTATTGTTGTAGCGGCCAGGCTTTTCTCGGAAGCCTCGACCTGCTTTATTATTGCAACCTCGGCAAGCCTGATCTCTGCCAGTCTGGCGATCGACTGCGCACGACCTGTATCGTTTATTTGAGCCTGAAGGCGCTGAACCTCAAGTGCCTTTTCAGCCGCAATAGCCGCTGCTGTGCTCCTAAGCCTTTCGACCTCCGAAGCAATAACCAATCTATCAGATGCAACCTGCTGCTCTGCTGCGACAACATTAGCCCTAGCCCTCGCAAGTTCGGCGTTGGCCAGGTCTCTCTCGACTACCGCCGATCTATTTGCGGCGGTGGCCGCTGATAAATCCGCAGCAGCTTTGGCTTTTGCTGCGGCAATGGTTTGCTGCATTGCAATTGCTGATGCCGCCAGCGAATTAACAAGCCGCGCAGCAATGACAGATGCCAGTGCTGTCGATGCCACCTCAAGCGCTGTCACCACATTATTCATCGACTCGGCGTCACCAGTCAGTGAGCGCATTCCGTCCGCTAGCTCAATGATTCCCGACGCGAGCGCGGAAGATGCCCCGGTGGCCTTATCCAGCCGCCCGACCATCTCTGTTACGTTGTTGCCTACGCGGACGAAGGCGTCACCCATCGTGGCCGGCATCTCAGCAGCTTCTGCCTGCAACTGCTCAAGCGAGCCAACCAGACCTGTAGCGATAACATCGCTTGTAACCTTGCCTTCCGTCGCTAGCTTGCGAAGCTCGATGGTCGTGACGCCCATCTGGTCGGCAACGGCCTTGAGCGTGCGCGGGCTGCGACTGACGATGGTGTCGAACGCGTCAGCGTCCAGTTTGCCGATAGCTAGGGCGCGCGACAGGGAATTGACGACAACGGCAGCATCCTCGCCGCGCGTCGCGGTCACCACCAGCGCGTTGTTCACCGCCTCCGTGAAGTCGGCAGCCTCATCGGCGCTGCGGCCTAGATCGCGGAATGTGGCGACGTTGCGAGAGTAGACCTCTGCGGTCTGGGATAGTGGGGCATACGATGCGTTGGCAATATCTACCAGCCTCTGCATCCTGTCGCCAGCGCCTTCCATATCGCCTGTTACTGCGCCCACACGGCTTTGCATGTCTGACCATGCGTCAGCGTAGTTTTTGATTGCCGCAACACTGAATGCCGCAACAATGACACCGCCAAGCCTCATGGCAGTTGATGCGAGGGTGTTAATGCTACCAGCTGTCGAGTCGCTGGATTTGCCTAGCTGCTGAACAGACTGCGAACTTTTTCGGCTGGCCGGGTCAAGCGCAGATGCCGACTTTTCAGCAGAGTCAGCTGATTGCGTAAATCGACCCAAGGAAGTCGAGGCTTGATCGATATTGCCAATTCCATCGATCCGCAAACCGAGCGCAGCGACTTCCATGGGACTACCTCTTAATCATTTCGCGGGAGAAGGTTTTCCCCTCGCCGCTCTTGTGAGACAAATAAACCTCATCCATGGCGCGGATGATCTGAGCAAAAGAAGCCGCGTCCATTCCATGCTCCATTCGCGCGTAACTCCGTATTGCCGAACCGGGAATTGGCCCCGGATTTACTCCCACCTGGCGCTCCGTTGATAACTCCCAAAACGCCGACCATAGGTGCCATTCAATATCGTGTAACTCTGGCGGTACTAGGCCGGCTGGGATCTCTTGGCCGAATCGCGTGTAGTCCTCAATGACCTTTTTCGCGTTCGGGTTATCAATTGCCCAGCGCAGGCGGGCTGTTAGTTTTTTGTGACTGTCTCGACGTAGCTATTGGCGTCTGCGTCAAGTCGTTGCGCAGCGGTAGCCACCAAGTCGGCGAACACTTCGCCATTACGGGAGGTCAGCCATTGGCGTGCAACCTCACGATCAAACGCGAAAGGCTTGCCGTCTTTCTCAAGGCCGCGCCAGTCGATCAGGGCAACGTCTGCGAACACTTCGCGCACCATTTGCGTGACTTGTTCCTGTGCCAGCGGGACGCCCTTTGATGCCTTGCGTGCGGCCTCCATCTTGGAGCCAATGGCCTTCCGGTATGCAGCAGATGTAGTGCCCAGCACCTTCACCTCTACGCCCGGAGCGCCTGGGAGATTGCCGACCCATGCGCCGCCCTCGATAGCGTTCACGGCATCGTCAGTCAGAATCAGTTGGTTGATATCCATTGGTTGTATCTCCAGCCTCATAGCCTCAAAGCGAGGCCAGCGGCGAGGCTAGGCCGCTGACCTCTAACCCTCGAGTGAGGGATTCGGTTAGATCTCTACGATATTACTATCAATGCCGATCGACCAGGTGCGCAGGTGTGCAGCGGTAGCATCACCACCACTACGGGCACCCGGCAGAGCCATGCCGTAGAACATATCGGTATAGCCGGCAGGCGGAGCGGTAGCAGTGTGCACGCCAGAACCTGCCAGCGTGGTGGCGATAGCAGCGCCGCCAGCGGTTGCGCTAACCGAGAACGCATCGGCGGTCAGGCCAGCAGCAACCACGTAGTAGACCGTATCGGCTGTGAGGCCGGTAGGCAGCGCGCCAGTGGTGGTAAACACGACAGGCTGGCCAGCCAGAAGACCGTGGCTTGTCCAGCTGACAACGGCCGGCGTTGCAACGCTGATAGTCACTACCGATTCAGGCGAGCAGTCAGCACCCCAGGCGATCTTAAACGACCATGGCTGGCAGTCTTCAATGGCCTGCTTGAACAACAGCTGACCAGGGTCTAGCGACACAGGTACAAAAGTTGACTCCATAGTGCCGGCGTTTTTGACGGTCTTGAACTTGCGGACGCGGTTCTCGTTGATCAGCGATTGCTCGCCTACTTCCTGAGTGTCACCAATCGCGCCGGCACTAGCCCAGCCGCCAATCTCAGTCCAGGTGGTTGTCGCGAAGTCGGCAGCCGTTACGGTGCCTTTGCCTGTTACCCGGTTGCCAATGTACAGCTTAGAGCCGGATACTGGAAAAACTTGGGCCATGATATTTACTCCTGCGCCACGGGGGCGTCATCTTTCACCGGCGTGGCCGGAGTGGTTTTGCGAGGCTTCACTTCTCGCTTGGCTTGAAGTTCTGCCTCGCCTGTTTTCTCTTTGATGCCGGCCAGCTCGGCAGCACCCTTGGCCAGATGACCAACGGCCTCGCCAACCTTGGCGCTAAACAACGCATCGCGTGCCATTCTAGCGCGTGCAGCACAGTCTTTGCACATAAATCAACCCTCTTTTTAAGCGAAACAGCGCCACGGAATGCGGACGGGAATTGTCCAGTATCCATTGTCTTCGAAGCCTTCCAGCACCTGCGGATATGACGGAACCGAAACGCAGACGGAGCCGTAGTTCATCCGCACCATGTCATTGAAGTGATCTGCAATTGTTCCGGCGATCTGATCATAAACCTCGACAGCCTGGCCGAGCGGATATACCAGTGTGACGATGATAAACCCCTGGCGCTCGTATCCCTGTCCGTCCGCGATCATCTGGCGAGCTGGCACGGCGGACACCCGGCCAATGCGCAGGTATGGCAGCAGGGCGCTACCGGAATATGGCGGGCTGAATGTCTCGCCTGGATACGCCTTGCCGTAGGTCGGCAGCAGGGTAGCGATACGGGCCTTGATGGCGAGCCAGATGCTTGTTTCGATGGTTGCTGCCATTAGCGACTCTCGACTGCGGTTTGTAGTTCTTTGGCGGCTTGCTTCACGAACTCAGGCCACTTGGCGATAGCGTTTTCAACGAAGTAAGCGCCAGCTTGATTGTACACCCGGCCTAATGAGTCGGCACCGACAAAGCCAAAGTTTTGACGTTTTGCATAATTCGCAGTATATCCAATCCACATGGGCTGCATTGCGCCTAGCGTTGCTGTCACCAGCCCCACATTCGAACCGCTGAATGGCCCCTCTGCCGTATTGGGCATGCCCTGAGTAGATGCCAAGATAGACCGCGCAAGGTTCCCAGTCTGGAACGGCACACGACCGCCATCGCGAACTGTCAGCGCCATTTCATCCGCCAGCAGGTCAATAGCGCGCCCGCGAACTGCTGCGATTCTCTCAGGTGTCTTCGATGCCCAGCGCCCCACGGACGCCGCGAATGATTCTGCCATTACGTCAACCCCACTGAACGATCCAGCGAATAGGTGCAGTCGCAGCCGCAGCGGATGTTGTTCTTAGCGCCACCCGCTGGATCGTGTGGGTATTTCATCATAGACCCATCCGAAAGCACGAACGGCGTATTGATGCCGCGAACGGTTTTCCGGTTCATTTCGATATGAGTTATGCGGGCGTCACCGCCTGCGCCGCGCCTATGGAACCAGGTCTTGACTACTGCATCACCATTCACGCCACGCGACTCTGCCGCCTGCTCCCAGGACTCAGCCCGCGACGACATAACAGCGTTTGCGGTTTCCGTAATCGAGACGGTGTCCGCCCTGGCCTTCAGCAGCGCATTCTGATACTGCCGCTCACTAATCAGCCGCGCAGCCTCTGGCACCTCTGTGCCGGCGTTGTAGGCCGATAATATGCGCTGCTCGGTTGCTTTATTAACCTTGTACCGCATGGCCAAGCTGCCGTCCTGGCCTTTAATCACCAGCGACTGCACACCCTCTGGCGTTCTCATTCCCTCCTTTACTGCCTGCAAGCGCGCCGCCCTAGGATTGTCCAGCCCTAGAATACCGCCCTGCCGTGTGCCACCCGTAACGCGCCCAGCGAGGTCAGTCGCAATCGTGCGCGGCCCTTCGCCTCTCGCGTAGCCTGCCTCGATAACAGCGCGCGCCCCAGTGATCTGCTCGCGCGTGAAGCCGACAACGGACTCAGCAACGCTTTCTCGAATCCACTGCTGCGCCCGTGGGTTGATCATATCGAACCGAACGCCTACCGGAGCAATGCCGGCCATCTGAATCTGTGCCATCGTCGATGCGCCAGCGCGCGCATAGGCTGCCGTCATGGCAGACGAATACTCAGCCCATGCCGCTGCGTTGATGTTCAGTGCCGCCACCGCGCCATCAATGTCGCCAGCCTCAAGCCGTTGCAGCAGGAGAGGCCAGTTGACGCCTGCCTGCAAATCCACGACAGACGCCATGAACGCACGTTTTACCTCAGGCTCAAGGGTCGCAATCAACTGAGCAAACAGACGGGCCTGCGATTTAGTGGCGACGTTGACGGCCATCTATCAGCCTTCTTTGAACTGCTTGCGCTGCAACTTTAGTGGGCGTGACAGATGATCTTGCAGAAGCAAAAGCGTCAGGTCTTGAGCGGTCCGGCACGCAATCTCTGTCGATGTGATGGCGTCTTGCAGCGGGTCGCTGATTAGCTCGCCATTAGCACTTTCCGATGGCCCACCGAATGCAGATTCAACATCGCCCAAGCATACGCCCGTAAACTTCACAGTAGCTGATACGACGCTGCAAGGTTCGATTTTGTCAATCTCAACACTTACCACCCCGCCAATCTCGTGACCGCTGTATGTAACCAATTTGGTTCCATCGGCAGTGCCGTCGCTGATGATCTTGATGCCTTCCATATTCTTAGCCTCGGATTATGAAACGAACCGCCGAAACGGTGCCGGCAGCCGGGATGCGCTCTACCGAGATAACGTGAACGGGCACGCCATCAATAGACAGTGTATCACCCGCCTGATACTGCATGGCAGGAGGCGCGCAAATGACCTGCCGATCACTAGCCAGGATCACCGCGCCACCGACCTCAGTGCCGACTAGACGGGAATCTACGCCACGCGCTGCGCCTCGCAGAACCTCAGATGACCATTCCAAATCAACAGGAATCCATGGTTGATCAGGGTCAATAACTCCCGGCGTTGACCTTAGCAATACGATCCTTCCCTGCCCAAACCTATCGGGCGCCAGCAGTCGAGCGGCTAGCGCTGCGCCACGGTCGTAGATGCTGGCCATCTCATATGATCCTGAAAAGGCTGTTAGCCGTGCGCTTATTGCTGCACAGCCACATGGCTACCATGCCGTTGATGATCGAATCGCTAGGCATACCCGGAGCCACGTCAGAGCCTGCGGCCTCGGATGCCGCGAAGTATTCGACTTCTACGGCGCCCTCTACGCGCTCCCTACGGGTCTGGCGTGTAGCGTCCTCGCCAGTTGTCGCCCAGCCTGGAGTAACGGCAGTCAAATAGGCGGCACGATACGATGCGTTCACCCATGCGAGAGGGATCAAGTCATCAGGCACTGCCTGGCCGTTCACATGATGCCCGGATCGCGGCCAAGATAGCTCTTGCGCAAACCCACCAGCACGCGACGAACAGGACAAGCGCCATTCGTATGCTGCATCGATATAATTGCTGCCGATCTGACGCAGCACAGCAGGCAATGGAGCGCCTACAGGCAATGTCAGCCCCTGCGATGCCAGCCATGCGGCAAATCCTGAATCATCACCATAGGCTGCCATGGTCACGCCTCCAGCTTGGCCAGTTCTTCAGACAGGCGCTCAGCAGACCAGCGGCCATCTGGCTTCTTGCCGGTCAGTGCCATGTACTTATCGGCATCGCTTACCGGCTCAAGCACGATTGGCTCTTCTTCGGCGGGATGCTCGCTTACAGCTTCGGCTTCGGCTTCGGCGGCTGGCTCAGCATCAGCGCCATCTACTTCAATATCAGCTTCTGGCTCTGGCTGCGGCTCTTCCTCTTCCTGATCGACCTCCGGCTCAAGTTCCTGCTCGGCTTCGGTATCAACGGCAGGCTGCTGCTCTTCGGACTCGTCAATCACGATATTGCGGCAGGTAAGCAACAGCTCCAGATAACCCGGATCGAACTCAGCTTCAAGCGTTCCGAATGCCGCGATGATCTTCGGGCCGCTCAGGGTTTGAACGTCGAATGGGCTGCCCACTAGGTTTTTGATTTTGGTCATGATGGCCTCTTTGGTCTCGGGCTTTAGCCCTGCATTGGCATATTAAAGCCCACTCCGAGGAATGGGCTGTGTATGGCAACGGTTAGGCTGCCGGCTGGCTGATAACATCGAGGTAGCGCATGGCAACCGTAGTCAGCAGCTCAACGCCGCCTGTACGGAAGATGCCAGGCACCTGGAAGTTAAGCGGCCCATCCTGATAAACAGGCAGGAACCGGTGAGGCATTGGCAAATGAAGCTTCACATAGTCGGCATCGTTCTTGTAAGCAACGAGGCGGCCAGTGTTGCCAGCGGCTGCGGTACTCAGTTCGCGAATGGTGCGAATGGTCAGGGGGCGACCAGTTGTCACGGTGTAGATGTTGTTGCGCATCACGAAGGCCAGGATGGTCTCCATAGTGGTTGCGCTGTACGGAGTCTGCGCGATGTAGTTCATCGCCTCGACTGGCAGCAGCAGAGTGTCGGCCATTTCGATCTGAATGGTGTCGAGGTAGACGCCTTGCAGTGCGATGTTGATATCGCGCACGATCTGGGCCGGGGTTTTCTGGCCAACACCTGCAGAGTCAACCCAAACGGTAGCGGATGCTGTGCCGTCTGCCGGAGCAGTGGTAGCAGTAACGCCGCTGTAGTTGATCAGGCCACCCAGGCCTTTCTCAGCATCACCGGCAACAGTCAGGCGATACATAAACTGCATGTACGCGAGGCGTGCGGAGCGGGCGCGACGGTCAGACAGGCCGGCACCAGGGAAGCCCATGGTGCTGTTGACCTCTTCCAGATTGTACTGGTAGCCGATGGCTGCCAGACGATGTTGGCGGGTCTGCATGTCCTGGCTAACGTCAGCCAGCGGGATATCCTTGGCATAGCCGGATTGCCACTGCGCCTTGCCGCTCATGTCGCTGGTGTAGGTCATCACACCTGGCGACCATTCGGGGCCGGCGGTGTCCACAAAGATCAGACGGCCAAAATCCCAATCGGGATAACGGGTTTCATATACGCGCTGGTTGATCGCGTATGCCTGGCCCTGCACGAACGACAGGGCTTGAGAGTCATTAAACTGGGTCATTGGTTAGATCCCCGAAACAGAGAGAGAAGGAACCGGACGGCGATAGCGGACAACGCCAACCGCGCCACTGGTGCCGGCTTCATCGAACTGCGCGCCAGGGATGGTCACGACAGTGGCGGATTGCGCAGCGCCTGTCCAGGCAGCGGCTACGGTATCCCATCGTGCTTGCGCGCCCTTGGCCACGTTAGCGCCCAGCAGCACGCCGATGACGCCGCTTTCGCAGATACCAACGTTGTCGTACTGGTTATATGCGTCACCGATGTGACCCAGCACTTGCGAGGTTTCGGTGATGCCCAGCACGTTACGGCCAGTAGTGGCGTCCAGCAGGGTGCATGTGTGATCAGCGGTGCCAGCCATTGCCGGAACGCCAAACCCCAGAGTGGCTGCGCCCTCTTTGGTGCGAGTGATGGTGTTCCACTCTTCCATATTCACACGACGGCCTACAGCATAGGCGGCCATGTTCTCAGCAAAATTGATGATAGCCATTAGTTGGCACCCCCTTGTTGATTACGCCATGCGTTCATATCGGCGTTAGCCTTTTGCCATGAGTCCTGCATAGCGGTGGCCTGATCGCCTACGGTTTTGACGCCGATAGAGATGGCATCCGCGACCGGATTGGATTTGCCAGCACCAGCAGCCAGCACCTTGAACATGCCGGAGATTTCGGCATCAGAGGCGTCAGCAATGGCGGCATCGCCCAGCTTCGACTTGACGGCCAGTTTGCGCAGTTCGGCATCGGACTTGCCGGCGACTTCGATAGCAGCATCCACGGCCTTGACCTGGGCGACCAGGGCAGAGCGGGCGGCGACCAGCGCGTCCACGTCCACGATGGCGGCATCTTCGGCCTTCTTGAGTTTGGCTTTCAGCTCGCCAATCTCTTCATCCTTCTTGTCCTCGGCTGCCTTTTTCGCAGCTTCAGCGTCGGCCAGTTTTTTGGTCATGGCGACCTTGTAGGCTTCCACGGCAGCAATATCGCCTACTGCGACTTGTGCCACGGCGTCGCCCAAAACGACGGGTTTAAGCTCCATATCGGAGACTCCTTTTCGGGTTGAGGGCGAGTTGCCCGGATCATAGTCTTCCACAGGGCATACACCCCATGAGTCGGCTATTCGTGCCATATCACCAGCCCTGGCCTTACTTACCAGTGCGAGATGATTGTATCGAATGTCTTTCTGCTCAAAATCGGCAATAGCTTTATCGCCATACTCGACAATGTTCGCAGTATATCCCATCGATATTTGTTTGTGAGTTGTCTTTGCCGCTTTAGTTGCAGCGGCATCTTTGATCATTGGATTTACAACGATCCATTCCGGCTCAGTTGCATATGCATCGCCAACTTCACCGACCGAAAGTTTCGACCAATTGTCAGCGGTCACATGTTCTTTCGGGTGATCAATAGTTACCGGAAGTCGCGTGATCGTCCGCAAAGAGTCTTCGTCAAATACCTCTTTCTCGCTGCGCAATACACGAACAACATCATTCGGCTTGAAGCCAGCAGCGGCAGCAACGTCGCCCAGCTCGCTGGCCAGGTATTGCTGGACACCAGTACGCGCAACGCGGGCGGTAGCGACTAGGTAGCCCTCTGCCGTCTCTTTGATGTCGCCTACGCTTACGCGGTCTGCGAACCTGATCATTTCCTTACCTCAAAAAGAAGTCGGCTGCGCTACAGCGCGAACCAATGCCATTAGGCCGGTTTGCATATCTGTAGCGCCGATAGCAACCCAGCGCTGATCAAGGCTTGAATTGCCTTTCAGCTTAGCGACAAGCTCGCCAAGCTCTACGCCTTTTTGCTTGATTTCATTCATCAGCTCCGCTTCTTGCTCGTTAAGCTGACGATAACCAGTGATTTTAGGCTGAGTAAAAGTTTCCACGTCAGTCACCTTTCCAGTTTTCGTTAATAGGCTCGAAAATCTCAGGGCCAAGGATAATTTCGCCAGTCCAAGGCTCGATGCTTTCAATGTCGCCGGCAAAGTCATACGCGATAGTTACATGCGGCTGATAGTCCGGCCAATCCCAAGAGGCGCCAAACTCTATCATTTCATCATGGCGCCATTTCAGATTACTGCTAGCAAAGGAAAGTACGGCTGTATCTTTATCTGGGCCGAATGCTTCCATAAGGCGCGGGCCACCTGCCTCTATAGCGAGCTTAGACTCCCAAGCTGAACCCATCTTCATCCAGTCAACCGGAGAACGGCTGTAGGTGATGGTCACATGCATATCGGCTGCATCGACAAGACCCTGAAGGCCCTGGCTAGCGTAGTGTTTTAGGATCGCTGCGGCATTAGTCACTTTCCGGCTGACATAAAGCGGTCGCGGCGCAGCGTCGCCAATTGCTGCCGGCGCTGTAAAGTCATCCTCACCATCCGGCAAGCCCTGCTCACGCAAGCTGCCGTATTCCTTAATCCGCTGATCAAGACCAGGCAATACGCCTAGCTCGGTCAGCTCATTAACTAGCGCGTCACTCATTGCATCCAGCGGCAGAAGTTCGCCGGCATTGTTGCCTGCAATAGCGCGGGCAGCCGATGCAGTCTTGCTGAACACGTCCGCACGCTCTGCGGCTGTCGATTGACGTAGGCTGGCCCATTCGTAGTACACGTCAGCAGGCCGCGACCCGAGCGCTTGAGTGATCAGGCATTCATCCAGCACGCGCATGGCTGGGCCTATATCGTTCTCCTGAGCCTGCTTGATGCGGTCGTAGTAGACTCGCTCATCACCATCGCCAGAGCCAGATAGACCCGCTACAGCGCGACCGAATAGGCGCGTAACAGGCTGGCTAGCGGCACCGGATGCACTCTCCTGAATCTTCATGATCAGCTCAGGCGCGCCGGAGAACGTGGCCGACTTCTGCTGATAGTCGTCTTCCATATCAATTACGACGGCGCCGTTGATTCCCTTCATAGCGGCTTGATTCACAAGACGACGGGACACCATGGCGTCAGTCTGCGGGCTGTTCTCTGCCAGCATGTCGGCAAAGCCCTTGAACCGGAATACGTCAACCTTTGCCTCGTACAGCAGGGACGACATATTCGCCATTGCGCTGTCGTATTGGCGCACCGCCTCGATGGCACCCTCTAGCACACTGTCGGCATTCCATCCGTCAACATCCACGCCTACAGCGTTGGCATTGGCAGGAAGCTGGCGACCGAGGAAAATGACAAGTCGGCTGGCGTGGATATCGACCTGAGCGCCAGCAGTTTGCAGAGTGTAGAACTCGGCTTTGCCGTAGTACGGGCTGGCGATATCCTTGATGACTTCTTTGGGGCGAAGAACTTGAGACGTAAGCACCACCAGCGAGCGAATCTCTTTACCTGGCTTCAGTGGTGCGGCTTGGCCGGCTTCGTCGGTGTTGATGTAGATGGCAGCAGCTTTGTACAGGCGGGCGGCGATTAGTGCTTGATTGACTAGACCCTTGACGCCTAGCTGCTTCTCTAGCGCTTCAATCTTGGTGATCTGCTCAGCAGGTGCCCGCCAGTTGCGCCAGTTGCGCGTCGCGTCATCTGCGACGTTATCAACGATTGCAGCGGCAAGCCAGGAGCTGCGGTAGGCAGCCAGCAGGTCATGTGGCTGCATGTTATTGGCGACGTAATGCGCGTGGGCTGCTTTATCGCGGCCCGTGTTTAGATTGGCCACGACGTTGATCAGACCATCACTCAGATAAGTGCCTGCTGATGTAAACTGAACCCGTGGCTTATCTGTCATTACTGGACGCCCAATCTAAAACCGACTATTAGCCGAATAGTACATTAAGCGCAAGAATAGCGCCAATTTTCTAGCAGTGTCAAAAGCCGCCCCAGGAATAGCCTGTTTTGTTCGTCAGCATATCGTTGATTGCATCCATTAGCGGATCAACCATATCGTCATGAGCCGCCATCGGGAATAGACTCAGCTCGTTTAGCAGGTCGGACAGTAGTTCATGCTTATTCGGCAGCAGAACATTGCCCGCCTCAACTTGTGGCGCTGCGTCATATCCTCGCGTCACTTTGTCTTTACTTCGCGGAATGCCCTCTACTGGCACGCCCTTTTGTTTGAGCTGTTGAATAAGGCCGGTGCCGCTGGCTTTATCCTCTGGCTTCATCTTGCGCAGAGTTCCAGAGTGCGAATGGCGGCACTTATCCCAAAATGCAGCGGCCTGGGTTAGAAGTTGCGGCGCTTCCCACTTACCTCGGATCATATCCAGCAAATATATCTTGCCGTCCTTGCCCTTTCCCCAATGCTGGAACACGCTGTAGTCGTTTTCCTCGCCTGTTTTCATCGCAGTATCAGCGTATATCATCCGATACTCGAACTCAGGCAGAACAGACCACTGCTTGATCCACTCGTCACGGAATACACCACCACCTGCCGGGGTCGGTCGCTGTTGTAGCTGCCCAGCACTGGCATAGCTGCCCATGGCCTTCTTGTCGCGGTCTACGACTTCGCGCGGGAAGCGCTCAGGGAATAGCAGATCACCATCAGCCTTGCGCGGGTCTTCCCATCCTATCGAAGTGACGCACTTTCGTGACGGCTCAAACTCCATCGGCAGGCATAGGTGCTCATAGCCTAGATCGCTTGCCAAGATGTACCCGGACGGGTCGCGCTCATGTAGGCGCTGCATCACCACGACGATTGCCGAAGTCTGCGGATCGTTAAGGCGCGTTGGCAGTGTCTCAGATAGCACGCGAATGGCCGTCTCTCTGTGCAACTGGCTATGCGCCTTTTCCGGGCTTAGCGGGTCATCCCATGCAATCGTATGACCGCGGCGGCCAGTCATCGATGCAACGGCGCACGCCTGGCGAAAGCCTCGCCTCTCGTTCTCGAAATACAGCTTCTCGTTTTGGTCGCCGGCCAGCTTGATAGGCCACAGCGCCTGATACCACTCTGAAGTGACCAGCTCACGCATTAGGCGGGCGTCACGCACCGCCAGGCCTTGCTCATGCGCTGCGCCAATGTAGCGATGCTGCGGCTGCCCCTTTGGCCCCCAGAGCCAGGCCGGGTACATGATTCCGCCTAGTGTTGACTTCATACAGCCAGGCGGAACATTCACCAGCAGTCGAGTTATCTGCCCAGACGCAAGCGCCTCGTAGTGCTCAGCCATGGCATCGACGTGCCATCCGTGAATGTACTTGTCTGGAATGATGTGGCGCCAAGCACGGCGTATGAAGTGGCTAAATGACCGACGGCAGAGTTCGCGCTCTGCCTCGATCAAGTCAATCGGCGGGAGATTCATCGGCAGCGGCTAGCAGTTCAGCTAATGCGGCGGTCGATAGCTTGCTGGCGTCGATTCCCTTGGGCGACATACTCCGGTCGCTTGAGCTGTGATCCAGCTTCCTGGGCGAGTCCCACCCCTGCATATCGGCAAGCTGCTTGATGGCAGTCAGTGGGCTGTGCGTCTTGATCTTGATGCCGTCACGGCCTGCCGTCAATTCACTGATAACAGCCAGCTTCATTGGATCTTGAAGGACGCTATCTTTGATCTTCCACGACGATTGAATAACAGGGTTTCCGTCATCGTCCTGGACAAGCTCATATTGGCCGAACTCTACCAAGTCCTTTAGGTCGGTACGGGCGAAGTTAGAAAGGCGCTCCAAGGCCTCTGTGCGGCTCATTACGGCCTCAGTTACAGCAGCCTCCTTCATTGCATCCATGAATGCGACCACCTGAGGATTGCTCATGATCTCATAGGCGCTCGAATCTGCTGCGCCATCATTCTGAGCCTTTCCCCCTGCGGCGTAATAACCCTGGCGCTGCGTCATTCCAGCCAGCACGTTAATAGCAGTCCGCTGCTGCAATTCCGTGAGCTGATCGAATAGCGCTTTCTGCTCGGGAGTCATCAGATATCTGCCTCACAAGTCGGCATGGATTCCATTCCGCAATTAAAGCACCTATGCGGCTCCATATCGCCACTCACAAAACGATTATGCCGGTTGCAGTTAAAGCACACGAAGCTCACGCCAACAATGCCGTAGTCGTCGCACTCGTACTGCCACTCTAAAACTGGAAGGACTTCCGATTCTTGGCTCATCGCTTTGCTGCCTTGATCTTTACCGAGCTTGCCAGGGTGCGCCCGCATGCTGAAAGGTATTCGTCAACGATTTCTGTAACAGAGCTTACCGTTGGCTCCGGTGCTTCAGGCCCAAGCACTAGCGTCATGCTATTGCGCACGCCTGCGCTGTCTGTGAACCTTACCGAATATGAGCGATTCATTTTGCCATCTCCATCATCGAATTAGGGATGGGGCTTTGTCGCCAGTGGCGCCCCTACCACCGCAAAAGGGAAACACTCTGCTGCGGAACACAGAGCCAAACCTTAGCTGGCCGCTTGACCCAGAGTCGCAACGGCCTGGAGAACCGTTATAGCGTTGTTCTGGAGCCTAATCCATCTAGTCGGCAGCGTGCCTCACCACTAGCGGATATTGCTGGCCTCGCTTGGTAGCGGTGCCGTTACTCACTGTACGCATGGCACATTAACTGGTGCCCATCCTAGGACTTGAACCTAGTTCTGCCGCTTACAAGGCGGCTTCATCGCCATCTATGCTTGACGGGCTGTATTGGGGTGAGGACTGAATGCATTCCCTGTTGCGATTACTCGAAAACTGCGTGCCGCATAAATGCGAGTGTTCCTGTTTTCACCGCTCAGAATCTTGACAATCCACACTCCAATACAGACCGGTTAGGCCGGTCAATCCCCGAACTCTTAGCTGTCGGCGCTTTGTGTGGTGAATATGGCAAGCCGCTGAATGCTTGCTTTTATCCGTCTCCGGTTTTCCCAGGCTTAAAAGCCTTTGCAGCAGTCCATCACCACACATCCATTATACAGCGCTATTTAGTGGGGCGGGAGTACCATTTGAACATGTGCATTTCGTGCGGCTCAATGATACATGAAGAGCCCTTCCCAAAGTTGTCATTCACCTTTGGTAGCTCACCATAAAACCCCAAAATCTTATACTTCTTACCTTTCGTGTAAACGGATGGATGGGTATCGGTCAATCGCACAAGGATATCCCCCTGACGCCAATTGCGCCAATCCGACATATCAAGCAACTCTACCGCTTCCCGCTTGATCAGCGCACCAAATTCATCAGCAGACAGTCGAGTTACAAAGCTATCAAGAGACTCGCTCATGCGCGACCGAACATATTGCACTGCCTCTCCTAAACCAGCCTTCTCAAGGGCGCCCAGGGCATCACCGATTGTCGTGCACGCCTTCAGCTTAAACCCTTCATCGGCCAGCTTCTGAATCAGGCTTGCGCGCTCTTCCTCCAGCGATTCGACTGTGCGGTCGATCTCGGTTACACGGTCGCGCCATTGCAGTGGGCCGTCAACTGGCGTTGTCACTTCTGTCGATGCGGTGTCTACCGACTCATTAACCCGATACGCCATCACGTCTAGCATGCCGCCAGTGTGAACGAATTTCAGGTTATCGGAGAATTTGCCAGTTACCACATCGCCAGAGCGTAGGCGCGCATCCACCAAAGTGCACACGTCGAATGGATTCTTGCGGCCTCGATTTCGTACCCAACCCTGCGCATTTTCCTTTGGCTTGCTCGCTGGCTCGCACTTCTCGACACAGGCGCGCATTACCTTCTCGCCTTCTAACTTGGCGCGTTCGGCTTCCCACATTTCGCGGGTTACAGGGCCAGCCCAAGGGATTCCATCTGTATCAGAATAACCAACGTCTTCGATTGCCAGCTCCTTTGCAAAAAAATCAGAAGTAGCGAATCCAGGGCCGAACCTTACTTCCTTATCATGATCCTGCTCTGCGTGCTTAGCGTGCTCCGGCCACTCCTTCAGCTCTACCGCCAGAATCTCTACCAGTTTCTTGCCTGATTGCTTTTTCATAACGCACCTTTCGTTATCACCTGCTTTTGAGTGGATCAGGGCAGCCGGCAGGTGGTACGGCTATCGGTAGCTAACCTAGCCCCGTCCACGATTTGATTATATCGCTCTGCGTCACGCTTTGTAGCTGTTCATTCATCCAGCTTGCGCTTTAGTTCTCGCGTCTTCGACCGATATTCCTTCGTAATCGCCTTCAAGTCGTCGATGGTGTAGTGCCTTGGCTTGTGATCGTTCTTTAGCTCATTCGCAGCCTCTCGCCCTATACGCTCAATTACACCGGCTTCGAATCCATCCTTCACCGACTCACCCTTGCGCGCGTACTTTGCTGATCCGCCATTACATGCTTTGCATTGCAGCCAAATGTTAAGCGGCTCTAGCCTAAGCTCTGGTCTAGCTCCCTTCCCCATCCAGTGGCCGGCGTCAAATGCACCCCCTGTCTTCCATCCTTGCGCCGCCTTGATTTCTTCCTGGCTCTTACCGCAGCTTATGCAGCCACTCCCGATTGATAGCTCATAGAGACGCCGATAGTCGCGTACTGCCTTCTCGGCATCCTTCAGAAAATCCACCCGCGTCTTAAGCCTCTCCTTGCGCTCCCTGTGCGCCTTGCGTTCTTCCTTGGCTAGCTGCGCCTCCTTGCGCTCTCTCGCCTGCCTAGCCATCAGCAGGCCGCACGCAGCCGAGCAAACGACTTGCATGCTGTTTTTCGGCTTGAATGACTCACGACAGGAGCGGCACTTCTTGGGCTTTAGGGGCTTCACTTAACCCACCAGTCAAGCGTGAACAACAATGAAGTAGATATGCATAGCATAACCATGCCTAGGAATCTTTCTACGGAGTCGTTTGAAAAGCACTCAGCAAAATGCGTTATTTGTAGCCAGATTATCAATCCATAGCAAAGCACTTCATATGTCATGCCGCATCTCCAAATTCGATCTTCATCCGCTGATATTCTGAATCTTCAGGGTGTGACAGATAGATGCCGTGCTCCATTGCCCACTTATCCACGCAAGTCATGAATGCGTGCATCTCGCCACGGTCTAGCTTGCTGGTGTGGCGCAGTTCGTAGCGCTCGGTTATCTCGCCTGTTTTCAGGTTTATATCCTGAATCAGTTCCTCGCCTAGAAAAGTCTGTTTCAGGTTGCGCTTGACATTCACGTCATCCATTGGCGCACCGGTGGCAAATGTCGTCTTACCCATGCGCACGAAAAACGATGCAATCTCTCCGCACCACTTATGAAAAAGTGCGTTTTGCGGGAGGCTGCGACCGGCGCCAGTGATCGACACATTGCACGGGAAGCCACGTTTTCGGATAGCGGCCTGCAATATCGACAGGTCGCTTATCTGTTCCAGGCGGATTTTCTCAGCCATGCCTATGCACCCGTCGAACCATACGCCCCATCGCCGCGCATCGTCTCCTCAAGGCTGCCAACCTCCACGCATGCACCGTGATAGCAGGGCACGACTACCAACTGAGCTACGCGCTCACCTGCGTTGAACGACCATGGCGCGTCACCGTGGTTGATCAGCAGGACGCCAAGTTCTCCCCTGAAATCAGAATCCGCGACACCTGCGAGGGTGTCAATCCCGTGTTTCAGCGCCAATCCCGAGCGCGGCTTGATG
>Ga0208243_1000206_pt1 | contig 42688 bp, 58 predicted proteins | sample Subbio2Aug_QV12A_FD_184826 | JGI IMG/M metagenome (GOLD analysis project Ga0208243, IMG submission 184826) | Serpentinite rock and fluid subsurface biosphere microbial communities from McLaughlin Reserve, California, USA - CR12Aug_QV12A (SPAdes) | ecosystem: Environmental > Terrestrial > Deep... | reverse complement strand
CTCCAGCGCGCGGGCCTGCGCGCCCAGCCGCACCCGCCAGTAACCCAACGCCGCCTCGGTGCAGGACGGCACCAGCAGCAGTTCCATCCCCGCTTCCACCAGTGCGCGGGCGAGCAGCGGGAATTCGCTGTCATAGCAGATGGTTATGCCGATCTTGCCAAGCGTGGTCTCAAACAGCCGCAGCGGCGCGCCGCCGTGGATGCCCCACGCCTCGCGCTCGAACCGGGTCATGATCAGCTTGTCCTGCACGCCCACCTTGCCATTCGGCGCGAACAGCCGGGCGCGGTTGACGAAGCGGCCATCGGCGCGCTGGAACGGCGCGCTGGCGGCAAGGATGTGCAGGCCGTGGCGCGCGGCCAGCTCGCGGTGGAGCGCATCCACTTGCGGCAACAGCGCCGATACGGTCGCGATCGAGCCTTGCAGGTCGCCCATCGTCGCGGGATCGAGCGAGGCAAGTTCCATCGCCCCATATTCCGGAAACACCGCCAGCGCCGCGCCGCCTGCTGCCGCCCGCTCCACCCAGCCGGTCAGCTTGGCCACATAGGCGGCCCAGTCGGCCAGTTCCTCAATCGGATACTGCGCGGCGGCGATGGTGAAGCGGGTCATAGGTTGCGCATCCAGTATTGCATTGGTTTGGGGCTTTCCTGCGCCTCGCCATGCTCGGCCCAGCTGAACTCCCCCGTCAGCCCCGCGACCGGGGCATAGCCGCGCCGCCGCCAGAACGCGTCGAGCGGGGTATATCCGACGGGCCGCGCAGGGTGATCGTCTGGCCGCACCACCGCGCAGAAGCTGGCCTGCGCCGCACCCCACGCCCGCGCCGCCGCCTCGCGGGCATCGAAAAAGGCATGGCCGATCCCTTGCCCGCGATAGTCCGGCAGCAGCACGCTTTCGCCGAAATAGAACACCCCGGCCGGATCGATCCCGACGCGCCCGAACGGTTCGCGGATATAATCATCCTGTGCGCTCAGCGGCGAGGCCGTGGCCGCGCCGACGATCCGCGCGCCATCGAACGCGGCGACCAGCACGGCATCCGGCGCGGCAGTAAATTCGGCCAGGTATTCGCGCTCATATTCCGCCGACCCGGCATAGAGATAGGGGAACGCGGCGAAGACCGCGATCCGCAGGGCCGCCAGATCGTCCAGCGCCGCGTGCAGGTCCGCGCCGGTCAGCGCCCGGACGGTAACGCTCATCCGCCGACCTGCGCGGTCCAGTCGGCCAGGTTGTAATAGACCGTGACCCGCGTGATCCGCCCGCCCGCGATGCTGAAAAACGCACCGGCCGGCAGGGTATAGGTCTGCCCGTTGGCTTCGGGCAGGCCCTCGTCGGTCGCGAGGTATTCACCGTGGACGATGAATTCCGCCGCGCCGCGCGTGCCATCGTCGCTCGCCATCAGCACGATGCCGTCCAGCCGTTCGCGATAGCAGCGCTCCATGTGCGCCAGAAAGCTGCGGAACGCGTCCTTGCCGGTCTGCCGCCCACCCTGGTTGATGTCGTGGATCACGCCGTCGTCGAGGCAGTCGAGCATCCCTTCCCAATCGCCCGCGTTGAACGCGGCGTAGTAACGGGTCAGCAGGGCAAGCGCTTCGGTGCGGTCCATCGGTGTCTCCTTGTGCCATGGGATTTAGCGCAGCGGCGGGGCGTTGTCAGCGGTTCGTCGATAAGCCGGTTGCCTGATCGCCCTGCCCCGGCCAGTCTGCGGGCATAGACCAATCTCAGGGGAATCCATCCACCATGCGCAAACTTCTGCTGGGCTTCACCGCCCTGACCCTGTCGATGACGCCTGCGCTGACTCCGGCGCTTGCACAAGATGCTACGCCGGTCGCCCCCAAGCCTGCGGGAATCGAGGCGGACGGCGTGCCTGCCGTGCCGATGGCGCTGGTCGATGCGACCCGCCCCTACATGGAATTCCGCACTGCCGCGTTCCTCGATTGGGACCCGGTGACCCGGGCGATGCTGGTATCGACCCGCTTCGGCAACGTCGCGCAGCTGCACACCGTGGCTGGCCCCGGCATGGCCCGCCGCCAGATCAGCTTCGAGGCGGAACCGCTGGGCGGCAGCTATGTCGGCAATGACGGCACGCTGGTGGTGCGCAAGGACAAGGGCGGCGATGAATTCTGGCAGCTCTACACGCTCAAGGACGGCCGCCTGACCCTGCTGACCGACGGCAAGAGCCGCAATGCGCTGAACGCGATCAGCGCCGACGGCAAGCTGATCGGGTACAGCTCCACCCGCCGCAACGGCACCGACGGTGACCTCTATGTCGCCGACCCGCGCAATCCGGCGACCACGCGGATGGTGGCCGAGGTCAAGGGCGGCGGCTGGGCACTGGCCGATTTCGCGCCGGGCAACCAGACCGCGGTCGTCGTCAACTATGTCTCGGTCCAGAAGTCGGACCTCTACACGCTGGACCTGGCATCCGGCAAAATGACCCCCATCGGCAATCACAAGCTGGCGATTTCGCACGGCGGGGCCCGGTATGCACCCGACGGGCAGCTGTGGGTGACCAGCGATGTCGGCAGCGATTTCCAGCGGCTGGGCACGCTGGACATCAAGACCGGCAAGTTCACGCCCCGCTCGCCTGAGCCGAAGTGGGATGTCGAAGGGTTCGACATTGCCCCGGACGGCAGCTTCATCGCCTATGTGGTGAACGAGGCGGGGATTTCGAAGCTGAAGCTGCTCGATCCGAAAACCGGAACCGTGCGCGAAGTCACCGCCCTGCCCAAGGGCGTGATCGGCGGCATGAAGATCGCGCCGTGGGGCACGATTGGCGTGACGGTATCCTCGGCCAAGGTGCCAACCGATGCCTTCTCGGTCGATCCGGCGACTCTGGCCGTCACCCGCTGGACGGAGAGCGAGACCGGCGGGCTCAACCCGGCCGTGAACGTCGAGCCGGAGCTGGTCGAAGTGAAGAGCTTTGACGGCGAGGCCGTGTCCGGCTTTCTCTATCGCCCCGATCCGGCCAAGTTCCCTGGCAAGCGCCCGCTGATCGTCAACATCCACGGTGGGCCGGAAGGGCAAAGCACCCCCAGCTTCCGGGGCCGCGCCAACTACCTGCTGAACGAGCTGGGCGTGGCGATCTTCTATCCCAACGTCCGCGGCTCCACCGGCTATGGCAAGCGCTTCGTCAGCCTGGATAACGGGCCGTTCAAGCGCGAGGATTCGGTCAAGGACATCGGCGCGTTCCTGGACCGCTTGCAGGCCGATCCCGCGATCGACGCGGGCCGAATGGCCGTGCAGGGCGGCTCCTATGGCGGCTACATGTGCTATGCCAGCGCGATCCGCTATGGCGCGCAGTTCAAGGCGGCGGATTGCATTGTCGCGATCAGCAACTTCGTGACGTTCCTCGAAAACACCCAGAGCTATCGCCGCGATCTGCGCCGGGTCGAATACGGCGATGAGCGTGATCCCAAGCAGCGCGCCAAGCTGCTGGAAATCTCGCCGCTGACCGCAATCGACAAGCTGGCGATCCCGCTGCTGGTGGTGACCGGCGCGAACGATCCGCGCGTGCCGAAAAGCGAGGCCGACCAGGCCGTCGCCGCCGTCCGTGCCAAGGGCCGCACCGCCTGGCACCTCGTCGGCCTCAACGAAGGCCACGGGTTCGGCAAGAAGGAGAACCAGGACTACCAGTTCTGGACCGAATTGCAGTTCTGGCAGAAGAACCTGCTGGGCGAGAAGTTGTGAGGGGACAAGAGTGATTGGAGTCCGGTGAAATCCGGTATGATCCGGTGAGACGTGGTGGAAACGGCGGATTTCCGGCATCCATGGTCCCTCCTAGCGGGAAAATTGGGCCGTTCGACTGTCTAGAGTCGATGCCGATTTAGACGGTCGAGGGACAAGAGCACTTGGAGTGCTGGAATTCCGTCGTTTCCCTTCTCATCCCCCGGAAATTGGGCATTCAGAGGCCTCTTACGAACCTATGAGCTGCTCTTGAGAGGCGCGGAACTGGGACAAACTGGGGCACTTAGCGTGCCCAGTTCCCAAAATGGCCGCCGACCGCTTGAAAACGCCGTAAAATGGGCTTCTCAGAGCACGTAGAACACCTCCAATTGTACGGCCACCAGGTTCCGAACTGGGCGCGTTTTCTATCGCTGATTTTCTCTGTGTGCATTCGCCACGGCACTGTTCCTTCGCTTGGTCAGCGCGCCACACTGAAGGCCCAGATGACCGCCAAAATGCACGCTATGAATACGCCCATGACCAGAAACACGAAGCCGGAGTCGACGTCCGCCTGGCGGCTATCGAAGCCAGTTGTATCGCCGCTAACAGGGGCTCCAGCCAGAACCTTCATACGATCAACGACCGCGCGAATTTTGCCTTCCGCCTCACCCATAATATTTAGCGCGATCAGCTGGCCACCTTTGATGTTCTGCTTGGCTTTACCGATCACCTCAAAGCGAAAGGGGGCGACCTCATTAAGCTGGATCGAACCCGACACTCCAGACCACGAGCCCATGGTTACGCTCGTCGTAAAAGTCGCCACTCCGGCTGCTTCGTCTACCGAGTCCAGCCTGTAGTCGAGTTCGTTGATTGCCGTCGTTGCTAGGCGGACGATCTGCTGCCGCGTGCCGTCGAACAGGCCGTCTTGAAAACGGGCACGCGGCGGAGCGACCGGCCCTGTACCGTCAAACTCCACTGGCGCTCCACACCCCGGACAGGCGGCCGCTTTGTCCGACACATCGCGACCACATTCTAAGCATTTTACTAGCGCCATGCCTCAGACTCTCTTCACCACAGCCACAACCCGGCCAAATACATGCAGCTCGCCGTCGTAGGCGATTTCAGGCGGGACGTTGGTATTGTCGGAGAGGATCTTAACGCTGCCGTCCGGCATGGGGCGGAGGCGCTTGATCATGCCGGTCTGGCCATAGGCGATAGCCCAGTAAAGGTCGCCAAAGCTGGAGCCGACCTTGGAGCGGTCAATCAGCACTACGTCGCCATCGCCGATTGCCGGTTCCATCGAATTGCCAACACCGCGCGCCCAGTAAAGATCGCCGGGGGCACTGGACGTGATCTGGCGCAACCATGCTGCCGGGAAAGTCAGGCGCTCGGCCTGATGCTCGACGATGTCCTGATCCATGAAAGCACCGCCGAGGCCAAAGTTGAGGTCGATCTGTGCGACCTCGATCAGCTCGATGTGCTTGGCAGGGCGCTGGCGCGGCGCTGGCGGGTTTGACCGGTCCCTTGGAAGAAGGCGGCCTGAACCATCGCCTTGCTGCTGGCCACGATATGCGATGCGCTCATCGCCCAGAGCGGCAGCGCCTGGCGAATAATCTGCCCAGCCCGGAAACTCCGGAAACCGGTCGCGCAACTTGTCAATCGTCGGCGCACTCAACCTGGTCGTGGCGGTGCCGTTGAACGGCCGCAAGATGGTGGTCGCGGCAAGACCGGCCTCAACCGCCAATCGCGATGGCGCGAGCCCGGCGAATTCGCAGAGCGCCTGCAGAAGGCGGCGGTCCTGTTCCAACCCGTTCATGCCACACCATTAGCAAAAGCGCTAAAAAGGCCGATTTGCATTAATGCTGTTGCAATTAGCAATGTTGCAAATTAGGTTTCGCGCCATGGACCAAGAGAATTTGATCGCGGATATCGAGATGCGAGCGTTCTGCGCTGGCATTTCGATCAGCGCCCTGTGCCGAGAGGCAGGGGTTCATCCCACGACCTTCAGCCGGTGGAAGAAGTCGGACCGGAATCCCGAGCCGATCAGCCTCACGCTGCGCTCGATCAAGAAGATCTACGCGGCGCTGGCGGTGGCGGAGGCCAAGTCGCGCCGCCGCTCGCGGAAGGTGGCGGCATGACCCCGGCGTTCGCAGAGCTGGAAGCGGATTCGATGCGCAGGCTGGACGCCTATCGCCAGAGGATCGCTGACGCTGCCGAAATGGAGCGCGCGGCATCAGTCGTTCACCGGCAGCGAGAGCGCCGTGCGGAGATGGTCGAGCAAAAGCTCGGTCTCCTGGGCTGCGGCAACGCCTTCGCCATCGGCGGGGAAGCCGCCCACCGCGTTCGCAATGCGCGTCGTCGCCGCCGCACTGCCGGGCAGGCGCTGGTTGGCGGCAACAACCACCGCGATCAGCAGGTGTTGCAGAGCCTCGATACGGGCCTCGGCGAGGGCGAGTCTGGCTTCGGTGTTGGCGGGCATCTGGCCGTCCCTGTTGTTGAAACTGGTGCCCAGCGTAACCCCGCCGAGAGCGCGGCGCACCGTCTAAGTGAGACCCAGAAATGAACGATAAAAGCCTGCTTTCGGGCGCGAAGCTGTTTGAGCTTTCGCCGCATCACGTGGACGAAGGGAACCGGATCGGATTCCTGCACCAGGACAAGGCGGCGGCGCTGGGGCGGCTGATGGCCGTCGACGGGCAGCGCGACCCGATCAAGGTCGTGGCGCAGCCCAAGAACGCGGACCGGCCCTGGCGGCTGGTGACGGGCATGCACCGGCTGATCGGCGCGCGGATCGAAGGCATCACGGTGTGGGCGATCGAGGTCAGCGGCAAGCCCGAAGACCTGGCCGACCTGGAAGCGTCGGAGAACCTGCACCGCCGCCCGCTGGCCCCGCTGGAGCGGGCCAAGTTCACCGCCGCGCTGGTGAACGCCGCGCAGGAGCGGATCGCGCGCCAGCATGGCGGGCTGAAGCAGCAGCAGCTGGCCGTGAAGGCCCGGTGGGACGCCGTGCGCAAGCATGAATTGCTCGCCGAGCAGGCGCTGAAGGACGAGACCGAAGATACGTGTGGCAATTTGCAACGCGTATACGGATGGGAAGAATCCGTCGGCGATGCGCTGGGGATGGAGCGCACCGCGATCTATCGCGACATGCGCCTGTACCGGCTGTTGATCGAACCTTTTCCGGCCGAACTGGTCGAGGCGCTGGCAGCGCACCCGGTAGTCGGCGAAAACGCCAGCCAGCTGAAGACGATCGCGGCAATCCGCGATGAAGGCCCGCGCCGCCAGGTAATCGAGTTGCTGTTGGGCGATCCGGAGCTGAGCGCGGATGAGGCCAAAGTCCGGCAGGGCATTGGTAGCGCAGATCATAGCGCCGCGCCGCGCCGCGACCTGGAGAAATACCGCAATCAGATCAGAGGCGGCTGGGAGCGGTTGAACCTGGGAGAGCGGCGAGCTTTCATCCCCGATCTGGCGGCGATGCTGCATACGGCAGACCTCAAGCGGGAAATGCGAGACCGGCTGAACAAGGAGCTGGGCGATGCTTGATGGCGCAAACGCATACCTGAGCGGCTGCTCTACCGCTGCGTTGAGCGCAGCCGTCAAGCGTTACTCCGTTGTAGCCGAAGTCGAGGCGATCGAGGCTCTCGGTCAGACGCGCAGCGCCGCGATCTCGATTGCCGCCTGCCGTCGCGGTGTCTCCCCTAGCGCCATCTGGCGCTGGCTTCGCCGGGTTGATGGTTGCGGGTCCGATCCCGCCATTCGCCTTCGCCACCTAACCGCTGACAAAGGGCGCGCTCATGCGCGGTGAGCTGTCCTCCGCCAAGTTCGGCAAGCGCCACCCGCTCGACTGGTATGTCGAGCCGCAGTGGACGGTCGACCAGCTAATCAAGCATATCCAGTTTCGCGAGGAGCTGGCCTGCGGCGAAGGTATCTGGGACCCGGCGTCGGGCAGCGGCACGATCTGTTCGGCGTTCGAGGGCGCGGGCTTTGACGGGCGGGTTTACCTGTCGGACGTGGTCGACAACGTCGACCGTTCGCAGTTCCTGTTCGCGCTGGTGTTCCAGTCGGCCGACTTTCTGGAACTGGACCGCGCCCCGGCCCCGTGCAGCATCGTCTGCAACCCGCCGTATTCGTACCGCAAGGGCATTGCCGAGGCGTTCGTGCGCCATGCGCTGAAGCTGTCGACACGCCGGGTGTGCATGCTGCTGCCGATCAAGTGGCTGTCGAGCCAGGTGCGGTTCGGGCTGTTCATGCAGGACCACCCGCCTGCCGAAGTGCTGGTGCTGACCCAGCGCCCATCGATGCCGCCGGGCGACCGGATCAGCCTGATGGGGAACCGTGCGTTCCGGGGCGGCATGATCGATTATTGCTGGATCGTGTGGAACGTCCAGGAGCCGACCGCGCCGGGCCAGACCCGCACGGTGTGGCTGCCGCCACTGCCGGGAGGCCGGTGATGGGCATGACCGCAACCGAAGAGGCGATTCTGGACCTGGCCGACGCGGGCCTGTCGAAGCGGCAGATTGCGGCGCGTGGCTTCAAGCCGTCCAAAGTGCGCTTCACGATCGCGACCATGGGCACCGATCGCGGCAACCGCCAGTCGGACCTGCGCCGCGACCGGGCTGTGCGGCGCGGAACGGAGCAGCTGCTGAAGGCGCTGATCGCCGCGCGAGGGGCCGAGTGATGGCGCGCCACCAGACCACCGCCGATCGGCTGCGCGCGCACCGTGCCGCGTTCACGCTGGCGCTGGAACTGGGCTGCACCCCGCGCGAGGCGGAGCAGGAGCTGCGCCGCCGGGCGGCGGCAGCGCGCGAGGAAGAATCGAAGCGGCGGATGGCCGCGAAAATGGCCGCGCCGGTGCGCGGCGGATCGATCACGCTGGCGGAGCCCGAAGGTCGCCGCCGCCCCTGGTACGAGGAGCAGTAAGTGATGAGCGAACAAGCGCTTCACGCCCTGGACCGCGCGACTGCCGCGCTGACCTGTGACGAGATTGAATGCTTTCCGGCCCACCCCGGCGGCGTGCCGCTGCTGCGCGCCAGCATTGGCGTTGAGCTGGTGCAGATCGAGAAGAGCCTGAGCGGGCGCGGCAAGACGCTGCTGTCGGCCACGGCGGCGGCGATCGACGAGGCGCTGCTGGCCATTGCCGAGGCGCGGCAAGCGCTGACGGCGACGCCGGGCGCAACCGAACCAGCCGCGCCCCGCAAGCGCGGAAACGGTAGCCTGCGCGGTGCGCCGCTGTTCCTGCGCCCGTCCGTGGTGCGCGGCCTGATCGATGGCGTGACGGCGGCGGCTAAGGGCACGACGGAAGTGCCAGTTGCCCCGATCCGGCTGGTGAACATGCCGCGCCGGTCGGAAGACCCGCGTCTGGCCAAGGCCAATGATGATTCCGCAATGCCCCTCTCGCCAGCTGCGGCCAGCGAGACGCATGAGCCCGGTCGGGTCGTACCGCCGGTAAAGCCGTCCGCGCCAGCCCTTCGACCCGCTACGGCCAACAAGGCCGAGCCGGAGGGCTGGCCGGACGCACCCCTGCCAGAGTTTGAACAGCCCGCGCCGGTCGTCCCAGATCAGGCTGATCCAGACCTTGACCGCCCCGCGCCGGAGGCGGTGCCGCTGGAAGTCCAGAGCGTCGATATCGCGCGCCAGCCCCGCCGCCGTGACGGGATCATTCGCACCCATGCCCGCCGCGCCGAGCGCGCACTGGAAGCCCCGGTCGACCGGGTGATCGACGTGCCGGAAGCGCCGCGACTGGACCTGATCCGGGCGGCGGCGCAGCGGCTGGCAGCGAAGACCAGCACGGCTGTGGCACGGCCCAGCATTGGCGCGCGCCGCGTGGCCGAGCCTGCGCCACTGCCGGTCCTGCTGCCCGAACTGCGGCGGCAGCGGATCGAGGCGGCGATCAAGTACCTGGGCGCGCGGGGCGTGCTGGTGAGCGTGCATGACCGGTTCGCCCAAGTGCGCAAGTACCATGTGTCGGGACGCCGCGAGACCCAGCTGGCCGAGGACGTGATCGCGCTGGCGGTGACTCACGGGCTGGAGCTGCCCGCATGACGAAGTCTGCCAACCTGCAGGCAGTGCTGCCGCTGCTGCTGATCGACGAGGGTGCGCGCGATGGCGGCTACAAGTTCCTGGCCGATGACACCCGCTTTGCGCTGGGCCGCTGGAACGGCGAATGCTTTGCCTACCCCGGCAACGCCCCGGTGGAGTTCACGCCCAAGTATTACCGCTGCGCCAAGCGCGTGGTGGCCCCGGCGGAGGGCAGCGCGCGTGGCTAAGACGCAGGACCACCCCAACCAGTACGGCTTTGTGTTCGAGGCCCCGACGGTGGCTTCGGCCCCGGCTGAGCTGGCTGGGCTGGAGCGCCAGATTTCACGCGCCGCCGCCGAGATTCTGAAGACGGACGAGCGCAGCCGCGAAGTGCTGGCCGCAGAGATCAGCGTGTTGCTGGACGAGGACGTCAGCCGGGCGATGCTGGACGCTTATGCCAGCCCTGCGCGGGACGGGCACAAGGTGATCATGTCGCGGTTTCTGGCGCTGGTTGCCGTGACCGGACGACACGATGTGCTGGACCGGATCATGCGCGAGATCGGCGCGGCGGTGCTGGTCGGCGAGGAAGTCCACACCGCCCGGATCGGGCAGATCGATGCGCAGATCGCGCGGCTCAACAAGGAACGGCAGCGCCTGAAGGTGATTGCACCGCTTATCCGGGGAGGCGAAAGCCAGTGAATTCGAACGTGCATCCCCTTGTCTGTCAGCTTTCGGGCGAGACTGAAGGCAATACCGATTGCGGCGCGCGCGAGTGGTTCAGCGCTGCCGAGCTGGCCGAGCTGGCCTTGCCCGGTCTGCCTAGCGACAAGCGCAGCCTGACCCGGCGTGCCCGCGATGAACACTGGCACCTGAAGGCCGACGCCAGCGGCGAGCCGCTGTCGCGCCCGCGCATCGGCCGGGGCGGCGGCACGGAATTCCACGTGTCGTTGCTGCCCGGTCCGGCGCAGCTGGAACTGGCCAAGCGCGGCATCACGCCGTCGGTTGCCGAAGCGGCGCTGGCCGCGCCGGTTACGGCGACCGGCTGGCGCTGGTACGAGGGGCAGAGCGCCAAGGTGAAGGCCGAGGCCGAGCGGCGGATGAGCGTTGTCAGCGAGATCGATCTGCTGGAAGGCGCAGGTCTGACCCGCAGCGCCGCGCTGGCCGAAGTGCGAAACCGTCACGGAATCGCGATTTCCACGCTGTGGAACTGGCTGCGCCTGATCGAGGGCGTAGCGGTGTCCGACCGGCTGCCCGCGCTGGCCCCACGCCGTCAGGGCGGCGGCAGCGAGGCCGAGATCGACCCGCTGCTGTGGAACCTGTTCAAGTCCGATTTTCTGCGCCCGTCTGCGCCGACGCTGAGCAGCTGCTATGAGCGCACCCGCGCGGTCGCGGCAGCACGCGGCCTCTCAATGCCTTCTGAGAAGACCATGAGGCGGCGGCTGGAGCGCGATGTGGACCCGCGCGTGATCCTGCTGCGGCGCAAGGGCGAGGAAGCCCTGCGCCGGTCGCTGCCCGCGCAGCGCCGCACCGTGTCCGACCTGCACGCGCTCGAGCTGGTCAACATCGACGGGCACAAGTTCGACGTGTTTGCCCGGACCAGCGATGGCCGCGTGGTGCGCCCGCTGATGGTGGCGTTGCAGGACATCTACAGCCGCAAGTTCGTGGCATGGCGGGTGTGCGAGGTCGAATCCGCGGAACACGTGCGGCTGGTGTTCGCATCGCTCTTCGAGCGCTGGGGCATCCCCAACGGCTGCGTTCTGGACAACGGCCGGGGATTTGCCAGCAAGTGGATCACCGGCGGAGCGAAGACCCGGTTCCGGTTCAAGGTGAAGCCGGAAGACCCTACCGGTCTGCTGACCAGCCTGGGCATCAACATCCACTGGACGCTGCCCTATCGCGGCCAGTCCAAGCCGATCGAGCGCGGCTTTCGCGACCTGTGCGACACGATTGCCAAGCACCCGGCGATGGAGGGCGCGTACACCGGCAATACCGTGCTGGCGAAGCCGGAGAATTACGGCAGCCGTGCGGTCGAGTGGGATATGTTTGTGGCGCTGGTCGACCAGGGCATGAACGCGCACAACGCCCGGCTGGGACGGCGCACCGAGACCGCGCGCGGCCGCAGCTTCGACGAGGCATTTGCCGAAAGCTATGCCCGCGCGCCAATCGGCAAGGCCACGCCCGAGCAGCTGCGCATGGCGCTGCTGGCGGCAGAGCAGAAGCTGGTCAACCGCCGGACCGGCGAGATCGAGCTGTTTGGCAACCGGTACTGGTCCGACGGCTGCGGCCAGCTGCACGGCCAGCGGGTGACAGTGCGGTTCGATCCGGACGATCTGACCCGCGATGTGCACCTGTACGCGCAGGACGGACGGTACCTGACCAGCGCGCAGATCATTGCCGATACCGGGTTCCTGGACGTCAACGGCGCGAAGCGCAGCGCGAAGCAGCTGGCCGAGTACCGCCGCAGGATTCGCGACGCGGCCGAGGCCGAGCAGCTGTTGGCAGCAGACGAGGTTGCCCGTCTGCAGGCGGATACGCCGATTATCGAAGCGCCTGAACCCAGCGTGGTGCGCCCTGTGCGCCACCGGGGCCATACTGCCGCTGCACTGAAGCTGGCCGATCCGGCCCCGGTGCGCGCGGTCGAAGAGCGCACCGACCGAATTTTCACCGCGATGGAGAAGACCCTGAAGCTGGTGAAATAAAAGGGCGCGCGGGTCCGGTCGCCAAACTGATCCCGCGCGCCCGCCTCACTCAAGAGACGGAGACCGAATACCATGAATGATCCCGCAGCACAGCCCATCGACATCGAAGAACAGCGCAACTGGCTGATCGATTTTCGCAATCAGCAAGGTCTGAGCTGGAGCGAAGTGTCGAAGCGCATCGGCGTACCTTCCGGCACGCTGAGCCAGTTCGGCAGCGAAAAGGGGTACAGCGGCGACGAGCTGAAGCTGGCCGGCAAGGTGTTCCAGTATCGCCAGCTGATCGCCGCGCAGGCCGCGATTGACATCGAGGCTCCTGAAGCGCCGGGCTTTTTTGAAACGCAGACCAGCAAGCAGCTGGGCCACGTGCTGGCCATGGCGCAGCGCGGCCGGATCGTGGTGGCGGCACTTGGGCCGGGCCTGGGCAAGACGATGACCGCCAAGCAATACGCAGCCTGCTATCCAAACGTGTTCCACTGCACGATGACACCCAGCACTGCGGGCGTGAACAACATGCAGATCGAAGTGCTGGAAGCGATGGGCGAGCGAGACCCGGTGGGGACGCCGCAAAAGCTGACCCGGCGCATCCGTGAACGGGTGCGCAATATGCGCAACCCGCTGCTGATCCTGGACGAGGCGCAGCACCTGTCGGAAAAAGCGCTGGAAGAGATCCGGGGCTGGAACGATTCCGAAGGGCTGGGCATTGCCCTGTTCGGCAACGAGAGCGTGCTGCAGCGGCTGGAAGGCGGCAACCGCCGCGCCGCGTTCGCCCAGCTGTTCAGCCGGGTCAGCCTGCGGGTAGTCCGTTCGCAGCCGCTGCGCGCCGATATCGATGCGCTGGCGCAGGCGTGGAAGATCTTCGACGACGAAGCGGTGGGCTATCTGCACCGCATCTGCATGACGCCGGGCGGGCTTCGCAGCGGCAGCATGGCGCTGGAGCTGGCATGGATGCTGGCCGCGTCCGAAGGGCAGCCGCTTAACCTTGGGCACCTGCAGGATGCCTGGGCGCAGCTGTCGAACAGCAAGGTGCTGGGCTGATGCGCGTCCTGGACACCATTCGCCGGGTGGCGGCAGACTATGCCGCCGCCCACCAGACCAACCTGCGGGCAATGATCGACGAGGCGCTGCTGGGCACGCTGGCCGTGCTGGTGCTGATCATCAATGCCACGCTGCTGCTGGCGGGAGTCCCGGCATGAACGCGCCCGTATTGACCGGTCAGGCATTCTGGCGGCGGGCCGAACAGGCCGCGCCGCTGGCCCTGCCTGATTGCCCATGCTGCGGGCGTCCGATGCCGATTGGCCGGGGCGTGCTGGAACATGCGCTGACCGTGGCCGAGGCCACCTGGGGAGTCAGCCGCGCGGCGGTGATGGGGCCAAGCCGGACCCGCCCGGTTAGCATGGGGCGGGCGCTGGCCGTGTGGGCAATGCGCAGCCTGGGCGCGGGGCTGTCATACGAAGCCATCGCCCGCCAGCTGGGGCGGCTGCACCAATCATCCGTGGTGGCCCTGCATCAAAAGGCGATCGCGGCGCGCCTGACCGACCGGCAATTCGCGCAGGCTTGCGACCGGGTCGTGTTCGCGGCGACGGCAGCCAAGGGAGAACGCACATGAACGCGGTGAAGTACGTGGGCCGACCGGCCCGGTTCGATCCGGCCACCCAGCAGCGCCGGGCAATGATGGCCATAATCCAGATTGCCCGAAAAGACCTGGCGATGGACGAGGACGACTATCGCCAGGCGCTGCTGGACCAGACGGGGCACCTGTCGCTGACCGAGTGCAGCGAGCGCGAGCTGGTGGCCATGCTGGACTGGCTGAAGTCGAAGGGCTTCAAGCCGCTGCCGGGCAAGAAGGCGGCGAGCCATCCGATGGCATTGAAGGCGCGGGCGCTGTGGATTTCGCTCTATCACCTGGGCGTGGTCCACAACCGCAGCGACGCGGCGCTGGAAGCCTTCGCCAAGCGGCAGCTGAAGTGCGAAAAGTTGGCCTGGGCGCGCCAGTCGGACGCGTTCCAGCTGATCGAGGCGCTGAAGGCGATGGGATCGCGCCACGGCTGGGTGCAGCACGGCCGGGCCAGCCAGAAGCCGCTGGACCCGCTTGGCCTGCAACGCAGCCTGTGCGCGGCGATCCTGGACAAGCTGAAGGCGGCGGGCCACGTGCCCGCCGACTGGGCGCTGCACGACGCGGCGTGGAAGCTGTGCGGCGAACCCAACGCGCGCGACCGGGCGTGGAGCGCCGAGGACTATGCCGCGCTGGCAGCCAAGCTGGGCGCGAAGCTGCGCGAGCTGGGACTGGCCAAGGCGGAGGGCGCGCGTCATGGCTAAGCTGGCACAGTGCTACACCGACAATCGCGGCGCGCTGCATATGACCCCGGAGCAGGCGGTGCTGGCCGATATCGCCGCCGCGCTGGGCCGGATCAATGCCGACGCGGGAATCACCGGGGGGATCGCCGCGCTGATCCTGGACAAGCGCGGTGAGATCGAGGCGGCATTCCGCGACCTGGACGCGATGCGGGGTGCGGCATGAGCGCGCCCGCATCGCTGAAAGTGTCCGACCACGCGCTGGTGCGCTGGATGGAGCGCACCGGCATGGCTAACCTTGACCCGGTGAAGGATGCCATCGCCGCCTCGCTGGAGCGGGCGGCGGCGGCGGCGCTAAAGCTGGGTGTGGCGGAGTTCCTGATCCTGGCCGACGGGCTGGTCTATGTCGTGCGGGCGGGCGTGGTGGTGACGGTGCTGCCGGAGGACGGGCGGCATCGCTACGCCCACGCGCTGGCCGCTGCGAAGGGCGCCACTGACCATGCATAGCAGCACGGATGCCGGTCAGCTCAAGCTGCACTTGCAAGCCATCCTCGGCGAGGAAGGGTTTGTGCGGCTGTGTCAGGAGCTGGGCGGCATCCGGCTGTACATTGCCTATTCGCTGCGCGACGATCACGACGTGGTCCAGGCGCTGGGCCGCGAACTGGCCGACAAGCTGAGCCGGGCGCTGGCCCCGGCCACGATCCGCGTGCCACTGGCCCGGCGCGAACGGGCGCTGTGGTATCGCAACCGCGAGGGGCTGTCCGACGCGAGGATCGCCCGCCGCCTGGGGATGACCGAAACCGGTGTCACCAAGCTGTTCGCCCGCGAGGCGGACTTGCCAGAACGCCCCGGACGGGGCAAAGAGACCGGGCAGCTCCCGCTGCTCTGACCTTTCTGGCCCGCCTGCGCGGCCATAGTTAAACCCCCTTTCAAAGAGCAGTCTCCAACCATCAGACCGGCCGGGGCGCGCGTTGTCGCATCCGGCTTTCGATGGATTTCAGGAGGCCGCGATGAACGCGAAAACCGGCGAACCGGATGCCATTGTCGTCACGGCCTATTCGCCGCGTTACGACGCGGCGTTCCGTGAGCTGATGAAGGCCGAAGGCGGGCACGTGAACGACCCGGCCGACCGGGGCGGCGAGACCCAGTACGGGATTTCGTTGCGGTTCCTGAAGGCCGAGGGCGCGCTGGACGCGGACGGTGACGGGCTGGCCGATTACGATCTGGACATGGACGGCGATATCGACGGCGCGGATATCCGGCTGTTGACGCCAGGTGTCGCGAAGGCGCTGTATCACCAGTGCTTCTGGCGGCCGCTGGGCGCGGAGCAGCTGGTCCGCCCGCTGGGCGAGATGCTGTTTGACCAGGCCGTGAACGGAGGACTAAAGGCCGCGCGCAAGCTGCTGCAGCGCGCGATCAACAACTGCGCGATGAGCACGTTCAAGCGGGCCGGGCCGCGCGCGCTGCTGACGGTCGACGGCGTGATCGGCCCGCGCACCCGCGAGCTCATGCTGTGGGTGCTGCAATACCCGGCGCTGGGCATGCCCGCGCTGACAGCGGCCTATCGCGAGGCGGCGAAGGCCCGGTACCGCGCGATCGCGGCGAACAACCCATCGCAGCGCCGGTTTCTGAACGGCTGGATCGCCCGCGCCAACCGGCTGGGCCGGGATGGTGCGGCGTGACGTTCTGGGACTGGCTGAGCCGGATCGGTCCCGGCTGGCCGACGCAGCGCGGCTGGTATGCGCTGGCGCTGTTCGTGCAGACCTGCGTCATCCTGGGGATGATCCCGGCATTCCCGGCGCTGAGCGAGGACGAGTTTTTCAAGTCGATCGCGACCGCGATCGTGGTGACCGGCTGGGTCGGCTTTGCCGTGGCCGGGCGCGATAACCGCGCTGATCTGGAGCGGCTGGGACAGGCGCAGTCGATCGCCAAGGGGCTGGTCGACCAGATGCGCGGGCCTGCCCCTTCCGGCCCCACTAACCCCGCCAATCCTGCCGATGGAGAAAAACGATGAGCTTTGCTGGACATGCGCGCCGCGATGGCGCCCGGATTACCTTCTTTCTGATGTGCCTGCTGTTGCTGCCGATCATGTTGACGTTTTCGGGTTGTGCGCCCGGCTCGGTCTCGGCCATTCCGCCTGCGCCCGTGGCCGCCGCCGATCAGACTGTGCTCGACGAGCGCGCGATGATTGCCGTCGAGCAAAGCTATCTGGCTGTGGGGGCGGCGATCGAAGCGGCGACCAGCGCCGGTGTCCTGAAGGGCGCTGCGGCCGCCCGCGTTGAACGTCTGGACGCCTTGGCAATGGAGGCGGTGGTCGCACTGCGCGCCGCCTATGACACGGGCAACGCGACCAGCTTTGGCGAAGCCCTGGCACGGGCGAAATCCATCATCGCGCAGATCAGTGCGTTGCTGGGCGCGCCGGGCCGGGGCGATACCAGCGTGAAGGCGCAGTGACATGGGCGTGAACGTAGAAACAATCGTCCGTTCTGTTGCCGCCGCGCTCGAAGCCTATCAGGCGATCAGTGACGCGGCGGATCACATCGCCGACAGCATGAATTCCACCGACCAGGCAGAGCTGAAGCGCAAGCTGGCAGACCTGCGCACGGCCAATGACGCCGCGCGCGCTCGGCGGCGGGGCAAGCTGTCGGAAGCAGCCGCACAGTAGCGCCCGATGGACGTTACCGAACGGCAGATCGAGGCGGCGGAGGCGATGGTCAGTCTTGAGCGGGATGACGCAATTGCGCGCATCCGCGCCGAGCTGACCGCCGATGGCACTGACGAATGCATTGCCTGCGGGGAACCGATCCCGGCCGCGCGCCGCCGCGCGATGCCATCGGCTGAGCGCTGCATCCACTGCCAAAGTACTTATGAGAAAGGCTACCCGTGACCCTGCAAACCGCACAGCAGTGGCTGTCGCTGATCGCGCTGCTGATCGGCATCATCAACGCACTGTGGATCTGGCTGAGCCGGCCCGCGCGCGACACCAACAAGCGCATCGATGATGCCAAACGCGAGATCGCGGACGTGCAGGAAGGCATGAAGGGCCACGACCGGCGCATCCAGCGGGTCGAGGATGACCTGCGCCACCTGCCGACAAAAGAAGACCTGAGCCAGGTCAGCCACAAGCTGACCGCTGTCAAAACCGAGCTCGATATCGTGGCGCGCACCGTCACGCGGATCGACGAGTTTTTGAGGAAGCATCCGTGAGCGATTACGACAAGCGTTGCCAGGCCGACGCCCGCCTGGCGATCCTGGCCGAACTGGCGCAGCAGAGCGACGCCACCTTGAACAGCCGCAACCTGGCGGTGATGATCGAGGCGATCGTACCGCGCCGCCCGCACGAATGGGTCGAGGCGCAACTGGTGTGGCTGGATCAGGTCGACGCGATCAACATCAAGCGGTCCGAACTGGCAGGCCTTGGCCCGGTCACCATCGCTACACTGACGCGCACCGGGCGTAACCACGTGGAGCGCCGTGCGTCCATTCCTGGCGTTTCGACCCCGGCGGACGAGGAATAGGCCGTGCCGCCGCGGCCATCTGAAACCGAAGCCAAGGCGCGCGCCCAGCGCGGACGTGGGCGGCTGTCATCGCTGGAGATGCTGCCCGAAGCGGCCGACGAAGCGCTGGCCTGGGCGAATGCGGAGCTGCGCGAGCGGCGCATGCCGCAGGCGGAAATCCTGCGGCGGATGAATGCGATGCTGGCCGATCATGGCATTGCGCCGGTCAGCGTCGGCGCGTTCAGCCGCCATTCGATCCGGCTGGCGATCGAGATGCGCAAGCTGCAAGCAACCCGCGCCGCGACGACGGCGGTGCTGGATCGCCTGCCCAAGGGCGAGCGCAGCGACGCAACGCAGGCGGCGGTCGAACTGGTGAAGTTCCGGCTAGCCGAGATGATCATGGCAGCGGACGATCCCGATCCGAAGTTCCTGGCGTCGGCCAGCCTGGCCCTTATGCGCCTGACCAGCACGACGCTGCTGTTGGCCAATGCCGAGCGGCAGGACCGCAAGGATCAGCGCGAACAGGATGAGCAGGAGCGCCTGCAGAAGGAACGCGACGCCGCGCGCGAACAGGCCGAGGCGATCGAGACCGCCGACACCGTGGAGCGCATCGCGACCGAGGCCGGGCTGTCGGCCGAGCGGGTCGCCGCGATCCGCAAGGGCGTGCTGGGGCTGGCCGGATGACGCGCGGGATCGACTTTACCACCGCCGACATCGAGGCGGCGCTGCGCACCATGACGGATGCGCAGCGCCGCACCGTTCACGCCGGGGTGCTGGACATGCGGCCGGGCTATTGGCCGCTGCGCAGCGCGTTGATCGACAAGGGGCTGATGACCACAGCCAACCGGCTGCCGGTGCTGACCCCGTTCGGCCGCGCGGTGCAGGCACGAATTCGGGGGCAGGCGCAATGAAGCAGCAAGGTTCATCCACCAGGCGGCAGGTGCTGAATGCGCAGGAACTGCAGCCGGTGCTGCATGAAATTTCGCCGGTTGGCGGCGGCGCTATGCCGACCAAGGTTGTCGGCTGGCACCGGCGTGGTGTGTTCACGCGTGCGCAGGCGAACTATCCCAACGGCTGGGGGCTGACGATCTACTTCGACAAGGCCGGAAAGGTCAGCAGCTGGACGGCGAGTTACTCTGCGCGTGCCGCCGTCGGGCTGGCCAACGCCGCCGCCGAGGCGGCAGGCCGGGAGGCCCCGGCCGAGCGCTGCGCGACCATTGCCGACAGCGACGGGGACGATGGGGCATGACGCTGGTCATCTTCTGCCTTTGGTTGCAGGGTGTGGCGCTGTCCGCAGGATTGATGCTGGGCACCATGCCGCCGCGCCGCGATAGCGAGGGATATCAGCTAATCTTGGCGGCATTGCTCTGGCCAGCGCTGGCCTTGCTGTTTGCGTACTATCGCCTGACGGACTGGGTACTGTTCGACCTGGACGATCCAGACCGGGACGCCCGCGCATGATTGCCGCGCCCGCCGAACATACCGACGATATCGCCGCCCCGGTCCTGCCGCGCGAGCCCGACCAGCTGCCGCCGGAGTTGACGCGCGGCGCGGAAATTCCGGCTGACCTCGACCCGCTGGCAGAAGGGGTGCTGATGAAGCACCAGCGGGTGTGGCTGGAAGACAAGTCGGACCTGAAGATCGCGGAAAAGGGCCGCCGGACCGGGATCACGTTCTGCGAGGCACTGGACGATACGCTGATCGCCGCGTCGGCCCGGTCGGCGGGCGGCGACAACGTGTTCTATATCGGCGACACCAAGGACAAGGGCCGCGAGTTCATCGGCTATGTCGCGCACTTCGCCAAGGTCGTCGCCAAAGAGACCGCCGAGATCGAGGAGTTCCTGTTCGAGGACCAGCGCGAGGACGGGACCAGCAAGCATATCAGCGCTTTCCGGGTGACCTTTGCCAGCGGGTTCCGGGTTGAGGCGCTGTCGAGCCGCCCGGAAAACATCCGTGGTCTGCAGGGCGTCGTCGTGATCGACGAGGCCGCGTTCCACAAGGACGTGCGGGCCGTGATCGATGCCGTGATGGCGCTGCTGATCTGGGGCGGCAAGGTCCGCGTGATCAGCAGCCACAACGGGGTGCTGAACCCGTTCAATGAACTGATCCGCGAAGCACGGGCCGGTAAGAACCGCTTCAAGGTGCACTTCATCCCCTTCTCAGAGGCGGTGAAGAACGGGCTGTTCCGGCGGGTCTGCCTGATGCGCGGCAAGACGTGGAGCGCCGAGGCCGAGCGCGAATGGGAAGACACCATTCGCGGAGCCTATGGCACGCGCACCGCGCAGATGGCGCAGGAGCTGGACGCGGTGCCCGCCGACGCGATGGGCGCAGCGCTGAGCCGGGTCGTGATCGAGCAGGTGACCGACCGCGCCATCCCGGTGATCCGCTATCACCTGCCGGACAGCTTCAAGGAAGCGCCGGAGCGGGTGCGCCACCAGATGGTGGAGGAATGGTGCAAGGTTGTGCTGCAACCGCACCTCGACGCGCTGGACCGGCGGCGGCGGCATGACCTGGGCTGGGACTTTGCCCGCAGCGGCGACGGATCGGACATTGTCATCACTTCGCTGGAGCAGGACCTGCGGCGGCGCTGGCGCATGGTGATCGAGCTGCGCAATCTGCCGTTCGAAAGCCAGAAGCAGGTCGGGTTCTTTGTGGTGCCGCGCCTGCCCCGGTTCGGGCACGGCGCGTTCGACGCGACCGGCAACGGTGCGTACCTGGCCGAAGTCCACCGCCAGAAGTTTGGCGAGCGGATCTCGGAAATCAAACTGTCGGTGCAGTGGTACCGGGAAAACGGCGTGGCCTATACCGCTGCGTTCGGCGAGCAGACGATCCTGATTGCGGCGGACGACGATATCGTGCGCGACCACCAGGCGCTGCAGTTCGTGGGCGGCGTGGTGAAAGTGCCGGACGACATGCGCTATGCGGGCAGCGACGGCTTCATGCGCCACGGCGATACCGCCATTTCCGGCATGCTGGCCTGGTACGCGTCGCGGCAGGGCGCGGTCGAGTATGGCTATCAGCCGATTACCCGCCGCGAGCCCGATCCATGGAACGGCGACGACGACGATTTCGAGGCGTCCGGCAACCCGTTTCGCGCCCCGTTGGGGGCTTCCCTGCGTGGGGGCGGAATTTGACCCGCCAGCGCCATAACCGCCCCGTGAGCCCACCGGGGGCGCTCAAAGCGCCCTATGGGCCTTCTTACCGCTTCTTAGAGGCATTTCAGGTGCCAGTGGAGACCCTTCGATGAACGCTGCCCGCCCCACGCTGGTCGATCAGTACGGCCAACCCTTGCAGCGCGAGCTGCTGACGCGCGAAGTCGGCGGGCCGACGCTGGCCGGTGTTCGATCGCCCCTCGCTGGCTATCCTGCGGACGGCCTGACCCCGGACCGGCTGGCGAACATTCTGCGCGAAGCCGACCAGGGCGAGCCGCTGCGCTATTTCGAGCTGGCCGAGATCATCGAGGAGCGCGACCTCCATTATGCGGGCGTCATGGCCACCCGCAAGCGCAGTGTGGCCCAGATCGACATTACGGTCGAAGCGGCATCCGACGACGCCCGCGACGTGGCCATGGCCGACATGGTGCGCGACTGGCTGAAGCGTGACGAGCTGGCCGACGAAATGTTCGATATCCTGGACGCGATCGGCAAGGGCGTCAGCTTTACCGAGATCATCTGGGATACGTCGGCTGGGCAATGGCGGCCCAACCGGCTGGAATGGCGCGATCCGCGCTGGTTCACTTTCGCCAGCCGGGATCTGCGCACGCCGCTATTGCGCGGCGGGATCGACGGAACCGAAACTGCCGTCCCGTTGCCCGCGTTCAAGTTCATTACCACCCAGATCAAGGCCAAGTCGGGCCTGCCGATCCGCAGCGGGCTGGCGCGGCTGGCGGTGTGGTCGTGGATGTTCAAGGCCTATACCCAGCGCGACTGGGCGATCTTCACCCAGACCTATGGCCAGCCGGTGCGGCTGGGCAAGTTCCACGAAGGTGCGACCAAGGAGGACAAGGCCACGCTGTTCCGCGCGGTGGCCAATATCGCCGGGGACTGCGCCGCGATCATTCCGTCCTCGATGGAGATGGAGTTCGTCGAGGCCAAGAACGTCACGGCCGGGTCCGAGCTGTACGAGCGCCGGGCCGACTGGCTCGACCGGCAGGTGTCGAAGGCCGTGCTGGGGCAGACCACCACGACCGACGCGATTTCTGGCGGCCACGCGGTCAGCCAGGAACACCGCCAGGTGCAGGAGGATATCGAGACCGCCGACTGCAAGTCGGTCTCGGCCGTGCTGAACCGCGACCTGATCCGCGCCTGGATCGATCTGGAGTTCGGGCCGCAGAAGGCCTATCCGCGCCTGGTGATTGCCCGGCCCAAGCGCGAGGACCTGTCACAGTTGACCGACAGCCTGGCCAAGCTGGTTCCGCTGGGCCTGCGGGTGGGCCAGTCGGAAGTCCGCGACAAGTTCGGGCTGTCAGAGCCAGGCGCGGACGAGCAGGTGCTGGCACCGGCCGGGCCGCAGCCGACGCCAGAGCCCGAACCGGCGGCTGTGCCCCGGCCCGCGATCGCGGCGCAGGCTGAAGAGCCCGCAACGCCGTTGCATCCTGCGGGGCAGATCGCCCGCGCAATGCAACGCGCGGGGCAGCCCCCGATAGACGAGATGACCGCATCGATCGGCGTGATGCTGGAACGGGCCACAGACCTGGGCGAGCTGCGCGAGATGTTGAGCGCGGCGTTCGGCACGCTGGACGGCCGGGCTGCGCTGGCCGAAGTGATCGCGGGCGGGATCGCGGCGGCGCAAGCGGCGGGCATGGCCGACGCGGCCGAGGAAGCGGAGTAAGCCATGGCCGGGCCGCAGCCGACCCACCCCAGCGCAGTTTCCGGCGTGTTCGGCGAGCCGTTTGCCGAACAGGTCGCATTCTTTCGGCGCAAGCTGGGCAACCTGGTGCCGACCCGGCGCTGGGACGATCTGCAGGGCGCAGCGCATGACCAGGCGTTCATGGTGGCCGGGGCGATGGAGGCGGACCTGCTGTCCGACCTTGCCAGCGCAGTGGACAAGGCCATCGCCGAAGGGCGCGGGATCGAGGACTTCCGGCGCGACTTCAACGCGATTGTCGCCCGCAATGGCTGGACCGGCTGGACCGGCGAGGGATCGGTCAAGGGCGAAGCCTGGCGCGTGCGCGTGATCTATCGCACCAATTCCTACACCAGCTATTCCGCCGGGCGGTTCGCCCAGCTGAAGGCGGGGAATTATCCGTTCTGGGTCTATCGCCACGGCGGCAGCCTGGAGCCGCGCCCGGCGCACCTGTCATGGGACGGCGTGGCCCTGCCGCCGGACCACGCGTTCTGGACCACGCATTATCCGCCAAGCGACTGGGGCTGCAGCTGCTATGCCGTGGGCGCGCGCACGGCCGCCGGTGTCCGGCGAATGGGTGGCGATCCGGACAAGCGGCTGCCGGAGGGCTGGAACGCGCGCGATCCGAAGACCGGCGCGCCGGTGGGGATCGGCAAAGGCTGGGACTATGCGCCGGGTGCCAGCGTGGCCGACGCGGTGAACGCGCTGGCGCGCAAGATCGAGCAGTGGCCCGCGCCCATCGGGGCTGCGTTCGGCGAAGAGTTCCAGCAGCAAATCGCCGAGCCGTGGTCGCGATGGGTCAGCGATACGCGGGCCGGAACCCGGCATGATCCGGCTTTGCTGGGAACATTGCGGATTGCGGACGTGGAAGCGCTGACCAAGTTGGATCAGGCCCCGGCAAGCGCAGAAATCTGGTTTAACCCCGGCCTGATCAAGGGGCCCAAGTTTGAGCGCCATCGCCGGGCTGGTGACGCCTTGCCAGACGATGTCGTTGAGAATTTGCCGGTGCTGATGCGTTCACCCCAAGCGGTGCTGTATGACAGCAAGACGGGGCGGCTGATCTATGTGCTGGCGACCAACACGGCGGGCCGCGCCCCCCAGTTGGCGATCGCAGTGAACTATTGGCGCAAAGTGGAGCGTTCGAAGGTTCAGAGCAACTTTGTGCGATCGGCCTATCAGCCTGACATCGTGGATGTGCGGCGGCGGGTAAAGGCCGGTGATCTGATTGTTCTGAGCGGGACTGTCGAGTGACGGAGGGTCGGAGCGCCCCTCATTCGCAGCACGAAGCCGTGGCGTCATGGATTCCGATTTCCAAGGTCGCCACTCGACAGAGGCCAGAATAGCCGTGATCCGCATCGAATTCAACCATGCCCCCGCGACCGAGGCGATCCGGCGCGCGATCGCGGCGCTGGAAGACCCGCAGCCGATGCACGACGAGATCGGCGAGTACATGATCCAGGCCACGCGCCAGCGGTTCCTGAAGGGCATCGGCCCGGACGGCACGGCCTGGGCACCGAAGAGCGCAGGCACGCTCGCGCGGTACAAGCGCATGGGTTACGGGAGCCTCTCACGCCCGCTGATTGGCCCCGGCAGAGCCCTCTCACGGCAGATCAAGAAGTTCGTCAGCCGAGATGGCGTGGTGATTGGATCGGCGCTGATCTATTCCGGGGTGATGCAGCACGGCGCGCGCAAGGGGGCGTTCGGATCGACGAAGAGCGGGCTGCCAATCCCGTTCGGCGATATCCCGGCGCGGCCCTGGCTGGGCGTTTCGGACGAGGACGGCCGCAAGATCGTGGAGATTGCGGACGAGTACCTGGCACAGCAGCTGGGCGAACCGGGCGTAGGATGATTTTGCCCGGTTGATTTTGCCGGGCGATCCGGCCATCAGGAAGCCATAGCGCCGCGCTTTCGGGTTTCAGGCCCGCCTGCGCGGCCATATTTTTAGCGGTCCGGAAGGCGCAGAGCCTTTCCGATGACGCGGAAAACCTCAACCCTTGCAGCCCAGACCGCCCTGTGTGCGGCGGTCCTGATCGCGGACGAAGCAGGCGTGCCCGAATGGGTTCACCTGCTGCCCGCTGGTGCGATCCATACCCACGACGGACGCGGCCCGTATCGCGTCGCATCGATGGCGGTGATCGCGGGTGCGCTGCGCGCTGGCGAGAAGCTGCCGCTCGACGAGTGTCATTCGACGGACAAGGCGGCCCCGCTGGGGCTGCCCGCCCCGGCGCGTGGCTGGATCGTCGAGCTGCAGGCGCGCGCGGACGGCCTGTGGGGCCGTGTCGAATGGACCGAGGAGGGCCAGCGCCTGATGGCAGGCAAGGCTTACCGAGGGATCAGCCCGGTGATCATGCATTCCGAGGACAACCGCGTCCTGGGCGTGCTGCGCGCCAGCCTGACCAACACCCCAAACCTGGTGGGGCTGACGGCCCTGCATTCGGAGGAAACCAGCATGGATTGGAAAGCGAAGCTGATCGAGCTCCTGGGGCTCGACGGCACTGCCGACGACGACGCCATCGAGGCGGCGCTTTCGGCAAAAATGACCGCAACCGCGCCGCAAAGCGCAGTGATCGAGCACCCGGCATTCGTGGCGCTGCAGAGCGAGCTGACGCAGACCGCGCAGGCGCTGAACCAGCTGCAGGGTGAGCGTAAGCGCGATGCCGCTGTGGCGTTCATCGACGCGGCGATCGCCGAGGGGCGCGTGGGCCTGAAGCCGGTCCGCGATGAATACATCGGGCTGCACATGCAGGACCCCGCCACCGCGCAGAAGCTGATCGCGGCCATGGCCAAGGTTGAGCAAGGCGCAGTGATCACGGGTGAAGCCCCGGCCCCCGCCGCCAGTGACCTGGACGCGACCGACCGTCAGGTCATTGCGCTGATGGGCATCAATGAAGACGAATACCGCGAGAGCCTGAAGGCCGGCGGTCAGAAGAAGGAAGCGATCTGATGGCTGCTCTCACCGCAGGGCGCAATACGCCCGAAGCGCTTGGCGACAAGCGCCGCATCCCGCTGCCTGCCAATGGCAAGATCATCCAGGGCGGCATGGTCCAGATCACAGCGGCCGGTTACGCCGCGTCGGCCAGCGCCACGGCCGCGAACGTCACGATCGGCCGCGCGGAAGAAACCGTCGATAACACCGGCGGCGCCAATGGCGCGGTGTCGATCGACGTCAAGCGCGGGATCTTCCGCTTTGCCAATTCCGCGGCCGGGGACCTGATCGCCCGGACCGAGATCGGCAAGACTGTCTATGTCGTCGATGACCAGACCGTCGCCAAGACCAACAACGCCGGTGCGCGCCCCGCAGCCGGTATCTGCTTTGACGTGGACGCCCAGGGCGTCTGGGTCGAGTTCCAGTAAGGAGCCGCTGACATGCTCGTTTCCACCGAAAATCTGAACAAGCTGCGGGTCGGCTATTCGGCCGCGATGAAGCGCGGCCTGCTCGGCGCGCCCAAGCCGATGTCGCCGCGCATCGCCATGACCGTGAACTCCGCGACCAAGGAGCAGCGCTATGGCTGGCTGGGCAAGCTGCCGAAGGTCCGTGAATGGGTCGGCCCGCGCGTGGTGCAGAACCTTTCCGAAGCCGACTATTCGATCAAGGAAAAGAAGTTCGAACTGACCATCGGCGTCGACCGCGATGATATCGAAACCGACAACCTGGGCCAGTATTCGACCCTGTTCGAAGGCATGGGCGAAGCGGCGGTGCTGGACCCCGAGCAGATGATCTGGGACCTGCTGAAGGCCGGGTTCACCACGAACTGCTATGACGGCCAGAACTTCTTCGACACCGATCATCCGGTGCTGAACGAAGCAGGCGAAGTTACCTCGGTCGCCAACACCGACGGCGGCTCGGGCACGGCCTGGTACCTGCTGGACACGAGCCGGGTGGTAAAGCCGCTGATCAAGCAGGTTCGCCGCGATTTCGGCGATATCGTGGCGCGCGACAAGGTGACCGACGACAACGTCTTCGACCTGAACGAGTTCCGCTATGGCATCGATGCCCGCATGAACTTTGGCTATGGCCTGTGGCAGATGGCCTGGGGCAGCAAGCAGACGCTGAACGCCGCCAACTATGGCGTCGGCCGCGCCGGGCTGATGGGCATGAAGGGCGACTATGGCCGCCCGCTGGGGATCAAGCCGAACCTGCTGGTCGTGCCGCCCGCGCTGGAAAGCGCTGGCCTGAAGCTGCTGAACAGCGAACTGGGCACCGGCGGCGAAACCAACGAGTGGAAGGGAACCGCCGAGCTGCTCGTCGTTCCCTGGCTGGCGTAAGGGGGGGGCTGAGCGATGGCTAAGACCCCCCGCGCAAAGCAAGCGGTGGCCGTAAAGGCCGCCGCTTCGCCCGCCCCGACCGAGCAGGCCGAGCCCGTCGCGGCTGAGCAGGCTGTGGCCGAGCAGGCCGAGCAGGCCGAGCCCGTCCCGGCTGAGCAGGCCGCACTGGACGGGAACGGGGTGGATCAGGGCCAGCAGCCCCCAGAACCGTTCCCGGCGCGGGTCTACATGGTCCGTTCGGCCACGCCGCGTATCCGCCGCCGTGCAGGCATCCAGTTTGGACCCGATCCGGTCGAAGTGGACGCCGATGCGCTGGGCGACGAGCTGTTCCAGCAAATCCTGGACGATCCGTTCCTGCGGACCGAAATCCAGTAACGGGGGCGGCCAGCCAGTGCCCTATATCACCCTTGACCAGCTGACCGACCGATATGGAGAGCGCCTGCTTGTCCAGATCACCGATCGGGCAGCGCCGCCTGTGGGAAGCGTTGACACCGCCGTGGTCAACCGCGCGCTGGCGGATACGGACGCGGTGATCGATGGCTATCTGGCTGGCCGTTACGCCCTGCCACTGGCGGAGGTGCCGCCGCTGTTGACGGACCTTGGCCAGGCGATCGCGATCTACAAGCTGCACATGTTCGAGCCCGATCCGAAGATCGCGCAGGATTACAAGGATGCGCTGGCCAGCCTTGACCGCATCGCCAAGGGCGTGATCCGCCTGCCGGTAACCGGGATCGAGCCGGAAAGCAGCGGCGCATCGGGCGTGGTCACGATCGACCGCGAACGCGAGTTCACGCCGGAAAACCTGACGGGGTTCATCTGATGATCCGGCTGGCGGAAGTGACCGCCCGGATCGGCGGGCAGGTTACGGCGCTGGCGGGCCGGATCGGCACGGCTGGCGACTTTGCCAACGTGGTTGACCGCAACCAGCTGCCGCAGGTGACGCCCGCCGCCTACGTCCTGCCCGCTGGCCTGTCTGGCGGGAGCGCAGAGGCCGGGGCCGGGATGTTTGTCCAGTCTTTCCGGGAGACCGTTTCGGTCGTGATCGTGGTGCGGGTGGCGGGTGACCCGACGGCGGCCAGGGCGATCGATGAAGCGTCGCCGATCGTGCGGTCGGTGATCGAGGCCGTGGCCGGATGGGCACCGGACGACGCAATCGGGATTTTCATTCTGGCGCAGGCGGAGCTGGTCGGCGCGACCGGCGGCGCGCTGGTGTTCCAGATCGATTTCGCACTCGATGATCAACTGAGGATCACAGCATGAAAAAGACCACGCGGGTGGCCGAGACGGCCCCCACTGAAACCGACACCAATACCGACACCGGCGCCGCGCCGCAGCCGGTTGCCGCTTCGCCGCAGACCCCACTGGCGATGCCGAGCAGCGGCGGAAGCTGGACCCGGATGCCTGACGGCAGCCTCAAGAAAGAAGGGAACGCGTAATGCCCGAACCGTTGAAGTGGGCGTCCAAGACGCTGCTGGCCAAGATCGAAACCGCCTATGGCACCGACGCGGTCCCGACCGCGCTGGCCAATGCCGTGCTGGCCATGAACGTCGAGCTGACGCCGATGGACGGCGAGGACGTGACGCGTAACCTGGAGCGGCCGCACATGGGGGCCGACCCGTCGATCCCGATCAACCTGCGTTCGGTCCTGTCATTCGATGTCGAGCTGGTCGGATCGGGCACGCTGGGCACCGCGCCCGCGTGGGGGCCGCTGCTGCGCATGTGCGGCGTGGCAGAAGTCATCAGCGCCGGGACCAAGGTGGAATACTCCCCGGTGACCGACGGACACGAGGCGGGTTCGATTTATCTGGCGATCGATACGACCCGCTATGTCCTGCTGGGCGCGCGCGGCACCGTGGTATTCACCCTGAACGCCAACGGGTTGCCGATCATGCGCTATACCCTGACCGGGCTGTTCACGATGCCAAGCCAGCAGGCCAAAGTGGTGCCGGACTACACCGCCTGGCAGGCGCCGCAGGTGGTCAGCAAGGCGAACACGCCGGTGTTTACGATCGGCGGCACATCGTTTGTCATGCGCAACTTCAGCTTTGACCTGGGCAACGATGTCCAACCCCGGATGCTGGTTGGCCAGGAAGCGATCCTGATCGTCGACAAGCAGGAGCAGTTGTCGGTCCAGGTCGAGGCCGTGCCGCTGACCACGTACAATCCGTACCAGATCGCGCAGGATCAGACGCTGCAGGCGATCAATATCACCCAGGGCACCGTGGCGGCCAAGCGCGTCAAACTGGCGATTCCCTCTGCCCAGCAGGGCCGGGTCACTGCGCTGGCGAATGAGCAGAAGATCAAGGAATGGCCGCTGACCTTTACCCCGCTGCCGGGCGCGCTGGGCAACGACCAGTGGAAGCTAACGCTGGAATAAAGGGCACGCTGCCGGGCTTCTCCGCCGCTTTGCAACTGTCATCTTCGAAGGATCACCAATGTTTAAGTTTACCGCAGACCCCAAGTTCACCCACCCCGTCACCGTTTGCGCGCCGGTCGACGGCGGCTTCAAGGAGCAGACCTTCCGCGCCACGTTCCGGGTCATTCCCGTGGACGAGTTGGGCGATACCGCGACGCTGGAAGGGCAGAAGCAGCTGCTGACCCGGATCGTCTGCGGGTTCGAGGACCTGGTCGACGACGCCGAGCAGCCGCTGCCCTATTCGGACGAGCTGCGCAGTCAGCTGATCGCCGTGCCGTATGTCCGGGCCGCGCTGGTCCAGACGTACCTGCAGGCCGTGACGAAGACCAAGCTGGGAAACTGAAGGACGCCGCGCGTCACTGGGCGGGTGGCGGCAAGCGGAACCTGAGCGACGCGGCGCGGGATGCCCGCGAATTTGAAGCCCCGCCCGAAGTGTTGGCCACGCTGGAAGCGGAGATCGTAGGCGATGATCTGGAGGTCTGGGCGGAGAACTGGGGCACGCTGTCGGCGTTCCTGGCCGTCCAGACCCAGTGGCGGGCAATCGCGCAGGGAATGGAAGGCCAGGTCTATTGGCAGGGCCTTGATTACGCCGGGGTCGAAGCCGGGCTGCGCGGCAGCGGGATCGACGCCACGCCAAACATCTGGGCCGGTCTGCGCGTGATGGAAGCGGCGGCCCGGAACGCGCTTAACGGGATCGTGGAAACCGACTGATGGTGCTCAAGACTTCTCTGATCATTGCGGGCGACGGACAGGGGGCGGCGGCCGCCCTGCGCAGCTCGGCCGACGGGATCGAGCAGGTCACCGCCGCGTCGCAGCGGGCGCAGGCAGCAGCAACCGGAATGGGCGCTGCCGTCGCCCGCTCTGCCGGGGAGGCTCGCACCGGGTACTTCATGCTGGGCCAACAGGCCCAGGACGTGGCCATTATGCTGCAGGGCGGCGCAAACATCGGCACCGTGATTGCGACGCAAGGCGGCCAGGTTGCCACCGCCGTGTCGATGATGGGTGGCCGGATGGCGGGCTTCGCCAGCTTCATGGCCGGGCCTTACGGGGCGGCTATTACCATTGCCATTGCGGTGATGGCCAATTTCGTGACGACGCTGGACGATGCCAGCGCCGCTGCCGCTGCGGCCGAGGAGGGAGCGGATTCGCTGGCCAAAGCGCAATCCGCGCTGGCAGGAATTTTCAGCGGCGCCAGCGGCCGCATTCGCGAGCAGAACGAGCTGCTTCTGCTGAACGCCCGGCTGATGGCGATCAATCTGCGTAGTGAGGCGCTGGCCAAGCGGGCGTCATCGGAGGCGACACTCGGCGCAGCGGGCAGCCGATCGCTGTCCAGCTATGCCATCGGGCTTTACAGCGGCGGAGCGCGAGACGCGGGTAAAGCGGCAGAAGCAGGTTTCCTTGCCAGCATGGTGCGCTCCGGCGGGATGTCGCGAGACGAGGCGCTGCGCCGAACCGAGGAACTCGACTATTCTGCGCTGAAGGTCAGTAAACAGGAACTGCAGCAAGCGATCATTGACTCAGCCGTTGCGGACCTGAGCGGGAAAACGGCCGACCTGATTGATAAATCGCTGAACGATGGGAAGCTGGCCGGCGGTTTGGCGAAGCCCGAGCGGAGGAAAGCCAGCGGCAAGAAGCGTGGCGATGGCGGCACGGCAGCCCGCTCCGAATTTGCGGAGGATACGGCCGCCAAGATCGCGGGCATCCGCGATGATTTCTCTGACATCCCGGCAGCGGTAGAGCGGTCAAACAAGGCCCTGCGCCAGCTGGACGACATCGCCAGCGACATCGAGCGGCGCAAGCTGGTCAACAAGGATGCCTTGCTGGCCGATATGGCCGACGCGCGCCGGGCGATCGAGGAGAGCCTGAACAAGCCGTTCAACGATTTCATGGCCGCCCAGCGCGAGAGCGCGGAGATTGACAAGCTGTTGCTGGCGGGCCGCTATGACGAGGCCGAAGCGCTGAAGATCGTGCTGCGGCTGCAGGAGCAGCAAGGCCCGCTCAGCGAGGCCCAGCTGGACGCGGTGCTGGCGACCGTGGAGGGCGAGCGCCGCCGGTCGATGGTGCTGCGCGACCAGCGGGCGCTGATCCAGGCCAACCTGGACGCGGTCTATGACATGCGCGGCGCGCTGGAGCAGACTGTGGCCGGGATGCTGCGGGGCAAGTTCTCGGCCGAGGCGATCCTGTCGTCGATCGGCAACAGCTTTATCCAGATCACGTCCAAGCGGATCGTCGAATCAATGTTCGGCGACACGCTGCGCCAGCTGGAAGAGCAGGCCACCGGGCAGGACAAGGTGCGCGAAGCCAGTGACGCGCTGGCCAGCACGCTGGGCGATGGCGGCAAGGCCGTAGCCGACTTTGCCGCGATCGTGCGCAAGGCCAGCACTGATATTGCTGGCGCCCCTGCGGCCGCCGCCGCGCCCGGCGCTGGCGAGGGCGACGGGCTGGGCAACGGCGACATCGTGGTGACCGGGGCCAAGGCGAAAGTGCCCCCGCAGGCGGGACGCGGCGCGGACCTGCTGGTCGACATGACGGACCAGATGCTGCGTCGTCTGGGTATCGCCTTGCCTCTCCAACTGACGGATGCCGTCAAGCAGGCACTGGGCAAGCTGGAAACCAGCCTCCCTGAGATGATGAAGGGGGCGATGATCGGCTCGGCCGCGTCGTCGTTTGTGCTGGGCAAATCGGGTAGCAACACCGGGGCGATGCTGGGCGGCGCGTTCGGCGAGAGCGCATTCAAGAACGTTGCGCCGAAGCTGTTCAAAAGCCTGGGCGACTTCGCCGGGCCGCTGGGCTCAATCGCGGGTGGGCTATTGGGCGGGCTCGTCGGCGGGCTGTTCAAAAAGACCAAGTCGGGCGGCGCATCGATCGGGCTGGACGCCAGGGGCAACGCCGGGGTGACCGGGACGGCCGGGAACAGCGACGAGCTGAAAAAGCAGGCGTCTGGCTGGGGCGGCACGCTGGTCAACCAGCTGGACCGGATCGCTGAAGCGCTGGGCGCGGACCTGGGCGCGTTCAACGTCGCGATCGGCAAGCGCGATTCGGGCTGGATCAAGGTGTCGGCCAGCGGGAACGCGGCGGCGACCACCGGCAAGAAGGTGACGTCGGACATCATCTACAACGGCAAGGACGAGGGCGAGGCGCTGATGGCGGCGCTGGGCAATGCCATCGCCGATGGCGCGATTTCGGGCGTCTCAGCGGCGGTTCAGAAGGCTCTGCGGTCCTCCTCGGACGTGGAAAAGGCGCTGAAGGAAGCGCTGAAGGTGCAAGATGTCGAGATCGCGATCGGCGGGATCGGTGCGGAGCTGGCCAAGCAGTTCAAGGATTTCGAACGGCAGGCGGCCGAGCGCGTGCGCATTGCCCGCGAGTATGGCTTCGACCTGACCAAGCTGGAGGAGCGCAACGCCCAGGACCGCCTGAAGCTGACCCAGTCGCTGATGGCGGAACAAGTCGGATCGTTGCAGGACCTGATCGAACAGATGACCGGCGGGTCGTTGTTCGAAGGCTCTGCCGTCGACCAGCGCCAGGTGATCCTGGACAAGATTGCCTCTGCCAAGGCCGCCGCCGATGCGGGCGATGAAGGCGCGCCGGACAAGCTTGCGGCCCTGCTTGAGCAGCTCAATGCGGTCAGCCGCGAGGCTTACGGCACCACGGGCAACTTCGCCTCGGATCGCCAGACCATCCTGGACACCGCGCGCGACACGATTGCCCGCGCCAACCAGCGGATTGCGGACGCCCAGCGCGCCAGCGACCCAGCGCTGGCTGCAACCAACGCCGCGCTGAACGAGAACAACGACCAGAATGCGTCGATCATCGCCCTGCTGGAAGGCATCCAGAACGGCATGGCGGCGCGCAGCTATGCCACCGGCCAGATCGATTATTCGCAGCTGGCCAATCTTGCGCGGACCTCGATCTACTGATGCCCGCGCAAGTCATCCTGGTCGAGGCCCAGCCCGCCCGCGCCGCCGACGGCATCGCCGAAACGATCCGGCTGGCGGGCGGCGGGGCGCTCGCGCCCTATACCTATTCCGGCCAGACCGACTGGCGTGCCGGGGTCGTGGGGCTGCCGACGCTGATCGCGTCGCTGGAGTATGAAGGCGGCGAGTTCCCGGCGGGCAGCGTGCCAGCAGCGGCCGCGATCGAATGGGCGCCTTCGAACAAGGCGCTGCTATCGGCCACAGCCAGCTATGTCTGGGCCGATGCCCCCATCACGGTGCGGATCGGCAGTGAGGGCGCTGCGCTGCCGCCGGTCCGGATCAGCGGCAAAGTGCTCGATGCGAAGGCCTCGGGTGGGAAACTGACCATCGCGCTGGCCGATCCGGCGACCAGCCTGAAAAAGCCGCTACTGACCGCGCGGTTCGCTGGCACCGGCGGGCTTGAAGGCCCGGCAGAATGGGACGGCCAGATCCGCCGCCGCGTTTGGGGCCGGATCTGGAACCTGAGCGGCGACCCGCTCGATGCGGCGAACAACATCTACTGCTATGCAGATCCGCTCCGCCCGTTGCAGGCTTTCGATGCTGTTCGCGATAAGGGCGCACCGGCGGCGGCGCTTACCACGCTGGCGTGGCAGGGCAGCGCTGCGGCGACCTTTGCCGCGCTTCAGGCCGCCAGTGCCCCGCCCGGTGGAGGCGTGGCGTGCCCATCGATCGCGTGCGTCAAATGGTGGACCCAGCCCGCTGGTGAACTGTGCGCGGATCTGCGCGGCGAAGTCGGCAGCGGCTATGTCGAGACGACGGCCGGGATCGCCCAGCGCCTGGTCGAGGCCATCGGCGGCCCGGCCTTTACCGCTGGCAGCGTGTCGGCTGCTTCCGCCGCGCGCCCGGCGCCGGTCGGGTGGGTGGCAAAGGACGATACCAGCACGGTTGCGGCCATGCTGGACGAGCTGCTGGGCAACAGTTCGCTGCTGTGGCTGCTGGATGACAATGGCGCAATCACGATCCGGGAGTGGGCCTGGGGCGCTTCTGTGGCGTCAGCGACCAGCCAGGACGTATCGCGCGAGCAAGTGCTGCGCCCGCTCGCCACGCGCAAGCTGGGTTACAAGCGCAATGAAACGCCGATGCAGCGCGGCGATCTGGCCGCGATCGTGCTGTCGAGCGAAGTGGCGTACCTCGATGGAACTTCGATCGAGGCGCTGAAGCCTGCCCAGCCCGGTGCCACCGCCGGCGCGACGGTGGGAGGCGATCTGCGACTTACTGATGGCAATATCCCGAATCAGGCGCAGGTCATCACGGCTGAGGGCACCGCCGCTGCCATCGCCGGGCAGGGCTATTTCGCCACACAGAATTTCGCCGACTGGGCCACGCGGATCAGCGGGGCGGGCAAGCCGCAGGATAATGCAACTTGGGGCGCGATTTCTGGCGTCAACCTGCGCAACAATGCGGATACGGCCTACCTCGGCGACCTGGACATCGTAACCGCAGCGGGCACCGCCGCCGCCATCGCCGGGCAAGGGCCTGGGGCCACGGCAGTTGCTGGCGCGGTGATGAATTACGCGGTCGGTCTGGGCCAGAACGTGCTCACGAACTCTGCATTCGAGAACGGGAGCTACGGGTGGGAACCGGGCTGGTACAACTATGCTTCGTTCACGTCCGAGCACGGGGTCGGATTGCCGGGATATTCCGGGGCGCTTTCGACCGCCTACACCAGAGTTCTCGGAACGCCGCCGGCGGGGGTGTTCGATAGCTACAACCCGTCTGGCGGAAACCCGAAGCGCTGGTGGCTTCCAGTATCCGGCGGCGATCGGGTGTTTGCCTCTGCGCTGGTGGCCTATCATCGGCTTGCCTATGCCCCTGACCTGAAGGTCGGTTGGTACGACGCGAGCGGGGCATATCTGACCGAATCCGTGGCTGCTTCGGGCGGGCGGAACAACGGCGCGAACGGTGGCGAGCCGGGTAGTTTCGATCGTGTCGGCGGCTTCTTGCTCGCCCCGGCCAATGCCCGGTACGCGCGTATCTGGATCCGCGGGGCGACTGACGGCGGGCAGACCGACCCGTATCTGTTCTACACGCAGATGATGCTGTGCCGTGTGCCGGCAGATCAGACCGCGTGGCCGGTTTACCATGACGGCGGGGCCGATTTATTCGCCAACGTGACCGGCGAGAACACGGCTGCGGCGATCGCTGGCCAAGGGCCGCTGGCCACGGCCCCCAGCGCCAGCCCATATGTGAACGCGAACATCACGATCGGCGCGAATGGCGCGCTGAGCGGCGCTGGCGGCGGATCGGTGACGATTGGGGGGCTTGGCTATCTTGGCGACCTCGACGCCACGCGCGGGGCGCGCGTCGGGTTGAACCTGCGCAACAGCGCCGACACGGCCTATCTGGGTGATGCTGACGTTGTGACGGCAGCGGGCACGGCTGCTGCCATCGCTGGCCAAGGGGCGCTCGCCACCCAGAGCAGCCTTGCATATGGAGGCGCCTACCTGACGGGCTTCGGCGGGCTGGCCGGTTTGGCCAGCGTGAATTTTGGATCAAGCACACTGCTTGAAACCAGTGGCGGGGCGCAGGCCACGCTGGGGAACTTCAAGACTGCCTTGGGCACCGCGGCTGCGTTCACTGGCCAGTCTGCATGGGCGACGTATAACGGCCTTGCCCCCTCCAATGTGGCCGGGCAAATCCAGCATCTTGAACCCACCGGCTACCTTCAGGCGCTGCGCGTGTACAAGCCGAACGTGGCCTATCTTAACGATGTCTGGCCTGCTGAAGCTGGCGCCAACGTCACCGAGATCCGCACCGCTGCGGCGATCAACGGGCAGTCCGCGTGGGCGACCTATAGCGGGCTGGTGCCGTCCAACGTGGCGGGTCAGGTTCAGCATTTGCAGAATGATGGGAACATCCAGTCCCTGCACGTTTATAAGCCAGGGGTCGCATTCCTGAACGATGTATGGCCTGCTGAAGCTGGCGCCAACGTCACCGAGAGCCGCGCTGCCGCTGCCATCGCAGGGCAAGGCTATTTTGCCACCCAGAACTATGCCGGCGCGAGCCGGTTGCTGGTCTCGGGTTACGACAACATCATCCCTGACGGTGACTATCGCGATCCGAGCTGGTGGGGCTTTTCCGGCCTTCCCAATGTCGGGTTCCTGGCGATGGATTCGTATTGGGAGCAGAACCGCTCAATTTCCTTCACCTGCGATCGCGACTTCGACTTTTCGTCCGCCTATTTCAATATCGAGCCTGGGTCCGTTTACCGGGTCCGCACGAGAATCTGGAATAATGACGCGGGGGCCGGCTGGACCGGGAACTTCTGGGCACTGATTCATATGCCGAACGTGGCATGGTGGAGCCTGAAACACGGCGCAGCAGTGAACTCTGATGTCGGCGGCTCGGCCAACGCCATCGCGGCCATTGGCGACACCGGGGTTCAGGAGTTCTATTTCCGCGCAACGAGCAACACGATGCGGAACATCCAGTTCCGCTTCAAATCGACCGCGCGGGGCAGCCGGGTTGACTTGCAGGTCATGATCTCCAAGGTTCCCCAGCTTGGGAAGGATCTGATCAAGTCCGGCACAGCGACCAAGTACCTGGTTTCTGAGATCGAGACAGGCCTCGGGACCGCTGCCGCGATTGCTGGGCAAGGGGCTGGCGCGACCGCCAACAACCTGGCGCAGTTGGACGCAACTGCCGCCGCCCAGCTCACCACGGCATACAATGGCGGCGTGCAGTCGGCGGCCTATGGCGAGACGATCAAGCGCAAGATCGGGTCCGGTGGAACGCTGGCTCTGTCCGCGCTGGTGAACTGCGATGCTGGCGGCGTTTCGGGTTCCATCCGCGCCCGCATTGAGTCGCGGCCGTATGGGGGCTCATGGAGCACCGTCGCAACAGGCGCTGGATCGGCGACGGGACCGAGCGAACCAGGCGGCGATAGCACCTCTGGAACTTTCACCAATTCCACCGGCATTGAGCAGGTCTTCGAATTCCGAGTGATCGAAGTCCGCACGCCGTCCGGCGCTGGCGGGGCGATCCTCGCATCACAATCCTACGTCACGGGCTGATGGAGGTTGCAAAGTGCATGACATCTCAACCTCCCCATTTGTTGCGACGGGCCAAGAGAAATCTCTCGGGCCGTGCGCGCTTCGCGGTGTGGTCGGTTACAAATCGTCCGGCAGGCCACGCATCGCGTGGGTCCCCAGCGCTGCCTCGATCCACCGGGTTGCAGGGGCCGCCTATTACCCGGCTCCACCGCAGGGTATGCCCGCCCTTCAACCAGAAGTGGAGGATCAAATGGCGCAAGCAAACTGGATGATTGAGGATCGCATCATGGCCGGACGGTGCATCGCACCAGTGGTTGTCTATGCGCCGGGCCAGATTCATAGCAGTGTGGCGATCAGCGCGCTGGTTGATACCGGCGCAATGCACACGGCCATCAGCGCCCCAATGGCTGCATTTCTTCGGTTGCCTGTTGTACAGGGGAAGACCGATTTCGCAGCCGGTGTAGGCGGGTCTCCTGCGATCGTCCCCTACTATTTTGCCGATCTAGAATTCCTGAAGCCTGGCTTGCCAGGAGATTGTTGGCCCAGGCGTGGAGCGGTCATCCAGCAGATGCTTTCGCCTGTTCCGCCGATGCACATGCTGATCGGCATGGACATCATTGGATGCGCACATTTTTTCGGAGTGCGGGACGGGGTTTGGACCCTTGAGTTCTGACTCCACCCTTTGCAGTTTTATAAAGGAGTAGAATTATGCCTCAAGTGACCGATTTCGCGCAGGCGAACCTCATCATGGCGCAGGCTTTCCCGACGCTGATCACGTCATTTCCTGATGACGAAACGAAGGTTGCCCAGGTCAACGCGATCTACGGGACGGTAATCCTGCCCGAGAAGGTGAGCGAGTTCTTCGAGTTCGCCTACGCCAACCGGGAAACCCTGCCGCAGGAAATCAAGACGGCCGCCGCTGACGTGGGCAACTTCGCCTGGGTCAACGGCTTCTGGGGTCTGGGCGAAGGCGGCCGCGGCTCGCGTATGGAGCGGTTGCTGCGCGGGCAGACGCTGACCAAGAGCGAAGAAGCGCCCGAGCCCAGCGGCAAGTACGTCACGCCGCCGCAGGTGGCGACCAGCGGCGCCGAGTAAGCGGTCATGGCGGCGGTCGATCCGGTCTTTGCACAGTGGCTGATGGCCGACGGGCGCTGGCTCGTTTCGGAAGACGCCACGTTGCGCGCGCGGTGGGGCGACAAGGCCCTGACCACCAGCCGGATGACGACGATCGCCGCCAAGGCCGACGCCGAGGCCGAGGGCGCCCGTCAGTTGGCATTCCTCGGCCCGGTGGCGGCGATTGACGAGCATCTGCTGGTTGGCCGGTGGAAGCACCTGCGCGGTCAGGTAATCACCCTGACGATCGACCGCTTGGGCTATGAAACCGGCGCGCAGGTGTTCCTGCTGGGCGCTGAAGACGACGAGGCGACCGGGCTGTCGCGCGTAACCGTGCTGAAGAGGCTCTGATGGCGAATATCCTGATGCTTTCATCGGCGGTGACCAACGCGGCAGTTGCCATCTATGCGTCGCGCGGGATGGGCGCCGCCAACCTGCTGACCCATGACCCGAAGGAGGTCTGGCAAGATAGCGCCGTGGGCTCGATCGCGACCATCACCATCGATCTGGGGGCGCCCAAGGCGATCAACACGATCGCGCTGGCCGCCATCTATGGTGCGATCGCTAATTCGAGCTCCTGGAGCATCACGGGCGGTATCGCGGACAGCGCGAGCATCGTGATCAAGGCCGATGGCTATCTGCCGGCAGTTGACGCGGCCGGGCAGAACCCGAACGTCAGCCACGCGCTGTGGACCGGCGCGGCGGTGACCGTGCGCTATGTGTCTGTCAACGTCTGGCAGCCCGGCGGCAACCCTGCGCTGAAGATCGGCCGGATACTGGTCGGCGACGCATTCCAGCCGACCTGGAACAAGGAATGGGGCGGCGGCCGGGGCGTTATCGATACCGGGGCCTCTACGCGCCTGCTGTCGGGCGGGATGGCGATTGTCGAAGGGGCACGCCTGGGCACTTATGCCTGGACGCTGGGTGACCTGACGGACGCCGAAGTCGAGACGCTCTACGCCCTGCAGCTGGAGGTCGGGGAAACCCTGCCGGTGCTGGTCGTAGAAGACCCTGACGCCACCACGGGGCAGCGCAACCGCATCCACTATGGCCGCCTCGTATCGCTGCGCAAATTCGAGCGGCGCAGCCCCGGCCGCACGCGCTGGGAGCTGACAATGGAAGAATGGATTTGATGGCCAGCAGAAGCTGATCATCGGGACGAATGCGCCGCGCCTGTAACGGGGGCGGCCGGGGCGATTGCAGCGCCCCTAACCGCGAGCAGCAACTCGCACCTAGGGCTGGCGCGCCAGCCCATCAGCTCCCCCGGCCTGTCAGGCGGGAGCGCCTATAGGTGCCAAATATGAAGGAGTCGATTCGTTGCGGGGCTTGTAATGCCCTGCTGTTCCGAGCAGAGACTGGCGCACTGGCTGGCACGATCGAGATCAAGTGCCGACGCTGCCGCCAGATCAACCTGTTCAGGCCAGTGCCCACGGGCACGCCGAGCCAATTCCCGGAGCGCCAGCAGAGCAGCCACCGGAGATCGTCATGTCCAACAGTGCCTCCGCGCAAGGTGCGCGGCGCCTAAACAGCAAGCCTTCCGGCCGGAAAGTACCCGGCCGGAACGGCTTCCAGTACCGCCCGCAATACGGGCTGATCATCCAGTGCCGCGACGAGGCGGACCAGAGCCGGACCTATGCGCGGCTGCACCGGCTTGGCTTCAAGCTGAAGGTGGTGTGCGTATGAAGCTGGCGGTGCACCACAGCTGCGCCGACGCGGACACGTACCGTGCGGCGCGGGTCAAATCGCTGTTCAACGTGTCCGACCAGGCCACCCGGTTCGACATCGAGGCCGAGCTGCCGGGCGTGGACGAGGACTGGCAGATCGGCGTGATCGTCGGCCCGTCAGGCTCTGGCAAGACGAGCCTGGGGGCGGCAATCGGCCCGATCTATGACCCGCCATGGCCGGACGGCGCGCCGATCATCGACGCGATCGGCCCCAGCCTGCCGTTTGACCAGGTGACGGGCGCGCTTTCCGCCGTGGGCCTTGGCAGCGTTCCGACCTGGCTGCGGCCGCACGCGATCCTGTCGAATGGCGAGAAGTTCCGGGCGATGCTGGCGCGCCTCGTCTGCGAAGCGCCGGAGCTGGCGGTGGTTGACGAGTTCTCGTCCGTGGTAGACCGCCAGATCGCCTGCGTTGGCGCGGCGGCCTTTGCCAAGGCCTGGCGGCGTGGCCGGGGGCGTGCGGTGCTGCTGTCGTGCCACTATGACATTCTCGACTGGCTGCAACCCGACTGGGTGTACGACACGGCGACCGGATCGCTGGAACGGGGGCGTCTTCGATGTCGCCCCGCAATCGAGCTGGAAATCCGGGAAAGTGACTGGAGCCACTGGCCCCTGTTTGAGCCGCATCACTATCTGAAGCTGCCGCGAATGATCGCCGCGCGCTGCTATGTCGGGCTGATCGATGGCCAGCCGGTGGCGCACGTGGCGGTGTCCACCCGGCCGGGGCTGGTCGAGGCGCGCGCTTGCCGCCTGGTGATCATGCCGGAGTGGCAGGGCATCGGCGTAGGCCTGCGGTTCCTGAACGCGGTGTGCGAGGCCTGGGCGCAGGGGCGCAACCGTTATGCCCGGCCCATGCCCACGCTGTTCCATACCAGCCACCCCGGCCTTGCGGCGGCACTGCGGCGGGCGCGGGGCTGGACACAGGTTTCCGGGCGGCTGCACGGCGAGCTGAAGGCGCGCAGCGTGGAGACGCTGCGCCGCTCGGCCGAGCGCGGGAAGATATCCGGCCATAGTCCCGGCACTGGTTTTGGTGGGCACTTTCGGGCGGTTCAGGGGTTCCGCTATCTGCTGGATGAGGGCGCTCCATGAGGCTGTTCATTGCGGGCCAGAAGTGGCTCGGCCGGGAACTACTGAAGCAGTGTCTGGCAGGCGGGCACCGCGTGCTGGGCGTGGCGGTGCCGGACCTGGACGACAGCCTCGCCCAAGTAGCGGCAAGGCACGACGTGCCGGTCAGCATCGCGCCCCGGCGGCTTGATTCCAGCGCGGTGCCGGACGGTGTGGACCTGATCCTGTGCGCCCATGCCCATTGCTTTGTCCCGGCCGAAGCGCGTGCCCGCGCAGCGCTGGGGGCGATTGGCTATCACCCGTCACTGCTGCCCCGGCACCGGGGGCGCGATGCGATCCGCTGGGCGGTGCACATGGGTGAGCGGGTGACAGGCGGGACGATCTACTGGATCGACGACGGGGCCGATACCGGTGCGATCGCGCTGCAGGACTGGTGCCATATCCGACCGGACGACGACGCGGCGGCGCTATGGCGGCGCGAGCTGGGGCCGATGGGGCTGCGGCTGTTCCGGCGGGCGATCGAGCTGGTGGGCAACGGGCTGCTTCCAGCCGTACCGCAGGACGCGGCGCTGGCCACGTGGGAACCGGCCTGGCACGGGCGGCGGCTGGCCGGGCCGTGAGAGGCCTCTCAGCGGGCGGTTTCTGCCTTCTCAGGGGATAGAAATCGCCCGCTGGGCGCTATGGGGTGACGGCGCGCTGGCGGGTGGTAATTGTCGGCTGTCAGGATAGGAGTACGAGTCGTTGGACAAGGAGCGCTTTGCCGTCAGGCTGACATGTGAGCTCAGGACCCGGTGCGGCAACCACCCGGAGATGTTTGCGGCGGTAAAGTGGGCGGTCGCGAATATCGCGATACCGGACGAGCGGGGGCGGGAATGGGATTTGGCGGTGCGGCGATTGGCCGATGACATCGAGGACTATGTCGCGTCGGCCGGGATGCGCCTTGACCCTAACCTTGCGCACCCGCGCCCGTCGCCCTGGCAGGAGTTAGTAAGGAATGCCGTGCTGAAGGTGGGCAGTTGAGTGCTACAAAAGCTCTTGTCCGAGACTCTAAAACCTCTTGGCCCGCTACACCGGGCAGCGACACGGTCGCCTCCCCCATGCGGGCCAGCATCGGGCCCAGCACCAGGATCGAGGCG
>Ga0208243_1000204_pt1 | contig 42819 bp, 27 predicted proteins | sample Subbio2Aug_QV12A_FD_184826 | JGI IMG/M metagenome (GOLD analysis project Ga0208243, IMG submission 184826) | Serpentinite rock and fluid subsurface biosphere microbial communities from McLaughlin Reserve, California, USA - CR12Aug_QV12A (SPAdes) | ecosystem: Environmental > Terrestrial > Deep... | reverse complement strand
AAGCTCATTATACCAAAGGTTTTCTGGTAGTTATATTAAGGTTTGGTTACAAATAGCTTAAACGCATTCTTTCAAACGTGACTCTAAATTCATATCATGGATGGAGTAATTTTTTTCTACAAATTGTATATACATTATGATATACTAAGTCATATGATTTAGTAAATTTAACTAAGATGCGCATCACCTAGATTTCATGCTCATAAAAAATTGATCGGGGTTGATGTTATGTTCAAGGATTTCAGTTCATGGAAAGAATATGAAGGTGCTTCTGAGGGAAGTGGACGAAGCGAGAAAATCTGGCTAGTGAACCCAGACAATGGTGATATTGGATTATTTAAATTTAACAAATCGGAAGAAACAATGGAACATCTATCAGAGAAGATTGCCTCAGAACTTGCTGAAAAAATTGGTTTAGAATGCACCAAAGTTGATCTAGGCATATACAACAATAGAATAGGGTCATTAAGTTATAAAATTAATAGAGATAATGAGATTTTAATAGAAGGAATTCAATTAATTAATAGGTATTATCCACATTATGAAACTGAGACTTTGTATGATAGCAATAATGATGAATATTATTCTCTCGAGATGATAATGAATTCTCTAGAACAGTATACTTTTCAAAGACAATTTTTGAATATCCTTATATTTGATTTTTTAATAGGAAATACTGATAGACATCAAAACAACTGGGCTATAATACAAAAAGAAAAAGAAACGGAATTATGTCCACTTTATGATAATGGGTCTTCTTTATGTTGCTATATACTAGAGTCGAATATAGATAGTTATTTAGGGAATGACATGGTTCGATTTGAATCCTTAATTAATTCCAAATCAAGATCTAGGATTAGAATTAATAAAAAAGAAAAGAAGGAACCAACACATCTTGAAATGATACAATACTTATACTTAAATTATTTGGAGGATGTTTTGAATATTGTTAAATTAATAAAAACTAATATTAATGATGAATGTATAGATAGTATTTTACAAAAATATACTAATAATATATTGAGTGAGAAAAGAAAAACTCTGATTAAGAGATACTTGATTGAAAAAGTAAACTTACTATCTGAACAATTTAAACTGTGAAAGGAGGAATAAAAGTGTCAAGAAAAAATAATAGAGACTTCATTTATTTGATTTGGAAAGATCCTAATACTAGAAGAAACTTCACTGTTGGAGAATTATCTAAAAATGGGCAATATGAGTTTTCATATGGGCATGAAATTAATGAAGCCATTGAAAAAGGGTTTGAACCTTTAATATCATTTGAGGATATTAATAAAATATATACAAGCGATACTTTATTTCCAACTTTTTCAAGCAGATTGCCAGATAGAAAAAGACGTGGACTTGAAAAAATTCTTGCTAAATATGATCTTTTAGAGTACGATGCATACAGATTATTAAAAAGAAGCGGTGCAAAATTGCCAATTGATAATCTTGAATTTATCGATCCTATTTTTGAAGAAAGCGATAGCGATGTAATAAGGATGTTTCATATCGCAGGATCCCGTCATCATATACGCTGTGAGGGTGGAAATTGTGATAGTGCTATCAGACTGAAAAAAGGACAGCAGCTAAGATTAGAAATGGATTCTGAAAACATTCATGATGAAAATGCCATTAAGATAGTAGACACTGAAGGTAATACTTTAGGGTTTGTACCCCGGTATTATAGTTATGGAGTAACAGGATATTTAAAAAAAGGCATTGCTTATAAGTGTACAGTACTGGAAGTTAATAAAAGTGGCGAGTGTGACGAATGTATAAAGGTAAAATTAGAAATTAATGTTAGTTCGGAATGTAGAAAGACAAGTTAAATATAAGATTTAATTGATAAGTCGCCTTAATTTGCGGCTTTTTGATTTAACAGATTAGTATAGTCAACTAAAAATGCGTATATTCTTGAGTATTATTTGATGTTTTTTATGGAAAGAGAATGGAAAGTAAAAAAATCCACCGAAGTGGATTTTTAGTTTATCATATTTAACTATCTAAAAATAATCGGCTGTACACTTCTAAACTGATACTGACCGGTAGGATAGAATTCAAGCTGGCAAAGTGGATTTAGGTCCTTATCTAAGGCCTCTCCAAATATATCTACATTCCAGATATTCTCAACATACTGATATGCGCTTTGCACGAAGTATCTAAAGGAAAGCTCTGCATTATTTTTTACCTTTACCCAATTTTCATTAGTAATTGCAAAGCTACCCTGTAAATCTACCCTGAAGTTATTACTATAGCCCTCGCTTACCTTGTAGGTAAAGGTAAAGGCTTCAATATAGCTATAATTTTTGTAATTTGTATTTAGGTATGCTTCTGTCTCCTGCATTAAATCTGCAGAACGGATAACATCACCCTCGATACTAAACTTAAATGAACCTGTGCCATCCTTTATTCTACCTGATACGTACACGTGAGGATTTACCTTAGCGATCTCTGCCCTCAATCTCTTCAAGTATTGCATCTTTAGGGATGGGCTCCAGTTAAAGAAGCTGCTTTGTGTAGTAATGATTAAGTCCACATCATTTTGGGATACAAAGGCTTCATATGTAAAGGAAGCACTGTTATATTGCTTTAGATTATCATATATATCCTTCTCAAGCTTAGTACCATCAACCAACTGATTTTTCTTAAGAGTAGCCTGAGTGAAGTCGAAGTACAGACGGTCACCCCTAGTGTAAAAGGAAGCTAATCTGGTATTATTGTAGGTTGAGTTGTGGCGAATACTACCCTCCACCTCAGCCTGGCTATTAAAGAGGTCCCGAATAGCATAGAACATGTCGTCGACGTAGTTTTCAATGGTTCTACGACTTAAAATATTCCATTTTGAAATATTTACATAATCAAATACCAGATTTAAAGTAAATTTATTTTTACCGTTGTTCACCAGCTGGATAGTCATATTGATATCATCTAGCTTATTGAAGTTTTCCTGTAGGTAGGTCTGCATCTCACTAACATAGGAGATCTTCTTATATGGATAACGTCCTTCCTTTAAAAGCGCCAGCTCCTTTTGCAGCTGCTCATTTTGATATTTTACCAAAGCCAGCTCAAATTCCTTCTGAAAGGTAACTGGAGCTGCTGAAGAATCAGGGTCCGTTACATTCAACCTATTAGAATCAATAGTTACAATTCCATCCTTGTCATTATACCTATAGTTCATATAAAGGGTGTCTGATAGCTCCTCAATCGGCATATAAACACGGTTTTCAAAAATAAAAGGTTCGTTGCTTAGATTTAGCGTCTTGCCGTCTAGTACAACCTGGATATTGTTAAACCAAGCAGTTATACTTCTGCTATAGGTTTTGGAGTAGGTAACAGCTGATAGGGCAAGGATGAATAAAAGCACGAGTACCGTCATTTTTTTAGTTTTAATTGTCATCATCAAACCTCCTTATAAAAGTGCATAAGCATTATGAAATATTATCGGCTAAAAACTGGAAGAACTTTAGGGGTGGGTACTTTGTTTCATTTTCATGACAAATGTCGAAATAGCAAGAAATGTAAATGCTCCTATGCTATAATGAAAAAAATGTGTCTATTTGAAAAAAGTGCAGTAAAAGGAAAAAAATACAACTATATAAATTTACCAGTTTTGACGATATATTAAATATGAAAATTACCCTGGAGGTCATGCCATGAGAAAAAAATCTGCGATGCTACTAACCTTTATATTACTTTTTAACATGCTATTTGCCACTATTTCAATAGATAAGGTCTTCGCTAATATAGATCCGGTTATCAATGAAATAACTATACGAGAAATAGTTGAAGTAGAAAGTGGCGTCAGGAAAACCAGCTATCAAGTAATTTTCAATGGTTATCCAATGACCAATATTGACGCAATTCATGTTTTGCAGGAGACCACTCCCGGCAACTTCACCATTAGAAAAACCCTTCCAAAGGAAGAGTTTGTTTATGTAAACAGTGCTCGTCTGGACTATATACCAGAGGGTACCGGCTTAAGTATCCAGAGTATATTCGGAGTAACGGGAGGCCCTATTTACTTTAGTGTGGTCAGAAATGGAGCTGCATATCCGGATACCAGTAAGCCCTTTAATTTGCCAGCTTCAGATTTTAATTTTATGAAGGTAGATACCATAAATAATCTATCACCTGCTTCCTGGCCCTATACAATAATAAAGGGCAATTCCTTCACTTTACAAGGCTCTTACTTTGATACGGATTATAGACTAGGAATTACCTCAGGAGATACTGTAAATAACAGTGTTGATTATAATGTAAGCGGTGATAAAAATACCATTACCTTAAATACTGATACAGTAAACATTGCTGCAGGAAACAACCAAAACCTAGTATTCGAATTAAACAACTATAACAACGTAAAGATTAGATATATTATTAAAAATGCAGTAAACGTAGCAAATCCCCTAAACCTTGGCACGGTAGACATTTCACCTATGCAGGGAACCGAGGGAACCATCATGAGGATTAAGGCTACAAATGCAACACCGCTACTGGATGTAGGTACTAAGATATATATTGCCGGTGTTGAGGCCAAGAGAAACGTAGGACCCTTTAGTGATGGTATTTTTACATATTATGAAAACGGTGTTGCTAAGCAAGGGTTGGAGGTTATAGTGCCGAAGCTAACAACAGGACAAAAAACAATAACTATACGAAACTTCTTTGGGGATATCTATAGCCATGGTCCACTGTTTACCTATACGGGTACCCTAGGCTCCGTTCTTGAGGTAATGGATGTGTCACCGGCAAAGGGCTTTACAAACCTTGAAAATGTTATAGATGGACTAAGGGTTAGAAATATAGTTGCATTAAATAATATACCAAATATAAATAATAGCAATGTAACCAGTACTGCAAAAGGAACAACGACTAATCTTGAATATTTTAAAGAGCTGGACCCAAAATCACAATATGTTAAATATAGCTTAAACACAGCTAACCATTTTGTAGAGAGAAAAATCTCGGTGTATGTAGCATTAAAGGCAGACATTACAGAGCTGCCTATCGATATAGGTAGTATAGGTGTAGACGGCTTGACAACCCTATCTATCAAGACAGATAAGGTCAGTCAGGCAGGAACTCATGTAGTAAGCGTTAGAACAGAAACCGTATATTATGAAATGGTTGCTGGAGTTTTAAAGGAGCTGAACTTCATTATTGAAGAAGCCCCATATACAAATCAGCCAAAGGTCTATTATGAATATCAACCAGATACAACAACCCCTATTATCTCAAAAATAACACCAAACAAGGGACCATATAATGAAAATATCCTTGCTACTATTGAAGGTCAGCAGTTTAGAGTTGAAAGCTCCGGGCAAAAGCGCTTCTACCCAATGGTAGTTATAGGAGGCCAGTCCATAGCACTAGACAGTGAAAAATATAAGGTTATAACAAAGGATGAAGACGGGGTACCGATAGCATACTTCAGTAGCAAGCCTGATGGTTCCGGTACACGGGAGAATGTCACTTACCTGCCACATGATTTCGTGGTTTTAACAGCCGACGATCGAGTTGTTGATGGACAGGCAATAAAGGCAGGTACAAAAATCAAGTTTACGATACCGGCAGGGAAAAACGCTGGATACACAGGCTATGCCGACGTAACAGTATATAACTCCAGTCCATTAGGAGGTCTGGGGGGTAGAGATACAAAGGAAAATTTCTTCCAATACGTTAATCCACCAAGTGGGGCATTGATGCCAATTATTGACTCAGTAAACCCTGACAAGGTGGCAGTTGGCAAGGAAGAGCAGGTAATTATAAAAGGACGTAATTTCCAGACAGGGGCTACTATCACAGTAGACGGAGAGGTAGTTACCAGCCCAGCCATTGATGTTGTTAAGGGTACTATCACCTTTAAAGCACCAAAGGGAAGACCAGGCCTGACCTATATTCAGGTAATAAACCCTGATGGAGGCTTTGCTTCTACACAATTTGAGTATGTACAAACCTTCAGTCAGCCTACTATTCAAAAGATAATTCCAAACGTAGGAGGTAGGGGCAGCTTAGTAATAATTAAAGGTACAGGCTTTTATCCGGCTAATAATCATCCGGAATATGATGACAATGGAAAAATTGGAACCAAGGTAATTATTGATGGCAAGGATATAAATACATCCTACAATAGAGCTGCAGGAGAGCTGCAGCTGACAGAATTCAGAAATATTTATGCTGATGGGCAGCCTATAATATTGGGGCCGGATAACCAGCCGATTATGACCTATGGTAGTCATATTGCAGTGGTTGATAACGAAACAATCTATATGATAGTTCCTGACCCAAAGCTACCGGATCCAAGCAACCCGTCAAAATCCTTCTTTATGAATGAATTTTTAGATCTTCAGGTTGTAAACCCGGATTTAGGTCGCTTTGAGCTAAAGAAGGGCTTTAAGTTTGTAGATGTTGCTACAAATCCAATTATAACCAGTATAGAACCGAACCTAGGGGATTATCGTGGAGGAAACATAGTTCAAATCCAGGGGGAGTCCTTCCTGGAGGGGGTTAAGGTTTATTTCGGCACCCAAGAGGCACAGGTATATAGAAGAAGTAATAATGCAGGAATTATATGGGCCTATGCTCCCGCCTATGGAGGGACTTTAGGAGATTCAAACTCTGTTGTAGCTCCTGTTACTGTACTTAATACTGATGGCAGCTCCTTCACGGTTTATGATGGCTATAGCTATGTAAACCCTGGCTATGATGCAATAATTACAAAGCTTACTCCAGCCGAAGGTAATACTGCCGGAGGAAATAGAGTATTGATTTCAGGGGTTAACCTTAGAGCAAAAAACTATGGAAGCACAGACGAACTAAAGCCACAGCAGCTCCCGGCAGTCTATTTTGGAGGTATTAAGGTACCGGAGGATAAAATAACCTTTGTACTACCTCCTAAGGGGACCTACGAAGAGGTAGAGGTTAGTGACATGATAATTGTAGAGCATACGCCTGCAAACCCAGCCGGGAAGGTGGATGTAACGGTAATTAACTTTGACGGTGCAACAGCAACCCTCAAGGGTGCCTTTGAATATAAGTCGAAGCAGCCGGCAATAACAACCGTACTGCCTAAGCAGGGCAGCATGCATGGAAACAGTGAAATTACAATTACAGGCAAGGATTTCGTAGAAAATGGGCTTCACGTTGTTTTTGGTGATGAGGTAGCTAAGCAGGACATCCTTTCCGGTCAAGCCATGGTTAAGCATGGGAATATTATAGTTCGATATAATGCATATTCAGAGAACAATATTACACTATACTACAAGGAAATGCTGCCGGGCAATGAGCTATTTGTCCACAAGGATGGTACCTTTGTCAATACCTTTAAGATTATAGAGGAAGAGGAATTTATAATCGCAAGGGTTAACTGGAGTGGCTTGGGAGATCCGGCAACAGCATATCTGGCGGAGGAAAACATAAAAATAGAAATTAAGAATAATGATTTAACACTTACCAGACGTCTGGGGATTATAAAGAGGGTTGAGGGTGAAAGTAAAATTACACTTTTAACACCACCTTCAGACGAGGTTGGTAAGAAGACTATAACAGTATATAACTATGATGGTAAAAATGCTAAAGCAGACTTTACCTACACAAATCCCTTTAGACCACCGGTAATTACAAATATTACTCCGGTTACAGAAATGACCATTACAGAAATGAATGGTGCTCCCTATACGGGACCAAATCCTATAAAGGTAGCTAATGCAGCCCCGGCAGGCGGTTCACCATTGATAATAGAGGGTGAAAACTTCCGTGCAGGAGTAAAGGTATTTATTGATGGTAAGGAAGCAACTATTAAGAGTAAGAGCTCAAATGATGATGAGTTAATCATAACAGTGCCAGCTGCCAACACTGGTGCAGTAGGACAGTATTTAAGAATACTTGTACTAAACGAGGATGGTGGCTTTGCCTATGGTGATCAGGCTGTACCTAACCCCTTCTATTTCAGATATATTACTGAAGGGAGCTCCCCTAAGATAACATCGGTTACACCAAACCTTGGTCCGGTTTCCGGGGGAACTAAGGTAACCATCAAGGGTACCGAATTTAAGGATGTAGACACCTTCAACAATCCAAAGGTGGTTCAGGTTTTGGTTGGTGGTATACCGGTGCCCCAGCAGAATGTAACCTATATTAATCCTCAGACTCTAGAGGTAATTATGCCGGTGGGTAGGATAGGTAAGCAGACGATAGAGGTAATAAACTATGACTATGGCAGAGCAATAGGAACAGATATTTTCACCTATATAAGTCAGCCGGAGATACTAACAGTAAACCCCGGTAAGCTATTTGCAAATGACACACAAACAGAGGTTACTGTAAGCGGCAGACAGTTTATGGAGGGAGCAAAGCTAATTATAGGTGGTCAAATAATGCCGGAAAAGGATCTTCAACCTGGACAGACCATCACAGCCGGAGGTATCAGAGGTGTTGATGCCAATGGCAGAAATCGTGAAATGGTGGTGGTTGGTGGAGTAGAGGCAGCCAAGGTGGTTGTGGAGAATGACACAACACTTAAGGTTACCTTCACAGAAGCCCTGGACCTACAAAACAATCACCTAATCGTCATAAATACTGACGGTGGCCTATCCTCAGAGTACAAGAGCTTCCAATATTTAATACCTGTACCTACCAAGCCTTTAGTGCTGGAGGGCATACCGGCAGCAGAATCTACTGTACTTCTTGTATGGTCAGACTCACAGCCGGAGGTGTTAAATAGAGCAGATAGATACGAGATTTACGGAAGGCTTGCGTCAGAAAAGCAATATGTCTTCCTTGGGGATACCAGAAATACTGAATTCCTTGTAAAGGGACTACAGCAAAATCAACGCTACAGCTTTAAGGTGAGGGCCATGAACCGTTATGGCAGTGCATTAGAATTTGCTGAAGTAACAGTTAGAACCTTTAACGAAAGAGAGGATCAGCAGCTCAAGGAAAAGCTAGATACAATTAAAGCTGATGAGCAGAGGGTTAAGAAGGAAGGAAAGGAAGAAATAAATGGTGCAGCAGTTATTAGAACTGTTGGAACAGAAGAGGTGCCTGCGGGCACAACAGCCTATAAAATCGACTTCTCCTTATCAAAATATAGCAAGCAAAGCAAATATGTAGTGGCAATACCTATAGCAGTGGTGCAGAAGCTAAACAGAAGCATTGTTATAACCGATGGTACCTTAAGCTTTACTTTGCTACCAAAGGATTTATTTACTAGAGAGGTAAGTCAGATAAATACAAGGGATTTAAATGATTCCCATGTAAGAGTAACAGTAGAGCGCCTGGTGGGACAGAATGCAGAGTCTATCGTAACTGCAATTGACAGAAGCCAGAGAAGGGCCTCTGATGTGTACGAATTATCCTTTGACCTACAGGTAGGTAGTGGAATCACTTCTATAAGCGGAATGCTTAGAAATGGAGAGCTATCGATCAAATTTGAAGAGGTAGCGTATCCGACTGCAAACAAAAACAAGCTTTTTGTAGGCAGATATGATTCAGCAAAGCACAGCTTTATAAAGGTAGCTGGCGGCAATATTGCCGGCACCAGGGACAGAGGCAGATATATGCTGCTGTCAGACCGTTAAATAGCTTACTTTCTCCTTAAAAAATATATATTACTTGCGGAGGCAAAGTCCTCCGCCCACATTTTTTTTAGAATTTATTATCTGTCTTTAATTATTCATTATTACCCATTACCTATTACCTATTACTTTGTTATTCATTATTCATTATTCACTATACATTATTAGTTATTCTTTTTCAGTTATTCATTATTCATTATTAGTTATTCATTATTCACTATTCATTATTAGTTATTCTTTTTCAGTTATTCACTATTCATTATTAGTTATTCTTTTTTAGTTATTAATCATTCATTATTCATTAATTACAGTTAGGAGCGTTACCTATGGGCAATCTTCGAAAAGGATTAAGTGTGATATTAATATTACTTTTCATTATGAATATGCTTGTTTCCGCATTTGCTATAGAGGGCTTAACCTCACACCCTGTTTATGAGGGCATCAGCAATGGAAGCGATCAGCTTAAAAATTTACAGTATACTGATATTGCAAATCATTGGGGAAGAGAAGCCATACAGGAGGCCTCTGCCCTGTCATTGATGAGGGGCTTAAACAACAATCGCTTTATGCCCGACAGCAGTCTTACCTATATAGAAGCCCTAACAGCCTTGGTGAGGGGCTTAGGACTTGAGACTGAGGCACAAAAATTTGGGGAAAATCAAGCTCCAGCAAATGTAAGAAACATCATAATCCTTAGTGCAGTTGATAATTGGGCAAAGGGCTATGTTCAGGTTGCAGTTCAAAATGGAATTGTAACAAATCAAGAGGTTAATGAAATACTTAATTTAACACAGCAGCAAATGACAAGCCTTGAGACTCAGCTTCAGACCCAGCTGGAGGGCTATAGAGGTGGTACCCTTACCCAGCAGGAGTTAAATACACTGGAGGGACAGATAAGGGATAAATTAAACAATAATACTGCCTGGAATAGGCCAGTCAGTCGTCAGCAGGTTGCTTTGTGGGTGGCTAGAACCATAAAGCTGGAACCCCTTTATGGAGCAAATATAGTAAAGCTTTATAGCTTTGTAGACTGGCAGCAGGTGGATACCGACAAGCTTCCCTTAGTAGAGGCTATATTACAAAAGGGTGTAATGAAGGGTACCTCAGACACCAGCTTCTCCCCAAGGGGTAATTTTACCAGGGCTCAAATGGCACAGCTATTAGTAAATATAAACGACGACCTATTGGCTGCCAGGGGACTAACTAAAAAGACAGGCTATGTAGTGGATATCGAGACAATACAACAGCAGCAGGCTCCAAGACAATTGTTCTCCATGAGCAATAATGACGGAACAAGGAACTTTATAGCAGCAGAGCCGGCGAAGGGGATTGACTTCCCAGTACAAAGAGGAACACAGCTTTCCTTATCCGCCTCTATCAAAAAGGGTGAGTCCCTGATATATTATATAGACTCCAGCTCCAGAGTAGTTTTTGCAAAGCTGGTGGACTCTGAGCTGAGCCTAATAGAGGGCTTTATAGATTTTATAGATTACAACAACAACAGACTGTTGGTTGTAGACTTTGACAATCAAAAGCATATGCTTCAAATAGAGACAATAACACAAATACAGATAAATGGAAAGCTGGTGGACTTCAAGGACCTTTTCTACGGTCAGGAGGTTCTGGTAACGCTGCAGCAGGGCAAGGTAACCAGCATAGAGGGCTTATTGGAGGAGGACCCAAACCTTCATGGCTATATACCTCCCGGCAGTAGAGTTAAGGTTGGGGACATTTTACAAATAACCAAGCTAAGCGTGGAGCTTAGAACAGAGGCAGGCAGAGAGATATACAGAATAACACCAGAAACTCAGGCTGTTAGAAATGGTAAAGCTGCAAATCTCTTTGAGGTGAAAAATGGTGATAGGGTAATGCTGACCTTTAATGATATCTACAGTGCAGATATTTCAGAAATAAAGGTTGAGGACAGCGAAAGGCATATCACAGGAATATATAGAGGTACAATTGAGAGCGTAAGTGAGAGAAATAAAGAGCTTACATTAAATACAGTTACTATGTACGATAACGGAGCCTGGACAAAGCATGCAGATCAAAAGGTTAAGCTAAAGGTAGAGGATAATATCTATCAGGGTGCCAACAAAATCACCTTAGCAGAGCTGGCAGCAGCAAAGGGCCAAGAGGTATATGCTGCTGTAGAAGCTAGCTTTGGAGTAGAAAGGGTCGCAAAGCTACAGCTTAAGGAGGGCTCTGCACAGCTATTTGAAAGCAAAATAACTGGTTTAGAGTTTGGAAGGAGTCAGCTAATTGTAAACAACAATATAGTGGGCTTCCACCCAGGAACTATAGTAGTTAAAAACAATAGGCTGGTGGATATACTTAACCTTCAAAATCAAAGGACGGTATATATAGCTACCGACCTAAACAAGGGTGTAAGAAGGGCCTCCCTCATCACGATGGAGTATGATGGAATGCTGGAGGATAGAATAGACGGGACTCGCTTGGTGGTATACAGAGGTAGAATTGAAGGCTTAGGTGACTATAGCATAACTATAGCCAGGCTTGCCTATCAGCTGGATTATCTAAAGTTCCAGGACAACCAATGGGTTGAAATGGAAAGACCTAAGAAATTTACTATGTCAGAGGACACCTATGTATATGAAAGCGGCTTGAAAAAGGAAATAGAAGCAGGCTATTTATTGAATTCCCGCTTCGTAAATCCAGACAATATAGTTGACCCAATATTAAGAAGCAGAGTAAAAAACAACTACTATTTAAATAAGACGGCCTATGTGGTAGTAAAGGAAGCTAGAGTAAGTGATTATCAGACTACAGAAGAGGTAATAAGCATCAATCTCACCCCAGACCTAATGTACTATGGAAGCTTTGTAAATACAGATCATGGTGCAATGGCTGAGGTAGAAAAGGTGGATATCGATGCAGAGGAGCTGGCCTTAAATAGCATACGTCACTGGAATGCCTTAAATAAGCGGTGGGAGACTACAAAGACTAAGGAAGCCATTGACATCAAAAAGGCAGTTATATTAATCAATGATAGGCCTGTAAAAAGAGATGAGCTCTACTTGATAAAGGCTAAGGCACAGGCCTATATTATAAAGAATAAAAATGTGTCAACAGGTGACGATGCCTACGTAATTATAATTGAACAATAGAGGGGAGAGGGTAAGGATGAAAAGAAAAATCTATGGTATATGCTTGATAATAATCCTACTTCTATCCGCCACCCTAAGCAGCTTTGGGCTAGAGATCCCGGGGTATGAGGGTGGAATAAAAAACGAAATGAAATATATAGAGGTTGTTTTTATAACAGGTGAGCCAATAGTTCTGGAGGGCACAATAGACATAAGAGTAACAGAAAGAAACAATAGTGCTACTGAAAGATACATCTATCGTCTGGAAAATATAGAAAAAAATGCAAAGCTGACTAGAACTGTAAGTCTCACTAAAAACCTGGCCTTAAAGAGCACCCAAAGGGTGGACAGCCATAGCATCACCTCCTATAAGGAGACCCTGGAGGTAAATGGGGTAAAGTATGAGACCACAGAAAAAAATGTTCAGTGGAGTAAATCGGATATATATCAAATAAAGCCGGCTGTAACCTATTTAGCAGGAAACCTAGATGCTAGAAAAACCTACACCATAAATAAGACGGCTGGAAGGGTTTTTGTAGAAACTAAGGGCTCAACAGTAGGCTATGACCAATACTGGGGAACAACAGAGACACAGGTGCTGGAGCATTATATACAGTATGAGACCTACGGTGAAAACCCCGTTAAGTGGCAGGCAACAGCAAAGGTGGAGGCAGTTCATAACAGAAGGCTGGACTACAGCTATGAGGCCAATGCACCTACCCAGATAAGCTTCAGAGGAGGCTATCTGCTGCTGGAGCAGCAGGAAAATGTATTAAAATACAGCTATGACCTTCCGAGGCTGGATGCCGACGGCTCAGTAAGATCCCAAAGAAATATTGGCACCCAAAGCTTCAGCCTAGATACAAACCCAATAAATCAACGGTTGGAAATACCATCTATCAGAGATATTTCAGGCCACTGGGCAGAGAAGGAAATAATGTTTTTAGCCAGCCTAGGAGCAGTTTATCCAGACAGCACCTACTATGGGCCATCACTACCAATGAGTAGAGGAGACTTTGCAAGGGCAGTGGCTACAGTAATGGGCCTGGTGCCGGAGGATACACCTCCTACGAGACAGCGTTCCGTAACCATAACAGAGGAGCCAAGATTATTTACCGACGTAAGTAATCAGGACCCAAATTTGAAGTATATAAAGGTAATGAATGAAAAGGGAATAATGAAGGGTGCAGAGGAAGGACGCTTCTATCCCAGCAATGCCCTGACAAAGGCAGAGGCAGTTGCCATAATGGTAAGGCTACTGGGCTTTGAAAACATGGCGCCTATTCAACAATACAGTACAGGCTTCAGGGATGACTCCAGTATACCAGCCTGGGCTAAGGACTATGTATACGTAGCCAAGGAGCTAGGACTAGTAAAGGGAACGGCAGACAACTACTTCCAGCCCTCAAAGTCCATGACAAAGGCAGAGGCAGCTACAATGATGACAAACCTTATAAATTACCTACAAAAAGAGCTTCGATATGATTATAGAGAAGCGATATTAAATTACTAGAATAACATAAGGGGGAAGAAGAAATGCGTTTATTTAACTCAAAGAAATATAGAGTGCTTTCGGTATTTATTGCTGCAATTATGCTATTTGCCTCAATGACGGCAACAGCCTTTGCCAACGATTATACGCAAGAGGATTTGGAAGCCCTAAGGGAAATAATAGTTGATTTTTATGTAGATCCCTTAACTACTGACATGCTTCCGGGAGAGACACCACAGGAAATCTTCAGCAATTTAGATGAGCATAGTGTTTATTATACAGCTAAGGAATTTGAAGGCCTATTTCAAAGATATACAGGTGACTATGCGGGAATAGGGGCCTATATTATTGAAGAGGATGGAAAAATCATTATAGAAAGACCTATAGAGGGTTCTCCAGCAGAAAGGGCTGGACTTCTCCCGGGGGATGAAATATATTCAGTGGATGGTGAGATTATAAGAGGTCTTAATGCAGCAGAAGGTGCTGAAAGGGTCAAGGGTCCCGTTGGTACAAAGGTAACCTTAGGTATTATCAGAGGGAATAATGAAAGGGTTATTGAGTTTACAATAGTTAGAGCAAATATTACAAATAACCCTGTAAGCTATGAGATAATAGATGATATTGGATACATAAAGATAGAAGAATTTAATGGGCATGCTTATGAGAACTTTGCTAAAGCAGTAGGGCAGCTGGCTGAACAAAGGGTTAAGCAGGCAATAATAGACCTAAGAGATAATCCCGGAGGAGGCCTAGAAGAGGTAGTTAAAATTGCAAGATTGTTAGTTCCTCCAAGTCCGATAGTTCATATAGGCTATAGAGGCTTTGATTATACCTATGCATCTTTTTCAACCCTTAAGCCCTTCGATGATATAGTTGTTTTAGTGAACGAATACAGTGCCAGTGCTTCAGAAATTTTGGCAGCAGCTGTACAGGATACAGGCAGTGGAACTATAATCGGTAAAAACACCTATGGCAAGGGAACTGTGCAGCAAATATTTGGACTCACAAATGACGAAGGCTTTAAAATAACTGTTGCAAGATATTTGAGTCCAAACAGAAATATAATAGATGGAAGGGGAGTTATACCTGATATAGAGGTAGAAAGATTACCTCAGGATATACAAATAGAAGAATTTTTACCTATCTCCTATTCAAACACCTACAGCCTCGGTGATGTTTCCAGCGAAATAGCTGGTGTACAGCAGCGTTTAAGGGCTTTAGGCTACAATATAACTGACAAAGCAGGAGTCCTTGATCAAGGAACCCTAGACGCAATAAATACCTTTGCAAAGGACTATGAGCTTGAAGAAATGACAGATTTAACAACAGAAATGCAATCAGCTATCGAGTACATCTTTGTAAGCAAGCTATATAGTAAAGAATACGACCTGCAATTAAAGGCAGCCTTAGAGTATATAAAGGAAGGATTCAAGCGATAGCACAATAAAAGAAATAACAAAAATAGTGAATATTTACTATATAATTTTGTTGACATGCAACGAAGGATTTTATAAAATGTTATAGTTATTTAAAATTTGATCTTAATAAACTTAAAGCATGTGCACCCTACAAAGGGTGCCCTGAAAAAGGTCACCCCTCGGGGTGACCTCTCTCTATTTTAGTGTAAATTCATTCAAACTTCATCATTCATTATTCATTAAATAATTATATAAAAGGAGTTGTTTATCTCATGTCGACAAAGTACATATTCGTAACAGGAGGAGTAGTATCTTCTCTTGGTAAAGGCATCACAGCCGCATCATTAGGTCAGCTATTAAAAAGCAGAGGGCTAAAGGTATCTATTCAAAAATTCGATCCCTACATTAATATTGACCCGGGCACCATGAGCCCCTATCAGCATGGAGAGGTGTTCGTCACTGACGATGGAGCAGAAACAGACCTGGACCTAGGGCATTATGAAAGATTTATAGACATAAACCTGAGCAAAAATAGCAACGTCACCTCTGGTAAGGTATATTGGTCTGTAATAACAAAGGAAAGAAAGGGCGACTACCTGGGCGGCACAGTACAGGTTATCCCCCACATTACAAATGAAATAAAGGATAGAATCTATAGGGTTGCAAAGGAGGGTAGCTTTGATGTAGTTATTACAGAAATAGGTGGTACTGTAGGGGATATCGAAAGTCTTCCTTTTATAGAGGCCATAAGACAGGTAAAATACGATGTAGGCAGAGACAACGTAATGTATGTTCACGTAACCCTAGTGCCTTATCTAGGTAAAGCAGGGGAGCTTAAGACAAAGCCTACCCAGCACAGCGTTAAGGAGCTAAGAAGCATAGGTATTCAACCGGATGTTATAGTTTGCCGTACCGAGAAGGCCCTGTCACAGGATATGAAGGATAAAATAGCCTTGTTCTGTAATTTAGACAAGGATAGTGTAGTGCAAAACCTTGACGCAGAAAGTCTTTATGAAGTACCATTGCTGCTTCAGGCAGAGGGGTTAGACCAGCTGGCTATAAAGCATTTAGGCCTAAAGGCAGGGAAGTCAGATTTAAAGCAGTGGATAGATATAGTAGAGAAGCATAAGAAGCCTACTAAGACGGTAAAAATAGCCCTGGTAGGTAAGTATGTAGAGCTAAGGGATGCGTATCTGTCTGTTTCAGAGGCCTTGACCCATGGAGGTATTCATAACGATGCGAGGGTAGATATAGAATGGATACATTCAGTGTCAGTAAACAAGGAGACAGTAGAGGACCTGCTGAAGGATGCGGATGGCATATTAATCCCCGGTGGCTTTGGAGACAGAGGGATAGAAGGGAAGCTAATAGCACTGCAGTATGCAAGAGAAAACAAGGTACCATTGCTGGGAATATGCTTAGGAATGCAGCTGGCGGTAGTGGAGTTTGCCAGAAATGTAATGGGACTGAAGGATGCCCACAGCTCAGAGCTGGATTCAGCTACAGCTAACCCTGTAATAGATCTAATGCCGGAGCAAAAGGACATAGAGGACATGGGAGGAACAATGAGACTGGGTATATACCCATGTAAGGTTTATGCTGGAACAAAGGCAAAGGAGGCCTATGGCAAAGAGGTTATATACGAAAGGCACCGTCATCGTTATGAGTTCAATAACATCTTCCGAGACAAGCTAACAGCCGCCGGATTAATAATAAGCGGTATATCACCTGACGAAAGACTGGTAGAAATAATAGAGCTAAAGGACCACCCATGGTATGTAGCAGCACAGTTCCATCCGGAGTTTAAGTCAAGACCAACAAGACCGCATCCGTTGTTTAGGGATTTTATAAAGGCGGCGATAGAGAATAGTAATGAATAATGAATAATGAATAATTAATAACGAATAACGAATAATGAATAATGAATAATTAATAACGAATAACGAATAATTAATAATTAATAATGAATAATTAATAATTAATAATGAATAATGAATAATGAAAAAAGTATAGTTCAAAAGAAGGATTTTATAAAAAGTCGTAGAATTATAATTATTCTGTCTAAAAAAATAATCTATACACTCAATGTAGCTTTGGGCTGTAGACGTCTTATTCCTTAACCAGGAAGCTACCCCTTAGGTTTAAGAACGTCAATTTAGGGTAAAAATGAAAATGGACAAACCTAATTGGATAATTAAAGAAATATTACTTCAAAAAAGAGGAATTTTTTGAGTCGTATAGAATATTATTTATTGGACAAGAAAAGTAGGAAAAGTCTGACTTTGGTGTTATGAGAGTGCAAAGAACTTGTAATATAACTGTAATGGTAATTTGTCATTTTCACATGTATAATGAAATATGTGAAGGCGAGATTACTGGAATAATGCTTTATTAGTATTACAGTTTTATTACATTCGCACTTCATACATTGACCGAGTATTTAGGTCAATGTTATAATCAAGTCTATAGAATGCGGTTACATATGTAAATTCGCGTCTATAAATTTTAAGAATAGGCTGGTTAGAAGAAGAGAGTTACAGCCAATTCTCAAATTTAACTCACTTCAGAAGAAATGTAAAATAAAAAGGAGGAAGACATAATGAAGAAGGTTTTAGCTTTAGTACTGGTACTTTCTATGGTGCTAGGAAGCTTTGGTTTTGCATTTGCAGCTACACCAGCTCAAACAAATGCAGGCAAAGTGTTAGAAGAGTTAAAAGTATTACAAGGTTATAATGGCGACTTAATGTTAGACCAAAACCTTAAGAGACAAGACATTATCGTTTTATTATCAAGATTAATGGGTGCTGAGCAAGAAGCTGCTAAGTTCCCAATCCCAACAGCTTTCACTGATGTAACTGACGCTTACTACAAGCCATTCATCGGTTGGGCTCAAGTTGAAGGTTTAACTGTAGGTATTGGCGAAAACAAATTTGGTTTTGATCAAGAGCTTACTGTAAAAGAATTAGTAACTATGTTACTAAGAGCTTTAGGACATGAAAGCAAGCATGCTTATGACAACGCTGAAAAATTAGGCGTTGAACTAGGTTTAGTTGCTACAGGAACTAACTTCGCTGCTGTTGCAAGCAGAGCAGTTATGGCTGAAGCTACTGTTAACACTTTAAAGGCTCCTATCACTACTGATGCTAAGAAGTCTTTAGGTACTAAGTTAGGTTTTCCTGGATACGAAATCGTTCCTGCTAAGTTAGAGGTTGAAGTTACTCAAGCAGGCACAAAGAAATTAGCAGTGAAATTCAACAGAGCATTAACAGCTGCTGAAAAAGCAGAATTGACTTATGAAGTTAAGTTTGGATTTGTTCCTTATACAGTATCAGTAACTTACAATGAAGCTAATGATATTGCAACTTTAGAGTCAAGCTTTGCTTTTCCAACTGGTGACTATACAGTTACAGTTAAAGGCTTAGAAGCTGCTACAGTAAAAGTTGTTGCTGAAAAAGTATCCAAAGTAGAAATCGGTGCAGTTGCTCTTCAAAAAGCAGCTAATCAAAATCTAAAAATTAAAGCTTACAATCAATTCAACGAAGAAATGACTGTTGGTTTAAACATTAGTGTTTACAACGCAACTACTGGTAGTCCTATTACTGTATCATCAAACACAATTGACTTATCTGGTGCAGCATTAAAAGATATTATTGTTGTAACTGTAACTCATACAGGTACAGGTATAACAGCTACTAAGACATATGAAGTTGTTGCAGCTAGCACTATAACCCAAATGAGCTTTGGTCCAGCAACTCCATTAGAAGGAAAAACAAGAATTACTAAGGATGAAACTGGCTTAGCTCTAGCTTACTCATTAGTTGATCAATATGGTCAATCAGTTAAGTTTGCTCAAAAAACTGCAAGTGCTACTCACGGAGATGTTACTTTCATGTCTAGCAACAACGATATTGTTAATCCTGCAACTTTTGCAGTAGATGCAAATGGCAAATTAACTTTCAATGCTGGAACAACAGCTGGAACAGCTATTATTACTGCTATCAACTCCAAGACTGGTGCTACTGCTACTTTCCAAATTAAAGTAGAAGATGTAGCTAAGGTTAAGACTTTCCAAATGAGTCACCCAGGCGTATTGGTAGCTGCTAATGAGAATGTTAAGATTCCATTCATGGCAGTTGACAGCTTTGGAAAAGCTCTTACAACTAAAGACTTTGCTGCTTCTGCAACAAACATTCAGGTAACTTTCACAGTTGTACATCCTACAATAAATATGGTTCATAACTGGAGTTCTTCTACAGGCGAATTAACTTTCAACTTCACTGGGACTGGTACAGTAACAATTTATGCATGGGTTGATGGCCAAATAGCTAGCCAATTTACAGTAGATATTAAGCCTGCTGCCAGCCCAACTAAAATTACAGGTATCAAAAATTTATTAACAGTATTCACAGCTACTGGTTCTGTAGCATTAGAAGCTAAGAATCTTGTTGTAGTAGATAACTATGGAAGAGTTATTGAGACATTGCCAGCAGGTTATGATTTTACAGTTGCAGTTAAGGATTCTTCTACGAATATCTTAAGCACAACAACTAAGTCTGTTATCGGTGTCGCTGAAGGAAGTAAGATAATCAAGCTTGAATTAACAAACAATGGAAACCCAGTAGCAAATTCTGCCTTTGAGTATACAGCGCGAGTAATCAAGGATACAGATGTTGTTTCTTATGAAATTAAGTCTGTTGGAACATTATATGGATCATCTACTCACTCATCTATTACACTTGCAGGTGACTATGCTAAAGCTATTAGTATAGTAGGTAAAGATGCAGCTGGAAATCAAGTTGCTATCAACCAAGCTAATAAAATTACAAATATCACTTCTTCTAACCCAGCTGTTGTAGCTGTTGATTTGCCAAGCTCTAAGATATATGCTAAAGATGCAGGCACTTCAGTAGTGGCTGTATGGAGTGGAGCTAACAAACTTGCAGAATTAACTGTAGAAGCTTCTAAGGCAGCTCCAATTACAACAACTGCTAAGTTCGAAGAAGCTAAGTATACTGTGGCGGTATCTGCAACAAAAGATTTAGCTGCTGAGCTTACAGTTAAGGATCAATATGGAGTAGAAATTACTCCTACCGGAGTGTGGACTTCTTCTAATACTTCAAGGGCTACAGTAACTTCATCTGGAGTTGCTACTAGAGTGACTGCCGGAGAAGTAACAATTTCATTCGTAACTTCAAATGGCATTGTTGTTACAGTAGTATTAGAATAATACAAGTCTAAAATTAAAAGGGACTGTCTCAAAATAGATATTAAATCTAGGGCTGAGACGCCCTTTTTTCTATGCAAAAAATAAAAAGCAAGCACCAAATACAGCACACATGGATTCCTCCTTAGTAACCGGTAAATAGTGCGTACCTATGAAGGCATATAATAGTGTGATACCCTTGATTTAGTAAGTAGCTTTAAAAACTTGAATAACTTTCTGTAGTTTTTCAAGTATGCAAAAACTATAAAATCAAGGAGAAGTCATATGGAAAATAAAATTAAATCAGTTACCTCACAATATCGTCAAGAAAAATGGGCAAATAGTAAACGGTAAATTATGTGTCATGAGTAAAATAAGTACAAAAAGATATTAGAAATCAGTAAAAATCATACAAATTTTATAACAAAAAATTGATAGAATTTAATAGATTTATAGTGTAAAATAGTATAAAGTGTATAATAAACTAGAAAATATGGAAAGCCATACATTTAATCATTGATATATATTATGGAGGAAGAGAGATAATGATAAAGACAAAGACAAAGACCAAAAAGACTCAACCTAGTTCATACATTAGCACCTTACATATTAGTGTTCTAGCATTTATTTTAGCAGTCGTACCCCTTATCGTACTGCTTAAGATTATTCCTCTAGAGGGGGTCCTATATGAAATATGGACAGGAGATAAAAATAATTTCGACTTCTTTTCATACTATAAATCAAGAGCTATTGTGTGGGCTGCCATTATATTAGTATTATCAGTTATTTTTGGCAAAACCGTGAATAAACTTAATTTTAAAAAAACAAATATTTACATACCTATTGGAATTTTTAGTGTATTAGCTATATTATCTACCATTCTCTCGAAAAATAAAAAAGTGGCTATGCATGGATTCATTGACCGTTATGAGGGTCTATTTGTACTTATTGCTTACATGATGATTTTGGTTATTGCTATTAATGTAGTAAATAAAGAAAAACATATTAAAGTTTTAATGGGTGCTGTACTAGCATCAGGTTTCATTATATGTGTAGTTGGATTATTTCAATTTTGGGGATTAGACATATTCAAAACTAGGTTTGGGATAGATTTAATATTACCATCAAGCCTAAAAGATCTGGCGGATCAGTTAAAGTTTACGCTGGAGGATTCCTTGGTCTATAGTACCCTCTATCATTCTAACTATGTGGGTAGTTATATAGCTATGCTTTTACCAATTTGTATAGCATTATTTTTACTGCTGCAAAATAAGACCCATAAAATAGTAATGGCATCTTTGAGTGTCTTAATGATTGTAAATCTATTAGGTTCTCGATCACGGGGGGGGTTAGTGGGTCTAGGATTAGCTATTATAATTTTAGTAATAATTTTATGGAAAAGAATCTTTAAAAACAAGGCGTATCTAGTCTCCTTTATGGCTTTATCTTCTGTTTGTTTATTAATTATGAATAGTGCCACCGACGATGCACTGCTAAATAAAATAGTTTCTATTACTTCTGATCCTAGAATTATCATTAATGAGGGCTCCTTAAAGGACGTAGTAATTAATGGCAATGAGGTAGAAATCACCTTTGGTAATGAAGTTCTAAGAGTAAAGAATCAGGATGGTAACTTATTATTTAAAGATAGCAACGGAGATGATATTCCTATTGAAAATATAAACGGAATTCTTATGTTCCAAAAAGAAGGTTATAAGAATTATAGCCTACATTTGTCGACCTATGTGGAAGGAATAGTATTGCAGGTACAAAGAAAAGATATATCTCTGAGGTTTTTAATCGATGATAATGGATTTAAATTTATAAATAAAAGAGGTGAACCTGTAAATTTAAGACCTATAGAAAGAATAGGTTTTGAAGGTAGGGAGAACTTAGGGTCAGCTAGAGGGTATATTTGGTCTAGGTCATTACCGCTCTTAAAGAAAACGTGGCTAATTGGCTTTGGTCCTGATACCTTCGCTATTCATTTTCCACAGGATGATTATATAGGTAAATTGATAGCGTATGGCGATATGGGTATGGTAGTAGATAAGGCTCATAATCTTTATCTTCAAACGGCTATAAACACAGGAGTATTATCTTTATTAGCAATGCTATCTTTATTTGGAATGTATATGTTCTCAAGCTTAAAGCTCTATATAAAAAATCAATTTAATGATACGCACTCAATAGTTGGAGTAGCAATATTCCTAGGTATTTGTGGGTATCTAGCTGCAGGACTATTTAATGATAGTGTAGTTTCTGTAGCACCAGTATTCTGGGGATTACTAGGAATCGGAATAAGTATTAATATTCACTTAACAAACTTAAACATGAAGAAGCATTAGCTGCACAAGAAAACATTTATTTAATGACAAGTTTAGTATCAGTGGTACCAGTCTTTTGGCGACTATTAGGAATATGAATAAGTATTTATATAAATTTAACAAAGCATCATGACATAGGTAAAAGGTATAAAGCATTATAAAGATCATTGAAGATGGGTTGTGTACTCAATAGTTGCTATTTTAGTATAAGCATTAAAAGAATAAAATAATAAGGAGGAGTCATATTATGAAAGGAATTATTTTAGCAGGTGGATCAGGAACAAGACTATATCCAATTACAAGATCAGTATCAAAGCAATTATTACCTATTTACGATAAACCGATGATTTACTATCCTCTTTCTGTATTAATGTTAGCAGGAATCAAGGATATATTAGTCATCTCCACTCCAAGGGATATTAGTTCTTATGAAGAGCTTTTAGGAACAGGAGAGAAACTAGGAATTAATATCTCCTATGCAGTTCAAGAAGTCCCAAGGGGACTAGCTGATGCCTTTATCGTTGGAGAAGAATTTATTGGAGATGATAAAGTGGCTTTAATATTAGGAGATAATATTTTCTATGGACAGGGTTTTACGCAAATATTAGAAAGGGCTGTTAATAGAACAGAGGGAGCTACAATATTTGGGTATTATGTAAAAAATCCAGTTGAGTTTGGCGTGGTGGAGTTTGATAAGGAGAACAATGTTGTTTCCATAGAAGAAAAGCCTCAAAAACCAAAGTCTAACTACGCAGTCCCAGGTCTGTACTTTTATGATAATGATGTAGTAGAAATAGCTAAAAATGTGAAACCATCAGCCCGTGGAGAGATTGAAATAACATCAATTAATAATGAGTATCTTAAAAGAGGTAAATTAAAGGTAGAGTTATTCGGCAGGGGAATGGCTTGGCTGGATACTGGTACCCATAGAGGGCTATTAGAAGCTAGTAACTTTGTAGAGGCTGTTCAAAATCGTCAAGGACTATACATTGCTTGTTTAGAAGAAATAGCCTATAGGAAAAGCTATATTACCAGTGAACAACTTCTAGAATTAGCTAATCCATTACTTAAAACAGAATATGGACAATATTTAGCTAGCTTAATTGAAGCTGATGCTCTAGTTTATAATGTTGTAGATGAAGTAGCTACAACGAAGGAATCTTAGGATGTTAAAAATGGGGAAGTTCAAATTTATTGAAACGGGAATTCCTGATTTATATATAATTGAGCCTACTGTATTTGGTGATCATAGGGGTTATTTTATGGAAGGATATAACAAAAAAGACTTCTTTGAAGCAGGTCTAACTATGGAATTTGTGCAGGATAATGAATCTAAATCTAAAAAGGGAGTACTAAGAGGACTTCATTTTCAAACAAAGCATACTCAAGGGAAATTAGTAAGGGTAACTGAGGGGGCAGTGTTTGATGTGGCTGTTGACTTAAGAGAAGGCTCTCCCAGCTATGGCAAATGGCATGGGGTTGTTCTTTCTCAAGAGAACAAAAGACAGTTCTATGTTCCAGAGGGATTTGCCCATGGATTCTTAGTTATTTCTGATGAAGCCGTCTTTAACTATAAATGTACAGATTATTATGCACCTGAATATGATAGTGGTTTGCTTTGGAATGACCCTGACATTGGAATAGAGTGGCCATTGCATGAAGTAGGGGAAATACTTCTCTCAGAGAAGGATCAAAAACAAAAAACATTAAAACAATTAAGTTTACCTTTCAAATATAAGGGGGATAAATAAATGGCGAAGTTTTTAGTAACTGGAGGAGCAGGATTTATAGGATCAAACTTTATAGCTCATATGTTAAACAAATATGATAATTATACAATTGTAAATTTAGATTCATTAACCTATGCTGGTAATTTAGCAAACCTAAAGTCGGTAGAAAATAATCCCAATTATAAGTTTATAAAAGGAGATATTGCCGATAGAAACTTGGTAAAGGACTTATTTAGTCAGTATGATTTTGACTACGTAGTCAATTTTGCTGCAGAAAGTCATGTGGATAGAAGTATAGAAGACCCAGAAATATTCTTAAGAACTAATATTATGGGTACTCAAGTATTATTAGATAGTGCAAAGGCTCATTGGTTGACTGGGAAGGACCAGCAGGGATACCCTACCTATAGATATGGAGTAAAGTACCTACAAGTTTCCACTGATGAAGTATATGGTGCATTAGGAGCTACGGGTATGTTCACAGAGACAACTCCACTTGCTCCAAACAGTCCTTATTCAGCTAGTAAGGCCAGCGCAGATATGGTGGTAAGGGCCTATAATGAAACTTTCAAATTACCAACTAATATCACTAGATGCTCTAATAATTATGGACCATATCAATTCCCTGAGAAGTTAATACCTTTAATGATTGCAAATACACTAGAAGGCAAGTCATTACCAGTATATGGAGATGGTATGCAGGTAAGGGACTGGCTTCATGTAAAGGATCATTGTATAGCGATAGATACAGTTCTTCATAAAGGAAAGATTGGAGAAGTTTATAACGTTGGTGGAAATAATGAAAAAGCCAATATTGAAATTGTCAAACTTATAATCAATAGATTAGGAAAAACAGAAGCACTTATAACTTATGTTAAGGATAGACTAGGACATGATAGAAGATATGCCATTGATAATACTAAAATTACCACTGAACTTGGGTGGGAACCTAGCTATACATTTGAACAAGGTATGGAAGAAACCATCCACTGGTATTTAGATAACAAGGACTGGTGGGAGAAGATTAGAAGTGGCGAGTATACGGAATATTACAATAAAATGTATCAAAATAGATAAGGAGAATTAGGGGAGAGGACATTGTTAAAAAACATTAAAGCATTTTTGCTTTTTATTAGAGATATATATTATCATAGGGAGTTAATCTATGATTTGGCAAAGAACGACTTTAAAGTAAGGTATGCTGGATCGTTTCTAGGGATTATTTGGGCTTTTGTACAACCAATTATAACAATACTTATTTTTTGGGTAGTTTTTCAGGTAGGATTTAAGTCATTACCAGTGTCTAATGTTCCATTTATTCTATGGATTATCTGTGGAATGATTCCGTGGTTCTTTTTCAGTGACGCATGGAATAGTGCTACAAATTGTTTGTATGAGTATAGTTACCTAGTAAAAAAAGTGGTTTTTCGTGTTAGTATTTTACCAATTGTTAAAATACTTTCTGCACTTTTTATACACCTGTTTTTTATTAGCTTCATTTTTTTGATGTTTGGCATATATGGCTTCCCTCTGAAGATTATAAACTTACAAGTGGGCTATTATTTAATTGCTACTATTTCTATAATAGTAGCTTTATCATGGGTGACATCGGCATTATCTGTTTTCTTAAAAGATATGCCTCAAATTATGGCGATTGTAACGCAGATAGGTTTCTGGTTTACTCCTATTTTTTGGAATTATGAAATGGTTCCTGAAAAATATCTTGTTTTTTTTAGACTAAATCCAATGTTTTATATAGTACAAGGCTACAGAGACACGTTTATTAATAATATCTGGTTCTGGGAGAGGTATTATCAAACACTTTACTTCTGGGGGATTACTGGAGGTTTGTTTGTATTAGGGGCATTGTTTTTTCAAAAATTACGTCCCCATTTTTCTGATGTATTGTAGAGGAGATAAGAGATATGGATATAGCAGTTAAAGTAAATAATTTATCTAAGATTTATAAGTTATATAATAAACCAATAGATCGTTTAAAAGAAGGTATTAATCCATTTAAAAAAAAATACCATGAAGATTTTTATGCCTTAAAGGATGTTTCATTTAGTATTAAAACGGGAGAAACGGTTGGGCTTGTGGGGAAAAATGGATCAGGCAAATCAACTATTCTCAAGATTATTACTGGTGTCCTTTCTCCCACCAATGGAGAAGTTCAAGTAAATGGTAGAATATCGGCCCTATTAGAGCTTGGGACAGGCTTTAATCCAAACTATTCTGGTATAGAAAACATTTACTTAAGTGGAAGAATGATGGGATTTAAAAAAGAAGAAGTGGATGAAAAGATTCAAGATATTTTACAATTTGCTGATATAGGTGACTTTGTATACCAACCAGTGAAAGTTTATTCCAGTGGGATGTTCGCTAGATTAGCTTTTGCAGTAGCTATTAATGTTGATCCAGATATTTTAATTGTTGATGAAGCATTAAGTGTTGGAGATGTTGCATTTCAAAACAAATGCTATAAAAAATTCAAAGAATTTCAGAAATTAGGTAAGACGATATTGTTTGTAACCCATTCCTTAGACAGTATTTTAAAATACTGTACTAGTGCCATTATCTTAGACCATGGAATTAAAATAGATGAGGGTAGCCCTAAAGAAATAGTAGATGTCTATAAGAAATTATTATCTAATTGTTATAACATGAATAACGGAGCAGAGGCCTCAGTAATTGAGGAATCAACTAATAACTGGAAAGACCAGCTTTCCTTGAACAAAGATAAATTAGAATATGGAGATAAAAGTGCTGAGATTATAGACTTTGGAATATTTAATGAAGATGGAATTCTGACTACTTCTTTTCTACATAATGAAGAAGTAGTAATTAAAATCAAAATCAAATTTAATCAAGCTATTGAAGATCCAATTTTTGCATTTTCAATTAAAGATATTAAAGGCAATGAGATAGCAGGTACAAATACCTATTTTGAAAATATAGACACTGAATTTTGCAAAGCAGGAGATGAGGTAATAGTTTCCTTCAGGCAAAAGCTACAGTTACAAGTAGGAAATTATACATTGTCATTTGGATGTACCAAGTTTTCAAGAAATCAACTGGATGTATTTCATAGATTGTATGATGTATTTTTTATCGAGATAATCTCTATAAAAAAGATTTTTGGAGTGTATGATATTAATTCTTCTATCGATATAAAAAGAAACGGAAGTGGGATTAATGGTTAAAAAAATAATTAAAAATCATATGTTAAAGAGTATTTTTATTATATACCTTGTTATTTTGTTCTCGCTACACTTTTATAATCTATCTAATGCTAATATGATCGACGTTACTAATGTATTAGATGATATGCAGATAGAAGAAAAAAAAGAGAAAATACAATATGGTCCGCCAAAATATAATACAGAAAAATTATATGAAAGTGAAGAAATACTTTATATAACAGGGTGGATTATAGTAGAGAATATGCCATCACAAGAATACAATATATTCCTTGTCGCAAAATCTGATGCTAATTCATATACTTTTCCTACTCTTAGAAAAGTAAGATCTGATGTCACAGAGCATTTTGGAGGCATGGTAAATTATGATGAATCAGGATTTGTCGGCGTAATAGATAAACAAGAACTAACACCAGGTATATATACTTTAATACTTAAAATAAATGATAAAGAAATTACAACAGATAGAAGTATTATCATAGGAAATGGGGATTAGAAAAACAATTTTTAACAATTGAGATTTAGTTTATGCTTCAATGTAAGGGTATAAAAAGGAAAATATAAGGAGGGTGTATTTGTCTGAATGACAAATGCGTATCACTATGATTAAAATAGGAAATGTTAAATTAAAACTAGATTATTACACAGGTAAGGATGTATACTCTGATGGCGAAATTGAAGATGAAATCTTAGAAATTGTAAAAACCCAAAATGATTTTACGGAGATATTAGCAACTGATAATCGATGGCCAATCCTATATCACCTTAGTCCTAGTCGAAGAAACTTATTAGAGTGGTATCATTTTGATAAGAATAAAACCTTGCTTGAAATAGGAGCTGGATGTGGGGCTCTAACAGGTTTATTTGCCGAGAAATGCTCCAGCGTTACAGCTATTGAGTTATCAAAGAGAAGGGCAGAAATTATTGCCCATAGAAATAAAGAACAATCAAATTTAGAAATCATTGTAGCCAATGTAAATGATGTAAAATTCAAAAATAAATTTGATTACATTACTTTAATTGGTGTTTTCGAATATGCAGGAAAGTATATGGAATCATTAACTCCCTATGAAGATTTTTTAGCTTTAGTTAAAAATATGTTAAAGGAAGATGGGGTTTTAATTATTGCCATTGAAAATAAGTTAGGTTTAAAATATTGGGGTGGCTGTAGAGAAGATCATACGGGAAAGTTATTTGATGGCATTGAAGGATATGTTTCAGATAATATGATAAAAACTTTTAGCAAATTTGAACTTGAAAACCTGTTGCAAAAAGCAGGGTTTAAACATCAAAACTACTACTATCCTATCCCAGACTACAAGATACCTACAAATATATTTTCTGACCAACATCTGCCTAAAGCAGGATTAACTGATAATATTTTTATTAATTATGATATGAACAGACTAAGTTTATTTAATGAAAAACTAGCTTTTAATAATATAGTAGATAATTTTGATGTTTTTTCAAATTCTTTTTTAGTGTTTGCGGAAATGAGGTAGAAAAGAATGGATTATGGGAATGTAATATATGCAAAGTATAATAGGAATAGACATCCAAAACATCAAACAGAAACTAAGATATTACAACTGAGGGATCGTAAATATGTAATTAAAAAAGCACTTCATAGGGATGCCTTTCCCCACATTATGAATATGAAGAATAATTATTGTTTAATGAAGGATTGCTTTAGCCTAGAAAGCATAGCAAAGGCTAATTTTAATAAGGAAGATGAGATATATTTTGACTATGTTGAAGGGAAAAGCTTTGAAGAAATTGCTTTCTCTATGTTAACTCAAAAGAATAGTATAGGGTTTATTGAGATTTTGAAGGAGTACATCAATTTTGTTAAATCCAATAGAACCTTGAAAAGGGGCAAATTTATTATAAACGATGATTTCTTAGAAGTGTTTGGAAGGGTTTCAATAGATGAAGAAATAGAATACTTTACTGTATCTAATATTGATTTGATTTTTGATAATATCTTCCTTCAAGGAGATCAGAAAATAATTATTGATTATGAATGGGTATTCTCATTCCCTATACCTGCAAACTATATATTATATAGATCTATTAATATTTTTATTAGTAAATTTAAAGAGTATATAAAAAATGTAATTTTAATTGAAGATATCTATAAATTGCTTAATATATCTGAAATGGAAATAAAAGCTTTTATTGATATGGAATCTGAATTTCAAAAGTATGTGTTTGGGGTTGACTTTAAACATACTATTAAACCAAGCTATGTTAAAGAAGTAGAGCAATATATATTTGAGAAGGATCATAAAGTACAAATACAAGAAAAAGATGACATAATAGATAAATATCAAATTCAGTTAAATAAAAAAATTATATCAACATTATATTACGATATCGGAGAAGGTTTTTCAGAAAGATTCAAAATTCAAGAAAGTACTCTAGTTAATGAAGATAGAATAAAGCAGGTTTATAAAACTAATAAAGAGCAGTACGGAGTTATAAAAGAGGTTCGATGGGACCCAATAGAGAACAACTGCTGCATTGTTGAATTAGACAGCATATATTTCTTAGATGGAGATGACAAGATATATCCTGTTAATATTAAAAATTTAAATAATAATGGTGTTTATATAGATAATATGATAGTTTTTGATTCTATTGACCCTATGATCTTTATTCCAGTTACCAATGATATTGACCCAGACAGGGTTTTTATAAGTGGGAAAATAAATGTATACGAAAATAGTAGTTTAATAAATAAAGCTCTAAATAAGCTGATTGTTGATGGATTGAATAGGGAAAATGCTATTAATAACCAGCAAGAGAAGATTAACGAATTACTACAAACTGTACACTTATCAAGGGAAGAAATTCAAAAACAAAGCCAAACAATAAAACTAAGTAATAATAAAATAGAAAGCCAACATGAAGAACAAATCACAGCTCAAAAGTTTCAATTAGAATTAAAAGAAAACCAGATCATAGCCATAGAGAATGAATTAGTTATAAAGGAAAATAAAATAAAGACTCAAGTTCAAAAATTAGATTTGCATAATAAAACTATACAAGACCAACAACAACTAATCAAACTCCAAGAGAAAAATCTTAAGGAACAGCAGGAAAAGGTCATCTCCATGGAAAAAGAATTGCTTCGACTAAACGAAGAAGTCAACTCATTGAACAAAGAAATTTCTTCTATCTTAAATTCAAATTCATGGAAAATAACTGAACCCTTTAGAAAATTAAAGAGTAGGTTAGATTTGAAAAAATAAGGGAATATTTTTCACATAAATAATAAATATTGGGAGGAAGTTATTATAAATGAGGGAGAATGTAACTATTATTATACCAACATTTAATGGCGGGGAACTTTTCAAGCAATGTCTAAATGAAATTAAGTCACAAAACTATGATGGGGAAATACAACTTATCGTAATTGATTCGGGTTCTACCGATGAGACAATGGAACTAGCCAAAGATGCAGGAGCGGAAGTTATACAAATACCACAAGAAGAATTTCATCATAGTAGAACAAGAAATAAAGCTATTAGGTATGCTAATCATAATTATGTTGTTTTAATGGTGCAAGATTGTATACCTCAGACAGGGAACTGGCTTGCTTCAATGGTACAATCTATCACTACTGATGATGTTGTAGGTGTAAGTTTCAGACAAATCCCCCACGATGATGCTGACATATTTGCTAGGTTTGAGGTTGAATATCATAATGAATATTTAGGTAATAATTCCATCATTCAAGCTATAGATAACCATGAGGAATTTTATAATAAATCTTTTGATGAAGCTTTAAAAGTAATACGATTTGATAACGTATGTGCAATTTATAAAAAAGATATTTTAGATGAGATCCCATTACCCGACATTGCTTTCGGTGAAGATATGGCCTGGGCTAAAGAAGCTTTAATGAAAGGATATAAAGTGAAGTATGATCCTAATGTTATGGTGAAACACTCCCATAATAGAAGTCCAGAATATAGATTTCGTAGAGCAATAATAGATATTATGTGCTGTATTGAAGTAGTGGAGAGACTTAGAGTAGATTTATCTTTTGTAAAACCAGCACAAATTTTCTATGCTTTAAAATTACTAGAGTCTAGTAAACAACTAATCTATCAAAATATCAAAAACAACAGTCTTACTAAAGAAAACAGTGTAGATATTAGTATGATTAAAAAGATGAGTGTTAAGTTTCCCTTAGTGAAAAAACTCATTTGGAAAATTATTAACCTATTGAACAAATCATCAGAATCTACTTGGATTACGACACTTGGAAAAAGTAGTGAGCTACATGTAGAATTTGTAATGCAAGAAATAAAAAAAAGATTTCCAAATGTATCATCTGAAGAGTTAGTATTGTCCTCTGAGCAAGTTATGGCTCAAATACAAGGACGAGTATTAGGAGAAGTGATGATGAGTTATAAAATGAAAGGGGAAATACCCAACGAAATCTCCCAACTAGTAAATCCTCATCTAAAGGGGGTATAGAAATGGCAAAGATATTATTAGCGTGTCACCAGTTTTATCCAAGGTACTATACAGGAACAGAAATATTAGTACTAGAAGTGGCAGATGAACTAAGAGAAAGAGGATACAAAGTGGCAATATTAACGACGGAGCCATTAATACAAGGAGATGAGTTACCTGAGTCCCCCTTAGTTAAAGAAGAACAATATAATGGACATCAGGTTTGGAAGATTATTGCTCCAAATCATACTAATATTTTACAGCGTTTAGAACACGAATCATATGATGATAGAGTACTACAAATATATAATAATGTTTTAGAAGAGTTTCAACCGGACATATGCCATATATTCCACCTTATGAGACTGACATCATTCTTTGTAGATATATTAGAAGAGAAGGGGATCAAGAAATACTTTACCTCCACTGATTATTGGTTTTTATGTCCAACTTATCAGTTGATTCGATATAATGATAAACTGTGTCAAGGACCAGAGCCTTCAAAATGCTTTGTTTGTTTAGCTAATTTATACACGCAAGGTATGGAAACGGTTCCTCTACATTATAAAGCAGCATACAAATTACCTAAGTTAGCTTCATTAGTCAATAAAGAAGCTGCTAAAATGCAGAAGGCTTTAGGAAAAAGAATAGAAATTCATAAACAAACTATAGGGAAGTTTGATGGAGTATTTATATCGAATTTATTTATGCAAAGTTTGTTTCACAAGAATGGGTTAAAAGGAAAAAAAGAATATATTATGGACTTTCCAGTACCTACAAGAGCTGAAGGGGTATCGAATATTGATAATATTTCAGAAGAAGGATCACTGAGGGTTGGCTTTATTGGCACCCTTAGACCGTCAAAGGGCCCCCATGTACTTATAAATGCCTGTAATGAATTAAGAGATGTGAATAATATAGAGGTTGAAATTTGGGGAGAAGCTCTAGATAAACAATACAAACAACAACTTAATGATGCCGCAGAAGGAATTGAGTTTGTTAATTTTTGTGGTACCTTCATACAAGAAGATTTTAATAAAGTCCTAGAAAAACTGGATGTAGTTGTAATACCGTCAATTTGGTATGAAAACACACCTTTAACAGCTTTGACTGCATTATTAGGGAAGAGAGTTCTCATTGTATCAAACCTTGGAGGACTATCAACACTAGTACAAGATAACGTTAGTGGTTTTACTTTTCCAGTGGGAGATAGCGTAGCATTGTCAAAAATTTTAAAAAAGCTAGCACAGGATAGACATAAATTAGTAACAGTTGCTAAATCTATTCCCAATGTAAAAACTACAAAAACTTATGTAAATAGATTAATAGAAACCTATGAAGGTTAAAAATAAAGCAATAGTAAAAGTAGAAGTCCAATGACCATAGGAGTGAAATTCAAATGAAATGTTTAGTGTTAGGAGGAGCAGGCTTTTTAGGTTCAAATTTATGTAAAGAATTAATTATGGAGGGTCATGATGTTGTAGTTTTTGCTAGTAACAAAAGGCAATATGACAACTTGAAGGACATAATCGATAAAATCACAATAATAACTGGTAATTTTGAAGAATTTGATAAATTTGATATTTTAACAAAAGATATAGATGTAGTATTTCATTTAATTAGTACCACCATACCTGAAACTTCAAATAAAAATATGGGACAAGATATTATATCGAATGTATTAGCAACTATAAATTTACTTGAAAGCTGCAGAAAAAATAATGTTAAAAAGGTTATTTTCTATTCTTCTGGGGGAACCGTATACGGAATTCCTCAGAATGTAACTTCCATATCGGAAGAACATCCAAATAACCCAACTTGTTCTTATGGCATTCACAAGCTAACGATTGAGAAATATCTAAATTTATTTAATCACCTATATTCCCTAGATTTCATTGTAATGAGAATAGCCAATCCCTATGGGGAGAGGCAATCACCAAACTCAGGTTTGGGAGCAATAGCAACATTTCTTGCAAGAGCTTTAAGCAAAGAAACTATAGAGATATGGGGAGATGGTTCGGTCACAAGAGATTTTATTTATGTATCAGATGTATCGAAGGCTGCAATTAAGCTGATGAGTTATGAAGGGGATCAAAAAGTTTTTAATGTAGGCAGTGGGAGAGGTTATTCTTTAAATGAGATAGTAACGATTATTGAAAGTGTTACAGATGAAAAGACAAAGATTGATTATAAAGAAGCAAGGAAGGTTGATGTACCTGTCAACGTATTGGATATCTCTAGAATAACAAATGAGATTGATTGGTATCCAGAAGTCTCTTTAGAATCAGGCATAAGGAATATGGTGGAATATTACAGAAAAACACTGACAGATATTAACATATAATAAGTGTTATAAATGCTATATTCTGATGATAGATGGACATTTATATAGTCCTATGAGGAGTAAACATGAGGCAAATGAGTTATATAAATAGTCTCTCATTTTACAAGGTAAGTAGGAGGGGTTTATGGATAAAACTGTTTTCATACAAATCGTAGCGTACAACAGTGAAAAGGATATATTAAACTGCCTGGCAAGTATAATAAATCAAACCTATAAAATGATCGAAATCATGGTCATAGATAATGCATCCATTGATCAAACAACCATACTAATTAAGAAACACTACCCTAACATAACATTAATAGAAAATAACTCTAATAAAGGCTTCTGTAACCCTAATAATTATGCTTTTACCCAAGCAAAGGGAGAGTATATTATTGTAATTAATCCGGATGTTATATTGGATGAGAATTTTATTGATGTCGTAGTGAGGCGTATGGAGGAGCATCAGGATGTAGGAATAATTTCAGGTAAGATTTTAAGAATGGATAACAATTTTACCAAAACAAATATAATTGATTCAACTGGGATTATATTACCTAAAAGTAGACGTGCTTATGATCGAGGACAAGGAGAAGTTGACTTAGGACAATATGATAATAGTAGAAATATTTTTGGAGCATGTGGAGCTGCTGCAGTCTACAGACGAGCTATGTTAGAGGATATTAGCCTAGAGGATGAGTATTTTGACGAAGATTTCTTTGCTTATAAAGAAGATGTGGATTTATCCTGGAGGTCTAATAATTTAGGCTGGAAGTGTTTATATGTGCCAGAAGCGATAGCCTACCATAAAAGAGGCTGGAGCAAAGAAGTCAGAAAAAAAATCCCTGATTTTGTAAGAGTTCACTCAGTAAAAAATAGATATTTAATGATGTTGAAGAATGAAAGGAAAGATTTCCTGTGGCATTTCCCATATATAATTACTACAGACCTACTGATATTTATTTATTGCATTGTAAGAGAACCTAAAGTATTGAGGTATATACCAGAGGTGATTCGATTAATTCCTAAAACGATTAGAAAAAGAAGAAAAATTATAGAAAAAGAAAATAGAACAAAGCACAGTAATTAGTAGGGGTAAAAAGGAGAGACTTATGATTTTATCAGTTGTAGTTATTAGTTATAATACAAAGGAGCTAACTAAGCAAACTCTACAATCAATATTTGATAAAAAAATATACAATTATACCTATGAAGTCATTGTAGTTGATAATGCCTCCACTGATGGTAGTATAGAAATGCTTAAAAAAGAATTTCCACAGGTGAAGCTAATCCTATCTGATAAGAACCTAGGATTCTCTAAAGGTAATAACCTAGCTATCAAACAATCCCAAGGGCAATATATTCTACTGTTGAACTCCGATACCGTTATTATAGATGATTGTCTAGAGAAATCAATAAGGTATATGGAGAAGCATAAGTCAGTAGGAGCATTGGGGTGTAAGGTGCTCTTGTCAAATGGAGAGCTAGATCATGCCTGTAAGAGGGGATTTCCTACTCCCGAGGCTTCACTATATTATATGTTAAAGATGGACAAGTTATTCCCGGAGTCTACTAAATTTGGTCAGTATACATTAAATTATTTATCTCAGGATGAGATTAATGAAGTAGATTCCGTAACTGGAGCCTTTATGATGGTAAGAAGAGAGGCTTTTGATCAAGTAGGTCTTTTAGATGAAGATTTTTTTATGTATGGAGAGGATATAGACTGGTGTTATCGAATTAAGACGGCAGGTTGGAAAATAATCTATTTTCCAGAGTCAAAGATTATTCATTATAAGGGTGGCAGTAGTAAGAAGAAACGATGGAAAGTTATGTATGAGTTTCATAGAGCTATGTATTTGTTTTATCATAAACACTATGCAAAAAAGTATAATTTTGCTATTACATTAGCGGTATATCTAGGGATATCTATTAAACTAGCCCTATCCCTTATTATTAATGTAGGTAGAAGGAGAGAGTAAATATGATTAAACAAAATCAAAAGCATCTAAATCAATTGTTGGTTTTAGCTGATACCTTTTCAATTGTAATTGCTTTACTCTTGGCTTGGTGGACTCGCTTTCACAGTGGGTTTATTGTAGTTGAGTCTGGATACCTTACCTTAAGGGAGTATATTATTCCTGTTCTTTTTGTTATACCAATATATATAGCAATTTTTAGTGGTCTAAAATTATACACCCCCTACCGATTTAAAAATAGTATTGAAGAAGTGTTTAATGTTATTAAATCAAATGTATTGGGGCTTTTATTTCTTGTATTAATCTTATTTTTATTTAAGGAAGTTCATTATTCTAGATATCTACTCCTACTGTTTACTATTTTTAGTGTTAGTATTACGATATTAGAGCGTATCCTAATCAGGATTATATTAAGACAAATTAGAAAACAGGGATATAACATAAAGCATATACTAATAGTAGGTTATAGTGAACTGGCAGTCGAGCTAATGAAAAGAATGGAAAAGAATAAGCATTGGGGATATAATGTGGTGGGTATTTTGGATGACCATAAAAAAGTAGGTTTTCAAATAAAGAATAAAGGGATAGTGGGCAAAATCCAAGACCTAGAAAAGTTTCTTAATGAATTCCGTGTTGATGAAATGTTTATTACACTTCAGATCAAGGAGTATGAAAAACTCCAATCGATTATAACGATAGCAGAAAAAATGGGGGTAAAAACTCAAATCATACCAGATTATTATCGTTATATACCTGCAAAACCTTACGTAGAAGAAATAGATGGATTACCGATCATTCACATTAGACATATTCCTTTAGATAGTATTATCAATAAGATTGTTAAGCGTTTGATTGATATAGTAGGAGCATTAGTTGCTTTAATCATATTTTCACCCATTATGATTTTTATTTCAGCTACGATTAAGATTACTTCTCCTGGTCCTATCTTGTTTAAGCAGGAGCGAGTAGGATTAAATAAAAGAAGCTTTAATATGTATAAATTTAGATCAATGCATGTACAGTCTGAGGAGGAAGAAAAAAATAAATGGACAACAAAAGATGATCCAAGGAAAACAAAATTTGGTGAGGTTATCCGTAAAACAAGTCTAGATGAACTACCTCAGATATTTAATGTATTAAAAGGAGATATGAGCTTAATAGGACCAAGACCAGAAAGACCCTTCTTTGTGGAGAAGTTTAAAGAAGAAATTCCTAAGTATATGATTAAACACCAGGTAAGGCCAGGCATAACTGGTTGGGCACAAGTAAATGGGTGGAGGGGAGACACCTCCATTAAAAAAAGAATAGAATGTGATCTTTATTATATTGAAAACTGGAATATTGGACTAGATATTAGAATTATTTTTTTAACTATTGTAAGAGGATTTATGAATAGAAACGCTTATTAGATATAGGAGGGAGACAATTGAAAATATTAATAACTGGAGGAAAAGGGCAGCTAGGAACGGATCTGAATACTCAACTATCCTTAAAACATCAAATATATAGTATGGGCAAAGAGGATATTGATATCACAGATTTAGATAAAGTGATTGATCTTGTTAGAAAAATTAAACCTAATCTAATGATCAATGCTGCTGCTTATACAAATGTGGATGGATGCGAGACTGAGACTGACGTAGCTTACAAAATTAATGCAGTTGGGGCTAAAAACCTAGCAATTTCAGCATTAGAGAGCGATAGTAAATTGCTTCATATATCAACTGATTTTGTTTTTGACGGGAAAGCAACAAGTCCTTATATCGAATTTGACGCGCCAAATCCTTTAAGCATCTATGGAAAATCCAAGTTAGCAGGAGAACAATGCATAAAAGATATTTGCTCAAAATACTATATTTTAAGAACATCTTGGCTATATGGAAAGAACGGGACCAACTTTGTCAAAACAATGTTAAGATTAGCAGAAGAGAGACAATATTTAAATGTAGTGGATGACCAGATAGGTACCCCAACTTATACTATAGATCTAGTAAATATGGTAGAAACCTTAATTCAAACTGATGCCTACGGCACTTACCATGCTTCTAACGATGGTCAATGTAGCTGGAATGAATTTGCTAAAAGAATATTCCAATTTGCTGAGAAAAATGATATATCAGTATTACCTATCAGAACTGAAGAGTTGAATCGTCCGGCTAGCAGACCTAAGTACTCAGTGATGAGGAATTATATGATGGAGCTACAATTAAATTACCGTGTTAGACATTGGGAAGAGGCTCTTAGGGAGTACTTTGATAAATAAGCAAACAAGAAAATGTTGGAGCAAATATAAAGAACTTTTCATGTGTAAAATTAGATTATGTATGTGCAGAAAGAAGAAGATGAAAAAGTTCAATGGACTACGATTAATAGGTAATATGAGTTTAGTGGGGCCAAGACCAGAAAGGCCTCTTTTTGTTGAAATAATTTAAAAAGAAATACCTAATCACATGATTAAACATCATGTACCACCTGGAATAACTGGATGGAGAAGATACCTCCATTAAAAAACCATAGAATGTGATCTTTTCTATATAGAGAACTGGAGTTTAGCATTAGAAATAAAAAACCTGTTATTATATAACCAATATTAGGAGGAGAACTATGGATTTATTGACTATGAAACGGTATGAGGAATGGTTAAACAATTCCTTCTTTGATGAGGAGACAAGAAGAGAACTTAGCCAAATTACAGATAACGAAAAAGAAATAGAAGATCGTTTTTATAAAGACTTAGAATTTGGTACTGGTGGTTTGAGAGGGATTATTGGTGCTGGTACTAATAGGATGAACATCTATACCGTTCGGAAAGCAACCCAAGGACTAGCAGATTATATTAAATGTAGTAATAAGACTAGAGCTGCGAAAAGTGCTGTTATTGCCTATGATTCTAGACATATGTCAAGAGAATTTAGCGAAGAGGCTGCATTAGTATTAGCCGCAAATGGGATTAAGGTTTATTTATTTGAAAATCTAGCACCAACACCTGAACTATCCTTTGCGGTAAGACACTTTAAGGCTATCACAGGAATTATGATTACAGCCAGTCATAATCCTCCAGAGTATAATGGATATAAAGTATATGGGGAAGATGGTTCTCAAATAACTACAGCAACGGCAGAGGAAATTACTAAAAAGATTAATGAAGTAGCTGATTATTGTAAAATAAATATTTTACAAAAAGAAGAAGCTGAAGCATTAGGACTCCTAGAGTTTGTTGGAGCAGAATTAGAGCATTATTTTATTGAGGAAGTTAAAAAACAATCTTTACGTAGAGATATAATCAAATCTGTAGGAAAAGACTTCAAAATAATCTTTACTCCCCTTCATGGAACTGGCAACATTCCAGTAAGAAGGGTGTTGAAGGAGATAGGACTTGAACAAGTCATAGTTGTACCAGAGCAGGAACTTCCTGATCCAAACTTCTCTACGGTAAAATCTCCAAATCCAGAAGAAAGATCAGCCTTCGATTTAGCTATCAATTTAGCTCGAAGCGTAGGCGCAGATTTAATCCTTGGAACAGACCCTGATTGTGACCGTGTAGGGGCTGTTGTCAGGAATCAAGATGGTGAATTTGTTGTATTAACTGGTAATCAGACAGGAGCACTATTAACTCACTATATTTTAGATTCTTTAAAGGAAAAAAACCACCTCCCTAAAAACGGTGTTATCGTTAAGACAATTGTAACTAGTGAAATGGGAGCTGTTATTGCTGCTGACTATGGTATCGAGACGATTAATACTTTAACGGGATTCAAATATATTGGTGAAAAAATCAAGGAGTTTGAAGAAAAAGGCAATAAGACTTACTTATTTGGGTATGAGGAGAGCTATGGGTACTTAGCAGGCACTCATGCAAGAGATAAGGATGCTGTAGTAGCCTCAATGCTAATAGCTGAAATGACAGCATACTATTACTCTAAGGGGATGACTTTATATGAGGTATTATTAGCATTATATAAGAAGTATGGTTATTTTCTAGAAGACTTAAAATCAATAACCTTAAAGGGTAGGGCGGGCTTAGAGAAAATACAGAGCACCTTAGAAGCGTACAGAAACAATCCTCCAAGTAATATAGCAGGGTATAAAGTCATAAAGATAGAGGATTATTTAAATCAGAGTGTTTTTCTTTTACCTAAAGCCAATGTATTGAAATTTATAATAGAAGGAGGCAGATGGCTAACATTACGACCTTCTGGGACTGAACCAAAATTAAAAATATATGGGGGAGTTAATGAAAGCTCAATGGAAGAAAGTAAAGCAGTGTTATCTAATATAATAGACTATGTATCCAAGCAAATTTAGTCTGTCTAATAGAACTTAAAATAATCTTCAAGAATCTTCTATGTACTAATAAGATTAAACATCTTATGTAGGTATTTGTAGAAGATTCTTTTAATACTATGGTACAATAGTATATGAGAATAATTGGAGTTAAGGAGTGAAATTAATGGCTGTTTTGGTTACAGGAGGGGCAGGATATATAGGAAGTCATACCGTTAGAACACTATATAGAGAAAATAACGAAGTTATTGTATTAGATAACCTAAGTTCAGGACATAGAGGGGCTATTGCTGCCACGACTTTTTATCAAGGTGACATAGAAGATAGCCAGTTAGTTGAAGATATAATAAAGCTTCACAATATAGACAGTGTTATTCACTTTGCAGCCTCTAGTATTGTTAGCGAATCCATGTATAATCCACAAAAATACTATTATAATAACGTAATTAAGTCAATTAAACTTCTTGATGTATTAATTAAAAATAACGTAAAAAAATTAGTTTTTTCCTCTACCGCTGCTGTCTATGGAAGCCCAAGTGAACTACCTATAATTGAAGATGCCCCCTTGAATCCAACCAATGTTTATGGAAGAACAAAATTGATGGTCGAAGAGATTATTAAGGATTACAATAGTGCTTATGGACTAGAATATGTTATTCTTAGATATTTTAATGCTGCAGGAGCAGATGAAGCTGGAGATATGGGAGAAGATCATAACCCAGAAAGCCATTTGATTCCGTTGATTTTGCAGGTAGCCTTAGGTAAGAGAGATAAAATAAGCATTTACGGTGATGATTATGAAACCCCTGATGGAAGTTGTATCCGCGATTATATTCATGTAAATGATCTAGCCAAAGCACATTTACTAGCTCTAGAAGCCCTTAACGTAGGAAGAGGCTCTAAGGTATATAATCTTGGAAATGGTAAGGGGTTTAGTGTTAAGGAAGTAATAAAAGCAGCTGAAAATGTTATAGGTAAGCCAATTAATAAAGCCATAGAAGGCAGGAGGGTAGGAGACCCTCAATGTCTGATAGCCAGTAGCTTTAATATCCAAAAGGACTTAGGCTGGAGGCCTGAATATTCAAATATAGAAGATATTATTTCAACTGCATGGAAATGGTATCATTTACATCCAATGGGATATTATGATAGTAAGTAGCTAAAGATAAGGGCTGAGGTGATAAAATAATGATTAAAAAAGCAATCATACCTGCTGCAGGATTAGGGACCAGATTTCTGCCAGCTACGAAGGCGCAGCCAAAGGAAATGCTACCTATAGTGGACAAGCCTACTCTACAATACATTATAGAAGAAGCTGTTGATTCTGGAATAGAAGAAATCTTAATAATTACAGGAAGAAATAAAAAGAGTATTGAGGATCATTTTGATAAGTCTGTAGAGCTGGAGCTTGAATTAGAAGCTAAAGGGAATGTTGATTTATTAGAAGAGATAAGAAAAATATCTAATATGGTAAATATTCATTATATACGTCAGAAGGAACCTAAGGGCTTAGGACATGCAATATATTGTGCGAAAAGCTTTATAGGACAAGAACCCTTTGCTGTTTTGCTAGGAGATGATATTGTTTACAATCCCCATCAACCTTGTCTTAAGCAAATGATAGATGTGTATAATAATTACAAAACCTCTATACTTGGAGTACAGGAGGTACTTAAGGAAGAGGTAGACAAGTATGTTATTGTAG
>Ga0208243_1000202_pt1 | contig 43023 bp, 37 predicted proteins | sample Subbio2Aug_QV12A_FD_184826 | JGI IMG/M metagenome (GOLD analysis project Ga0208243, IMG submission 184826) | Serpentinite rock and fluid subsurface biosphere microbial communities from McLaughlin Reserve, California, USA - CR12Aug_QV12A (SPAdes) | ecosystem: Environmental > Terrestrial > Deep... | reverse complement strand
GTTTCCAGCGAAACCAAAAGTGATTCCGTTAAGAGCAGAAGCAAGTTCCGATCCACCAGAAGCAGCAGCTAGTGCTGTAACACCAGTAAGGTTAAAACCTTTAGAAGATGCAGTAGAACCTAAGTTGGATAACCAATACTCAATCGCATAACAACCTGCAGAGTGGCATACAACTTTACAAGAGTTTGCACCTTTACAGTAGTTTGTCAAACCTGTCGCGATGTTTGTTTGTGCGCGAGCAGATCCGTATGTTCTTGGGTCAGAAGTTCCATCGTATCCGATGAAAATTTTAGATCCAGAAACTGAACTAGTGGAAGAACCCCAGTACGAATTTACGTCTGTTGTTCCCACGCCATTGTGGTTTTTGTCCGATTTACCGTGAATGAACACGGTATAGGTTTGTGCACTAAGCGATCCTGCAACGAGGAACGCAAGTATTGTTGTGATTGAGCTACGCATCTCTTTTTTCCTTTTCCTTTCTATCAATGATTCCTAAATTTTATCTCCAACCTTCCGTTTTGATCTGACCATGGTCTAGATACAAACCTGTGGAGGAAACAGATGGTGCACGGTAGTGGCCACTGTATTGGTTATATGTTTTGTTAGAACCGAATGGCCATAAACCTTCGTATTGAGTGAGAGAAGATTGGCATTTGTTGAGTCCACCAGCGCGGTTGTATCCACAAGAAGAGTGGTAAGCGACAGCATAATCATCTTCACCAGGAAGGATGGCAGAAGCTCCGAACATACCTTTGTAACCAGGGACATGATTCACAGCAACACCAGCCGTATTATTATGGTTAAACGCACCACGAGCAGTTGTTACGATGAGTGATTTGTCCATTGCATTTCCACCAAAACCGAAAGTGATTCCGTTCAGTGCGTTTGCAAGTTCCGATCCGCCGGAAGCAGCAGCAAGGGCAGTTACTTTTGTGAGGTTAAAACCTTTGGAAGAAGCAGTAGAACCTAAATTGGATAACCAATATTCAATGGCATAACATCCAGCCGAATGGCAGACGATTTTACAGGAGTTTGCTCCTTTGCAGTAATTTGTAAGTCCTGTGGAAATATTGGTTTGGGCACGAGACGAACCGTAGGAGCGAGGATCAGTGGTTCCATCATATCCAATGAAAATACGAGTTCCGCCTACGGAATTCACCGAAGAACCCCAATACCCGTTCACATCAGTGGTTCCCACACCGTTATGGTTTTTGTCTGATTTTCCGTGTATGAACACAGTGTAAGTTTGTGCACTGAGTGACCCTGCTAGGAGCAAAGTGGTGATGGCTGTGAGGAGAGTTCGCATTGTAATTTCCTATTCCCGTTTGGTGTTTCCCTTGTTGTATAAGTTTGGCAAAAGATTGACAAGAATTTTTTTGACCAATTTAGACAAAATTTTAACATAATTTTGCCATTGTCGCTGTTTTCATGACAAAACTACTCGAGATATCCTAGGTATTTGCTAGGGGGAGGTGGATGGTGAAGAGGGTTTTCCCTGGTTGGCTATGGACTTGGATTGTCCCTTGGTGGTTTTCTATGATTTTTTGGACGATGGACAAACCGAGTCCCGTGCCCATTCCCAGCTCTTTGGTTGTAAAAAATGGTTCGAAAATCCGAGGTAAGATGTCTTCGGGAATTCCCTTTCCATTATCCTCGATCCTTACCACAGCTTCAGAATCTGTAGTTTTGAGGCTGATGGAAATTTTACCATTTTCACTCGGGCAGGCTTGGAAGGAATTATAGACCAAATTGGTCCAAACTTGTACAAGTTCATCGGCATGCCCAAATACCATTGGATCCCCTTCACAATTCCATTCTAAGTCCACATGGGGTTTCCAACTTTTGGAATACATGCTCAAAACTGACTCGATGCCTTCTCTCAGGGACAATTCTTTTTGGTTGTCTTTCGGTCCTTGGTAGGAGTGGTGTTTTAATGCGAATACGATTTTTGAGGCACGTTCGACTGCAGTTTCAATGATTCCTAAATGGAATCGGATCACATGTTCGTTGAGTCTTGATTGGAAGGCTTCGATCCCTTCTTTTGTGTCAAATAAAGATAAAAAGGGAGTTGGTATCTCTTCCATATGAAAATCGAAACAGGTATCGGCAAGAGAGATTGGATCGGAAACTTGTTTTGATCTAAAAAAATGAGTGAGTTCTCGTTTTCGTTTGAATCGGGAAGTGACTTCCGAACGTTTTTGATTTTTAAAACTTTCAATGAGTGCATCTGCTTGGATTTCCAATTTAGAACGTTTGTCTGAGTCATCTGAAAATTGACTATCCTTTATGAATTGAATACTCCCTTTGATGGCAGCGAGTGGGTTATTGATTTCATGTGCTACACTTGCCGCGATTTTACCCAATGTGGACATTCTCTCTGCATGTAACAGTTGTTCCTGGGTATCTCGTAATTCTAAAATTGTATTATTGAGAGATACGGTACGTTCTTCAATTTTTTGTTCGAGTTGGAATCTTGCTTCTCTAACAATCGAAATCATTTCATTAAAACTTTTTGATAGTTCCCCAATTTCATCCTTACTTGAAACTTCTACTGAAACAAATAAATCACCTGATTGCATCCTTCTGATCCCAGAAAGGAGTCTTGTTAAAGGGTAAACAATACTAGTTTTATGTAAGACTGGGTATAACATAAAGATTGTAAAAATTGAAAAAAGGAGAGTTATGATTAACCATACAACAGTTTGGTGAACCTTGCCTCGATACTCAATATAAGGGATAGCGACTAAAAAGTGATGGTTTTTTGCAAAAAAATCAGAAGTCCAATAAATTCCGTTAGGGTCATTGCTGAATGTGTCCAATTTAAAAAATTCATAGGAAGGAATTCTATTTTGTAAGGTATCTATTTGGTTTTCCGAGAATTCAATTTTATTGATACGAAAGTTTTTTTCCTGCATGTCAATGACGAGGTCAGACAAATATACAAAAGGATAAATGTTCCCAAGTTCTAATTGGGTTTTGATATTATGTTTTTCTCTACTCATTTCGTTTTGAATGTCGATACGGAAACGATTGAATAAAAAATTTGCAACAATGGAAAGAATGAGGTACAAGATTGTTAGATTAAAAGTCATAATCTTAAATCCAACAGTTGAAGGAACAGTGTCTTGGTTGAGTGAAACTAAAACAAGAATGGTCATGATGATGATCGTAAGATTGGTCAGAACAAATAAATAAGTAGGTTTACTCACATAATTGAGATCTACAAGAATATCAGCAAATGCTAAAGAAAGGATTCCTAAGATTGCTAAGATAAATCCACCAGTTGCTCTTTTTTTGGAACCATCTAATCGATTGTATTTTGTGAATAGGGCAACTAAAGTATTTACAAGAACCAAACAGAGAACAATCGCAATGGATAAAATGGAAAATTGGATCAATGTGTTTTCTGATGATTGAACGGGAACATAAAATTCCATTTTAGGATCAAAACGAATTTCACGAAAAAAGAAACCGATTCCGTTCGCAAAACCTGCAAATAAGGCAAGTCCTGTTTGGATCCGCAAACTCCATTTACGCCAACGTGGGAACAAGTCTTGTTGGAACCGAAACGCTAACTCAGAAGTAGAAACACCCAGTACAAGAATGGCTGGATTTTTTAGAAAAACAAATACATAGGCAGTGAGGTGGCTTAAGAACGAATTACATATCGACCAGGCAACGGACCAATAAAACAAACTGAGGAGGGGGATGAGTAATCCTCGAAAACTGGGGGTCAGTTCCTCTTTTCTCGAACGAAAGTAAATATAGGCAATCCCACTCACCAAACTGAGTCCGAAATAGAAGAAACTGTAAAGGTTGAGAGTTGGTGCCAAGCCTCTCCAGAAATGCGAGTGAAGAATCTTTCGGCAAGCATTTCCCATTTGTCCGATTTTTTCGTTGTGCGTCGCACAAATCCCGCTTGCCACCAGAGAGAGCTGCCAGAAACTGGCCTTATTGTGCAATGCACAATAAGGAGACTACCAGTCACCATGCGAAAACAATCCAACTTCTATCATCAAATTGCGGTATTTGGTTTGGTTTTGGTCTTTCTGTTCGAATCGTACGGGAAAATCAACCCCTCAGGAAACAGCCCAAGTGATCTTTCCGCAAAGGTAAAGTTACATTCCCTCATTGTGAAACACCGACCTGGTCTTTCCAAAAAGGAACAAAAGGACTTGGTCACAGTGATCGAGAGAGCTTCTTACCACATCCGATTCCCAAAAGAGAAAATCACTGTGGCAAAAGAACCAATGGACAAACTAGGTTTTTTGGTTGGCCTCATCCAAACGGAATCACAATTCAATACACGAGCAAAATCACATAAAGGTGCTATTGGCCTTATGCAAGTTATGCCGGAAACAGCGAAGTGGCTTGCGAATAAAGAAGGAATCCCATTCCATTCGGAAAAAGATCTTTTGGAACCTGAAACCAATTTGATATTAGGTGTTCTTTATTTAAATTATCTAATGGAACGCACAGAATCCCTCGAAGCAGCATTGTTATCTTATAATGCTGGTTTAGGTGGATACAAACGATTTGGTGGTGTTCCTTCTTATTCACGAACAGTATACAAATACTATGAAGAATGGAAACAGATGCCCATCCCGACTGAAATCCCGATTTCTGAATCAATCGCTAGTCTCTTTTCCATTTAAATTTTACTTTACATCGTTTCAAAACCGACAACGCTCTTAACCGTTTTATAAAAGATAAGGAAGGGAGCGTATGGATTTATTTCGTAGATACGGTGTGTATCTAACTGTTGTTATACTAGTATTAGTAGGTTTGATCTTTTATTTCGTTAAGGATGGATTTGGTTCTGACCAAGAAGCAAAAGAGAAAGCAAGACAAGAAAGAATGGCAAGAAATTCGGATCCAACGCAGGGAAATGAATCAGGTGGAGAAGGTGGTGATGGCGGAGAAGGGATTCCTGATGATGGAGCAACTCCTGAATATATATTAGAAAAATACTTAGAATGGGCAGAATACCCACCTTTCTCAAGACCAATGTCAATTCTCAATCATGATTTAGCGTTCCCTTTCATTATTGAAACATCTCCAGACTATACAATCGATGCAAAAACGAACGAACCAACAGGTTATGTATGTTTATTCCAACCAAAAACATGGGCAGTGATTGGAAATAAAGATATGATGTATGTAACACTCGAATGCCGTGATAAAGCAAGGAATCGTGTGAAAGTTTCCATTGATTCCCACCAAGTTTTTAAAGAGTGGGAAGGACAACGATATGGAGTGGTGAGTGCATCAGTGAACGACAGTGGAACTGATGGTGACCAAACCAGAGGTGATAACATTCATACATTCTCTTGGAAACCACAAAAGGCTGATTGGGGTCAAATGTCCCTAGTTGCTGAAATTACATATGGTCCCGAAAATCTAAAAACTACATTAACTTCTAGTTTTTTTTCCAGTCCTTCTATTCCCGCAGAGTTTAATGGAGTTTTTTCGGATTCACTCCAAGATGGGTCTCTCATCGTGAGAGCTGTAGTCAATGTGTATAAAAAAGGAAAATACCATTTAGAAGCCAATTTAAAGGATGAAAAAAATGGTGAATACATCGCCTATGCAGTGTATGACGGAGATCTTGTTTCTGGATCAAATGAAGTAGAATTTACTTTTTTTGGGAAGATATTACGAGATAAGGACTTAGATGGACCTTACCTTGCTACTTCTTTTAGAGGGCATCGTGTGAATTTACCGATTGATCCTGATTGGTTTAACCAAGGAGCAGAAGGTCTACGTAAAATCCAAGCTGCAAAAACAACAGAACCTGATCGTGAATTAGTTCTCCCATACAAAGATGAATACAAAACCAAATACTATAAGGTTGAATCTTTTTCCAATGCGGCTTGGGACTCAGCTGATAAACAAAACCGAATTCGTCAAATTAAAGCACTACAATAAAGTATGATACATTCAATTAAAAAATACATTCACAAGAGACCATTACTCAGTCTCTTGTTTCTTTTGATCCTAACGTTACCAATTACCCTACATTTCGTATTTTGGGGGCTTGTTTCCTTAAAAGCACCAAGATACCAAGGAGAGATTCGTTCCGATAAGTTAACTTCCAAAGCCACAGTCATTCGAGACGAAGTGGGAATACCTCACATTGTCGGTGGGGATGCCAAGTCCGCTTATTTTGCGTTAGGTTTTACGATGGCGCAGGATCGAATTTTCCAAATGGAATTACAAAGAAGGATTGGGAAAGGTGAGCTCACTGAAATTTTTGGAGAAAAACTCATCCCATCTGATCAATTTTTGAAATCGTTATTATTGAAACAAACAGCGGAAATCTATGCTAACCAAACAAAACATATTTATCCGGAAGCTTGGGAACAATTGGATTGGTTTTTGGAAGGAGTCAATCATTTCTTAGAAACCGAACCATTACCCATCGAATATACAATCCTTGGGATCAAACCTCGACCTTTTGACAGAGTGGATGCAATTTCGTTCTTGTTTTATATGGGATTTTCATTTGCGGAAGGAATTAAATCAGATAGTTTGTATTCGATCATGGAATCAGAGTTAGTTGATAGGTCTGCTAGTGAATTATTCCCTCGTTATGATTTTGAACCGAATGCCTCCATTTTAGAATCCCAACCAGGATTTAAAAAATTAACATCAAATCTTCCGATTCCAAACGTAAATCCAAAGAATGATATAAAAGGCAGTGAGATTAAAAGTTCACTCTCACGATCAAACAAAGATATCACCAATTTAAAACAATTGGTTACATTTGTGAGTTCACTCAATCTACCAATTGAACCTTTAGAAGGCAGTAATTCATGGCTTGTTGGTCCAAGTCGTTCTGCCAGTGGTGGAGCAGTTCTTGCAAATGACCCACATATTGCTTTATCCAATCCAGGTGCTTGGTATGAAGCGTATATCGAATATCCTGGATATGAAAACTATGGTTATTTTTTATCCATTATTCCTTTTCCGCTCATTGCTCATAACAGAGACAAGGCATGGGGTTTAACCATGCTCGAACAAGATGACGTGAATTTATATATGGAAACCATTGAGGCTGGTAAATATAAGTCTGGTTCCAATTGGAAAGATTTAACCTATTACAAAGATGAGATCAAACAAAAAGATGGAACTAAAATTCCTTTTGAAGTGGCGATTACAAACCACGGTCCAATCATCACCGAACACATAAAAGGTTATAAGGGTCGACCTGTTAGTTTGTATTGGGCACACCACCATTTAGACAATCCTTTACTCGATGTATTGTATAAGATGGGAAAATCTAAGTCATTCCAAGAATTGGATTCTGCATCTTCTATGATTGGAGCACCAGGGCTCAATTTTAGTTACGCAGATAAAAATGGGAACATTGCCTATTATGCAGTGGGAAGGTTTCCTATCCTAAAATCTGGAAATCCGAGAAAAATTTTAGAAGGTTCGACTGGCGAAAATGATGTGATAGGTTATGTTCCTTCTAAGGACAATCCTAAGATCATCAACCCTAAAAATGGTATCATTGTCACAGCCAATAACCTAGTTACCAGTGGAAGATTACCGGGACTTGGTAAACCAGAAGGAAATTGGCAACCACCAGATCGTTTTCAAAGGTTAGTTGGAATTCTCGAAACCCAAGAAAAATGGAGTTTGGAAGAACTTGCGGCCATTCAGAATGACACTGTTTCTTCTTTTGCACCAGAATACTTAGAGATTTTGTTTTCTTCTGTGAAAGAACCAAAGACGTTAGGTGGCAAAAAAGTTTTAGAAATTCTTAAAAATTGGAATTTTGAACACTTCCCAGAGTCCCAAGGGGCGGCTGTTTACGATGTTTTCTTTTACATCACTATGAAAGAACTACTCATTGATGAAATGGGACCTGAACACTTCGAACTGTATGGGGACATGGCTGAGTATTGGAATGCTTACCGCAGATTCATCCGAAATCCAAATTCGAATTATTGGGATGACCTGAGAACAGTTGGGACCTTGGAAACAAGAACTGATATCTTAAATCGTTCGATTGAACTTACCGCCAGGTATTTGGAAAAAAATGTTTCAGCCTCTCCAAGTCTTTGGAAATGGAAAAATTTATATAAAATCAAACACCCTCATCCACTAGGCGTATTACCTTTCATAGGTGGTGTTTTTAATATTGGTCCATTGCCGAGTGCTGGTGGAGCAGAGGTAGTAAACAATCTAAAATACAAACTGATGAAAGAAGATTGGACTGCGATGGCAGGGCCCTCCAAAAGAAGGGTCATCGATTATGGAAGGTTTGAGGAGTCAGTGACACAACTTCCAATAGGGAACAGTGGAAATCTAGGCAGTCCGTTTTATGGAAATCTTGTGGATGATTATATCAATGGGGTCCACCGAAAAATCCTGTATTCGAAAAGCCAAGTGGGAGATGGCAAGTATCGTTTAGAATTCCAACCCAAATAAGTGTTTTTTCCCTACCCATTTGGGTAGGGTTTCAATTTTCTTCTCTTCCCATTTTTGTTTTGGTCGATTCTTACATTAGATGGTTCGGCACTTCATTTTTCCATTTTTATTCGTATCGTTTCTGTATGCGCAGTCACCATCTGATCGTTTGGCATTTGCCTTTCGAAGCCAATCCTCTTTAGATCCACTTCGTATGATTGTTGTGGGGGAAGTTGTTGGGATTGAAAAAGCAAGTTTTTACGAAGTTGATAAACTCTCACAAGAATTAGAAGTAGATACAAGGCCAGACACTGTCACAATCAAAGTGGCAGATCCAAAAGGCATTCGAGTTGGCCAAACCTTATATTTACTCGAAAAAAACCAAGACCACAAAACCTTTCGTGATGCTAACATTGTGGGAATGATCACTGTTAAATCCGTATACCTCACTACTTTTTTTGGATGGCAGGTACGTGGAGAAGGTTACCTTCGTTTGATCGAAGATAGGCCAGTCACAGCCGCAAGGATGCTTGATACGACTAAGTATGAAGAAGCATTTATTGCAAAAAAACAAGGTGATCATTATTTTGCGAAAGGCCAAATGGATGAAGCCCTTCGCAAATACAAACATGCTGTATCTTTAGATCAAAGTTCACCTGATTTACATTATGCGTTAGGAAAAGCCCATTGGAAAGATGGAGAAGGGTATGTATCAACTGCCTTTGAATATTCCATGGCTTGGAAAAATAGAGAACGATTTTCGAATCCCCAAGAACGTTTGTTATTCCTTGTAGACTATTTACGGTTTTTGACTTTTTATTTCAAAGTGGAAGGGAAAGAAAATAAAAAACAATTAGAACTGATGCCACAGGTAGCAAAAGAAGCACGTACATTATATCCAAAAATATACGAAGTTTGGTTGTATAGTTTTGAAGTGACTTACTTAAGTTTATTACATACAAATTTAGCTGGGAATACAGTTGATCTTCGCAAAACAAGGGATGAACTTGCCAGTCGTTCAGAAGAATTTTTGAACAAAGCTTACTCTCTTAGAAAATCAGACTATTACCTACATAAATTAGCATGTGAGTTTTACAATTTACGTTGGAAAGAAACAAGAGGAACCAATGAAGAAACCACATATCGATCCAAACTTGTAGAACACGGTAAACTTTTGCGATTGTATTATACTGGCGAAACTACCTTGTCGGAAGATTTACTCAATGCAATTCGGCTTGCTGAAAAACAATCTGGATTACTCTGAAAGTATTTTCATACTTTTTTCAAATAAATAAGATTCTAAAAACAACATATCGTCTGGTGCTGAGCTAAAATAGTTCACACCTAGATGGTAGTGATCTCCTTTATCTAAAAAACGAATGATTTCACCCCTTAGGATCATGGTCCTTTCTTTATTTAATGTGATAAACATTTTGATGATATTGTGTCGTTTTAAATAATGAAACAATCGTTTGTCATAGATTTCAAAAAGTAAACCATCCAATGATATGTCGACAACTTTGGTTGTGGATTGCATGGTTTCATAACTTCCATACTGAATCGCAATTTTTGTGAATACATAGCTGATGATTTCAGCCAATTCAAAAATATAAATGGCTTGGTTTTGTGAAATTGTAAATCGTTCCATTGCAGTGGAATATACTTTAATATATCCCACAACATCTTCGTACAAACGGATTGGTGTAATGATATAAGAAACATAGAAATTTCTGGATTCGTGTTTTCTCATGGATTCAAAAAAATCCAAAGCAAATTCATCGCCTAATTCCTTTGCCATTTCCTTGTGTTCCGAAAAATAATTAAATAACACATCATCTTTTGGCTCATTGATATAAGAGGTGATCCGATTACAATCAGGGATGTAGATTGTTTTCCCGGTGCGAAGAATTGTTTTTTTAGTAAAATCATCAAATTCGTTTAATTTTTCATCTTCTTTGTAAAAATGAATTTCATAGTCTTTGGAAATTCTTTCAATTGCCTCAGTTAACATAATATTGATGAGTTTACTGTCAGGTCTATCTTTTCGTACTTCCTTCATTAGGTGAGGGAATCTGCTTTCTGTATAAAGGTTTTTCCCAACTTCCCTTGACCCTCCAGACAAACTTCGAAAGAGAATGATAAAATTCATGAACAAATCATCCACTGGGATCCGTTTATTCGTTCTTAGCTGGTATGATTGTAACTCCGTTGGAGTTTTGATGACAATTTGGTCTTTTTGGATATCAAGGATGACAACTTCAAACTGATAATTGATGTTCATTACCTCAAATCGAACGCGGGCTCTGCGGGAACCTTTTTCGACGAGGTCAGGGATCATGAGAGTGACTGTATGAGCTTCAATTTCCTCAACAGCAGCAACTAAGTTATCCTCTTCATAGATAAATTCAAACTCTCTGTTGTCAGCTTTTAAGTAATAAAAGAGGTGTTTAACAATATTGACATCAGATCCAATAATCGTCTCATCGAATAACGATTCTAAAATCGTGATGAGTTCCTGCATCGAATCCGTTCTGCCGATTGCCATACTAAAATTATCGATTTTTAGAGGTCCAAAACTGATTTTCTGGTAGAGAAAATATGCCAGAAAACGACAGAATCCGCCGAAATGGGAAGTATATGGAACTAACTCTCCCCAAACATGTAAATCCTGAGCTGATGCCAATGATCCGACAAGGACTCCTAAGTCCTGAAAAGGTAGCCATTCTGTCGGAACTGCATTCCATAGTGGAACGATTTGCAGGGTGTTTGTATACTGATGAAGAGGCCCAAAAGAAAATTTTGGAAAAAACTGGATCTCTCCCTGATCTCATCACATGGGGTGATTATTTCCAAACAGAAGTTGCATCCCGTTATTACTTAGAATCAGAAGATTCACTTCGCAGGATCATCGATACAATCCGATTTGATTTGATTTCTTCCCATTTGATTTTTTCTGGAAAACCAGACCACTACAAAGACAAAATCAGAGCTGATGTTTTGTTTAGCAAAGGCATAGACTCAGTTTTACCAAATCAAAATTTGGAAAGCCAACACTTAGAAATTTTACTCAATTACTTTGAAAATATGGAAATTGGGAATAAACCTTTATCTTTACAAGATAAAGCCTGGTACGAATCCTTTCAGATAGATGAAATCGCGATTTGAAGCCAAAGAGTATGAATTCCTAGAAATAGAATCCCGTGAAACAGAAGATGGAACCATCCTTTCCATCTTCTTAAACAATCCTTCTTCCCGTAATTCCATGACATGGAAAATGGGAGAAGAGTTTTCCCATCTCATTCATTCCATACGCAAACAAAAAAAATTACCGAGAGCCGTTATCATCTCTGGTCGAAATGATGTATTCTGCGCAGGTGGTGATTTGAATTTATTACGATCATTTTCAGAGAAAAGTTTTTCACAAAACAGACGTGATATGAGAAAGTTCTATGGTTTCTTTTTATCTGTGCGAAAACTTCCTGTTCCTGTCATTGCTGCCGTGAATGGACATGCAATTGGTGCAGGTCTTTCCTTAACGTTTGGATGTGACTTACGTATTTTTGCAAGTGATGGGAAGTATTCGTTTAATTTTGTCCGTTTGGGGATCCACCCAGGGATGGGATCGAGTTTCCTTGCCCCAGAACTTCTGGGAAAAAGTTTAGGTGGTAGATTACTCCTCACAGGTGAAACATTTAACGGGGAGTTGGCAAAAGAGTGGAATCTTGCCTTGGATGCTGTTCCCAAATCATCTGTGTATGAACGTGCGATGGAACTTGCCCTTTCCTTATCAAAAGCAGCACCACTTGCCTTACAAGAACTCAAACAAAATTTGTACTCTTGGAAACAGTTGGATTCAGCATTAAAAAAAGAAGCGGAATCCCAAGCGCGAAACTTTATCTCAGATGACTTTAAAGAGACCATCCAGAGTATTATAGAAAAACGAGATCCTAAATTTAAGGGTAAATAAAATTTTAGAAAGTTTCTAAAATTTTGTCTCGACAAGCGACTGGTAAGGGGTTACATAAAAGTTCGATGTCTGACCTTCCTCTCAATCCTGATTGTTTTTTATGTGATTATAAAAATCATAATGTGCTCCATTGTGCAGCCCATGAAACAATTGAACGAATCAATGCAGGGAAAGATTTTACGATCTTCCCTCGTGGCAAACACCTCGTCACTGCAGGTGTAAAGGCCGAAGGATTTTTTTTCATCAAATCAGGACTCGTACGCAGTTATGTGCAACTCGCCAGTGGAAAAGAACAAACCCTTCGTTTGAGTGGGCCTGGTGATTGGGTAGGTTTTCGCGATTGTATTTCTGATTCCATTTCCCATCATAATGTTGTCGCTGTAGAAGACACTCACGCTTGTTACATCACGGGTGCTCTCATTGATGCTCTTGTCAAAGACGATAGTAATTTCCAAAAAGAAGTATTCCGCCAAATGGCCAAAGAGTGGCGTGAGATGGAAGAACATGTGGTTTCCCTCGGGACCAAACAAGTCCATGAAAAATTAGCAGAGATCCTCATCGTTTTGGACAATGCACAAGGACGCAAAAACCATGTGGAATTAAAAGTCACAAGGGATGTACTTGCTACTTTTATTGGTACAAAAACGGAAACCTTGGTACGCGCACTTTCGGATCTCAAAGCCAGAGAATTTATCTCCGTCGACAAAAACCGCATCGACATTCTGAACAGAGATGCGTTGTATTCTCTCTCAAAAATTGCCTAAATTTTTCTCCCAACTATTAAGCAAGAGCCAAGGTTTTCCGATGGTAGAAGTGATTGATAATCAAGGTAGGGTCTGTTGCCTGATTTTACCTTAAATCACTCCCGGGGGGCTTCCGAAAGGATTCCCCCTTTTTTTATTTCCCTTGTTTCTTTCCCTAGACTCTAAATTTTGGAAGTACCATGAGTAGAAATCGAAGCCAGGGCCCTAGTTTGTTCGGGAATCCGATCCTTCATCCTTTAAATGTAATTTTAATCCTCAATTGTTTTATCTTTTTTTTACAATACTTCGCAAACCAACAATTGATCTTTCGATTTGGACTCACTCCTGACTTCGTACTCAGTGGAGAAATTTGGCAAATATTGACTTATGGATTTTTACACGAGGTTGGATTATTACCTATCCATCTTTTGTTTAATATGTATGCAATGTACATGTTAGGGAGTAACATCATACCGATCATTGGGAAATCGAAGTTTATCATTTTATACTTTTTATCTCAGATTGGTGCAGGTATTTTTGTAGTAGGTTCAGCATATCTGAACGCTATGTTAGGTGGCGGAATTTCTGTATTAGAATCCATGACCTCACAAACAATTGGTGCCTCAGGTGCAGTTTTCGGTTTACTTGCGTTATTCGGTCTATTCTATCCGAATGCAGAATTGTTATTATTCATTTTCCCTGTGAAGGCAAAAAATGCTGTATGGGTATCTCTTGTGATTGGATATTTGATTTCCCAATTTGGAAATGCACCCATTTCGAATACCTGCCATTTGGGTGGTGCAATGACTGCTTGGTTACTTGTGAAACTGTTTCCCAAACAATTTTTACCAACATCATTACCATACCTTCCTGGAATGGAATGGGAATCATCTAGGCAATCGGAATCAATCCCACAACAAAAACCAAAAGTGGTGCCTGTGGAAGATTTGTTTTTGGACCAAAAAAAACTCAATGAAACTGTCTTACGACAAATTGAATCCAAAAAAGATCGAACTTCGGTGATTCATTATTTACAACCATTACAAGTGGAAAACGCTAATATTTGCCCTCCTTCTACGTATAATACCGAAGATCCGATTTGTTTACGGTGTGAGTGGTTGCCAAATTGTGCCTTACGAAAGGTTCAGGAATAATTTTTCGTCTAATTTCTTGACACTCATTTGAGATGGGGATAATGAAACTATGCCTGAAGAAAAAAAGTCCTCTGTGGATGAGGTATTAAAACGCGAAAAATTAGCAAAAGACTTCGAAAAGGAAAAACGAGTTTCCGAACAGAAGGCAATCGAACAAGCAGCTTCTAAATTGTCCTTACAGAGCCAAGTTGTCACAGAGACTTCCAAATCTTCCAAATTCATCACGAATATCGATATCGCCTTTTCTCAGGCAAAATCAGATTTGCGGTATTATTTTTTGAATGATGGCAATTATGCCGATGAATTCAAACGAATGTTTGTCGAAAACGAAGCGATTTTCAAACGATATGGAATCACGAGCCAAAAGTATATGGAATACATTCGTGAATCCTTCGATCGTTATAAAAAAATCCATGACATGATGCCTCTCGATCCTATGAAACCGAAACACTTTAAATATGTGGAAGATTCGATCTCTGAACTCATCCGCATGTTCAACCAAAGGTTTGGAAAATAAATTGGAAATTTTAGAAAAAAGGATCGGATTTCCCTAAAAAATTGAGAAGGATTTTTGATTGGTTTGTTAGTTCCCATAGAGGGACATATTTGGACTCACGTTGGAAACGGATTTTGGTTTTTGTTTTGGTAGCATTGGTTTATTGTTTTTGGGTATTTATTGGTTATAATTTGGTAGGTGTTTTGAGCCTCGCTTCCTAAATCGTTTACATTCTCTCTTGACATCAGGGTTTTCTACCAAACATGCTTAGGAATATGGTGGAATCCAGAAAAACATCCGAAACGGACATCCGCTTGGACCTAAACCTCCGAGGCAGTGGTGTTTATTCATTCGATACAGAAATCCCTTTTTTCGAGCATATGCTCTCTCATATTGCCAAACACGGTCTCATCGATATGGACTTAAAACTTCGCGGGGATATTGGTATTGATTGCCACCATTCCGTGGAAGACACAGCCATTTTACTTGGACAAATGATCCACAACCAACTCGGGGACAAAAAAGGAATCTTTCGGTATGGAAATTTCACTCTTCCGATGGATGAAGTTCTAACCACTGTGGCAGTTGACTTGGGTGGAAGATTTTATTTTAAGTATACGGGACCACAACTTGATGGAAAGTTTGGAATCTACGACGCCGAACTAACGTTAGAGTTTTTACAAAAACTAGCACTTAACGCAAAAATGAACCTTCATGTTGTGGTACATTACGGTGAAAACAGACACCACATCCACGAATCCATCTTTAAAGCCTTAGGAAAAGCATTACGCCAAGCAATTTCGATTGATTCCAGTGCCAAAGACCAAATTCCTTCCACTAAAGGAATGCTCGAGTGATTGCTGTTTTAGATTTTGGAATGGGGAATATCCATTCCTTATTAAAAGCAGTTTCATTGTATACTGATGATTTTGTTTTTACTAACGATCCAAACAAAGTAAAATCAGCAGATAAAATCATTTTACCGGGTGACGGACATTTTGACAAAGCGATGCAAAATCTAAATGAGTTAGGATTTGTTTCTATTATCAAAGAACATATTGCCGCAAAAAAATATTTATTTGGTATTTGTATCGGTTATCAAGTGTTATTTGAAGATTCAGATGAGACTAATAAAATTGGTTCTACAATACCTGGGTTAGGGCTCATCAGAGGCAAAATCAGAAAGTTTGAAGGTAAACCCAATCTCAAGGTTCCTCATATGGGATGGAACAAACTCTATGATATCAAACAAAAAAATACAAAACTCCTAAAGGGAATTCCAAACGAATCCTTTATGTACTTCATTCATTCCTATAGACCTGTTGGTGTTGATCGTTTGGATATAACAGCTAACTGCCATTATTATGGAGAATCGTTCCCGGCCGTAGTTGAAAAGGAAACAATTTTTGGAACTCAATTCCATCCAGAAAAATCAGACAAAATTGGACTTGGAATCCTAAAAAACTTTATCGAACTCTAATGTTAGTATTACCCGCAATTGACTTACTCGACAATGAAGCAGTCCGCCTATTACAGGGAGACTACTCTAAAAAAACTGTTTATTCTTCTTCCCCCGAAAAAATGATCCAAGTATTTGAAAAACAGGGCGCAACTCTCATCCATATAGTGGATTTAAATGCAGCCAAAACTGGAAAATCAGAAAATGGAAAAACAATCAAAAAAATCAAAGAAGAATGCTCCGTCGAACTTGAACTAGGTGGGGGAATTCGCTCCATCGAAAATATGAAATTTTATGACGGGTTTGGAGTTTCACGTTTTATCTTAGGCACTGTTGCAGTGGAAGATCCAAAAGTTGTCGAAAAAGGTTTAGAATTATTTGGACAAAATCGAATTGTCATTGGTGTAGATGCTAAGAATGGTTATGTGAGAACTAAAGGTTGGGAAACCAATTCTGGAATTTTATACAAAGATTTTTTAAAGACAATGTATGGTATGGGAGTCCGCCATGTAATTTTCACGGACATATCCAAAGATGGAATGATGGAAGGACCCAATACAGATGTGTACGTTGAATTACTTACAGAGTTTCCTGATTTACAATTGGTTGCTTCTGGTGGGGTTTCTAAAACTGAAGATTTGGTAACTTTATTTGAAAAAACGAATGGAAAATTGTTTGGTGCCATAACAGGTAAAGCCATTTATGAAGGAAAATTAGATCTAAAAGAAAGTATCAGGATTCTAAATCAAAAGAGGGAAAAGTAGAAATGAATCGTAAAAATTTGGCAATCGGTGGTCTCGTCGTAGGAGTTTTAGGACTTCTTTTTTCGTTCCTATTGGCAGTAGAGTATTTTGGAATTGGAACTGATAATGTAGCTGGAGCCGCTTGTTCTGCATTAGGTGGTGGAGATTCTTGTTTAAAAGTCGCCGAAAGTTCTTACTCAGCCATTCCTGGTGTTCCCTTTTTAGGTAATGTTCCTATCGCCTTACTTGGGTTTGGATTTTATGGATTAATCACTTATGCATTTTATCTCATTTCTAAAAGTACAAATTCTGATGAAGTGGCAAAACTAATTTCTCTACTATTCCCAGTTTTGGTTTTAGGATTTATTTTTGATCTGATTCTTTTGGGAATTTCTGTGGGAATCATTGGGACAATTTGCCAATTGTGTTTTGTCACATACCTAGTCACCATCTCTCTTTTGGCAATTTTGTTTGTGTTATGGAAAACAGAAGGGAAACCAAAATTAAATATTTCATCTTCTTTAAAAGAAGGGATCACCACATTTGGACTCGTTTTCTTTTTTAGTTTTTCCGTTGGATTTGCATCGAGTAAAATGTGGGTGAAAAGTGAATCTTCGAATACCCTTGCCACATCTCGTGGAATGGATTCTAAAGAAATCCAGACAAAAATTGATGCTTTCTTTTTAGAACCAACACTTGGAATCAAAACCCAAGGTTCTCCATTCATTGGAAAAAAAGATGCACCTATCACAATTGTAAAGTATGCGGATTACAATTGTGGTCACTGCCTTCACACAAGCCATATATTACACACAGTTCTTTCTGAGTATGATGGAATGGTAAAAGTAGTGTATAAAAATTTTCCATTGGATGGTTCTTGTAACCGACTCATGCAACAACCAAGACCAGGGGCAACTTCTTGTGTGGCAGCTATGGCGGCGATTTGTGCAGACAAACAAGGAAAATTTGAACCGATGTACCGTGGATTGTATGATAACTTAGAAAAGGGTGTAGCTCATTCAGGTGCGAGTGTTGTGAATTTGGCAAACCTTATTGGTCTCAATGTTTCCTCATTAAAAGCATGTATGGCTTCCAAAGAAGCTCAAAACCAATTGAATGCAGAAATTGACGAAGCAGAAAAATTGAATATCCAATCAACTCCTTCTCTTTTTATCAACGATCGTAAGATTGAAAGTGGAACACCAAATCCAGTATTTTTAAAAACATTATTGGAACAAATCATCCAAAAGATGTAAAACTATCGGCACCTAAACTTAATTAGGTGCCAATCGGATGGGTCCTTCTGGTAAAAGAGAAGGATCACCTACCTTTTCTAATTCCCAAGAATTTAATACTGTATTGTCTTTTGTATGGAGTGCAGGTCGTAGGCTAATCACTGATTTGTTTTGTTTATATAACGACCTACGGCCATAAAACCATCCATTTGTTTCTTCTGGATGTGTGTTTTTCCCATACTCACCTCGCATAAGATGGCTTTGTTTGGTATCGTCTGCCAATTTACGAAAAGAAACTGGATCCATCGAAATGGTGTGGTCTGGTCCTTCCAAATTTCGATCGAGTGTGAAATGTTTTTCGATGACAACAGCACCAAAACCAATGGCGAGAGAGGAGGCAAGTGTCCCATCGGAATGGTCACTAAATCCAACAACATAATCTGTTGTATCTAAATAATAGGGAATGGATTGTAGATTCACTTTGTTTAGTGGTGTTGGGTACATGGATACACAATGTAATAGACAAACTTCAACCTTTTCTTTTTGGAATTTGGAAATGGCACGAATCACTTCTTCTGGTAAGGCCGCGCCGGTGGAGACTATGATAGGTTTTCCTGTTTTGATTACTTTGTTTAACAGAGATAAGTTGACGATATCTCCTGATGCAATTTTATAAATAGGAACATTGAGGTTTTCTAACAAATCCACTGCAGAATCGCAAAGGGGAGTGGAAAAAAAATCGAGTCCTAAATCCAAAGCTGTTTTTTGGAATTCACGATGAAAGTTTTCATCCAACTCATACTGTTTGAAGATATCAAATAAAAACTTTACATCAGGGTTTTTGGCATCAATGAATTCTTCTGTGCGGTAGGTTTGGAACTTGACCGCATGGGCACCTGATTCTTTTGCCTTTTCGATGGTGCGTTTCCCAATTTCTAAATTGGCATTATGATTGAGTCCAATTTCTGCCACCAAATAGGGACTTGAGTTGCGAGTTAGAGTTTTGTTCCCGATATGAAAATCCAAAGTAAACCTCTTGCATTCATTGTCGGCAGATTAAACAAATCCTAAAATTTTTCCTAATTGGTAAACCAGAAGTGAACTTGTGATGGCAAGTGTAGTCATATACAAAAACTGCACAGTAGGCCATAACAAACTCCCTGTTTCCTTTTTGGTAACGGCAAGTGTCGACATACATTGGCTTGCAAAGGCAAAAAAGAGTAGGAGGGAAACTCCAGTAAGGGGTGTCCAGACCAAGGTACCATCTGACCTACGATCAGACCTTAAGGTCTCTCGTAAGGATTCCGATTCTTCCCCTTCTTCTTCCGATCCGTATAATACAGCTAAGGTGGATACCATCACTTCTCTCGCGGCAAAGGAAGTAAGGATTGAAATTCCGATTTTCCAATCAAACCCAAGTGGTGCAATTGTTGGTTCCATCACCTTACCCACTCGACCGATGTAGGAAGTTTCGATGGGACTTGTTTTCCAAACATTGTCTTTATATTCCGCTGGAAAATGGCTTAAAAACCATAATAAGACAGAGATATAGAGAATGATTTGGCCAGCTGTCGCTAAAAATGATTTTACCTTACCATATACAGTGAAGAATAAACTTTTGAAAGAAGGAATGTTATACCTGGGTAATTCCATCACAAAGTATGATGCATTTTCTTTAAAAACAGTTTTTCTAAAGAGTAGTGCAAATGCAAAACTAACGATCATTCCGAGAAAAAACATTGAAAAAAGTACGAATCCTTGTACATTCAAAATCCCAAAAATTGGCGGGTAACTAAATACCGTACCTACAATCAAAATATAAACTGGGTATCTAGCCGAGCACATGATGAGAGGCGAAACCATAATAGTTGTTAATCGGTCTGATTTGTTTTCAATTGTCCTTGTTCCAAGGATAGCTGGCACAGCACAAGCGGCCGAAGAGAGAAGGGGAATAAACGACTTTCCTGATAAACCAAATTTACCCATAAGTCGGTCCATGAGAAAACTTGCACGAGCCAAATAACCAGATTCTTCTAAGATTCCAATGAATAAAAAGAGGAGGGCAATTTGAGGGACAAATACAACCACACTTCCAACTCCACCTAATATCCCTTCAACGAGAAGGGAACGAAACGGACCATCTGGTAAATACATCGTCGTGTATCCTTGCAATTGTGTAATTCCAACTTCAATCATATCCATTGGGATTTCTGCAAAAGTAAATAAACTTTGAAATAAAATTCCCATTAAAAGGAAAAAACATAAAAATCCCAGAATGGGGTGTAAAAAAATGGAATCTAATCTTTCTCCCAATCCTCCATTTTTCGAAATTGGAGATAAAATCGTTTCAGAGATGATTTTTTTAATGAATATGGATCTATGGATCATCTCTTCTTGGTAACCAAACTGGTAATGAGTTGATTGTAATTCTTCAGATAAGATTTGTTTGGTTGAGTTTGGGAATTGGTTTAGATATCGATTATCCTGTAAGTGAGTGTCTCCATTTAAATATTTTAAGGCTTGTGATAAAAAGAATTCTGCTTCGTTTGTATCGATGTTGAGTTGTTTCTTAAGTTTGGTAAATAAGGATTCCTCTTTTGGTTCCCACTTCCAAAGTCGTTTTTGTTTTCGAAAACAATTTTCATTTGAAAGTAGATTTTTTAGTTCTGGAATTCCTTCGCCTGATTTTGCATTTACGAGAACAATTTCTAATCCTAATGTTTGTTTTAGAGCATTTAGATCAAATTGGATTCGTTTTTTTTCCAATACATCTTTCATGGTGAGAACAACTAAAGTTGGTACACCCATATCAATGACTTGTAATAAGAATTGTAACCCTCGTTCTAAATTCAGGGCATCAAGTACATAAATGACTACTTCATCCTCTTTCCGTTTGAGTAAAATTTCGTAGGCAATTTTTTTATCTTCTGCAATTCCCCCAAGACCGTATGTTCCTGGTAAGTCGGTAATTTTTAATTCTAAGTTTGGTAAAGAAACGAAACCTTCTTTTTTTTCAACAGTGACACCGCTAAAGTTTCCTGTTTTTTGGTTTAGGCCAGTGAGTTGATTGAATAAAGTGGTTTTCCCACAATTTGGATTCCCGACTAGGTAAATGTTTTTTTGTTTCATCGTTTATTTGGTTTTTAGTAAAATCGCTTCTCCGTCCTTCATACGAAGCCCAATTGTGGTTCCACCAAGAGAACAAATCAGTTTACCAAGGTACTTCGATTTTGTTTTTAATCGAATTTCTGCACCAGGGAAAAAGCCAAGTTCCAATAGTTCTGTTAGCATTTGTTTGGGCAATTGGTCCATGTTAATGGACTGGATCACAGCAGAATCACCTTCGCGTAAATCGAGTAATGTCATGTTTTCCCGATTACAAAGTTTTGAGAGTCTCGGAATAAATTGATTTCAGGTGCCATGGATTTTACATAACGATCAAAGTATAACATTTGTTTCATGAGGAGTGCAAATTCTCTTGGAATTTTTAATCCATTTTTTTCAGCAATTTCCTTCATTTCGAACATGATTCGATTCACCTTCGATTCATCAAACATTTCGTTTTCAGTTAAATGTACGTAGACTGATTCTAATTCATTGAATACAGAATCTAACTCTTTGGCAAGTAGAGTAGGGTTCACTCCACTATCTGTTGAATCCATTTCCACAAGTCCTTTCGCCACGAGTGTTGGTTCACCAATTCCAATCCCTTGTGTGAAAAGCATTAACCCTCTCCAAATTTTTGGTGATATCCTTCCAACAATCCCAAAATCAATAAAACCAATACTTCCATCTTTAAGGATCATTAAATTTCCAGCGTGAACATCTGCATGGAAAAAACCTTGGTTGGATAAAGAAGAAAACCAAATCTCTAGCGCATCACTTAATACTTTTCTTGGATTGTCTGTAAATTGTTTTAACCCTTTTTCATCTGTGATGGGAACTCCATAAAACCGTTCCATGGTTAATACTTTTTTGGTAGAAAGAGTATGATACACACGAGGCACTCTTGCCCTTGTTTCTTTCGCTTTTAACAGATAAGATTCAAACTCTTCGATATTTTTGGCTTCTTGGATAAAATCGATCTCTTGTAAGATCGAAGTTTGAAATTCTTGGAACATCGCAGTGAGTCCCGATTTTTTAAATTCAGGAGCTATGATTTCTAGAACTTTGGTGAGAATTCCTAAAATCTGCATGTCGGTTTTTAATGTTAGGTGGACGTCAGGTCTTTGTACTTTGACAACTACATCAAGGCCTTCTTTTGTCACGGCCGCATGGACTTGGGCGATGGAAGCTGAGGCAAGAGGTGTTTCTTCAAAACTATGGAAGAGGGATTCTAGTTTTCCACCTAGTTCCCGTTCGACAGAGGAACGGATTTCTCGGAATTGTATGGGTCTTACGGAATCAAGACAGGCTTGCATTTCTTCCACATACTCGATGGGAAAAAGAGATGGGGCACTTGCAATGAATTGACCCAGTTTGATATAGGTGGCACCTAATTGGGAAAAGGCTTCCCTGAGGGAGATGGCGATTTCTCTATGGTTTGGGTTTCCTTTTGCCAGTTTGGTTAGGATTCCAAGGAGTCTCGTAGAAAACACAAAACTGGAATGGGCCACACGAAGGCTTGAGTGGAGACCGAAAGATACTATTTCGGAAAAAGAGTCCATAAGCCCTAATTTGCGATCTAAATGGGGATTGGAAACGACAAAATCGACTCCGAACCTACAATTGAAATAGAGTTGCAGGATTAGGTCCCAACCAAAAACTTATCAAATCGCACCCATGAGCCAAGAAACTGTCCTGTACCAAGAGTTAGAGAAACTCGATCTCAATGAGATCAAAAAAATCGCAAGCCTTTGGAACATCCAAAAGATCCCAGGAAAGGACAAAAAATCGACCATTTTGGGTCTCATGGAGATTTTCCAAAACGAATTTTACCTAAAAGGTGTTTTGGAAAAGTTCACTCCCCTCCAAGTGAACATCCTCACCTCCATTTTGAAAAACAAAGGAGTGATGACCCTCGGAGAAATTTCAAGAAAGGTCAACATTCCTCCCATCAACGTGGAGATGGAACTAAACGTTCTTCGAAAGTACTATTTATTATACCAAAGAAAAAACCGCGAACGCCTTACTAATAATTTAGATAAATACCATACTTATGATGAATATCAAAAACTCATCAAAGTAGAAACAAATCCTAAGGGTGAAAAATTTAAGTATTCCATTGAGAAAACACTTCACAAAGCAACCCTTGCGGAACTTCCCGAGGAATGGAAGGAAGCAGTTGGTGCAAAAAAAGGCGAACACATTGAAACCTTTTTAAAGAATGCACTCAGTGCTGAAGTTTTACAAAAACTCATCGATGAACTCTCTGATTTTGATAAAGATGTATTACACCAAATTTACATACACGGTGGTGTGATCGAAGCCGAAACCATTCGCAATTACATCACAGTCAGTCGTGGGAAGTTTGAACAAACCATCCCTCACCTAACAGCACTTTATTTAGTTCGAGATTTGTATTATGTGGAAGACAAATTCATTCGTGTGATTGTCATTCCAAAGGAAATTCTCGACCATTTACAATTTTCTCCTATTTTACCTCCTGTAAAAAAGGGAACTCGTGTTCGTCAGGAAAAAATTTCTGCAAACGGACTCGATTTTTTCTTAAACGTAAAAAAACTCATTTCTTATATTTCTAGAAAAGGTTTGAACCTTGCCAAGTCAGGAAAAATCAAACAAGCGGATCATAAAAGAACAGAAACAGAACTTTTATCACCTGATATTGAAATATTCCCTGAAAAAAGCCAAGTTTATCAAATTGAACTCATTCTCCCCATCTTAAAACTGTTAGGTTATGTGGATATCAAGGGCGAAAATGTTATCTTAATCCAAGAAACAGATGAGTTCCTGAAAAAAGATATTTTTGAAATCATGAAACTTGTCATTCATGAAGTGAATGAAGCAAGGACTCGTAGGTTAAATCCCCCAGAAGTGTTTACTGCTACTGAAGTCCCTTTTTATGAAAAAGGAATTTTAGATAAAACTGTAAAACTCATTATGGCACACGGAAAAATCAATACATCAGTGATATTTTCCCATATCATTCGTGACCATTTGGTATTTTCTCCTACCTTCCAAATCAAAACATACGAAGAAGATTTGGCAGATCTCAGAAAAGAAATCATCTCTGCTATTTTTTACTTACAACTTTTTGGTCTCATCGAAGTGGAATACCCTCAAAGGAATCTAAGTTTATCAGAACTAGGACTCCATTACTTCAACCATGAGCCACTCGTAACGGTAACAGAAAAGGGTGGGATTACCATCAACCCAGACTTTTCGATCATTGCGTTCCCTGACCGAGTTTCCTTACATGGAATCCACTTACTCAAAGCGTTTTGTGAACTCAAAGATTATGATCGAGTGTATACGTTTTTACTTACCAAAGATAGTTTCCAATTGGGGATTTTACTTGGTTATGATAAAGAAACCTTTATCCATTTTTTACGTGAGTCTTCGAAAGCTGATCTTGCACAAAACTTACTCTTCTTACTCGATGATTGGGGAAACAATTTACCAATCGTAACGATTACAGAAGACTCTGTACTCCTCCGAACAAAAGATTCCCAAGTGATGGAACTTCTACTTGGTCAAATCAAAGGGAAAAAATTTGTATTAGAAGAAGTGAGTCCAACAGGGATCATCATTGAAAAATCAAAAGTAATGGAAGTAATTGCCATTGCTGAAAAACTCAATATGATCATTCGATTGAATCGTTAAAATCTTTCCTGCATCAAGCAAGTATGGGTTCTCATTAGAACCATTCAAAAAAAAAGACCAACGATTGTTGGTCTTTTTTTTGCCTTCCGTTTGAAGGAAGGAGAATCGATTCGGGGAATCGCTTACTTTTTTTCACCAGCAGTCATTTCTGGATCAGTGACTTTGATTTTGTTTTTAAAATCCCATTTGCGAAAAGGGGAAACTGCATCCAATCTTTCTTGGGTGACAAAGAACAAACGTTCTCCATATTTCACAAGCCCACCCTTGTAGTATGCATATTTCGTTTTGTGGTCAACGGTTCCCACTTCAACTACCTTATTCCAATCTTCGCAAGTCTTTAACGATGGTACCTTTCTAAGATACAACTCCTTAATTGAGTTTTCTTTGACTGCATCGCGAAGTATTTTTTCCCATTCCATATTCGAATAGCCTTTCTATCCTATGCTAAATTTCAATTTCATTTTTCTTTTTATGCGAGTGGAATGCTCTTGGACTCGTGAAAAATGCAAAAAATAAGCTAAAAAGAGCCATGAACCTCCAAGGATAGGGTCCAATTTGTAAATAGGGAGTCTCTCTCCGTGTGGAAACGGTCATCACATCTAAATAGGCGATTGCTTTTTGAAAGACAGGTAATTCCCCCATCATCTCTCTTCCCCAAGGATCATATGCTGTTGTGATCCCTGATACAGCGGCTCGAACGTAGGGTCTTCCTGTTTCAATCGCTCTTAACCTTCCCGCACCAGCATGTTGTTTTGTTTCCGTATGGCTTTCAAACCATGAGTCATTTGTGAGATTGATGATTAGCTCTGAAGGGGAATGTTTTACCATATGTCTAACAAATTCTGGATACAAAACTTCATAACATATGAGAGGAGTCAAAATCACAGACTCATCGGATTTGGTTTGGATGTTTTGAGATGAAAATTCACCATATGGAATATGGTGGCTTACTTCTGGGAAAAGGTATTTTAAGAAAGGCAGTTTATCTTCGAAAGGAAGGTATTCTCCAAATGGCAAAAGGATGTGTTTGTATCGCCTATCTATTTGTAAGGTGATTGGATGTTGTGTACTAAATGAATTTCTGGATCCTTGGTCCCAGACGAGTTCATTGAAAATTAGTGGAGCATTCGCCTTCCTGACAAGATTGGTTGTAATATCTACAAAACTTTGGCTATAAGTTGAGTTTGCATGATCAGATGGCAATGTACCTAAAAAAGGAATGGAAGATTCTGGTAAAACAATCACATCGATTGGTTTTGGAGCATTGCGTATGGCTTCCTCTGAAAGATTATAAACATCTTGTAAGGTTTTAGTCATAAAATCAAAGTTTTCTCTGATTTCATTTTTCGCATATGGTGTGTTTGGTTGGACTAAAACCATATGTAGGTTTTTCCCTGATGGGATCGTTTCTGCCAAAAAATATAAATTGGTAGAGAAAATAAAAAAAATCGGAGCCAAGTATAATATTGATTCTTTCCAATTGGAAATTTTATGGCTCACCATCAGGTAAAGTAAAGATACGGAAACAACGGAAACGACACCAAGCACCTCGGTTCCAAAACGTGCCATCTGGCGCCAAAGGATTTGGTTTCGGAAGAGATCGCCCCAATACACAGGAAAAATCATAGGGCAGATCCAATCTGAAATCAGGAAAAGAGCAGGGAAAATCAAAAGATAAAACTTTGTTTCGCTTACCAAACGATATTTCTGTACGAAATAAGCGGAAACAAATACCACTCCAATTTTATAAAATGATAGAATCGCGTATAGTAAGAAGAGAATGGATGTGACAAAGTTCCCTTGTGAAGAAATATTTTTGATCGCACTCCACATCCAATAAAACGAAGTACATGTTACCAAAAAAGAAATAAGAACGGTACAAAGAATCGCAAAACGGAATGTTCCCACTCGAATGATTTCTTTTGTGACGAGGAGAATGAATAAGACACACACAAACCCTGCGGTGACAAAACCGTAAGGCTCAAGAGAGAGTGCAAAACTTATAGCAGCTAACGCTGTGTAAGTGAAGTAGGAATTAATTCCCGGAATTTTTGAGTGAATTCTCATATTCCAATCGGCGAGAGTATTCTTCTGCGAGTTCTTTGTTGCCAAAGGTCTTGATACGAAGTTCCATTAATTTTTTCTCTTTTTCTGCATTAGATAAATTTGGATTGTTTTTGAGTAAGTTTTTTTCTTCAATTTCTAGTTTTGAAATTTTTTCTTCCTCTTCTTTCATTTCTCTCAATACTTTTTCCATTCGTTCATTTCCATCTTTGCCAAAATAACGAGTTCGTACTTCACGTTCCTTTGATTCACGTTCTGCACCAGAGAGTTTATTCAATTCGTTTTGTCTCAGGTCCATTTCAGTTTCAAATTTATCATACTGAGGTTCACGACTCACTACGGCATTGTAATAAGCCCCGAAGGATTTTTTGCGATATTCTTCATACAATCGGATACGTTCTTCTGCTTTTAGGTTTTTTGTTTCCTCTAAAAAATTCTTACGATTAAAACTAAAATCAGCAGTGGCTTCTTCTAATCCAAATATCAGATCAGCATCTTCCTTGGAAAAATATTTCCTTCTGAGTTGTTTGATTTGTTCGTAACGTTCGGCATTGGTGAATGACTTGGAACTTGGATCAAGTTGTACCATAGCTTCTTCATATTTCAAATAATTGGTTAAGAGATTTAAGAGTTTTTTTGCGTCTTCACCAGAATATTCATTTTGGATGAATGCTTTGATGTATTCGTGGCATTGTTCTCTGGTGCTACCTTCTGGGCATTGACGGCGTAAATTCCATAATTCAGAAATTAAATTTAGATCACCTGACTTGGCTTTGGCGATAATCTCATCAAACCGCAAAAACTGACCATCGGGTGAAAAAATTGATTTCGCAGATTCTAAATAAAAAGGATCCACAGAAAAACCATCACTTTGGGTGCGAAAAAAAGACTCAGCTTTGTCATTTGGGTTTTCTTCATTGGAAGATCCAAATTCATTCGTTTTTGTGAATTGATATATCACAATGACAAAGACAATCACAATAGCGCCGAAACTCAAAAATCGAAGGTATTTTGTATGCATAGAGATAGTGGTGAAGTAAAGTAAAGGTTAGAAAATGGGATCTGAAAACAAAAAAACCCAAGGCGAAGCCTTAGGTTTTCTAAAAAATGAACAGAAGTAGATTATTGGTTCGCCTTCATGTTGGAAGCCATATTCATATAAAATCCTTCTACATCATACCATAAACTTCCAGAACGAAGTGTATTGGATACTTGTAAGTGGTCAACTCCAGTAGTCAAGATTCCATAGGAAGGACCTCCTTTCCAAGTTCCCCATTTTTGAGAAGAAAGTGGAACAAGACCATCGTTTGTTGCTCCTTGTCCTTGGAAAAGTCCACCAGCAGCACATGCTGGGTGTAAAATCCCCATCAGTGGGTGTTGGATCAAATCAGGTAGAGTGATGTAAGAACCATATGAGAAATATTTCACACCTGATTGGTTAGGAGTATAGGAGTTAAAAGTAGATAATCCTTCTTTGGTAAGAGAAGAAAGAGCCGCTAGTGCATTTTGTTGGTTGGTTCCACCATACACTACTTTGACGAGAGTTTCTACAATGCTTGCTACAAAGGGTTGGATCCAACCTGGTAGAACAGTTTTAATGATATCAGCAATTGGTGATCCATAATGAGGAGTATTGAGTGTAGTGAGGGTTGCCACTCGACTAGAAAGTCCTAAGTTGGAAACCATATAACGACTATCGAGACCACCTTGCGAATGACCAAGGATATGGAATTTGCCAGAATAATTAGTGGCTGCTGCATAAGTTAAGATGGCAGCTTTTAATTCAGCTGCTCTCACTTCATTGGAGTTAGCTGCTGTTTTTGATGGAGCGTATACGGTTGCCCCTTGGCTTCTGAGGTAGTCATCTGTTCCGCCCCAATAGTTGACAATACTAATGATCCCGCCTGAATTTTCGCCCCATCCAAAAAGACCATGTGATAAGATGATCGGGTAGGTTCCCGCAAGTGGTTTAGAAGAAGAACCAGAACTCGCAAGAACTGGGGTTGCCAACATGGCAGTCACAAAAAAGGCCAAAAGACTTTTTCGAATCATAAATATTTCACCTCTGAATTTTCTAAGATAAAATTGTGGCAATTTGACTTATGTGGGGCAAGAAAATTTTTTTATGACAAATAAAAAAATGGCAAAAATATGTCATAATTGAACATGTTCAAAAAGGGGAAAGTTCTCTAAATACTAATTGAACGTGTTCAATTTTTTAGAATTAGGACTTTCTGTTCTCAAATTTTTTTTTAACCAGAGTACACAATGCCAAACTCAATGAACGTACAAGTGAAACTAGGACAAACAAAATCATTCACAAAAAAGGCACAAACCAAACAAAAGATTTTTCGAACAGCGATTGTCCTATTTCAAAAAGAAGGGTATGAAACAACAACAATGCGAATGATAGCAAAGGAAGCCAAAGTTTCATTGGGTCTAACCTATTACCATTTCCAATCCAAAGAAGATTTGGTATTAGAATTTTATAAGAGTTCTCAAAAGGAATTGATCAGACAATCGGAACAGTTTTTCAAAACAACAAAAGATTTTAAGGCGCGTTATAAGTTTATCATCACTACTCAATTGGAGCTTTTTACCCATCACAAAAAATTTTTACAGGTCCTTGCAAGGCAAGCAGGAGATCCAACGTATCCTCTCTCTCCATTTAGTTCTGAAAGTGAAAGTTTGCGTGAAGAAGCTGTTGGAATCATCAGACATGCTATGATGAGTTCCAATACAAAATTACGAGAGGACTTAAGTAAAGTTTTACCTGATCTTCTATGGATGCAACAAATGGGGATTTTATTTTTTTGGTTAAGTGATCCTTCTAAATCGTTTCAGAACACAAAATTGATGATCCATGATTCTTTGGATCTTACTTTTAAGCTCATCAAACTCTCCAATTTCCCACTCTTCAAAAACGTAATGGGACCCATCTTTCGGATGGTCAGACTTGCAAAATTTAAATCATAAATAGTTTCGAAAACACTACTTGCCAAATACGGAAAATTTGGTAGAGTCTTAACCCTATGTTATGGAATCCGAAAACTACCTTCCAATTCCTTTTCACAATTTTTTTGGTTCATCTCATTTGTTTGACACCAGTATTTGCAAAAGAGACCAAAATCCTCACTTCACCCATCACAGATGAAGTTGGAATCTTAAGTTCTTCACAAGTCACTCACTTACAATCGGTGATATCCGATATCGAATCCAAAACTGGTGCGCAAGTATTTTTATACATCATTGAAAGTTTAGAAGGAGAAAATTTAGAGTCCTATTCCCTCCAGGTTGCCGAACAATCAAAAATTGGGCAAAAAGGAAAAGACAATGGTGTGTTAGTATTACTTTCAGTAGGTGATCGTAAGGTTAGGATTGAAGTTGGGTATGGTTTAGAAGAAACATTAACAGATGTATTGTGCAATCGAATTATCAGAAACATCATGATCCCAGAATTCAAAAAAGGAGATATTCCCAATGGAATTCTACTTGGTTATGATGCGATAACATTAATCCTATTTGGTGATGCTGATTCCAACCCCAATTTACAAACGAATTATCCAGATGGTATTGGTACAGCTTTTTCCAATGATAATACGGTAACAAATATTGGGATATCAATCGTTGTATTAGTTGTTTCTGGGATTGGGTATTTCCTTTTGACTGATGGGAAAAAATTCAAACGTAAAATTTGGTTGGATGTATTGTATGGTGGAGTCGTAGTAGCGGGACTTGTTTACTTCTTACCAGATGCTGTTTTTTATTTTTTTTGCTTTGGCATTGTTGCCTTAAATTTATACTTATTGTATGGGCTTTGGGAATGGTTTTCGTATCCACTTGCAATATTCTCCCTGCTCTTTTGGATTCCGTTTTTGCAATTTAGTTTTCATGCGGAATGGATCGTGCTCTTTTGGGTCATCGGAATCATTGGTGGGATACTGCTCATCATTAAATTGGCGTTAGACGAAGTTTTGATTCAATCTTATAAAAATTTTGCAAAACGATTGGGATTTTCAGCAAGTGGACTATTTTTCCATTCAATTGCCGTTTTAAGTTTTTGGTATAGCATCCAATCTATATTGAATCAGGAACGTTTGTTTACCATTTTATACTACCAAGGATTGATTCTTTTTACCATCTATGGATTTTCCATTTCGGTTTTCCAGAAACATGCACTTCGTTATGGAATAGCTTTCCTTCTTTGGTTAAGCGTAGTTGCAGGGATTTTCTTTTTTTGGCCAACGGGGGGGGATACGTCTCCTCAAATTGATTTCAGTAATGTCTTTAATTCCTTCCAATGTTTTTTTTGTTTGGTGTTAGGTTATGTTTTGGCAAAATCCATTCAAGTGAAGTCCTGGAAGACAAGGGTTCTAAAGTATGGTTTCATCTCTCTTGTGTGGACATTTGGATTTTCCATTGAAGGGATATTAGGGTTTAAAGATTCCTTCAATTTTTCAATTTCTACCTTTATTTTTTCCTATTTTGTGTTACTTCTCCTTCATTTCTTTTATACGATTTGGGAAGAAAGTGACGGTAGTTCCTATTCTTCATACTCATCAAGTTCAAGTTCTTCTTCCAGTTATACAAGTTCCTCTAGTTCTTATCGATCCAGCTCAAGTTCTAGTTCTAGTGGTGGTGGCGGAGGGAGTTTCGGAGGAGGAGGGAGTTCTGGAAGTTGGTAAAACCATTTGGGAAATCCATCTGAACGAAATGATTGAGTCTATAACTTGAGTGTCAATTTCTCAATTCACGAGTCGTTTGCGGTAACGGATGTAAAACGGCTCAAAACTTGATTTGTTCCAGAAATTGATAGCCTCTTCGTTTTTTAATATGGCTCGGAGTTCAATCGCGGGAATGTTTTTTTCCAAACACCAAAGATCCACATCTTGCAAGAGTTCTGTCATATACCCTTTTTTCTTTTTTCCTAATTTGGTGACAGCAAGGTCAATAAAGAGACTTCTTTCTTCTTCGAGGTGGGGTTTTTCTTCAATCCTTCCAATGACAAGGGAAACAAGTTCCTCTTCCACAAAATACCCACGCATGTACACTTTACCTGTACCAATCAACTTAAAATAGATATCTGTGAATTTGGTAGCGGCGCGGGGACGAATACGAAAAAGTCCATCTAACTCGAGTTCGTTTACCTTTCGGAAAAACTGATTCACGAGTTCGATGGTTTGGTTTCTATCTGATTCGATTAAATCGCGGATCAATTATACCATTCTTTGGATGAGGTATGATTTAATTTCTGAAACTGGAATTCGTTCTTGTTTCATAGAATCTCTTTCTCGAATGGTCACTGTTCCATCACTCATGGTATCATAATCAACTGTGATACAAAATGGAGTTCCGATTTCATCATGACGGCGGTAACGTTTCCCTATCGCACCACTTTCATCATAGTCGACATACCAATGGTTCCGAAGATCCGCATAAATTTCTTTTGCTTTGGCATCGAGTCCGTCTTTTTTCATCAGAGGAAAGATGGCAACCTTCATGGGGCTCACTCGTTTTCCAAAACGTAAAACAGTACGAATGTCATCTTTTTCTAATTTTTCTTCTTCGTAGGCATCGCATAACACTGCGAGGAAGAGACGGTTGAGGCCAAGTGCTGGTTCGACAACATAAGGGAGGTATTTTTTCTTTTGGTCTAAGTCGTGATATTTTAGATCTTCGGATGAAAATTTTTCGTGTTGTGTTAGGTCATAATCTGTTCGAGAAGCAATACCCCAAAGTTCTCCCCAACCAAACGGGTATTTGTATTCGATATCACTTGTGGAATCACTATAAAAGGAAAGTTCTTCCTTCTCATGTTCTCTCACTCGTAGGTTTTCTTTTTTTAAACCGACTACATTCACAAGCCAGTCCATGCAGTAGTCTACCCAATACTTGAACCATTCTTTTTGCGTTCCTGGTTCACAGAAAAATTCCATTTCCATCTGTTCGAACTCACGAGTGCGAAAGATAAATTGGCGTGCCATGATTTCGTTACGGAACGATTTCCCAATTTGAGCAATTCCAAAGGGAACTTTTTTCCGCGCAATCTGTGTTACATTTTTAAAATTGATAAAAATCCCTTGTGCCGTTTCTGGACGAAGGTAAATGTCAGTTGCACCTTCCTCGGAAGCACCATGAGAAGTTTTAAACATCAAATTGAATTGCCTTGCGTCGGTGAAACTGCCAATCGTTCCACAAGTAGGACAGGCATAGGCTTTTTCGCGGATGGTGTTTGTTAACTCTTCTAAACTTTTCCCAGTTGCCGCACCTTCTCCTTCTTTATCCTCTAAAAATTTGTCCACACGCACTCGGGTTTTGCATTTTTTGCAATCCATCAGTGGGTCATTAAAATTGGAGATATGGCCAGAAGCTTCCCAAACTCGAGGGTGGAGGAGGATAGAAGAGTCGAGTCCTAATACATCATCCCGACGGTGGACAAAATACTCCCACCATAGGCGTTTTAAATTAGTAAGGACTTCAATCCCATTGGGACCATAGTCAAAGGTATTGGAGAGGCCTCCGTAAATTTCGGATCCCGGGAAAACAAAGCCTCTTCTTTTGGAGACTGCGACTATGGGTTTAAGCGACTGTTCTTCTTTCTCTTTCGGCTGTGCCATATCCGCCAAATTTTTTGTTTTCCATGAAAATTCAAAGTATTTTCCTTGAGATAAGACTAAAGAATGGATTCGGCAAACTCTCAATACCTCTCACCCTGGGCAAAAAAATCCTTAACGTTTTTCCTTTGGCTCTCTCCACTTTTCAGTTTGGGACCATTTTTGGCATTTGGGATCCTATTTGCTTTCCCTAAGGAATTTCGCCTCCGCCTAAAAGCAATCGCAGTGATCGCAGTTTACATTCTCAATTGGATTTTGTTTTACCCTGTTGAGTTATTACATCGTTCTAGTATGGAATGGGAGGGAAAGATCAATGCATTTTTAGCACAGGATGGCACAACCTTCCGATTGAAGTTTGGGTTTTTTATCGTTTGTTTCCTTTTCCTCCTATCCAATTACCTACACAGCCTTTTTCGAAATCGGAAACGAGAATTGGTAAGACAGGTCCGAGCCAATCGAGAATTTCCAAATTCCCAGATCCGAACGGAGATGCGAGTAAGAGATTCCAAATTTGATACCATTTTGCTTGTGCTTGTCCTTGCACTTGTATTCCAATATTTATTTTTATACATTACCGAATCCCTAAACCCACAAAAGAATTTATCACCTCTCGCGCCACTTTACGACGTTCATCAGTTTGTATTTAATTATTCTATTTCGATTTGTATTTTAGTATTTAGTTTTAATCGAAACAAAATTCCTTCACTTCTCGCGAAACCTTATCTTCGTTATATGGAAGGAATTCGTATCCGTGAAAGTTGGAAACAAGCTGTTAAAACTGAAGGAAAGTTCCCACTTCGATTAGAACTCATCATCAAACAAAAAGCAAAATTCCGTGATCAATTATTGCCAGGGTTTGGTCATATTTATGTTTATGAATATTGGCGTGGTTTTCCCATTTTATTCCTTACACTATTATTATACTTATTTTCTGCAGTTTGGGTATTTTCTTATATCAGTCCGATTTTTGGGATTCAGTTCCTCGCTGGTTTTGGATTAAAACCTGGAATTCCCGACAAAGATTTTTTTATTTCATCACAAAACATTGCATATGCGGTCTTTTCCCTCGCTGCATTAGTAGGATTGTATTTTTACTCGGCAATGATTTTAGAGAAGTCTTTCAGTTTAGAAAATTTAGGAATTAAAAAAGACAAAGATGGTGAATCGGAACCTTTTTTTAAACCAGGCTTACGAAAAGGATTTCGAAACGTTTTACCACTCTCATTACTCTTCCACTTAGTATTACTTTGTTTGGTGTTTCTGATTCCTATCAGTATCCAACGTGGTAAAAAAAAGGAACAATCTGCCCAAAAGAATGACCACTTCCGACCTGAAAAGATGGAGTTTTATTTCATCGATCCGAATGTCCCAGATGATACCCAAGGTTTGAATGGGGGAGTCATCACAGGAAACGAAACCGAAAACAAGGAAAAGGGCGAAAAGATTTCCAATGAGAAAGTAGCGGACAATGGACCCGTGAAAGGTTATATCAAAAAAATCCGTGGGAAAAAAGTCCCTCCCACTTATTCCAATTATATCTCTGCAAAAATGAGGATTCCTGAAAGTTATATGGACTACTGGGCAAAAGCCCCCCATCCTTATTCGAGTGTTGTTGCGTATACGATCACTCAAGATGGTGATGTTATTGATGTCGAACTTGTAGAAGCATCTGATTACCCAGACCAAGACTTAAGGACCTTACAACTTGTGGAGAGTTTGGGACCACTTATGCCACCACCAGGAACAAAAAGTGACATTCGTGTCACCGAACTATTTTGGAATGGACCTATTGACCCTGAGTTTGTTCCTACTCCTTTACAAAAAGAAATGATCAACTTGTTTGACGGCCGTTATATGGAAGAGATACCCGAATGAAAGAAATGGGAACCTTTGATTATTTGATTGGTGCAGCTACAGTGTTTCCATGGGCAGTTGTCATTTGGAGGGCTTACAAACCGAAAAAAGGGTGGCAAGAGGTCATAGGAATCCTCTTTGCTTTGGTATTTGGTTGGTTAGCTACCGACTTAATCTTGAGATTACACCCCATCCTTTGGCCAGAGACAGATTTTTCTCCTAAAAAAAAGGTAAGTTTACTCACACAAACTGCTCATTTAGCGTTTATCCAAGCAGGAATCACAGAAGAAACGTTCAAAATTTTCTTTATCATGGTATTGTCTTTTGTATTGGGATATGATCGCAAAACAAAAGAATTTTCACCAAGTGTTGTATTATTCGGCGGATTTGTGGCAATGGGATTTTCCTTTATTGAAAACACACATTATATCTTTCGTGAACCGGAAGAAAAAAAATTAAATCTTTTCATCGCAAGGACCATCCATTCCTCTAATATCCATCTTTTGATCAATTTGTGTTTTTCTATGTTCTTACTGAAAAGTAACTTAAAACAAGATTTGAGTGCGAAACGATTGATTGTCATTTTTGGATTTGTACTTGCTGTTTTGCAACATGGTGTGGTCGATTTTTTACTCATCCCAGGTGCCACCATTGGACTTTGGATTTCAACTGCGATGTTTGTTGGGATCTGGGTTTGGGTAGTTACCGATTGGAGAATTTACGTGATTGAAAAAAAAAGCCAATCGAACCTAAATGAACCAAGTGAAGTACCTGTAATATGAAATATTGGACTGTCATTTTCTTTTTCCTAGCACTTATACAAGTAGTTGATGCTGCACATCCTAAGTTGATGAAATCAGATAACAATAAATGTTCTCACTTCCAAACTGGAATTTTTGATAACAAATGTCAGTCGGGGCATAACTCCCAGTTTAAACGATATGCAACTTACCAAGTACAAGAATATAATTCTATGTATCTCAAAGAAAAAATTGTTTGGAATGGTCCATGTTCTTTTACACTTACCCTAATGGAAACGAATGATCCTGAAATTTCGGATTTTATTGGGGGTACGATCAAAGTGAAGATGGTTAAGGTAGAAAAAAATAAATACCAAACCCAAGAACTTGGAAATTCTGGCAAAACATCCTCGTGTATAGAAACTAAACTTGGAGAATTATAATATAATAACTAAGTAGTGGATAAAAATACTCGAATCCCTGCTTCCGAATATTCTTCCCAATCTGTTTGAAAACTTCGAATTTTAGGAATTTCAGGATGGTTCCAAATTTCAGCCCAAAATTTTGGAACAACTTCTTCTGGCGGTCCAGGTTGGATTGCAAAATAACGACCGTTCTGTGGTGTTATATGGATTAATTCCATTCCTGGGAGTGGTTTTGTGTTTGGATCCACCGCATAACCTAACAAGAAATCATACGCACCATTTTCATCCGATTCATAAGAAGAATATACAGCAAAAAGAGGATCTATCTTCCGTAACATTTCCATTTTTTTAGGAATGTCCTCTTTATAAAATTTCGAGTAAGTGGCTGGAATTTTGACTTCTGCATCTCCAGGTGCATTAGATGTTCTAATACGAAGTCCCATAACCGTAAATTTCTCTGTTTGAACAAGTGGTTCTGACAATTCAGCCATAAGGAAATGCTTTTTGTTTTCCAAAAAAACGCAATCTTTTCTTCTATAAAGGTTTGACTTCCCAGTCTCTTCTGTACACATGGTAATTACTCCTGGTGATTATGGAGAGAAGGCCATACCCGTTCCCATTCCGAACACGGAAGTCAAGCTTCTCATCGCCGATGGTACTATTGGGTTCGCTCAATGGGAGAGTAGGACGTTGCCGGGTTAGCACTCATAACGTAAGATAGAGCGTTCACGAAAGTGAGCGCTTTTTTTGTTTGTAGGGCTCTGAGTGAGCCGGCTACCGTCCGCGACTCGCAAGTAGCGGTCGCTGCCTCAAAAATAGAGCAAGGTGTCTTGCTCTATTTTTTCCGGCATTGTTGCCGGGTGGATACTCAGTTAAATTTGATTTGAAGCGAAGCCAACCGAAAGGTTGGCTTTTTTGTGTACAGAAGAAAATCCATTGAGTGAAGCCAATAGTAAACAAGATAAAATTGTTCGCGAAATGGGTGAGGCTTCCGTAAGAAGCCGAAGCCTGCTAGGATTTTTCCAAAGGAAAAATAGGGTGGCGATACTGTTGCCCCAAGCAAGGCTCGGACACTCGCCTGCGGAGCGGAGAAGCGAGTGGGGGTGGAAGTAGGACGTTGCCTCTGTTAGCACTCATAACGTAAGATAGAGCGTTCACGAAAGTGAGCGCTTTTTTTGTTTGTAGTGCTCTGTGTGAGCCGGCTACCGTCCGCGACTCGCAAGTAGCGGTCGTTTGCCTCAAAAATAGAGCAAGGTGTCCTAGCTCTATTTTTTCCGGCATTGTTGCCGGGTGGATTTTGAATGGATAGTATAGAGAGGAAAAGCTGGCTTACGTGGTTGGCTTTTTTTATGTACGTAAGAGTATCCGCTCAGTGGACAGAATCGTAGATTGAAAAAATTCAGCCAGAGTAGCGGTGGAAGTAGTAATGGTTGTTTGCTTCTGTAAGCCAAGGTTTTTAATCAAATTTCGTTTCAAAAATCACTTTCAAAACATAACGGTAGTTTTACTTTGTTCCAATTCTGTAAAAAAATATGAATCAAAGTGTTTATTTCCGATGTTTCATCTTCCTATTTTTTCTTTCTAGTGTTTTGTATGGCCAAGATAATTCACAAACACCTGACGGACCCATTCCGGATAAACCGAAATACCGATTTGTTTCCATCAATCCAGGTGTCACATTGGAAAGTGTTTCGTTATCCATCCAAGGTAGAAATCGAGATGCATTGATGGTCCAAGATGATCCAGGAAGGGTCTCTTGGTTATTGGATGTTAAATCTCCTGAATACCAAATTTCACAATACTTTGGAGTGAATTTACTGCTACATAATTCCAATTTTTATCTCAATCGTCAATCGATCCCAAAAATATTTTCTAAATCATCTTCTGTTGAATCTTCCTCTTCCGAATCGGATTCATCAAGTTCCGATGGAGATTCCATCTCTTCAAAAAGTAATAAGGTAACAGAAGATGTAGGTACCAATGTAGAAGGAAGTTATTCAATGTTAGTTCCCATTTTTTATATCGGGAATCCTGATACCTTTCGATTAGGATTTGGTATGGGTCCTGCACATGTTCGGCTTCGAGGGAATGTCGATTTTAAAGATACTGCTTCTAATTTACTCATTGCCTTTTCTGGACCAGGACGAAATTCATTTTTAAATAATTTAGGTGCCTACCAATTTGTATCAGGAAATTTAAATCCAAATTCGGATCCAACACTCAGTTATCTAGTCGCAAATCTTTCCTCTGGAAACAACCTTGAGTTAGTTGGTTATTATCTTGGAAGCCAAGGTTTATTACGACCAGATTCTACTGCTTTGGCAGCATACTTTAGCGGACGTTTTAATGCAGTTGAATCTCTTGCCATCAGTAGTCTTATGCGTAACCAAGTCAGAGTGAACTCAGTAGCAAAATTTGCATTTATGATGTATTTAGAATCGCCTCCATTTTTAGGACTTAGAGCAAGAGTATCATTCGGTGGTCCCATTGTAAAAGAAAATGGATATTCTTATGAACTTAGAACCTTTCACCTCGCATTGTACATGCCAATTGAGTTTTAATCCAAAGAGATTCGAGATTCTTTGAATGGATTGGTAAAAAGTGATTCATGATTGAACAAGTAGATCCTACCCTCAATCGATAATTCGCTGAGGGTAAGATAAACTTTCATTCATTAAAATACAGCACTTAAGCCAATAAAATAGAACATCCCATCGGAAGGTAAAATTCCTGGTCCAGGGTATCCTCCTGCACGACGAGTAAAATACATTTGGTTTGTCATGTTGTTAACTCCTCCTCGAAGAGAGAAGTTTTCGTGAAAATTCCAAACAAACGTAAAGTCTCTCACTGTATAGGAAGGAATGAGGCCAATTTGTCCATTCGCTGTAGCAGGTCCAGTATTGGCAGCATCAGCATATGTTGCGCCCGTATAACTAATCAAATACGTGAAACTCAAGATATTTTTGTAATGGTAAGTGACTCCATAACGATGGATTTGTGAAGGGGCGTTTTCTACAAGTTTTCCAACACGATAAAAGTTTTGTGCATTCGTTGGATTTGTGAGTACACGTGGATCTTCCCAACGGATATAACGAGCATTTACATTTGCACTCGATGTGAATAAACTAAAGGATCCGTATGGTTGTGATTCAGTTAGTAAAACAATTGGATCAACTTCTAAGTATGCTTCTACTCCTCTGTGTAAAGAATCGCCCACATTCGTTTGGAAGTTGGCTTGGCCAGGGAGAAGACCTGGAAGTTGGCCAACCCGATTGTTATAACGAAGTTCAAAAACACTCATGTCAAACTGGATCCATTGTCCAAATTTCCCACGGTATCCTGCATCTGCATTATAACCCGATTGGTCTTTTAAGTTAGGATCAACTTCATTTAAGGTAGCAGTTGGTGCAAATAACTCGGAATAGACGACTGGCCGAAACGCTCGTGAATAATTTGCATATAAATTTGTTGTTTTTGTCGTTTGGTATTGAGCACCAAGTCCATAAAGAACCTGTCTTTGTACACGTTCCATTGGTTGGATCATACCACCAAAGGGTTTCGAAGCGCTAGGTATTGATTCATTGACTCGGCCTGAAGCTGTGGATCGAATCCATTCATATCGTACACCAGGAGTAAGAGAAAGTGAATCAGTGATACGAAATAGATTTTCAACAAAACCTGCGTAATTTAATGTTGAGAATTCTAAATCAGCAATCCTACAATTTCTTGTGCCATCATAACATATTCCAGTGAAATTGGTTTCCCTTAGATCAAATTTAGTTCCAGTTGTTCCATTTGGATTTCTGAATCGATCTGTATTTCCATTAAAATACCTACCACCGAATGATAGAGTATGAGTTCGTTCCAACAAATCGTAGTTAAAGATCTGTCTTGCTTCCATCCCATAATTACGATATGTATCTCTATCAATTTGCCTTGGACTATATTCTAAAGTTCGAGGTTGGATTGGGTCCGTAACATTTGCTGCCGATACAACTCCAACTGAATTTCTTTCGCCGTAAAGGCCAAAGATTTTAACATTGGTCCTGGCAGTTGGACTTTGTTCATAATCAATGTTCATGGCTGGAACATTCCAAGGTGCACTGAACCAGTTTCTTGTCCTTCCTGATTGCCTTGGGTCGATTCGAAATTGTTCATCGGTGAGTCCACCAGCTTGTTGGCTTAAGTACGTTGACTTTGCCATTTCCATTGATATCTTCAATTTTTCGGAAACTTTATATGCCAAATTCACAAATCCATTTTGGACATTGTATTGTGAATTTTCTCTCCATCCATCAGAACTACGGCCTTGGTAAAAAACAAAATAACTCCAATCTCCCACTGTCCCACTAACAGAACTATACTGGTTGAGAGTGTTGAAAGAACCACCGGTTGTTTTCGTTTCCACTTTGACTGGCTTTGTCGGGTCTGCTTTTTTCACCACATAATTGACCATTCCACCAAATTGAGGTCCATATTGTAAAGCGCCGGCTCCTCTGATGATTTCTACTTTTTCAAGAGCTTCCAAAGGTGGGTTAAAATAAGCTTCTGGGTAACCAAATGAATCTGAGGCGATGTCATGCCCGTTCATTCGGGTGTTAAATTCCCAATTTCGATTGGGAGACAATCCTCTGGCACCAATTCCTGGTTGGATCCCACTCCCATCATTTTCCCAAATGGTGATGCCAGGAACTTTCGCATACACCTGACGAGTGTTTCCCATTGCTAAATTCCCATTTACTTTATCTAATCGAATGACTTCGTTTTTTTTACCTGAATAGATATTTGTGCCTTCTACATCTCCGAGAAATTCACGGTCTGTATCTTTTTTCCCTTTGACCCGGATGGTAGGTGTTTCTTCCTTCGCTTGCACTTCGACTTTTGGTTCTTGGGTCGGTTGTGATTTTTCATCCTGAGAAAATAGGAGGGTTGGAACCATTAAAGTGAAACATAAGAAGAGTAGGTGATTCCCTTTCTTAGCCTGAGTTTTGTTCTCAATTTCATTTAGCATGGAACCATTCTTTTTTTGAAAGCATCTCAATCCAGTTTTTTTTTACAAAGTTACCTTCTTTGTCTGGGGTATGTGGATTCGATTTTGGAAAAAGAATGTGAGGGAGGATGCAACAACCGAGAAACAAACAAACGTCGGGATAGAAACTTTCTAAAATTTCCTTGAGTGGTTGCCTTTTCATTTGTTATTGGATGAGAGAGGTAATTCTATTCATGAAACGAACATTCGTTTTTCTTTTGGTCCTGTTTTCTCTATTGACCACTTCCGTTTACGCACAAGGAAAAGTAGAAGGTAATACATTACGAGTCAAAGGTGGTTTGTTTTTAGGTAGCCTTCGTACAGATTTAGAAAAAAGAAATTTCTATAATGACATTGTTAGGACCGAATATAACCAGGAATGGCAAAACAACCAAGGGATAAGTCTCATCAATGATTGGGGATTTGATTATTTCCAATCGATCAATGCTGGTATTCTTTCGAATCTATTTGTGGGCCTTCATTTGAATCGATTTGGCAGAGGGTATGAATGGAATTCTTTTTATCCTACGGGACTTGGCATCAAAGAAGCTGATTACCGATTCCTTTATTCCGATATCAATTTTGGAGTGACTTTATCTCCTACTTCCAATTTTCGCATTTTGCCAAAGTATGTGTTACGTAGTATGAGCCAAACAATGGAAGGGTCCTATTTGGGACTTGGTGCTCCCGCATACCTTGGGCAAGATACAAAAAATACAACAGGCACTTCTGGTCTTTTGGGAGTTGGATTCGAATTTGATTTGAATGACCGAGCAACATTATTTGCAGATTTTTTACTCTTTGGACCATTTCTATTGAACTCCACAGGTTCGTATAGTTCGGAACAATTCCGAGTTTCCAATGCAGGTGCCTCATTCAATTACGCTAATGGTGGTTATACGTTTAACTCTGAAAAATTAAGTTTTGGGGCAAGCATTGTTGTTGTTCCTAAATTACGTTTATTCTTAAGTTTTGAAAGAGAGTATATGAATGCCAAAGCACAAAGTCCAATTGCTCTTAGTTTTGATGGGAATCAATTCTCTACACTTGGCACGTTAATGGAATTTGTTTCCGCCACTGCCGAACACAGAATTGAAGTTTCAGGCCTAAAATTTGGAGCCACTTACGATTTAAATTTGTAACTTTTCTATAAAATGTACTTGCGAATCCGGCTCACTTGGAAGTAATGGTAATTACTCCTGGTGATTATGGAGAGAAGGCCATACCCGTTCCCATTCCGAACACGGAAGTCAAGCTTCTCATCGCCGATGGTACTATTGGGTTCGCTCAATGGGAGAG
>Ga0208243_1000201_pt1 | contig 43539 bp, 38 predicted proteins | sample Subbio2Aug_QV12A_FD_184826 | JGI IMG/M metagenome (GOLD analysis project Ga0208243, IMG submission 184826) | Serpentinite rock and fluid subsurface biosphere microbial communities from McLaughlin Reserve, California, USA - CR12Aug_QV12A (SPAdes) | ecosystem: Environmental > Terrestrial > Deep... | reverse complement strand
CCCGCCGGCCCGCCTCGGCGAACGCGTCTGGATCTGGAACGGCCAGTGGAAACGGTCCATGGGCACGGCGGCCGAGGCGATCGTGCTGCCACAGGAGCAGGCCGTGCGCCTGCCCGAAACCACCGACTTCGCCGCCGGCGCCTGCTTCGGCATCCCGGCGCTGACCGCGCTGCACGGCGTGACGCTCACCGAAGCCGCTCCGGGCAGGACGATCCTGATCACCGGGGCCGCCGCGGCCGTCGGCCACTATGCCACCCAGATCGCGACGGCACGCGGCGCCCGCGTCATCGGCACGGCGTCGGCCCGCCGCGCCGACCATGCCCGCGCGGCCGGCGCATCGGGGATCATCGATTACCGGACGGAGAACGTGGCCGAGCGGGTGAAGGACCTGACCGGCGGCAAGGGCGTCGACGCCATCCTCGACATGGACCTCTCGACCACGGCGCCGCTGCTGCCGCAGGGCGTTCTCGCGCCATACGGCAAGCTGGTCTGCTACGGCTCGAACGTCCCCGCCGACATTCCGGTCTCCTTCACGGCCATGCTGTGGGGTTCGCTGACGCTTCAGCTCTACCTCGTCTATGAACTGCGGCGGCAGGAGCGCGACGCGGCCATCGCGGAGCTGACGGCGATGCTGGAAGCCGGAACGCTGAAGCACACCATCGGCGCCCGCTTCGCCCTCGACGACGTCGCCTCGGCGCACGAAGCGGTGGAGAGCGGCGACGTGGTCGGAAACGTGGTGCTGGACATCCGCTGAGATTGCGCCCGCCGCCGCCCGCCGCTCCGGCTCGACGCCGCCATCTGCACGGCCTCGGCGCGAGGGCGACGGGGCGAGGCCGGGTGCCGGATCGAGATCGGTGGGACGTCTGCCATCGGTCTCCGGGCCGCTTCTTCGAAGCCTGCCTTGCGGAGATGAGCCGTCGCAACCGGCAGTGCCGAGACTTCTCCGGCCGTCCACCGCTCCCGTTCCGCGTATTGCCCCGGGCCGGCGGTCCGTCCGGCAGCGACGCCTTCACCGACCGCCTTCGCGGCGGAGGCGACGGGCCGCGACGCCGGTGACTGCGATTAATCGGGCCGGCGTCTTGTCTGGCCCGCCTTCGAGGCGCATATTAGTGCAGTGCGAGCCGGTGCCCATCGACAGCGGGGCCTGCCGGCCGCAACCAACTTCACGACCGTGACCGTCTTCCGCTGAGCGGGCCCGGCAACCTTCCGCCTTCCGATCCTCGAACCACCGTTGCCCGGACCGCGCCCCGTCGCGGCGGACCGTCGTTGCGAATCGGATCGGGCGGAGCGCCGGCGCGAAAGCCGTCGCAGGACCAGGGACATGACCACGCGCACCACCCGCTCGACCGTCCGCTTCTCGTCCGCCGTGGCACTGCCGGGACTGGATGAGCCGCTGCCGCCCGGAGACTACCTCGTCGACAACGACGAGGAGACGATCGACGACCTGTCGAGAATCGCATGGCGCCGGACCGGTGCCTTCCTCCACATCCCGGCGGTCGGATCGGGGTCACCGACCCGGCAGCTGCTGCCCATTGCCCCCGCGGATCTCGATGCCGCACTCGAAAAGGATCGAACATGACCGTGTCTCCCCTCAAGATCGCCGCGCGTGACGCCCCGGCGGCGCGCCGCGAGGCCGCCACACACCTCTTTGCCGTCGGACAGACCGTCCGCTTCAAGGGAGGCTTCGGCCTGAAGACGGACCCGACCGAGATCTACCGCATCACGCGTACGCTCCCCTCGCAAGGAACCTCGCCGCAATACCGCATCCGCAGCGACGGCGAGCGGCACGAACGGGTGACCTCGCAGGAAGACCTCGAGGGCATTCCGTCGAACACGGAACAGGGATCGCTTCTCGAACGGACCTTCGGGCATGGCTGAGGATGCCAACATGCCGGTGTCGGCAGCCCGTGGTAGCGATGCGGCCGAAGGCACATGCCTCGCCACGTCGGCCGCCCGGGGCGAGGATGACAGGTTCATGACGCCCGAATTCCCCAACCGAGCCGGAGTTTCGGGGACGGCCGTGCGGTTCAGCGGCTACGACGGCATGCTTGAAGTCTGGTTCTTCATCGAGGCTGACGCCCTGTTGTTGCGGAACGTTTCGCAGGCTGGCGACGTTAGCCTCCGAGATAATTGCCTTGCCGCCTTCGATGCGCAGCGCCCATCCATCCAGCGTGTCGCCCGTTCGATCCACGCCGGCACCCGACGGGGAAGCTACACGCTCACGTCGGCCGATCTTCTATAGGACCGATCGACTTGTACATTCGCTATGGCTACGAAATCACGGTGACTTGCCAACAGCCGACAGCGCTGGTGTGCCTGCTGTCGGTCAATGACGATCGGGCGGCGGACATCCGATCTCCCGAATCCACCTTCACCACGCCGGCCGTCCCGACGAGCACCTATCGCGACCTGTTCGGTAACCGCTGCCTCAGGCTGGTGGCCCCGGCGGGCGACCTGACGATCTGGGGCGATGCCACGATCGAGGACAGCGGCCTGCCCGACAGGATCGTTCCGTCGGCGCGGGAACTCCCGGTCCCGGACCTGCCCGATGATTGCCTCGTTTTCCTCATGGGCAGCCGCTATTGCGAGACCGACCGGCTCAGCCAGATCGCCTGGGACCTGTTCGGCAACGTCTCTCCGGGATGGAGCCGCGTGCAGGCCATCTGCGACTTCGTGCACGGACATATCCGCTTCGACTACATGCAGGCGCGCTCGACGAGGACCGCGTTCGACGCTTTCCACGAGCGGGTCGGCGTCTGCCGCGACTTCGCCCATCTCGCGGTGGCGCTCTGCCGATGCCTCAATATCCCGGCACGGTACGTCAACGGGCATCTGGGCGACATCGGCGTTCCGGTGGTCGATCCCATGGACTTCAGCGCCTGGATCGAGGTGTTCCTCGAAGGCCGGTGGCATACCTTCGATCCGCGCAACAACCTCCCGCGCATCGGCCGCATCGTCGTGGCACGCGGCCGCGACGCGGCGGACATTCCGCTGATCAATTCCTTCGGTCCCCATGTCCTGAAGGGCTTCCGGGTCTGGACCTACGAGGTCACGGCTCCCGGCGGGGTGCCGGTGCCGGTGCAGGCGACGGCCTGACGGCGGACGCCGTCGACTGACACGCGTCCCTCACCGGAAATCGAAGGCGCTCAATCCGGTGACCATCTCGTCCAGCCCGAGCGGGCGCGTCACCGGCGGCTCGGCGCGGGCGAGGCAGCCCGAACGCTCGCACAGGCGGCAGGCCGGGCCGACGGGCGTTGCCGGCACGCTTCCCCTGCCGCTGCCGGATGCCCCGCCCGGCAGCGCCGTCGAGTAGACGATCTCGTCGCGGAAGCCGATGTCGCAGCCGATCAGGAGCGCGGTACGGCGCGGCCGCTCGGAAAAGGCGCCCTGCGGCCCCTCCAGCGTCCGCGCGATGGTGAGGAACTCGGCGCCGTCCGGCATCTCGACGGCTTCGACGAGGATCTGGCCCGGCTGCATGAAGGCGGCGTGGACCGGCAGCTTGGGGCAGCCGCCGCCGAACCGGCTGTGCGGAAAACCCTGCGCGCCTGCACGGCGGAACCGGTTGCCGGCATTGTCGACCTCGAGCATGAAGAAGGGCACGCCCGCCGCGCCCTGCCGCTGCAGCGTCGTCAGGCGGTTCGCCGCGTGCTCGAAGGAGACGCCGAAGCGGGACTTCAGCACGTCGATGTCGTAGCGCGCCCGCAGGGCAGCCGACTGGAAGGCGGCATAGGGCATCATCAGCGCATGCGCGGCGTAGCGGCCGAGTTCGAAGCGCGCGAGGCGGCGGGCTTCGTCGGACGACAGTTTCAGCGCCTGGATCTCGCCTGCGACCGCGACGGTCATGCGGATCAGGCAGGCTTCCATGGCGATTTCGCGCAGCTGGTCGAAGGGCGACAGCCGCTCCGACAGGAACAGGCGCTGCGAATGGCGGTCGTAGCGGCGGCGCCAGTTGGGCATGGTGGCGACCGGCAGCACGCGCACGACGATGCCGTATTCACGCTTCAGCCAGGCCTTCAGGGCGCCGGAGAGATCCTCGCCCGGATCGAGCAGCGCGTGGAAGGCTTCCACCTCCTCCTCGATGCTCGCGAAATGGTTGGCGCGCCGTTCGAAGACCTCGTGCACCTCGTCGATCGGCAGCCGCGCCGAAGACAGCGCCGTCGCCCTGCCCTCCCTGGCGAGCATGTCGGTGATGTCCGACAGACGCCCGGCCTGCTCCCGGTAGGCGCGGAAGAGCTTCACCATCGCGGCAGCGGCGTTGGGCGCCGACTCGGCCAGTTCCAGCATCTCCTGGTCGCCCGGCAGCTCGCCGGCGAGCAGCGGGTCGGCGAAGACCTCCTTCAGCGCGGCGATCGAGCCACCCGCCCCGCCCTGGAGTTCCTCGGGATCGACCTTGTAGACCGCCGACAGCTTGAGAATGAGCTGCACCGTCAGCGGTCGCTGGTTGCGTTCGATCAGATTGAGGTAGGACGGCGAGATGCCGAGCCCCTCGGCCATGGCCGTCTGTGTGAGCCCCTTGGCGTTGCGGATACGCCGGATGCGCGGACCCGCGAAGATCTTCTGCTCGGCCACAGCCAACCACCAGCTTTTACATTGTTGACAATTTTACATCATGCACCTGTCAATCGCAAGACAGCTTCACCCGAATTATCTGAACGAAACGCCGTATTTCCTCGTTCTCTTCGGCAGTGCAATGTAAATCCGGTCGCATCGACGGCGGCACTGGAAGCGCTGCCAGATTGACAACACCGGCTTCGGAGACAGCCATGACCGACTTTTACAACCTCGTCCCCTCCGCCCCCGAAGGCCGGTTCGACGGCATCGAGCGCCCCTATTCCCCGGCGGACGTGAAGCGGCTGCGCGGCTCGGTGCAGATCAGGCACTCGCTGGCCGAGATGGGCGCCAACCGGCTGTGGAAGCTGATCCACGAGGAGGATTTCGTCAACGCGCTCGGCGCGCTGTCGGGCAACCAGGCCATGCAGATGGTGCGCGCCGGCCTGAAGGCGATCTACCTCTCCGGCTGGCAGGTCGCCGCCGACGCCAACACCGCATCGGCGATGTATCCGGACCAGTCGCTCTATCCGGCCAACGCCGCCCCCGAACTCGCCAAGCGCATCAACAAGACGCTGCAGCGCGCCGACCAGATCGAGACGTCCGAGGGCAAGGGGCTTTCGGTCGACACCTGGTTCGCGCCGATCGTGGCGGACGCGGAAGCCGGCTTCGGCGGACCGCTCAACGCGTTCGAGATCATGAAGGCCTTCATCGAGGCGGGCGCGGCCGGCGTCCACTACGAGGACCAGCTGGCCTCGGAGAAGAAGTGCGGCCACCTCGGCGGCAAGGTGCTGATCCCGACCGCCGCGCACATCCGCAACCTCACCGCCGCGCGCCTGGCCGCCGACGTGATGGGGACGCCGACGCTGGTCATCGCCCGCACCGACGCGGAGGCGGCCAAGCTGCTGACCTCCGATATCGACGAGCGCGACCAGCCTTTCGTCGACTACGACGCCGGCCGCACGGTCGAGGGCTTCTACAACGTCAGGAACGGCCTCGAGCCCTGCATCGCGCGTGCGGTCGCCTATGCGCCCTACTGCGACCTGATCTGGTGCGAGACCTCCAAGCCCGACCTCGACCAGGCCCGCCGCTTCGCGGAAGGCGTCCACAGGCACCACCCCGGCAAGCTTCTGGCCTACAACTGCTCGCCCTCGTTCAACTGGAAGAAGCACCTGGACGACGCCACCATCGCCAAGTTCCAGCGCGAGCTCGGCGCCATGGGCTACAAGTTCCAGTTCATCACGCTGGCCGGCTTCCACCAGCTGAACTACGGCATGTTCGAACTCGCGCGCGGCTACAGGGATCGCCAGATGGCGGCCTATTCCGAGCTGCAGGAGGCCGAGTTCGCCGCCGAGGTGAACGGCTACACCGCCACCAAGCACCAGCGCGAGGTCGGCACGGGCTATTTCGACGCCGTGTCGATGGCCATCACCGCCGGTCAGTCGTCGACCACCGCCATGAAGGAATCGACCGAGCACGACCAGTTCCGCCCGGCGGCCGAGTAGGCCGCGCGCACCCGCCATCGAGGAAACGCCCGCAGGGCAGAAGAAGGACAGGAGGACGAAATGGCTCCCAATACGCGCGTCAAGGAAAGGGCCGAGGAACAGGCCTCGGCCATGAACGCGGACCAGCAGGCAATGATCCGCATGGTCGCCAACGACCTGCACCGCCTCAACCAGTCGGTCATGAAGGCGGTGGAATCAGGCGTGTCCGTGGAACTCGTCCGCTCGGCACGCCATCACGGCGGCAACGGCAACTGGGGTGACCTCCTGATTCCGGTGATCGTCACGCAAGGCCAAGGCTGAACCGACGAGGCATCCGATTCGAAGAACCGAAGGGCCGGACGCCGACGCGTCCGGCCCTTTCTTCATGCCGCCTCGACATCAAGTGCTGCCGCCCCCTCTTCGCCGGCGGATCGAGTACTCGCAAGTTCCGCTTGCCGGCCACCGTCCCTCCGGTTGCATTTCCTTGCATTTCCGCCAGACCGAACCGGCCTTTAACATGATCTTTTTGATCATGATACATCGTCTCCGTCTCATCACAGCTTGACGCAGGCGCATGAGTTGATGGATATCATCTGCCAGACGCCCAAAGGTCGCACGAGGGTCTTTCACCGCGTTTTCGACTTGCCTTTTCTTGGGTTTAACTCCAAGAAGACCAATAGAAAATTCAACCTCCCGTTGCGACCTCCCCGAGGTCGCCGCGTTCCGAAGTAGATATCGCGACCCTGGCCGTCACGGAGTTTTCAGATCATGTCGAAAACCAGCGGAATCAATCGCTCGCTCGTCCTCGTGGTCGGCGAGTCGACGATCAATTGTGTCGTCGTCTCGCGGGTCGTGGAGCGGATGGGCCTGAAGGTGAGGTCCGAGCGCCCGAGCGTTGCCGCCGCAACCTTGCTGTCCATGGAGCCGGCCATCGTCATCTTGGACGGCGGCGCGGAGAATCGGGATTGCGATGTCTTGCTCCACGACCTGCGCGAGCAACGCAATGCCTCGGCGGGCCTCTTCCCGGCCGTCATCCTTCTTTCGACGGCAAACCACGGAGCCCAGGAGGTTCCGATCGCTCCGGTGGTGGACATGGTCGTGGCGAAGCCGCTCACGGTGGATCGGCTCCAGCCGGCGATCGAAAGCCTTCGCGCCCGCAACGGCGATTTCGCCCGGCCGGTGGCCTGAGCCCTTCCCATCTGCGGAGGGGAGCGGCTATAGTCCGGCATTGCTCTTCAAGAACTGGTGATCGATGCCTCCCGAAAAGAAGGACTTACGGAACGCAGGCCGTGCGGCCCGCGCGCGCATCCCCGCGTTCGTCAAGAATCTCCGTGGCGTCAAGAACTGGAAGGAGGCGTCCACCTGGCTCGAGTGGCGCCAGATCGAGGACATCGAGTGCATCACGCCCGATCAGGCCGGGGTCGCCCGCGGGAAGATGATGCCGTCGAAGAAGTTCACGTCCAACACCTCGCTTGCCCTCCCCTCCGCCGTGTTCATGACCACGATCTCCGGCGGGTATCCGGAGGACGGCAACGGCTTTTCCTATCCGGAGGACGACGGCGACCTGAAGCTCGTTCCGGACCTCTCGACCCTTTCCGCCGTGCCGTGGGAAAGCGATCCGACGGCCCAGGTGATCTGCGACCTCGTCCATCAGGACGGCCGCTCGGTCGAGTTCACGCCGCGCAACCTGCTGCGCCGTGTGGTGGCCGCCTACGCTCGCCGCGGCCTGAAGCCGGTCGTGGCACCGGAGATCGAGTTCTACCTCGTCCGCAAGAACCCCGATCCCGACTATCCGCTGACCCCGCCGGTCGGCCGGTCGGGTCGGCCGATCGGCGGCGGCCAGGGCTATTCGATCGCGGGCGTCAACGAGTTCGACGAACTGATCGACGACATCTACCATTTCTCCGAGGCGCAGGGGCTGGAGATCGACACGCTGATCCACGAGGAAGGCGCAGGCCAGCTCGAGATCAACCTGCGCCACGGGGATCCGATCGAACTTGCCGACCAGGTCTTCCTGTTCAAGCGGACGATCCGCGAGGCGGCGCTGAAACACGACACCTACGCCACCTTCATGGCCAAGCCGATCCAGGGCCAGCCCGGATCGGCCATGCACATCCATCAGTCGATCCTCGACAAGAAGACAGGCAGGAACATCTTCTCCACAGAGGACGGTTCGGAATCGGATGCCTTCCTCCATTTCATCGGCGGCATGCAGCGGCACATGCCGAACGCGCTCGTCATGATGGCGCCCTACGTGAACTCCTATCGTCGCCTGACGCAGGCCGCATCCGCTCCCGTCAACACCAAATGGGGCTACGACAACCGCACCACGGCGTTCCGGATCCCTCGCTCGGACCCTGCCGCCCGGCGGGTCGAGAATCGCATCCCCTCGTCCGACGCCAACCCCTATCTGGCTCTCGCCGGCTCGCTGGCCTGCGGTCTCATCGGCCTCGTCAACCAGATCAAGCCCGACGCCCCCATCGGCACGACCGCGAACGAGGACGAGATCGACCTGCCGCGCGGCCTGCTCGAGGCCGTGGAGCGTTTCGAGAGCGACACGACGCTGCGCGACATGCTGGGCAACGGCTTCGTCTCGACCTACGCCGCCATCAAGAAGGCGGAGTTCGAGACCTTCATGGAAGTCATCAGTCCCTGGGAGCGGGAGTACCTGCTGCTGAACGTCTAGGAGCGTGTCGCGATCTTTCGGATTCGCTCCGTACGCTTGGGGTCCATGTCTCGCGCCTGTCTTCCGCCCGAAGCCGGCGACCGCTTTCGGGAGACATGCTTGGGACCCTCGTCACGGCACCGGCCGGCCGAGCCAGTTCCTCGGCCGCTTGCCCAGGATGGCGCGCAGCAGGGCGGGATCGTCCCAGGGAACGTCGTGATAGGCCCTCGTGAGGGCTGGACTCGCGCAGTCGCGCTTCCATTCCTGGGGAAAGAACGCGACCTCGATGCCGGGAGCGGGGGCCTGCGGCGTCCACGCGCCGCCCGCGAGAGCCTCCCTGAGGGCTTTCGCCGGATCGACGCCGATCAAAGGCGCCAGATGCAGGATCTGCGTCGGGCGGGGATTGCACTCGACGAGCTTGACCGCGCCGTCCTCGGCGATGACGAAGTCGAAGGAGATGAAGCCGCTGGCCCCCATCCGGGCGACCATGCGGGCCGTCGCATCCTCGATGCCCGGATGCCGGCAGATCGTCGTGACGCTGGCGGGACCCATCCGCCCGCTGGTCGCGCCCACCATGCCCGACACCACCGACAGCGATCGCCCCTCCAGCGCGCTGGCGCAGCTCATCGCCGGTCGTCCGCCGACATATTCCTGGACGAGGAAGGAATGTCCCTCCCCGAACCAGCTGCGCCGCAGCAGCTTGCGGCGCAGCGACTTCGCCTTCGTGTACCGTGAACTGAACTCCGCCCAGGTCGTCCTCAGCGCCTCCGGATCCCGGCAAAGCACCACCCCTGCCCCGCCCGCGCCGTGCGAGATTTTCAGGACCACCGGGTACCCGAATGCCGCCGCCGCGGCTTCGCAGGCCTGAAGGCTGTCCACCTGCGTGTCCCGGGGACAGTCGACCCCCGCCTCCCGTGCCATTGCCAGCGTTTCGAGCTTGGAATACCGCTGCGTGAACGTCTCGATGGATCCGAGCGATCGCCTCAGGCACCGCACCAGCCCGGCCGACAGGGGCGGTGCCTGGCGGCCGAGCCAGCTTCCGACCACGGAGACGGCGCGTTCGTCGCAAGGCACGACGATGTCGGGACGGAAGGAGCGGAAAGCGCGTTCGACGCTCGCCCGGATCATCGGCTCGAAGCGTCGCGCCATCAGGGTGTAGCGCGCATCGGCGTGCGAGGACGCCAGGATCAGGCTTCGCGGAAGTCCGAGCACGCCGACGTGGAAGCCTGCCGCCCTCAGGTATTTCGGCAGACGGCAACTGCCCGGGTGGCTCGTCTGAATCGTGAAAAGCAGGATGCGGGGCGCCCTTTCGGCGGAGGGGGAGTCGGTCAAGGGGTCATCTCCGATCCTGTCCGGCGGGTCGGACCGCCGGCGAGCAGCCAGTCCATCACCGCGTCCGCGACCTCTGCCGGCCTGCCTTCGTGGACGAAGTGGAACGTCGCGATGCCGGGAGCCGAGTTGACGTCGAGGATCCAGTGGTTGTCCGCCGCCGCCGGCTTCCCGTAATCCGCCACCATCACGTCGAGGGCGGTGATGGCGAGCCCCGGGAAGGCATCGGCCGCACGCTTCGCCTCCAGGGCATAACTCGGATGGACGTCCGGCGGCTCGCCGATGCTGCGTCCGCCCTTGGAGACGTTCGACACGAGGCTGAGAGGAACACGCCGGCCGGCGGCCGGCACCGAGGACAGGCCGAGCCCCTGACGCTCCAGCACCGCCGGCTCCTGGAGCGGCACCGCGATCGTCCCCCAGGAGGGAACGTCCCGTTGCAATATCCAGGCATTCTCCGCCGCAATCAGCTCGGCGACGGTGCTGCGGCCATCGCCGGTCACCGCACACGGCCTGACGATGCGCGTTCCGACGAGGCGTCCGCCGACGAAGATGAAGCGGACGATGTCGCCGGTCAGGTGTCTCTCGACGAAGACGTCATCGCCCGACGCGGCGATCACGTCGAACGCCCGATCGAACTCGGACCGGTCGCGAATGGCCGGGAAGACGTTGAGGCCGGCCCAGCCATGGACGGGCTTCAGGCAGGCCTCCGTGCCGGTCGACTCGAAATACGCGCGCGCCTCCTCCCGCTCCGTCGGCCGGAACGACCGGAACGGCGCGACGGAACATCCTGCCGCGCGCAGGATCCTCGCCGAGGCGGCCTTGTCGGACGTGACATGCACCGTCTTTCCGTTGACGTGCCGCCAGCGGCTGAAGGGAACGTTCTCCCGGTAGATGATCGCCGCCCGGCGAACCATGTACAGGCGCCTGCCGATCCGCATCTCCAGCCAGGGCGTGAGCGGATCCTTCCACCGCCGGCGGAACGAGACCATTCGCGTCCCAATGCCGCGCTCGCCGGCGACGAACGCGAGGCAGCCGCAGTTCGGGTCTCGTGCCCAGGCGAGGCGGTACTCCAGCGGCATTCTCGAGGCTAGGCTGTTCAAGGGGCTCCTTGCGCGGACGATCGACGGGAAGCGGCTGACCGAAGCCGGGGCATGCTAATGCGCCAGCTCGCCGCATTTTCCAATCCCCATTTTCTGGTGCCCGGAGCAGATGCCGCCGACGAGCACCGGCGCCGGAGCGGCCATCCGGCGCTGTGGACAGGGATCGGCGCGGCCGTTATCGATGAGGCACCATGACCTACGCCTCCCCGATCTCCCCCGGCTATTCCTGGTACGAGGACACCGTCGGCGAACGTCCGCGCTATCCCGCGCTGGACGGCGACCGGCGCGCCGACGTGGCGGTCATCGGCGGGGGCTTCACCGGGCTTTCGGCCGCCGCCCATCTGGCGAAGGCGGGCGTCGACGTCGTGCTGATCGAGGCACATCGGTTCGGGGACGGCGCCTCGGGCCGCAACGGCGGGCAGCTCGGCACGGGGCAGCGGGCCGGCGCGGAGGAGATGGAGGCAGAGCTCGGCTTCACCCGCGCCAAGGCACTGTTCGACCTCGCCGAAGAGGCGAAGGCGCACCTGCTGGAGTTCGCCGAGGTCAACGCGATCGACATCGACTTCCGGCCCGGTCATCTCAACGTCACCCACAAGCCGCGCGAACTCGCCGAGTACCGCGTGCACGCCGAGGCGATGGCCGGACGCTTCGGCTATCCGCACCTGACCATGATGGACGCGGCGGAAACCCGCGCGCGCCTCGGCTCGGAGCACTATGTCGGCGGCGTGCGCGACGCGGGCACCGGCCACATCCACCCGCTCAAGCTCACCGTCGGCACGGCGCGGGTGGCTGCGGCAGCCGGCGCAAGCCTCTTCGAGGAGACGCCGTCGACCGGCATCGCCGTGAAGGGCGGCAAGGTCGTCGTCTCGACTGCCCGCGGCACCATCACAGCGGACAGATGCCTGCTCGCCACCAATGCCTACGGCAACGATCTCGAGCCGAAGAGCGCGGCGCACATCATGCCGATCGGGTCCTTCATCGGTGCCACCGTGCCGCTCGGCGCCGACAGCCCGATCCTGCCCGGCGGCGAATCGGTCTCGGATTCGCGTTTCGTCGTGCGCTACTTCCGCCGGGCACCGACCGGCGAGCTCCTGTTCGGCGGCCGCGAGATCTACGCGGTCGACGATCCGAAGGACATCCACAGGGGCATCCGCCGCCAGATCGCCGAGATCTACCCGGCGCTGAAGGACGTCGAGATCACCCATGCCTGGGGCGGCTATGTCGGCATCACCCTGCCCCGGACGCCCTTCGTGCGCGAGGTGATGCCGGGCGTGATCTCCGCCGGCGGCTATTCCGGCCACGGCGTCATGCTGTCGAACTTCGTCGGCAAGCTCTATGCCGAGACGATTGCCGGAAACCGCGACCGGCTGAAGCTGTTCGAGGATCTGAAGATCCCCCCCTTCCCCGGCGGCCGCCGCTTCCGCGCGCCGCTGCTGTTCCTGGCGCTGAACTGGTACGCGCTCAGGGACCGGTTCTGATCCCCCGCCCCGTCTTGATCCCAATCAAGGCGGCTGGCCGGCGTTTCGCCGCATGCTGGCCCCTGCGCCGCTCCGGCTGGCGCTGCGAGGGGGAGAGACCATGACGAACATGCCGCAGGAGACGCCGCCGGCACGACATTTTTCGGCACCGGCCATGCCGCGGGTCCAGGCGCTGAGTGTGGACGACCTGCGCCACTGTCTGATGCAGGGCCTGTCCGACTTCGCGCGCGCGCCGCTCTACGGGCTGTTCTTCGGAGGGGTGTTCGCGGCAGCCGGCATCGCCATCGTGCTGGGGCTGACGGCGTGGGACATGCCGTGGATGATCTACCCCTTCGCCATCGGTTTTCCGCTGCTCGGCCCCTTCGCCGCCGCCGGTCTCTATGAGGTCAGCCGGCGGCTGGAGGTCGGCAGGCCGCTCGACCGGGCGCAGATCCTCTCGGTGATCTGGGCGCAGCGACGGCGGGAAATCTCCTGGATGGCCTTCGTCATGCTCTTCGTGTTCTGGATGTGGATGTACCAGGTCCGGCTGCTGATCGCGCTGTTCCTGGGCCGCATGTCGTTCTCGACGCTCGAGAAATTCGCGACGGTCGTCTTCACCACCGAACAGGGCTGGATCTTCCTGGCCGCCGGTCACGTCGTCGGCGCGGCGCTGTCGCTGATCCTGTTCTCCATCACCGTGGTCTCGATCCCGCTGCTGATGGAACGCGAGGTCGATTTCGTCACTGCCATGATCACCAGCGTCAAGGCGGTGCTGGCGAGCCCGGGACCCATGCTCGGCTGGGGCATCTTCGTCACGCTGGCGATGCTGGTGGCCTGCGCTCCCTTCTTCCTCGGCCTGCTGATCGTCCTGCCGGTGCTGGGCCACGCGACGTGGCACATCTACCGGCGCGCCGTGCCGGCTCCGGCCTAGCCGCGTCAGGGCACATCCCATTCGACCGGCAGGTCGAGGATGCCGCGGAAGGCCCAGCCGGCGATCCGCACCGGTTCGTCGTCCCGCAGGCGGAGCCCGGGCAGGCGGGCGAAGAGCGTCGGCAGCGCCACCTCCGCCACCATTGCGCGCGAGGCCCAGGCGCCGGCGCAGAAATGAGGTCCCGCGCCGAAGGCGATGGACTTCGACGTGTCGCGGCCGACGTCGAACCGGTCCGGCTCGGCGAAATGCGCCTCGTCGCGGTTGGCGGACCCGAACATGAAGAAGACGCGGTCGTCCGGCTCGAAGCGGACCCCGCCATAGTCGTGCCCGGCCGCCACCCGGCGCGGCGACATGCCGATCGGCGCCATCCAGCGGCAATACTCGTCGAAGACCTGCATCCAGCCCGCGGCGCCGCCTTCTACCTTGCGCCGCTCCCGCGGATGCGACAGCAGCGCCCAGACCGCGCCGGCGATCGCATCGCGCGGCTCGTTCTGGCCGCCGCTGATGGCGAGCTTCACATTCGCCCGCACGCTGTCCATCGCCATGCCGCTCGACATGAGCACCGACAGCAGGCTGTGATCCGGCCGGCGCGCCAGGACCGGCACCATCTCGTCGATCGCCGCATCGATGCCGGCGGTGGCGGCATGGCAGCGTGCCTCGGTGCCCGGATCGCCGGCATAATTGGAGATGCCGTCGATCATCGCCTGCGACCAGGCGTCCATGTCCTCGAAGCGCATGCAGGCGAGACCGGTGACGGATTTGAGGCATTCGGCCGAAAAGCGCAGGGCGAAGTCCCTGACGAGGTCGGCCGCGCCTCGCGGCACGAGATCGTCGAGGACCGCGTCCGCATGTGCCTGGAACCGCTCGCGCCAGACGTCGCGCACCGTCTTCGGCGACACCGTCGGGAAGATCGCCCTGCGCTCGGCCATGTGCGCGTCGCCGTCCTTGCGCATCATGTTCTGGCCCATCAGCCGGTTCATCAGCCCGCCAGGCTGGTGCGAGGAGAAGACGGCGACGTTCTTCTCGCAGACGAAGATGTCGTCGCGCCGGGTCATCAGCGTCGCGCCGAGCTGCGGCACGAAGGCGATCGGCGCCTCCCTGCGCAGATGCCGGAGGACCGGATAGGGATCCCGCGCGAAAGCCTCGGGATCGATCGTGACGTGCGGTGCATCGGACAAGGCGGCGTTCCTCCCGCCGCCATGTTGCCGAGCGGGAAACGCCATGCAAGCGTCGCGTCAGCCCGGCGTGAGCGGCCAGAAGAACAGGATCGCCGGCACGGACACCGCCAGGATCAGGATCTCGAGCGGCAGGCCCATGCGCCAGTAGTCGCCGAACCGGTAGGCGCCCGGCCCCATGATGATGGTGTTGTTCTGGTGGCCGATCGGCGTCAGGAAGGCGCAGGATGCCGCCACCGCGACGCCCATCAGGAACGGATCGGGCGAGACCTGAAGCGCGTTTGCGACCTCGATCGAGATCGGCGCCGCGATCAGCGCCGTCGCGACGTTGTTCAGGAAGTCGGAGAGCGTCATGGTCACCACGATGATGATCGTCAGGATCGCCCAGGCCGGAAGTGCGGACGACTGCGCGACGATCAGGTCGGCGATGAGCTTGGTTCCGCCGCTCTGCTCGAGCGCGATGCCGATCGGGATCAGCGCGGCGAGCAGCACGATCACGGGCCATTCGACGGACTCGTAGACCTCCCGCGGCGACAGGATGCCCAGTACTCCGTAGGCGCAGACCGCCACGGCAAGCGCGATCGGCAGCGTGGTCAGGCCCGCCACCGCCGCGACGATCGCTGCAGCGAAGAAACCGATCGCCGCGAGCGCCTTTTCCCTCTTGATGACGTCGAGACGGCGGTTCTCCAGCGGCAGGACGCCCAGCCATTCCATGACCTGCGCCACGCGCGCATGCGGGCCGAGCAGCAGGACCACGTCGCCCGGCCGGACCGTGAGCTGGCGCACCCGGGTGCGGAACCGCTTGCCCTGCCGCGACAGGCCGAACAGGGTGACGCCGCGCCGGTACTGCAGCCGCAGGCTGTCTGCCGTCCGGCCCGCCATCCGCGAGCCCTCGGGCACGATGGCTTCGACCAGCGTCAGCGACTGACCGGTCACGCCGCCATGCGTGTTCTCGGCATAGGGGTCGAGCCCCGCCGCCCCGACGAAGCCCTCGATCGCCTTCGTGGCGCCCTCGAGGACGAGGAGATCGCTCTCCCCGACCGTGTGGGACATTGCGAAGCCCGGGAGACGCTGCCCGTCGCGAACCAGCCCGAGCACCGTCACATCGTGCTCGTCGCCGATCGCGTAGAGCTCCGCGACGGTCCTGCCGATCGACTTCGAGCTGGCCGGGACCTTCGCTTCCACGACGAAGCGGTCGGCCGCCGCCTCCCTGGGCTCGGCTCCGGCGGGGCGCGCGATCAGCCGCCAGCCGATCGTCGCGACGAACAGGATGCCCGCGACGGCACAGATGAGCCCGACGGGCGTGAAGTCGAACATGCGGAACGGCTCGCCGGTGGCCCGCTCGCGGATCTGCGCGATGACGATGTTGGGCGGCGTGCCGATCATGGTGATCATGCCGCCGAGAATGGTGGCGAAGGACAGCGGCATCAGAGTCAGGCCGACGGCACGCTTCTCCTTGCGCGCCGCCTCGATGTCGAGGTTCATCAGCATCACCAGCGCGGCGACGTTGTTGATGACGGCCGACAGCGCCGATCCCATGACCGCCATGACGCCGATATGGGCGCTGACCGATCGGCCGGCCGACAGCGCGATGCCGGAGACGAGCTCGATGGCGCCGGAATTGATGAGCGCGCGCGAGACGATGAGGACCAGGGCCACGATGACGACCGCGTCGTTGCCGAAGCCGACGAAGGCCTCGGCGGGCTCCACCGCGCCGCCGATCACCGCCGCGATCAGACCGCCGAAGGCGACGAGGTCGTAGCGGACCCTGCCCCAGACGAGCAGCACAAGGAGCACGCCGAGCAACCCGAAGATGAAGATCTGCTCGCCGGTCATATGCATCGCCCCCGAATTCGCCGCGCCTCAACGCCGGGGCCTGCAAGTAGTTCCGGACGGTTGCGGCGGTTCGTTCAGATGCAGCGTCCGCCGTCGACTTCGAATGCGACGCCGACGATGAATGCCGACCCGTTCGCGGGACGCAAGATCATGCGTCTTCCATCCATTTGTTTTCCGCCTCGGACATCCCGGAGCCGGTTCTCAAAGATCCTCGGGCTTCAGGCCTGTGTGCCGGCCGATGCGCGCAAGCATCTTCGGTCCGATTTCCTCTCTGTCATGGAAGGCGAAGACGACGTTGGGCCATCCCTCACAGGCACGCAGTGCGATCCGCTTTGCCGCTTGACGGTCCAGCCGATGTCGGCAAGCGCGGCCAGCACACGCCGAGCCTGCGTGGCTGGCCACCGGCTCATGCCGCGACGACAAAAAACGCACCGACCTCCGGTACGTCCTCGCCGTGCTCGATCCGATCGGCGAGGGTACGCAAGGCCAGAGCCTCGACTTTACCACGTGCCTCCTCGCGGGTATCCCCGTAGGCAAGCACCCCGGGCAAGCTCCCGATCTCGGCAATCCAGCGTCCGCCGTCCTCGCGTTCCAGTTCTATGCGCAGCATCTGACCGCTCCATCCATCTGCCCGGCGAACGCCCCGGGGTCAGCATACGCGCGAATCAACCGTGGTTGAAGACGATCGTCTTGGTCGCGCTCATGTCGTAGAGCGCCTCGAAACCCTTCTCGCGGCCGTGGCCCGACTTCTTGAAGCCGCCGAAGGGCAGTTCGATGCCGCCGCCGGCGCCGTAGCCGTTGACGAAGACCTGGCCGGCGCGCACGCGCTTGGCGACGCGGTGCTGACGTCCGCCGTCGCGGGTCCAGACTCCGGCGACGAGGCCGAAATCGGTGCCGTTGGCGATGCGGATCGCATCCGCCTCGTCGTCGAAGGGAGTGACGGCGAGAACCGGCCCGAACACCTCCTCCTGCGCGATCGCCTTGCCGGGATCGACGGAACCGAACAGGGCCGGCGCGAAATAGTAGCCGCCGGACGGCGCGTCGGCGGCGACCGAACCGCGTGCCAGCACCTCGATTCCGGCCTCCTCGGCGGCGGCGACCATGCCGGCCACCTTCTCCTGCTGCCTGCGGTTGATCAGCGGGCCGAGGTCGAGATCGGCATCGTGCGGACCGGCGACGAGCCTGGAAAAGCGTTCGGCGAGTCCGGCAGCGACCCTCTCGTAGATCTCGCGCTGGACGAGGATGCGGCTGCCGGCCGAGCAGGTCTGGCCGCCGTTCTGGATGATGGCGTTGACGAGCACCGGCATGGCGGCGTCCAGATCGGCGTCGGAAAAGACGATCTGCGGCGACTTGCCGCCGAGCTCCATGGTGACGCCGCGGTTGTTGACGGCGGCGGCCTGCTGGATCGCGGTGCCCGTCAGCGTCGACCCGGTGAAGGTGACGTAGTCGACCAGCGGATGGGCGGAGAGCGAGGCACCCGCTTCGCGGCCGTACCCGGTGACCACGTTGAACACGCCCTCGGGAACCCCCGCCTCGTGCGCCAGCTCGGCGATGCGGATGGTGGTGAGCGAGGCATCCTCGGCCGGCTTGACGACCAGCGTGTTGCCCATGGCCAGCGCCGCGCCCGCCACCCGGGCGAGGATCTGCATCGGATAGTTCCACGGGATGATGCCGGCGACGACGCCGTGCGGCTCGCGCAGCGTCAGCGCGGTGTAGCCGGGCAGGAACGGGATCGTGTCGCCATGAATCTTGTCGCCTGCCCCGCCGTAGAACTCGTAGTAGCGCAGGGTGGCGACGACGTCGGCCCGGCCCTGGCGGACCGGCTTGCCGGTGTCGCGCGATTCGAGCGCGGCGAGCTCGTCGCCATGCCTTTCGATCAGCAGTCCGAGGCGGGTGAGGCAGCGCCCGCGCTCCACGGCCGGCATGCGGCTCCACGGCCCCTCCTCGAAGGCGCGGGCGGCGGAGCGGACCGCGCGATCCACATCCTCCGCACCGCTTTCGGGGATCGAGGCGAAGACCTTGCCGTCGGAGGGCGAGGCGACGTCGATGCGCCGACCGGACGCGGAATCGATCTGGCGGCCGCCGATGAAGTTCATGAAGGCCAGTCCTTCAGCCACCGTACGCGAGATATGCGTGCCCATCCTGCCTGCTCCGTTTGCGCTTCCAAAGAGCCCCGACTTATGCTGCAGTGCAGCAGGGGCGTCTCGACGAGCCTTGGTGAAAGCCCCGCCTACCGCAGGTGTCAAGCTCGTTCCCGGGGCGCGATCGGGCTGGCCTTTCGGAAAGCGCCGCTCTGGCCTTTCTAAATCGATTAGAATATAGCCTCCGCAGAACGACCTGAGAGCACGGACCATGACGAGCCAGATCATTCCCGTCGAGCCTTTCGACTTCATCGCCTTCGGCGCGACCGGCGATCTCGCCGAGCGGAAGCTGCTGCCGGCGCTCTACCAGCGTCAGATCGCGGGACAGTTCTCCGAGCCGACCCGCGTCGTCGGCGCGTCGCGCTCCAGACTGAGCGAGGCGGAGTATCGGGAGTTCGCCCGCAAGGCGATCGTCGACCACGTGCCGGAGAAATACATCGTCGAGGAGGAACTCGATCGTTTCCTCGCACGCCTTTCCTACGTGGCGGTGGACGCCGTCAGCGGCGAGGGCTTCGACGACCTGAAGAACGCGATCGGCGACAGCGAACGCATCCGCGTCTTCTACATGGCCGTCGCGCCGTCGCTGTTCGGCGCCATCTGCCTGAAGCTCAAGGAGCACGGCCTCGCCTCCCCGCAGGCGCGCATCGTGGTCGAGAAACCGATCGGCCGCGACCTCGCCTCGGCCCGGGCCCTGAACGACCAGATCGGCCAGGTCTTCGCCGAGCACCAGATCTTCCGCATCGACCACTATCTCGGCAAGGAGACGGTGCAGAACCTGATGGCACTGCGCTTCGCCAACGCGCTCTACGAGCCGCTTTGGAATTCCGCCCATATCGATCACGTCCAGATTTCGGTGGCCGAGACGGTGGGTCTCGAGGATCGCGTCAGCTATTACGACAAGGCCGGCGCGCTGCGCGACATGGTGCAGAACCACATCCTGCAGCTGCTCTGCCTCGTGGCCATGGAGGCGCCCGCCTCGATGGACGCCGACGCGGTGCGCGACGAGAAGCTGAAGGTGCTGCGCTCGCTGCGCCGCATCAACGGCGGCGAGGCCTCGAAGGTGACGGTGCGCGGGCAGTACCGCGCCGGCGCGTCGTCCGGCGGCGCGGTGCGCGGCTATGCCGACGAACTCGGCGGCCCGAGCGGCACGGAGACCTTCGTGGCCATCAAGGCCGAGATCGCCAACTGGCGCTGGGCCGGCGTGCCCTTCTACCTGCGCACCGGCAAGCGGCTCGCCACCCGCGCCTCCGAGATCGTGATCGAGTTCAAGCATATTCCCCACTCGATCTTCGGCGAGCAGGCCGGCATGGTCTATGCCAACCAGCTCGTCATCCGCCTGCAGCCCGACGAAGGCGTCCGGCAGTGGATCATGATCAAGGATCCCGGCCCCGGCGGCATGCGCCTGCGCCACGTGCCGCTCGACATGAGTTTCGCCCAGTCCTTCGGCGTGCGGAACCCGGACGCCTACGAAAGGTTGGTGATGGACGTGGTGCGCGGCAACCAGACGCTGTTCATGCGCCGCGACGAGGTGGAGGCGGCCTGGCGCTGGATCGACCCGATCCACGCGTCCTGGGAGGATTCGGGCCAGGAGCCGCACGGCTACACCGCCGGCACCTGGGGGCCGTCCGGTTCTATCGCGCTGATCGAGCGTGACGGCCGCACCTGGCACGACCCGCAGTAAGGACGAAGGGAGAGGCGCCTTGGACCGGAGAGAATTCGCCAGCCAGCAGGATCTCGCCGAAGCGCTGGCCGATGCCGTGGCGGAGGCGCTTCGCACGGCCATCGACGAGCGGGGCGGCGCGACGCTCGCAGTCTCGGGCGGCACGACGCCGATGCGATTCTTCCGCGCGCTTTCCGGGCGGGCGCTCGACTGGTCGAAGGTGGCCGTGACGCTCGTCGACGAGCGCTATGTCGCCCCTTCTTCGGACCGTTCGAACGAGCGGCTGCTGCGAGAGAACCTGCTGCAGCGCGCAGCGGCGGACTGCCACCTGATCGCGCTCTACAGCGAGGCAGACAGCGTCGAGGCGGCGGCCCGACGGGCCGACCTGAGGATGCTGGAGATCCTCTTCCCCATCGACGTCGTCGTGCTCGGGATGGGCGCCGACGGCCACACCGCATCCTTCTTTCCCGACGCCGAGAACCTCGACGAACTGCTGGATCCCCTGACACGCCAGGCCGTCTTCGCGGTCCACGCACCGAGCGCGGGGGAGCCCCGGCTGACGCTGGCGCTGCCGCGCGTCGCCAGCGCCCGCATGCTGGTCCTGCACATCGAGGGACGCATCAAGCTGGACGTCCTGGAACAGGCACTGGCGGCGCCGGAGCCGCGCCTGCCGGTGCGGCGCGTCCTCGACGCCGCCGAAACCACGCCGATCCTCTACTGGGCTCCCAACCAGGAAGACAAGCCATGACAGCCAACCGAGCCATCGAGGCCATCACCGACCGCATCCGCGAGCGTTCGCGCCCGACGCGCGAAACCTATCTCGGCCGCCTCGACGAAGCGGTCGCAAAGGGGGTCAACCGCGCCGTGCTGTCCTGCGGAAACCTCGCCCACGGCTTCGCCGCCTGCGCGCCGGGCGACAAGGCGGCGCTTGCCGGTGATCAGGTCGCCAATCTCGGCATCATCACCTCCTACAACGACATGCTCTCGGCGCATCAGCCGTTCGAGACCTTCCCGCAGCTGATCAAGCAGGCCGCGCGCGAGGCCGGCGGCGTGGCGCAGGTGGCGGGCGGCGTGCCGGCCATGTGTGACGGCGTCACGCAGGGCCGGCCCGGCATGGAACTGTCGCTTTTCTCGCGCGACGTGATCGCCATGGCGACCGCCGTCGGCCTGTCGCACGACATGTTCGACGCCGCCGTCTATCTTGGCGTCTGCGACAAGATCGTGCCGGGACTGGTGATCGGCGCGCTGACCTTCGGCCACCTGCCGGCCGTCTTCATCCCCGCCGGTCCCATGACGTCGGGCCTTCCCAACGACGAGAAGGCGCGCATCCGCCAGCTCTACGCCGAGGGCAAGATCGGCCGCGCCGAGCTGCTCGAGGCCGAATCCAAGTCGTACCACGGCCCCGGCACCTGCACCTTCTACGGCACCGCCAATTCAAACCAGATGCTGATGGAGATCATGGGACTGCACCTTCCCGGCGCCTCCTTCGTCAATCCCGGCACGCCGCTGCGCGACGCGCTGACCCGCGAGGCGGCGAAACGCGCGCTTTCGATCACCGCGCTCGGCAACGACTTCCGGCCGGCCGGGCGGATGATCGACGAACGCTCGGTGGTCAACGGCGTCGTCGGGCTGCACGCCACCGGCGGCTCGACCAACCACACGATCCACCTGATCGCCATGGCGGCGGCGGCCGGCATCGCGCTGACGTGGCAGGACATCTCGGATCTCTCCGACGCCGTGCCGCTGCTCGCCCGCGTCTATCCGAACGGCCTCGCCGACGTGAACCATTTCCACGCCGCCGGCGGCATGGGTTTCCTGATCCGCGAACTGCTCGACGCCGGGCTGCTGCACGAGGACGTCGAGACGGTCTGGGGAACGGGCCTCCGGTCCTACGCCATCGAGGCGAAGCTGACGCCGGACGGATCGGTCGCGCGCGAGGCGGCCCCGGCGGTGAGCGGCGACGAGAAGGTGCTGGCCCCCTTCGCGAAGGCCTTCCAGCCCACCGGCGGCCTGAAGGTGCTCGAAGGCAATCTCGGCCGCGCCATCATCAAGACCTCCGCCGTCAAGCCGGAACGCCGCGTGGTCGAGGCGCCGGCGCTCGTCTTCGACGGCCAGGAAGCGCTCAACGCCGCCTTCAAGGCCGGGCAGCTCGACCGCGATTTCGTCGCCGTCGTGCGTTTCCAGGGTCCGAAGGCCAACGGCATGCCCGAGCTGCACCGTCTGACCACGGTGCTCGGCGTGATCCAGGACCGCGGCTACAAGGTGGCGCTCGTCACGGACGGGCGGATGTCTGGAGCGAGCGGCAAGATTCCCGCCGCCATCCACGTCACCCCCGAAGCGGTCGAGGGCGGCATGATCGGCCGCATCCGGGACGGCGACGTGATCCGCGTCGACGGCGAAACGGGCCGGCTGGAGGTGCTGGTCGAGACGACGGAACTGGCCGCCCGCCCGGCGCCGCAGCCGGACCTCACGGCCAACGGCTACGGCATGGGCCGCGAACTCTTCGCCGGCTTCCGTGCGCTGGCGGGACGGGCCGACCACGGCGCCGCTGCATTCGGCACGGCGGCCTGACGGCTGCAGAGCGGCCTGCGCCCGGATGAAAGCAATTGCCCGGCGTCGCGTGCGGGGCTAGTGTCCGCGGCCATGAAGAAGGCTCTGCTCATCGTCCTCGCCGCCCCGCTGCTGCTCTCGGCCTGCGGCGGCTCTCCCTACCGCATCGAATCCCGCGACGTGGTCGAACCGCCGCCCGGCGTGATCACCCAGGACCGTCTCGACGAGATCATCCGCGAGCGGCAGCGCGACGAGTCGCGCAGCGGACGCTGAGACAGGACCCGCGGATCGGCGGGATCAGTAGGTGGTGCGCCGTTCCTCGCTCGGCGGCCGGCCGAACTGCAGCCGGTAGCTCTGGGCGAAATAGGAATGCGACGTGAAGCCGGTCGCGATCGCCACGTCGAGGATCGGCAGGTTGGTCTGGCGCAGCAGTTCGCGCGCCCGCTCGAGCCTCAGCCGCATGTAGTAGCGCCCCGGCGTCATGTTGAGATGGCGCAGGAAGAGGCGTTCGACCTGTCGCACCGACAGTCCGGCCGATTTCGCCAGTTCGACCGCCGACAGCGGCTCGTCCAGACGCTCGGCCATCAGCGCGACGATCTTCTTCAGCTTCTCGGACTTGCCGGTCAGGTCGCGCTCCGGCCCGACGCGCTGGCGGTCGGTGGCGCCGCGGATGCGCTCGTGGTGGAACTGGTTGGCGACCTCGTTGGCGACGCTCGCGCCGAAATCCGCCCGCACGATCTCCAGCATCAGGTCGATCGACGTCGTCCCGCCGGCGCAGGTGTAGCGCTTGCGGTCGATCTCGAAGACGTTGCCGGTGCACTGGATATCCGGAAAGCGCTCCTGGAAGCCGGCCCGGTTCTCCCAGTGGATGGTGCAGCGGTGCCCTTCGAGCTGTCCAGCCTCCGCGAGCAGGTGTGCCCCCACCGACAGCGCCCCGAGCGAGCCGCCCTTGCGCCCCCAGGAGCGCAGCGCGCCGAGCACCCGGCTCTTGCCGGGAAACTCGGTGGCCAGCCCGACGCAGACGAACAGGATGTCGGCGGCCGGCATGTCCGAGACCGAATAGTCCACCTTGAGCGGCAGCCCGTTTGACGCAATCACCGATTCGCCGTCCACGGAGACGGTCGTCCAGGCGTAGAAATCGCGGCCGATGAGCCGGTTGGTGGACCTGAACGTGTCGATCGCCGCCGCCAGCGAGAACATGGAGAACTTGTCCACGAGCAGGAAAGCGAACTGACGGACGGGATCGACGCTGTCGGCCATGGGATCCGGTTGTACAGGAGGAGACGGTCCGAGGCGAGGAACGGCAGGCCCGTCCCCGCCGCGTCAGAAGCGCGGGGGCTCGACGCCCGCCGTGCGGCAGGCGGCGACCAGCGTGTTGGCCATCAGCATGGCGATCGTCATCGGGCCGACCCCGCCCGGCACCGGCGTGATCGCGCCGGCCTGGCTGGCAGCCTCGTCGAAGGCGACGTCGCCGACGAGGCGCGTCTTCCCCTCGCCGCGCTCGGGCGCGTCGATCCGGTTGATGCCGACGTCGATGACGGTGGCGCCGGGCTTCACCCAGTCGCCCTTGACGATCTCCGGCCTGCCGACGGCGGCGACCAGGATGTCCGCCGTCCGGCACAGCGCAGGCAGGTCCTTCGTGCGGCTGTGGGCGATGGTGACCGTGCAGTTGGCCGAAAGCAGCAGGTTCGCCATCGGCTTGCCGACGATGTTGGAGCGCCCGACCACGACGGCGTGGAGGCCCGAGAGATCGCGACCGCGAACCCGCTCGACCAGGAGCATCGATCCCGCCGGCGTGCACGGCACGAAGGCGGACGCGACCTCGCCGGTGCCGAGCTTGCCGACGTTGACGAAATGGAACCCGTCGACGTCCTTGTCGGGCGAGATGGCCTGGATCACCCGCCCCGAATCGATCTGCTTCGGCAGCGGCAGCTGCACGAGGATGCCGTGGATGGCGGGATCGGCGTTCAGCCGGTCGATGAGCGCGAGGAGATCGGCCTCGGACGTCTCGGCCGGCAGTTCGTGCTGCGCCGAGTGGAAGCCGCACTCCTTCGCCTTGCGCGACTTGGAGTTGACGTAGACCTGGCTGGCGGGATCGTGACCGACGATCACCACCGCGATGCCCGGCGTCACGCCGGTTTCGGCGATCAGCTTCGCCGCGCCGTCCTTGACCGCCGCGACGACCTCCTCGGCGACCTTCTTGCCATCGATCACGTCCGCCATGCCGCTACCTCCTGCCATGCCTGGTGAAGGTGAGCCTTATCCGACATTTGCAGCGATCGTAAGCGCGTCAATGCGCCCTTCGATGACGTTCTGCCGCAATTACGCTCAGAGGAACCGCCGGCGGCCGCGGCTCTCCGCGAGGTCGCGAAGCGCGACGCGGAACTCGCGCAGGCTGTCGCGGATCTCCTCCATGGCGCTCTTGTCGCCGTCGCCGCCGGGCGTCGCCTGCGCCGCGGGAGGGGTGTCCCGGCGCGCCTGCGGCTGGGCGGCCGGTGGCTGCTGCCAGCCCGGCTGCGGCCAGACCGGCGCCTGCGCCTGCGCCTGCGGGTAGCCGTAGGGATATCCCGGCTCGGCCATGCCCGGCTGCTGCACCTGGCTCCAGGCCGGACGTTCGGCGTAGGGATAGGCCGGCGCGCCGCGCGGGTCCATCGGCTGGGGCGAAGGATACTGCGCCGGCGCCTGACCGTTCCAGCCCTGGGGAGGCACCGGATAGGGCGCGTAGGCGGCCGCCTGCTGCGGCATCTGGGGTGCGGCAGGATGGCCATAGGCCTGCTGCGGCATGCCCGGATGGCCCGGCGCGGGTGCGAAGCCCTGCGGATAGGACTGCGTCGGCGGATAGGCGGCCGCCTGCGGGTAAGGCACGTATCCGGCGGCCGGACCGGCCGGATGGGGCCACGGGCGCTGCGGCTCGGGCGCCTGCATCCCCTGGGGATAGGGCGCCGGGTGCTGCGGTGCCGGGTAACGGTCGCCCGGCATCGGGTTGTCGTTCGGAGTCCAGCCCATCGGGGCACGTGCGTGATGCATGTCTGTCTCCTCGGCCATGGCGGCCGTGTGTTCGGGGCGATTTTCGTCCTGCGCATCTGAACGCGCGCTTACTGTCGTATCGTCGGCATGTTCCTTGCGTCGCAGCAGCCGGGCCGCCGCCCGCGGGAACGGCGTGCGGGGCGGCTCGACCGGCCGGTCGCCGGCACCGTCGGCCCTCAGGCTGGCAACGGCGCCGCGGGCGGCGCCGAAGCCGACCCCGGCGCCGAAGCCGAGGAAGGCGCCGAGAAGCGTCATCATGGTGCGCGACGGACCCGACGGCTCGAGCGGCGGCGTGGCCTTCGAGATCACGCTGACATTGGCCGTGTTCAGATCGCGCTGCTGGCCGGTCTCGCCCGCCCGAAGCAGGAAGGCTTCGTACACGGCGCGCTTCGCCGTCGCCTCGCGCTCCAGTTCGCGCAGCGTCACCAGTTCCCCGCTCAGTCCGGCCTGTCGCGCCTTGAGCTGTGCCAGCCGCGCCGCCAGTTCCTGCTCCAGCTGCACCGCGCGGCGCAGTTCGACCTGGATCGAGGAGGCCACGAGACGCAGTTCCTGCTCGACGCGGCCCCGCGCCGCGTCGACCTGAGCGTCGATGGCGACCCGCTCCGGATGTCGCGGGCCGAGGCGGGTCCCGACCCGGTCGGCCTCCTGCCGAAGCAGGGCGTATTGTGTCCGCATCTCGGTCAGCACCGGCGAATTCATCTGCTCGGGGAGGTTGCCGGCCAGCGCGGCGTCGACCGTGACCGTCCGCGCCGAATCGGCGCGCGCCTGCAGTTCCAGCGTGCGTGCGCGCGCCGTCGAGAGCTGGTCGTTGAGTTTCACGATCTCGTCGTCGGTGATGAGCCTGCCCTGCGCATCGACGATGTCGTTCTCCGACTTGAACGCCTCGACCTTCCGCTCCGCCTCCTCGACGCCGCTGCGCAGTTCCGCGAGGCGGGCCGAGATCTCGTCGGAAGCCCGCCCCGCCGCACCGGCCTGGATCGAGCCGTAGGTCTCGAGGAAGACGTCCGTCAGCGTGTTGACGATCAGGGCCGACTTTTCGGCATTCTCCGTCCGGGCCGTCACCGCCACGACGAAGGTCTTGCCGCCGCGCATGACGTCGGTCGCCTCGCCGAGATGCTCGATGGCGAGCGCGCGCCGGCGCACCGACGGGTCGCCCGACGCGCCTGTCGTCGAGAGAAGGGCGCGCAGGTCGCCGAGGAAGCTGAACGGTCCGCCGCTGCGGGTGCCATTGAACTCTGAATCCCTGTCGAGCCCCAGCGTGTCGACCACCTTGCCGAGCACGACCCCGGACCGGAGCACGCGCACCTGATTCTCGACGACCGCGAGCATGGCCTCGGCGGAGAGTCCGCCATCGGTGAGTTCGTTCTGGACGATGCGGAGCTGGCGCGGGTCGATGATCAGCTCGGTCAGCGCGACATACTGCTTCGGCGTGGACAGGGCGATGGCTGCCGCGACGGCAGCGCCGCAAACGGTGGCCGCCGCGATGATCCAGCCCGAGCGCAGGACGCCGTGCACCACCTGCATGGGGTCGATCAGCGGGCGCCAGTACGACTGGTCCGGATCGGCGACGGACCTGTGCGCGGGGCGGATCGCGCGCGGCTCCTCGTCCAGCTGCGCCGGTGCTGCAGCCGGCGGCGGGGCGGCTGCCGCCGCGGCCACGGGCCGGGCGGGCTCCGGTGTCTCCTCCTTCGCCGTCCGGTCGCCAACCACGGCCTGCGCAGGTTTCGGCTCCGGCGAGGGATCGGGCAACCGTTCGGACGCGGTCGCGGCTGCACGGCGTCGGGCGCCGGATGCGAAGAGGGCCTGAAGCTCGCGCTCCTGCTCCGCGAAGGGCTCGGGCTCGACTGCCGGCGGCACCGGGACGTCGAGCCTCCTGCGCGCCTGCGCCAGCGCCGCAACCAGAGGGCTTGCCACCGCTTCCCTGCGCGAGCGGGCGCGCCGATGGCGCTCGGACGCCGACATGGCGCCGTCGTCGGAGGGATGGCGGCCGGCCGCGACCGTCTCGGCCGGCGAGGCCGGGACGAGGCTGAGGAGCGAGCCGTTCCGGTCGCTCCGATCGCGGTTGTCTTGGTCAGGCATGACGCGCTGCGGTTCCAACGGAGGTGCGCCGAACGGCACCTTTCGTTAAGGCAATCTAAAGAGCTGTGGGAAACAAATGGTTAACGAGCAGGCCCGCGTTCACCCGGCAGACCCCCCTGCGTCCCCGCACGGCCCGCCCCGCGACACACGCGGAGTTAAGGATTGCCGGCTAGCCTGCGGCCTGAACGATCGACGCCATCGGGAACCCGCATCGTGACATGGGCAGGCGGGGTCCACGACACGGGCCTCATGCAACGGATCAGCCGCATCCTAACCGCCAGAGCCGGCCTGCTGCGCGACTATGCGACGGCGGTGAGCGGGTCGGCCGGCCGTCTGATCTTCTCCCTCGTCTATTTCGTGGCCCTCGCCAACACGCTTTCGATCGCGGAGTTCGGCCTGTTCGCCACCGCGTCGGCCGCCGGGGTGATGCTGTCGCGCCTCCTCGCCTTCGGCTTCGTTTCGGCGCTGTACCGGGCCGCGACCGTCAAGCCGCTGCTGATCGGTGTCTTCACGGGCGGTTTCGTCGTCCTTGCACTGCTGTCGCTGCCGGTCGTCGCCGCCGCGGCCTATGGCGCATGGCTGGTCTTCTTCGCCCCCGAGATGGCTGCCGGCGTCTTCGCGCTGCTGATCGCGGCCGAGACGCTCCTCTGGCGGCCCGTCGAGGCGGTCATCATCGTCAACAACGGAATGGGCCGTTTCGGCCGGGCAGCGGCCCTGGCCATACTGACCACGGCCATTCGCGCCGCGGCCGCCCTGGTCTTCGCCTTCTGGCCGACGCAGGACCTCGCCAGCTGGGCGGCGTTCTACCTGGCCGCCAATGCGCTGTCGCTCGCCGTTGCCGCCGGGTTCTTCTATCCGCGCCGGCGCATCCGCTTGCGCATGCGGCTCTATCTGCGCCGGCTCGCCGACTCCGTCTATGTCGCCGGCGCGGAGGTGATCTTCTATCTGCAGATGGAGATGGACAAGCTGCTGGTGCTGGCGATCGGGGGACCGCACCTGGCAGGGATCTACGCCATCATCATGCGGCTCATCGACCTGACCGCCATTCCGATCCGAACCTTCACCATGATGCTGGTCCAGCGGATGATGCGGGCGCCCGAGATGCTGTCGCGCGCAAGGCTGCGGATCGGCGTGGAGGCCGGCGTGTTCGCCGTGTCGACCGCGGGGCTCCTCGCCCTCGCGCTCGCGCTTCGGCTGGAACCGACCCTGCTCGGCGGGAACGTCGCGGAGGCCGCGCCGCTGATCCTGCTCGCGCTCTTCGTTCCGGGGCTGCGCAACCTCGTCGAATACCATGCCGAGCTGCTCTTTGCCCGGGGCCAGACGTTGCTGCGTATCCTCAACCTCGCCCTGCTGGCCGGCCTCAAGGCGCTGCTGCTGGCTGCGCTGCTCTTGCATGCCGACGGGACCGCCGCCGTGGTGCTGGCCCTCAACCCGGCCTTCGCCCTGCTCTACCTCGCCTCCGCGGGCCTGACGTATTCGGCGATGAGGATGCGGCCGCGCTCGTTCTGAGCGACGGCTCAGGCGACGAGCCGGCGGATCGTGGCGACGTCCGTGCCGATGAAGGACTGCATCCCCAGCGCGACCTGATGCGGCGCCAGATTGTCGAGAAACGCCCGCATGTCCGCCTCCGACATCTGCGGACCCGACCAGTAGACGCGGCAGAGCTCGTCCGCGGACAGGTGATGGCCCTCGAGCCCGGCCACCTCGGCGGCGTGACGACCGTAGATCATGCACTCGGAGAACATGCGGCGCGAAGCGATGCCGGCCACCCAGTGGCGGCCGGTGACGTCTTCGATCCGGCGACACATGGCTTCCGTCGAATCGCGCCGCCATGCGATCAGCGTGGCGATGTAGTCGTGCGGCGAGACCGCCGGGCTGCCGATGCCCAGGATGCGTCCCGCATGCCTCGACCAGTCGCTCTGTTCGCTGCCGGCCCGGCCGGCCAGAGCGTTCTCCCGGCGGAAAAGCCGGAGTTCGCCGTCGCGCCAGAAGCGTCCGCAATCGAACGGCCGCACGAATGCGACGTCGGAATCGCAATAGACGAAGGCATCCTCGGGGGCGTGCAGGGCGATGGCGATCCGCCGCAGCTGCTGCACGTGCCATCCCCGCAGCGGCATGGTGCGCAGGCTCAGCCAGATGCGGCGGCGGAAACGGCTGGCGGGATCCCGGTACGACCGCAGCCAACCCGGCAGGAGGTCCCGCTCGTCGACCACCAGCCGGTTCGGCCCCTCGAGCTGGCGGAACAGCGCGACGTCGGAATGCTCGACCAGGATGTAGTGGCGGGTGAAGCCGGTCACGCGCGCGTCGATCGTGTCGCACAAGAGCCTGCACCGCTCCAGATCGGGCGCATAGCTCGCCGTGACGATCGCCGTCGGCGGATGACGCGCCTCCCGCTCGGGCCGGGCGAGCCCGATCAACGCGACCCGCCACGGCTGGCGAGCCTGCGACCGAGCACGCGCATCAGGAAGAGCGGATTTCCGATGATGTAGCGACGCCACAGGCGCAGCGGCTCCACGAGAAGGCGGAACAGCCATTCCAGGCCCAGTCGACGCAGTTGCAGCGGTGCGCGCGGGATGGTCCCGCTCATGAAGTCGAGCAGCGCCCCGACGCCGAAGGCAAGCGTGCAGTACCGTTCCGACAGGTGCTCGGCGATCCACCGCTCCTGGCGCGGCACGCCCATGGCAACCAGCAGGATGTCCGGGCGAACCGCTTCGAGGCGCGCAAGAATGCCCGGCCTGTCGGCATCGGTGAAGAAGCCGTCCTGCACCATGACGATTTCGTGCTGCGGCGCAAAGGCGCGCAGATGGGCGGCGGCCAGTTCGACGTTGACCCTGGACGTGCCGATCAGCCCGATCCGGAGCGCGACGGACTGCGCCGCGATGAAGGCCGGCACGAAATCGGTGCCGTTCAGATTGGCCGGAAAGGGCCGGCCGTGCAGCACGCTGGAGGCGATGTCGACCCCGATGCCGTCCGGGAAGACGACGAAGTCGCCAAGCGTTTCCCTGAAGGCTTCGTCGGCGGTCGCTAGGTTCGCCACATGGGCATTGAGAAAGGCGATCTTGGTGAAGCGGCCGGCGCGGATGCGCTCGGCCAGGAAGGCGATCGCCTGCTCCTGGGTCATCGGCATGACGTCCACGCCGAGAATGGAACGTTCCGTCGGCAGCGGCGGGCGCGTCGTGCGCCCGCGTTCCTCGAACACGATGCTCATGCCGCGGCAGCCTCGCGTGTGGCGGACGCACCGACGGCCGTGATGCCGCGGACAATCCTGTCGTCGAGGGCCTGGAGCTGGGCGGCATGAAAGGCGCGCCCATCGACGTCCGCGATGCGGTCCGCGGCCATGGCCGCGAGTTCCGCCGCGAAGGCGGCCGGATCGTCCGTCACGCGGCAGTTCGGCGGAAGGTGCGCGACGCCCCGCAGCGAGCGGGTCGTGGCGACGCAGGGAAGCCCCTGCTCGAAGGCCTCGATGGTCTTCAGCTGCACGCCGGTTCCGGCCCTCGCGATCAGCGGCACCACGGCCGCGCCGCGTACGAAACCGATCGCATCCGGCACGCGGCCGACGAATTCCACCCCGGGAGGACAGGCGAGGTCGGCGGGGATGCTGCCGGCGATCCGCGTGCGGAAGTTGCGCGGCAGCCATGGCGTGACCTCGCGCAGATACCATTCGAGGCCGATGCGGTTCGGCTGCCAGGTCCAGGTGCCGATCAGCGCGGCGTCGCACACGATCTTCCGTTCCGCCACCGGGCCGGCGGCGGACGCGCGGGTGACGAGCGGGAGGGCGGCCGAACGATGATCCTGTGGCACGCCCAGCGCGGCACGATCCTCCTCGGCCAGCGTGAAGACGAAGGCCGAACGCGCGCAGAGCCTCTCTTCCACGGCGCGCACGAGCCGTGCCTCGCGCCGGAAGAGCGTTCGCTGGACGATATCGGAGACCGCGAGGGCATTCTCCTCGGCCGAGCGGTGCTCGACATTGTGCGCCACGAAGATGCTGGGCCGATCCGTGAACAGCCCCTCGAACGCGCCGGCGAACTGCGCCGCGTTGAGGACATAGGCGTCGTAGGGTTCGGCGCGCTTCAGCGCGGCGCGGATGTCGGCTTCGCTCGCGGTCCGGAGCTTGGCGGAGGCGAAGGTCAGCCCCGACAGAACGGCGCCAGCCAGCCAGCGCATCTTCTGCAGCGCGCCGGCACCCTCGGTGCGCACGTCGACCTCGCCGAGCGAGATCGTGTTGGCGGGATCGCATGGAGACTTGCCGGGCCAGGTGTAGCCGAGCACGGTCACCCGCGCGCCGTTGCGGCGCAAGGCGGCAATGATCGCAGCGTTGGCGATCTCGTATCCGGTCGTCGGGTCGCCATCGGGAACGAGCGAGGTGACGAAGATCAGGTGCATCATGTCCGTCCGAGTCCATGCCGTGCCTAGCAAGGGCAGGTGAAGCCACGCTTAAGGTCACGCAACGGGCATGCCGCGAAACGGTCCCGGCCGGACTTTCCGGCTCCCGACCTCATGCAGTGCTTAACCATGTCTTAACGGCGCGCTGTCTTTATGGACCCATCGCCCGAAAGAGCCCCGGATGCAGCCCGTTTCCAGCGCCAGCAACGTCACCGTGGTGGCACGATCCCCCGGGCTTCGCCCCGGCGAGGTCGAGGTGGTCGTCACGCTGCCCACCTACAAGCGTCCCGAACAGGTGCTGGCCACGCTGCAGTCGGTGATCGGACAGCGGACGTCCCTATCCGTCGCGATCGTCGTCATGGAGAATGACGCGGAATGGCACGCCGGGGCCGACGCCGTCGCGCCGCTGTTCGAAAACGGGACGGCACGCGGGATCCTGGTCATCGCCCACGACCGCGGAAACTGCTGCGCCTACAATGCCGGATGGCTGACCGCCCTTGCCGAGTTCCCGAACCTGCGGTTCATCCAGGTCATCGACGACGACGAGATCGCGGGGCCGGACTGGCTGGAGACCATGTGCCGCTGCGCCGAGACGCTCGGGGTCGACATCGTCGGCGCACCTCAGGTCCCCGTGTTCCACGAACCGGGCCACGACCACTGGGCCGAACACCCCGTCTTCGCGCCGCCCTACCGGGTGACGGGGCGCGTGCCGGCGCTCTATTCGTCCGGCAATCTGCTTGTCGCGCGGCGCGTCCTCGACGCCATGCCGCGGCCCTTTCTCGACCTGTCGTTCAACTTCACCGGCGGCGGCGATTCCGACTTCCTGAGCCGCGCGGCGGCGCGCGGCTTCACGCTTGGCTGGTGCGCGCAGGCTCCAGTGCGCGAGACGGTTCCGGCCCGCCGGCTCGAACCCGACTGGATCCGCTCCCGCTCGCTGCGCGAGGGCGTGCTGTCGACATGGGTGGAAAAGCGCAAGCGTGGCGGCTCGCCCGCCGCGCGGCTGCGGGTGGCGGGCAAGAGCCTGGCGCTGCTGGCCGCCTCCCCTCTGCGCGGCGCGCTGCGCTTCGCCCTAACGGGTTCGCTCTCCAACGGACTCTATCCGGTCTATGTCGCGCTCGGGCGCGTGCTGGCGGAGTTCGGATACGCCAATGAGCAGTACCGCCAGGCCGAGAAGAACTGAGCCCGTGTCCGGTCCGGCCCTCCCCGACCGCCGTACCGTGGCGACGCTGCTGGCGACGCTCCTCTTCGGCATCACGATCATTTCCTTCCGCCCCTTCTCGCCGATGGCGGCGGAGGCGACCGGCGGCGACATCGTCAACCAGCTGGGATTCGGCGCCGTCGGCGGCGTCTCGCTCTTCTGCCTTCTCACCTTCGTGGACCGGAGGGTTCTGGCGGGCCTCGTCGGCTTCTGGTGGGCTCTGCTTCTCGGCCTGTTCCTCGTCTCCGTCGCCAACGCGGCCGACCCGTCCTCCGCCTTCAGGACCGCGGTCTTCACGCTGATCGGCATGCTCGCCATGCTCGCCGTTCTGACGGTGCCGCGGGATGCGGACGCCATTTCGACCGTGCTCGCGGTGACGGGCCTGGCGATCGTCGGCCTCTGCTATGCCGGGCTGGTCGTCTATCCGGACATCGCCGTCCACGGCACCGACTCCACCGAGCCGCAGCATGCCGGGCTCTGGCGCGGCGCCTTCTCGCACAAGAACGTCGCCGGCCCCGTCATGGCCGGACTGAGCTTCGCGGGCCTCTATCTGATGCGCCGGGGATGGCGCTGGTCGGGCGGACTGCTTCTCGTCTCCGCCCTCTTCTTCCTTGCGCACACCGGTTCGAAGACGACGACCGGCCTCGTGCCGCTCGCCTTCCTGCTGGTCATGGGTCCCGGTCTCGTGGGACTGCGCCGCGCGGTACCGCTCGTCTTCGCGATCGCGCTGGCGGCGGCGACCGTCGCCACCGTCGGAATCGTGGTGTGGCAGCCGCTCTGGGACCTGTCCCAGCAGGTGTCGCCGGGTCTGACCTACACCGGCCGCACCACGCTCTGGACGTTCCTGCTCGAGATGATCGCGAAGAAGCCGTGGTTCGGCTACGGCTACGAGAGCTTCTGGGGAACGCTGGTGGTGCAGCTCCAGGACAAGCCCTTCGACAGCGACTGGGACATCCGTGGCATCGTCCACGGCCACAACGGCTATCTGGACATCGCTGTGCTGATGGGAATCCCGACGCTCGTCGTGGCCGTCGTCGCCTTCTTCGTCGTGCCGATGGCCGACTTCCTGCGCGTCCCGCCGAAGCGCGAGAACGTCTTCCTGGCGGACTTCTTCATGATGACGCTGATGTTCACCGCCTTCAACGCCTTCCTGGAGAGCTTCTTCTTCCGCCGCGTCGATCCGGTCTGGCTGTTCTTCGTGCTCGCCGTCTTCGGGTTGCGCTACGTGTCGCGCTTCACCATTCCCGGCAGCGTGGTGCCGCGGGAGCGGCGCGCGCCGAAGCTGGTGGACTGGGCCGCGCTGCTTCGGCCTGCGCGGATCGGGATCGCTCGCAGCCGCTGAACCGGAAATCGCGTGAGCAGGCAGGCCCCCGTCTCGCGCCGCGCGCCTCGCCTTGCGCCAGCCGGTGTGCCGATGCTACGCGCAGGCAAACGGAGACATGCGAACATGAGCGTCAGATTGATCCTCGTCGGCTGCGGCAACATGGGCCACGCCATGCTCGACGGCTGGCTCCGCTCCGGACGGCTGGTGCCGGGCGAGGTCTTCGTGGTCGAGCCGAACGACGCCCTGCGCGACCGTGCCTACCGCCTCGGCGTCGGCACGGCCGCCTCGGCCGGTGAACTCCCCGCGGATATCGATCCGACCCTCGTCATCCTTGCCGTGAAGCCGCAGGTCATGCGGACGGTGGTGCCGGATTACAGGCGCTTCGCCGCGCGTTCCGCCTTCCTCAGCATCGCCGCCGGCGTCCCGATCGCGACGATGCAGGAGCTTCTCGGCGACGGAACCGCGATCATCCGCTGCATGCCGAACACCCCCGCCGCTATCGGCAAGGGCATGATGGTGACGTTCGCCAATGCCGTCACCGGCGACGAGACGAAGGCCTTCGTGGCGGAGCTTCTCGAAAGCAGCGGCGCGGTGGCCGAGATCGCCAGCGAGGATCTGATGGACGCGGTGACCGCCGTGTCGGGGTCCGGCCCGGCCTACGTCTTCCACTTCATCGAGAGCCTCACCGCGGCTGGCGAAGCCGCCGGGCTGCCGGAGGAGACGGCGAAGCTGCTCGCGATGCAGACCGTGTACGGCGCGGCATGCCTGGCCAAGGAGAGCGGCGAACAGCCGGGCCGCCTGCGCGAGCAGGTGACGAGCCCCAACGGCACCACTGCCGCAGCGCTGGCCGTGCTGATGGGCGAGGAACGGCTGACGAAGCTCCTGAGCGAGGCCGTCGAGGCCGCCCGCGCCAGGTCGGTCGAACTGGGCAAGTAGGCGGCGGCGGTCGTCGCCTGCGTTCGGCGCGCGTCGTCCCGTGCCGCCGCCGGTCGGTGTCGGCGAAGAGGAACCGCAGTTCAGCCGGCGCCGTGGATCATGGCGTCCTGCGCCTGGCGCAGTGCGTAGAGCCTGGTGGTGGTGTCGGGACTGGCGTTGTCACGGGTCAGCAGCTCGCCCTTCTTCACCCGCCCCGTAACGCGGCCGCCTTCGAGCAGGCCGACCGGGATGGCCTTCGCCGCGCGCGCCTCGCCCGCCAGCATCGTCCATGAGCGGTAGCAGGTCTCGCCGATCGCATCGAGCGGCTCGCCCGGCGCGAGGTCGCGCTTGGCGACCGCGCAGACCTCGGCGACCGGACGCGGCAGCGGCACCATGTCCGCCTTGCCGGCCAGCATGATGCGCGCCGCCGTCAGAGGCACCTCGAGCGAGGTCAGATGGTACGGGCGGTGGAAGGCATAGTAAGGCCCCTTCCCGACGTGCAGGTCGTCCATCCTTTCGATGATTCGCGGATGCGTGGCCTCGACGACGACGAAGACGCCGGGCGCCACGCCCTTGCCGACCGTATAGTCGACCACCCCCTTCCGGGACAGCACGCCGCCATCCTCGCGGGGAATGAGCACCTTGGCGAGATCGTCGCGGCCCGCGTTGGGGCCATGCATGCCCGGCACGTCGGGCACGAGGCCGGTGGCGTTGGCGATCGCGCACATCTCGACCATGGTCTTCGACCCGTCGACGAATTCGACCAGCATGCGCGGGTTCATGTTCCGGCGGGCGGCTTCCTCGGCATAGTCGTCCGGCACGGCGTCGTGGTTGAGCGGGTTGTTCTTGCCCTTGCCGGCGGAGACGATGGTGTAGCCGAGCGCGGAGGCGAACTCGATCAGTTCCATGCAGGACGAGGGTTCGTCGCCCGCCCCGACCGAATAGATGACGCCGAGCCGGTCGGCCTGCCGCTTCAGCCACGGGCCGATGGTGACGTCGGCCTCCACGTTCATCATGACGACGTGCTTGCCGTGCTCCATCGCCATCAGGTCGAAATCGGCGGCCACGCCCGGCTTGCCCGTCGCGTCGATCACGACGTCGATCAGCGGATTGGTGACCAGACGCTCGTTCGACGTGATGGCGATGCGGCCGGCCTCGATCGCCGCCGTCACCTTCGATTCGGTCTCGGCCTCGCACGCCATGGCCTCGTCGCCATAGGCGATGCGGATGGCCTCCCGGGCCGTGTGCGGTCGCCGGGTGGAGATCGCCGCCAGGCGGACCCCCTTCATGAGCATGCACTGCGTGACGAGATCGGTCCCCATCTCGCCGGATCCGATCACCCCGATCCGCACCGGTCGCCCCTCGTCGGCCCGGCGGGCGAGGTCCCGGGCGAACCCGGTCAGGGCGACGTTGGTCATGGAATGCGATCCGGCTGTTGGCAATGGCACGACGCTGATAGCAGATGATCGGGCGCGATTGTCAAACGACGAAAGCGCGAGCGCACCCTCGTGCGCCCGCGCTTTCGTCGTCAGGAGTGCCGGGCAGCACCCGGGGAGACCGTATCAGTTGACGCGGTTGTCCGTCGGGGAAATCTGCCAGTCCTGCCCGGAATAGTCGGCACAGGGCGTCAAATGCGACTGGTTGTCGTCCGGACCGCCGTTGAAGATGTCGAGGCACATGCCAGGCCCCCTGAACTGCGTCGTGAGACGGTACCGGCCATTCTGGTTCGACAATGCCCAGAACTGGCCGGAATAGTTGGCGCAGGGCGTCAGATGCACCTGATTGTCGCGCGGAACGCCATTGTACACGTCGAGGCACATCCCTTCGCCGCGGAACATGGTGGTCAACCTGAAATAGCCATTGTCCGCCGGGGTGAGACGCCAGTACCGGCCCGAATGATCGGCCGCCAGCGCGAGATGGGTCATGTCGTTCCTGTCGCCGCCCCTCAACAGTCCGTCATCAAACAGTCCGCACATGCGCGCGGACATGCCGGGCGCCTGCAGCGTCATGGGCGATAGGCTCATGGGCGCTTCAGCCGTCGGACGGGGTGGAAGACGACATCCGGTAGGTTCGGGAGAACGGAAAGGCGGTGTGTGTCGCCGTCGTTCCGTCGGCGCGCCTTTCGGGCTAGGAATGAGCCTGCCAGCAGCGGGTCCGGACATGGAAGACGGCGTCGTCATCAGCATCGGTGTTCTCGAAACGCTCTGTCGCGATGCAGCCATGGCCGCCGGAGCCAGCCCTGACGCGGCCGTTTCACTGGCGCGTGCCACGCTGGCGGCCGAGATGGAGGGAAACCGCGCGGTCGGGCTCGCCCACCTGCCCTACTATCTCGACGCCCTTCGGGAAGGCCGCATCGACGGCGGGGCGGAGCCGACCATCGATCGCCCGCTGCCGGCCGTCATCCATGTCGATGCCCATGGCGGCACGGCGCATCTCGGCTACGACCGGGCGCACGACGGGCTCGTGCAGGCCGCCCGCCGCTGCGGCATCGGGCTGTTCGCGCAGAAGAACGCCTATACCTGCGGATCGCTCGGCACCTTCGTCCGACGGCTCGCGGAGGAAGGGCTGGTCGCGCTCGCCGCCACGAACGGCCCGGCCCTGATGACCGTACCCGGCGGCCTGATGCCGGTCTACTGCACCAATCCTCTGGCCTTCGCCGCACCCATGGCGGATGGCGACGTGCTGCTGATCGACCAGGCCTCCAGCCAGACCGCCTACGTGAAGGTCCGCGAGGCGGCTGAGCGCGGCGAGACCCTGCCCGCGGGCTGGGCCATCGACGCGGACGGCCGGCCCACGACGGATCCGAATGCCGCTGTGAAGGGCGCGCTGCTGACCTTCGGCGGCCCGCGCGGCGCCAACATCGCCCTCATGGCGGAGGTGCTGTCTGCCGGCCTGACCGGGGCCAACTGGTCGCTCGACGCACCGTCGATCACGCAGGGCGGTCGCTCTCCCGGCACCGGCCTCCTCGTCCTCGCCATCGAGCCCGCGGCCTTCGGTTCCGGATTCGGTGAACGTCTCGCCGGACACGCCCGGCGGCTGGAGGCGGCAGGCGTCCACATCCCGGGACGCGGCAAGTCGGCAGCCCTGCGACGCGCCGCATCGGAAGAGATCGAGATCTTGGCCGAAGCATTGCGCCATATCCGCTCCTATCTCCCGCAGACCGCGGATTCTGCTGCAACGCCAGGGGCTTGAGCCGGTAGGCGGAATCGGTCCGAGAGGAAACGGGCGGGGGCAAAGCGCGCTTTCGCTTGCGCCAGCAGCAACCTGTCATTGGCTTCGGTCGGCGAGACGCGCATAAGGGTGGGGACACTGTTGCGATGCACAATGGCCATCGACCCGGAACCGCGCTCACGCCTCGCCTCGCTCGCCGCACCCTGGCAATGGGTGCTGCTCGCTTGCCTGTCGCTCGTCCTCGCGGTGCTGCTCGAATACGCGGCGCTTCCGGCGGCGCTCCTCATCGGCCCGATGCTTGCCGCCATCGCCGCCGGCGTTTCCGGCGCCACGATCCGCCCCGCGCCGTCGCTGTTCGTGGCCGCGCAGGGCATCATCGGCTGCATGATCGTCAGCGCCATCGAGCCGGCGCTCTTCAGGACGCTCCTGTCGGGCTGGCCGGTCATTCTCGCCGCTGTGATCGCCACGCTCGCGGCATCGAGCGTGCTTGGTGCCCTCGTCGCGCGCTGGGGATCGCTGCCGGGGACGACGGCCGTATGGGGTTCGGCGCCGGGTGCCGCGAGTGCGATGGTGGTGATGGCCGACGCCTTCGGCGCCGACGCCCGCCTCGTCGCCTTCATGCAGTACCTGCGCATGATCATCGTCTCGATCTCGGCGGCCCTGCTGGCGCGGATCTGGGTCGACACGGGCGACCTCGGACCGTCGGCGATCGAGTGGTTTCCGAGGCTCGTCCTGCCGGATTTCCCGATGACGCTGGCGATCGCCGCCATCGGCGCCTTCGGCGGCCGGATGAGCGGCATCCCAGGAGCCACGCTCCTCGGACCGCTGGTGCTCGGCATCCCGCTGCATCTGGGGCTGGGACTGGATCTGCAATTGCCCGAATGGCTGCTGGCCGCGAGCTACGCGGTCGTCGGGTGGTCCATCGGCCTGCGCTTCACGCGGCCCGTCCTGCTGCACGCCGCCAGGTCCCTGCCGCAGATCGTCGCCGCCATCCTCGTGCTGATCGGCTTCTGCGCGGCGATCGGCGCGGTGCTGGCTGTGACCTTCGACCTCGATCCGCTGACGGCCTTCCTCGCCACCAGCCCAGGCGGGATGGATTCGGTGGCCATCATCGCCGCCGCCTCCGGCAGCGTCGACCTGTCCTTCGTCATGACGCTGCAGATGACGCGCTTCCTGATCGTGCTGCTGGTCGGGCCGCCGCTCGCCCGGGCGGTCGCCCGGCGCATGAGCCGCGGCTCGCCTTGATGAGGACGCGATAAAGTCCTATCTCGCGGTTCCACCTGCCCGTCGGAGGATGTCGCGCCAGTGTCCGGCTCCGTTTCCCGTTTCCTCGGCGACAGCCCGCTGCGCGTGCTGCTCAAGCTCGCGGTCCTGTCCTTCCTCGTCGGCTTCGCCATGCACGCCTTCGGCTGGATGCCGATCGATGTCTGGTACGCGCTGCGGGATGCCGCTCTCGACATCTGGCGCATGGGGTTCGACGCGCTGGGCCGCTTCTTCAGCTACTTCGTGATCGGCGCGGTGGTCGTGGTGCCGATCTTCATCCTGATCCGCCTCTTGAGCTTCAGGCGCTGACCGGTTCTCTCTCGCTCGCATCCGCAAGGGCGGCCGCAACCTCGAACAGGATGGCATGGCGCTCGGCGAGCGCCGGAACGTCGTTCGAGTAGCCTCCGCCGATCACCCCGCAGACCGGTACGCCGGCCTGCCGGAAATGGCCGAGCACGGCCCGGTCGCGCCGCCGCAGCCCGTCATCGGAAAGCGCGAGCTTGCCCAGCCGGTCCGAGGCATGCGGGTCCACGCCGGCATTGTAGAAGACGATGTCGGGCCGCGCATAGAGGGACAGGAGCGGCAGCAGCGGCTCCAGCTTGGCCATGTAGACCTCGTCGCCGGTGCCGTCCGGCAGGCTGACGTCGAGGTCCGACGGGATCTTCCGCGTCGGGTAGTTCTTCTCGCCATGCATGGAAAAGGTGAACACGCGGGGCTCGGCCGCAAACACGTCGGCCGTCCCGTCGCCCTGGTGGACGTCGAGGTCGACGACGAGCACCCGCCGCACGGCGCCCTCAGCCAGAAGCGCGTGCGCGGCCACCCCGACGTCGTTGAAGGTGCAGAAGCCGGCGCCCTGCGCCCGGCGCGCGTGGTGGCTGCCGCCGGCCGTGTTGCAGGCGAGCCCGTTGGCCAGCGCCAGCCGCGCTGCAAGCAGCGTGCCCGAGGCCGCGAGATGCGCGCGCCGCGCAACCCGCTCGTCGACCGGAAAACCGATGTCGCGTTCGATCGCAGCAGGAACGCTGCGCGTCAGCACCTGTTCGACGTAGATCGGATCATGGGCGAGGGAGAGCAGGTCGGCACCGACGGGCTCCGGGACGTGCAGGTGCGTGGGATGGAGGAGACCGCGCTCCTTCAGGGCGTCCATGAGAAAACTGTACTTGCCCATCGGGAAACGGTGATGCGCCGGAAAGCGGGCATCGTAATCGGGATGGTGGACGATATGGATCGGCATCCCCTTCTAGCTAGGTCCCGATTGCCGCGAAGAAAAGGGTCGCGGCCGCACTATCGCCCGAAGACGACCGGCAATAGAACGCAGCAGACGAGCGCGGGAACATGATCATGGATGCTGGTGAGGGAGACGAGACCGTTGCGCCGACGGCAGGCCGGCCCTTCACCGTGACCAACCGGCTGGTGCTGTCGATCGCGGTGCCGATGACGCTGGCCTACCTGACGACGCCGCTCCTCGGCATCACCGACACGGCCGTCGTCGGACAGTTCGGCGACGCAGCCATGCTCGGCGGCCTTGCGGCCGGCGCCATCGTCTTCGACCTCGTCTTCGCCACCTTCAACTTTCTCCGCTCCGGCACGTCGGGTCTGGTGGCGCAGGCCTTCGGCAGCGGCGACGGCCGCGCCGAGCAGGCCTGGTTCTGGCGCGCCTTCGCGCTGGCCATCGCCATCGGCATCGTCCTGGCGCTCGCGGGACCGGCTGTCGCCTGGGCCGGCGCGCTGTTCATCGACGGCGAGCCGGCCGTCGGGGAGGCGATGAAGGTCTACGTCGTCGTGCGCCTGCTCTGCTCGCCTTTAGCCCTCGCCAATTACGCCATCCTCGGCTACGTGCTCGGCCGCGGCGAAGGCATGCTCGGCCTCTTCCTGCAGATCGTGCTCAACGGCGCCAACATCGTCCTGTCGATCTGGCTCGGGCTGGTGCTGGGCTGGGGCCTCGAAGGCGTGGCCTGGGGCACCGTCTGCGGCGAGTCCGTCGCCTTCATGATCGGCCTCGGCATCGTATACCGGCGCTTCTCGGCCCTGCCCGGACTGTCGATGTCGGCGGTCCTCGACCGCGCGGCGCTGAAGCGCATGCTCGCCATGAATGGCGACATCATGATCCGCTCCTTCGTGCTGCTGTCGGCCTTCGCCCTCGTCGCGCGCCAGGGCGCGCAACTTGGCACGCTGACGCTCGCGGTCAACGCCGTCCTGATGAACTTCTTCCTCGTCGCCGGCTATTTCCTCGACGGCTTCGCCACCGCGGCCGAACAGCTTGCCGGACGGGCCGTCGGCGCCCGGCAGCGCAAGTCCTTCGTCGACGCGATCCGGCTCACCGGCCTGTGGGGCTTTGCGATGTCGGGCGCGGTGGCCGTCGCCGTGATCCTGTCCGGCGACGCGCTGGTGGCCTTCATCACCACGGCGCCCGGCGTGCGCGAAGAAGCGGCGACCTACCTGCCCTGGGCGGCGCTGACGGCCGTCTCCGGCGTTCTCGCCTTCCAGATGGACGGCGTCTTCATCGGCGCGACCTGGTCGCGGGACATGCGCAACATGATGCTGCTGTCCTTCGCCCTGTTCCTCGCCGCGCTCTTCGTGCTGCCGGGCCTCTACGGCAATCACGGCATCTGGGCGGCGCTGCACGTGTTCCTGATCGCGCGGGGACTGAGCCTGTCGGCGATGGTGCCGATCCGGTTGCGCCAGACCTTCGGCCCGCCGGCCTGATCAGTCGAGCGGAACCGCCGCCCAATGCGCGACGCGGCTGTCGCGCAGCGCGGCCGGCGACGCCGCGCCCTCGCGGTCGAGGATGGCCGAGAGGCCCTCGACGATCCGGCCGGGCAGCGTTGCGCCGGCATAGATCATGCCGGTGTAGAGCTGGACGAGATCGGCCCCGGCCCGGATCTTCTCCGCAGCGGTCTCGGCCGAGTCCACCCCGCCGACGCCGATCAGCGCGGCAACGGGACCAAGCCGCTGACGCATGCGGGCGAGCATGGCGGTCGAGCGGGAAAACAGCGGCCGGCCCGACAGGCCGCCCGTCTCGGACCGCTGCGCCGCGGACAGGCCGGCGCGCGACAAGGTGGTGTTCGAGACGATGACGCCGTCGATCCCGTTCGCGGCGACCTCGGCGGCGATGTCGTCGAGGTCGTCCTCGTGCAGGTCGGGCGCAATCTTGAGGAAGATGGCGATGTCCGGCTTCGCGCTCGCCGCACGGGCGGCCGAGACCCGCGACAGGAGCTGCGCCAGCTGGTCCCGGCCCTGCAGGTTGCGCAGCCCCGGCGTGTTCGGCGACGATATGTTGACGGTGAGGGAGGAGGCGACCGGCGC
>Ga0208243_1000200_pt1 | contig 43762 bp, 40 predicted proteins | sample Subbio2Aug_QV12A_FD_184826 | JGI IMG/M metagenome (GOLD analysis project Ga0208243, IMG submission 184826) | Serpentinite rock and fluid subsurface biosphere microbial communities from McLaughlin Reserve, California, USA - CR12Aug_QV12A (SPAdes) | ecosystem: Environmental > Terrestrial > Deep... | reverse complement strand
CGCGCCCGCCGCTGGCCCGCGGCCCCCATCCGCGCCCGCAGGTCCGCATCAAGCGACAAGGTCACCAGCGCCCGGGTCAGCGCCGGAAGGTCGACGGGCGTCAGGGCGGAGACCTGGCTCAGGTACTGGACATAGCTGTCCGTGCCGCCCAGGTAGCGCTGGCTGATGTAGGTGGACAGGCCCGCGCGCGGCAGTTCCGCCGGCACGCGGAAACCGGCCTCGGCGGTCACCGTGTCCTTCATCCCGTCCCAGTCCGAGACGATCACCGGCAGGCCCGCCGCCATCGCCTCGACGGGCGCGAGGCCGAAGGTCTCCTGCAGGTTGTCGATCGGAAAGACGAAGATGTCGCCGCCGGAGAGGGTCGCCTTGCGATCGTTCGCATTGCCGCCGTCGAGGCGGTGGTAGCCGCAGGAGGGCATCAGGCGGCGGGCGGCGGTCGCGAGAGCCGCTTCCCAGTCGGGTTCGGGAAACTGGCCGCAGAGGACGAGGTGCAGCTTGCCGCCGCCCTGCCCCGCGACCTCGGCCGCTGCCGCTTCCATCGCAAGGAAAAGCGGCAGGGGATCGAACTTCTCGTCAGGCGTCAGGCGGGCAATGGTCACGGCCAGAATGTCGCCCGCGCCCGCGCCGATCCGGTCGCGGAGCCCCTGACCCAGCGCGGCATCGCGCCGGAAGTCCTGGCAGGTGATGCCCAGCGGAATGACCGGCAGGAGCGGACGCGCGGGCATCCCGGCCCCGGGAAAGCGCCGGGACAGGTGGTCCTCGGCCAGCTCCATCAGCCGGTGCATCGAAGCCTGGACGGCCCGGGAGGTGCAGATCACCGCGTCCCAGGACATCTGCGGTGCGGAGCGGAGGTCGAAGAGGGTCTGCATCACGGCGCGGGTCGCGGTGGTATGAGTGATGCCGCAGAGCGCCCAGGCCGCGGCGCCGTGGGAGGCCCGCCGCCAGCATTCGTTGGCCGGGATCGGCGCGGGGTAGGACACTATCTCGACCGGCGCGAGGGCACTCGGCGCATCCAGCCGGACGGCCCGCACGGGACGGGTCACGCCCTCGGCTGCGGCCAGACGGGCGAAGGTGGCGTGGTCGGACTGGGTATGGGCGAGGGAGACGAATTCGTCGACATCGCCATGGGCGAAGAACCCGCGCAGGAAGCTTTCGCCAGCGACGCGGCGGCCGTTGATCCCCCGCGTCGTCGGATCGTAGGCGTCGGACGAGAACCAGATGGCAGCATTGGTGGCGGGCATCGGCCTTCCCTGGGCGCGCGGGTCACCTCATGGGTAGAGGCTGGAAATCGGTCCCGCAAGGGGATCAGGCGCCGCTGCGGGCCAGGATCGTGCGGCGGAGAAAGGCCAGAAGGAAAAGGACTGTCAGGATCAGGATGACGGTAGGGGCCGGGGCGCTGTCGAGGTGGAAGCTGGCATAGACCCCGGCGGTCATGGCGAAAAGGCAGACAAGCGTGGCGGTGACGAGCATCGCGCCGAAGCTGCGGGTCAGGAGGAAGGCGATGGCCCCCGGCGCGATCAGGAGGCCGATGGCGAGGATCAGGCCCACGGAGGAGAGCGTCGCCACGATGGTCAGCGACAGGATCGCGAGAAGGCCATAATGGAGGAGGTTGGTGCGCAGCCCCGAGACCTGCGCCTGGGCCGGATCGAAGGCGTGGAGCATCAGGTCGCGCCATTTGAGCGCAAGGACCAGGGTGACGGGGATGGCGATGAGGGCGGCGGTCCAGAGGTCCGCGCCCCCTACCCCCAGCATGTTGCCGAAGAGGATGTGGTCCAGATGGACATCACTTGGAAAGGCGGTGTGCAGCACGATCCCGGCCGCGAACATGGCGGAAAAGACCACCCCCATCACCGTGTCGCGCTTGATGCGGCTGTTGTCGGCAAGCCAGCCGGTCAGGAGCGCCGAGCCAAGGCCCGCGACGAAAGCCCCAAGAAGGAGCGGCCAGCCTGCCATGTAGGCCAGCACGATCCCGGGCAGGACCGCGTGGCTGACGGCATCGCCCATCAGCGCCCAGCCCTTCAGGACGAGGAAGCATGACAGAAGCGCCGTGGGTGGCGCCACGATCAGCGCGATCCAGAAGGCGTTCTGCATGAAGGGAAACTGGAACGGCTGGATGAGGGTCTCGATCACGCCCTGGCCCTCCGTTTCGCGGCCAAGAGGCCGTGTTTCGGGGCGAAGAGGAAGGCCAGGGCGAAAAGCGCGGTCTGCAGAAGGACGATCACGCCCCCCGTGGCCCCGTCGAGGAAGAAGGACAGATATGCCCCAGCAAAGCCGGTGGAGGCTCCGATGGCGGCCGAAAGGATCAGGAGGCGCGGGAAGCGGTCGGTGAGGAGATAGGCGGTCGCGCCTGGGGTGACGACCATCGCGACGACCAGGAAGGCCCCCACGGTCTGCATCGCGGCCACGGTCGAGGCGGAAAGGAGCGTGAAGAAGACGACCTTCAGGAGGTCGGGCCTGAGGCCGATGGTGCGGGCATGCGCCTCGTCGAAGAAGGTCACCATCAGGTCCTTCCAGAGGACCAGAAGGACGGCCGCCGAGATACCCCCGATCAGGACCAGTTGCAGCGTGTCGCCGGGCGAGATGGCAAGGATGTTGCCCATGGTGATGGTCTGGATCGAGACCGAGGTCGGGTAGATGGAGATGAGAAACAGGCCGAGGCCGAAGAAGCTGGTGAAGATGAGGCCGATCACCGTGTCGGTCTTGAGGCCGGTTCGGTTTGTCAGGAACAGCATGGCCGCGGCAGCGAGGCCCCCCGACAGGAAGGCGCCAAGCGCGAAGGGGAGGCCGAGGATGTAGGCCCCCGCCACGCCGGGGACGACGGAATGGGAGAGCGCGTCGCCGATCAGAGACCAGCCCTTGAGCATCAGATAGGCCGAGAGAAACCCGCAGACCCCTCCCACCAGGGCCGAGACCCACATGGCATTGGTCATGTAGGTGTAGGCGAAGGGCTCAAGCATGGTCGGTCGTGCCCGGGTCGGGGCGGTTTTCAGATTGTGCGCCTTGCGGCGCGCGCCTTTTGTCTCGCCGTTTTGCGTGAAGGACGCAAAGCGGCTCGGGAATGCCTCCGGCGGGGATATTTGGGCAAATGCGAAGGGGGACCCGGGTCATTTGTCGCCCTTGCGGCCATACTGGACGAAGGGGCGTTCGTCGTCGGTGAGGATCGAGATCTCGCGGCTGTCGTCGTCCTCGTGCAGGTCGGTGCCGCCGAGGGTGAAGTGGCGCAGGACGCCGCCGAAGGCATGTTCGAGGTTCGCCCGGGTGAAGGTGGTCTCCGTCGGGCCGTAAGCGAGGACGGTGCCCTTCACCAGCACGGTCCGGTCGCAGAAATCGGGGACGGAACCAAGGTTGTGGGTCGAGACGAGCATCACGTGGCCTTCGTCGCGAAGCGTGCGCAGCAGCGCGATGATCTGCTCCTCGGTCTTCACGTCGACGCCGGTGAAGGGCTCGTCAAGGAGGATGATCCGCCCCTCCTGCGCGAGCGCCCGGGCAAGGAAGACGCGCTTCTTCTGGCCGCCGGAAAGCTCGCCGATCTGGCGGTGGCGAAGGTCGGAAAGGCCGACCCGGGCGAGCGCCTGATCGACCTTGGCGCGGTCCGCTGCGGAAGCGCGGCGCAGGAGGCCCATGTGGCCGTACCGCCCCATCATCACCACGTCCTCGACGAGGACCGGGAAGGACCAGTCCACCTCCTCGGCCTGGGGAACGTAGGCCACGAGGTTCTGACGCAGCGCGTCGCGGACGGGCATGCCAAGCAGGCGGATCGTGCCGCGGGCGACGGGGACGAAGCCCATGATCGCCTTGAAGAGCGTGGACTTGCCGGCGCCGTTGACGCCGACAAGTGCGGTGATCGTGCCGCGGGGGATCTGGAAACTGGCGTCGGTCAGCGCCGTCAGCCCGTTGCGATAGGTGACGGTCACCCCTTCGGCGAAGATGCCCTCGCCGCCCGTCCCTGCTTCCCCCGCGATATCGCGCATCTTGCCCTCAGTTCGCCGGAGCCAGCCCCTTGGCGATGGTTTCGGTGGTGACCTTCAGGAGGTCGAGATAGGTCGGGACCGGCCCGTCGCCAGCAGAGAGGCTGTCGACGTAGAGGATGCCGCCGAAGGCCGCGCCGGTTTCACGGGCGACCTGTTCGGCGGGGTCCGAGGACACGGTGCTTTCGCAGAATACCGCGGGGATCCGGTTCTCGCGCACCCCGTCGATCATCGCCTGGACCTGGCGCGGCGTGCCCTGCTGGTCGGCGTTGATCGGCCAGAGGTAAAGCTCGGTGAGGCCAAGGTCGCGGGCAAGGTAGCTGAAGGCTCCCTCGCAGGTGGCAAGCCAGCGGCGGTCCTCGGGCAGCGCGGCGATCTGGGCTTTGAGAGGGTCAAGGGCGGCGCGGAGCTCGGCCTTGTAGGCCTCGGCGTTGGCCGCATAGGTGGCGGCATTGGCGGGGTCGGCTTCCGACAGCGCCTTCTGGATATTGTCCACGTAGATCAGTGCGTTGTCGACGCTCATCCAGGCGTGGGGATTGGGCTTGCCCTCATACTCGCCGCCCGAGATCGAGATGGGCGTCACGCCCTCGGTCAGCGTGGCCGAAGGCACATCGCCAAGGTTCGCCAGGAACTGCTCGAACCACCGTTCGAGGTTAAGCCCGTTCCACAGGATCAGGTCGGCGTCCGAAGCGCCGACGATGTCCTGCGGCGTGGGTTCATAGCCGTGGATCTCGGCCCCGGGCTTGGTGATCGAGACGACCTCGACACCCTCGCCCGCGACGTTGCGCGCCATGTCGGCAATGACGGTAAAGGTGGTGACCACCTTGAGCGGGTCCTGCGCCTGGGCATTTGCGGGCAGCGCGGACGCAAGGGTGGCAACGAGAAGGAAACGGCGAGAAAGCGGCATGGGAACTCCATCAGCTTCGGGAATGAGTAGAATGTAAATGAGAAGCATTTGCAAGAAGACAAGTCCCCCTGCCCTTTTGCCGCGGGCAATCAGCCGGACGGAGGCAGGAAGCGTGCGGCAAGCGGGGCCAGGACCAGCACCACAAGGATGCGCGCGACATGGTGCAGCGCCACGAAAGCCACGTCGGCATGGATGGCGAGGGCGATGAGGCCCATCTCGGTCAGACCACCCGGTGCGAGAGCGAGGAGCGCCTGGTCGAGATCGACGCCCGCCACCCGGCCCATCGCGAGCCCCGCCGCAAGCGCAAGCGCCAAGGTCAGGATGGTAGATCCCAGGCTGAGAAGCCCGGCCCGCGCCAGCGTCGCAGGGGCAATGCCAACGAAGCGGCAGCCGAGGATCGTGCCCAGCATCACCTGCGCGGCATTGACCAGAAGCGCAGGCGGCGCGCTTTCGGTGATCCCGGCCATGTGAACTGCGGCCGACAGGACCAGCGGGCCGAGGAAGGTCGGCGCGGGAAGCCGGAGCCGGATGCCGACGAGGGCTCCAAGGACGGCACTGGCGATCAGGATCAAGGCGTCGACAGGTCCAATTGCAGGCCCAGGCACCATCGCGGCCGCACCGACATCATGCCCAAGCACGATGCGGAACAGGAAGGCCATCAACGCGATGGTCACGACGATGCGCAACGAATGGGCCAGGACGATGGCCGGAACATTGGCGCCCCGCGCCTCGCCGAATTCGATCATCTCGGTCAGACCGCCCGGCATCCCGGCGAAATAGGCGGTCGTCCAGTCCTGGCGCCCGACATAGCGGTAGAACGGCACGACCAGCGCGGCGACCGCGACCAGATAGACCATCAGGATGGCAAGCGTGAGGACAGTCTCGCCCAGCTGCGCCATGACATCCGGCGTGAAGCGCGAGCCGAGAAGAACACCGATGATGGCGACGACGGCCGAGCGGAGCCGAACGGGACCGGCGACTGGGAGCCCAGCGACCGAAGCGGTCATGGTCACGAACAACGCGCCCAGCATCCATGGCAAGGGCAGCGACAGAAGGTGGAAAGCAACCCCGCCGAAGGTCCCAAGCGCCAGTCCTGCAGCTATTCGGGCCAAACTCGGCAAGGCCAGTCCAATGCAATTGCGAGGCGTCTACCGGGCGCCGTGACATCGTCATGGCGAACGGTAGCGTTTCGCGTATCACAGGCCCGTCCTTGCTGCCAGCCATGCATCCGGAATGATCCTCAGGTTTCCGTGAAAGCTGCCCCGCCCGCGCTGTCAGCGAGCGCGACATCTTCGACCACGACCAGGCGATGGGCACCAGGGACTGATCCTGCCGGCGTTCGACCGCGCAGTCGGTCCGCCTGGTCTGTTCGAGGGTCTGGATTTGCGGCTTAACTCTCGCTAGTAGAGGCCGCAGACCAAGGGCTCTTGCGGGACGAAGCCGCCTTGCAACCTTGAGAGCCCACCCATGTGTAGCCCGGGCCTTGCCGTACCCGTGAAGGAGTTTTCTTGATCCGAACAGGTATCCGCCGGGCAAGAGGCACCGTCATGGGCCAACTGCCGACAGTGTTCCGGATTGGAAAGCAGCGCGCCGACCAACGACGGCCCGCAGTTGCATGGCCGGGCCCTTGCTGACCAGGGTGGACCGGCGCGCACGGCCTGCCGAGATGTCCGGGGCGACCGATGGGGTTCCCGGCTCCGCCACGGCCCAAACGAGATGTGAATGAGGGTCGGAGATTGACCAACTCTGCCGAGAATTTGACGCTGGTTCCGGGCATCATGCGCGTTCTGAGGGAAAACTTCCCGGGACAGCGCAAGCTCTACATCATCGCGATCCTTGCGATGGTCGTGGTGGCGGTGACCACCTCGGCGACTGCCTGGATCATGAAGGCGATCTTCGACGTCCTGTCCAAGGAACCCAGCGCCTACCCGGCCGCAGTGGTCGCAGGCATGGTGCTTTCGATCTTCGTGACCAAGGGCATCGCGGGCTACGTGCAGCAGGTCTTCCTGAGCCGCGCCGGCAACCGGGTCGTGGCGAACATACAGCGCAAGATCTATCGCAAGCTACTGCAGCAGGAAGCGTCCTGGTTCGACACGACCGAGTCGTCCGATATTCTCGTCCGGGTCACGCAAAGCGCCCAATCGGCCCGGGTTGTGCTTGATACGGTCGTCACCGGCTTTGTCCGCGACGCGCTGACCCTGATTGGCCTGATCGCGGTGATGGTCTGGCAGCATGCCCTGCTGTCGCTGATCTTCCTGGTGATTGGCCCGGTGGCCCTTCTGGGCGTTCGCGCCGTCCTGGGACGCGTTCGAAGGATCATGGCCGCCGAACTGGTCTCGCTGACTGAGATCCTGAAGGTCATCCAGGAAACCTCTGCCGGCCTTCGCGTCGTGCGGGCCTTCGGGCTGGAACAGATTCTGGACGATCGCATGGACCGCGCCGTGCGGGATGTGGAACGGCGCTCCAACTCGATCGTGCGCCTGGAAAGCGTGACCTCGCCGATGATGGATACGCTGGCGGGCATCGCGATTGCGACCATCGTTCTGGTCAGCGGGCTGAGCATCGGCCTGGGCGACGCGGCCACGCCTGGCGAGTTGATGGCTTTCGTGACGGCCCTTCTCATGGCCTATGAACCCGCAAAGCGGCTGTCGCGGATGCGTGTCTCGCTGGAGGCGGCCTACGTCGGCGTGCGCATGATGTTCGACATCCTCGACCGCCCGGATGCCATGGCCGATGCAGAGGACGCGGTCGATCTTTCCCTGTCCGCCGGTGAAGTCGCCCTCCGGGATGTCCATTTCTCCTACGACGGCGACCGGGAGATCCTTTCGGGCCTGTCGATCGTCTTTCCGGCAGGCCGGACAACGGCGCTGGTCGGGCCATCGGGTGGCGGCAAGTCCACCATCATGAGCCTGCTGCTGCGCCTGTACGATCCGACGGAAGGCAAGGTGGAGATCGACGGAGTCGATCTGCGGTCGATCACGCGCCGCTCCCTGCAGGAGCAGACGGCCTATGTGGGCCAGAACACTTTCCTGTTTTCCAACTCGGTGCGCGAAAACATCCGGATGGGCCGGAGCGATGCCACGGATGACGAGGTGGAAACCGCCGCCCGGGCGGCCCAGGCCCATGAGTTCATCATGAAGCTGCCGCGCGGCTATGACACGCAGGTGGGCGAGAACGGCGTCTTCCTGTCCGGAGGCCAGCGCCAGCGCCTGTCCCTCGCGCGGGCCATCCTGAAGAACGCCCCGATCCTCCTTCTCGACGAAGCGACGAGTGCGCTTGACAACCGGTCGGAAGCCCTGGTCCGCGACGCAATCGCCGAAGCAACCCGGGGGCGGACGACGATCATCATCGCGCACAGGCTGTCCACGGTGATGGCTGCGGACGACATCGCCTACATCGAGAATGGACGCCTGGTGGAACAGGGATCGCTTGCCGGTCTTCTGGAATCGCCAAGCCGCTTCGCCGCGCTTTTCAAGTCGGAGTTTGCCTCAGGCCCGACCGGAGAAGAAGAGGCACCGGAGCTATAGTCCGACCGCGGTTTCCGGGGGACTGGTCGGAGACGGGCGTCCTTCGATGACGTTTCATCGGGCTGTCAGACACCTGCGGGCTTCGGCACGGCCATATGCGATTCATCGGCATGGTCGCGACGTCCCGGAAGCGGATCCGCCTGGGGTTCATCAAATGGCCGATCTGGCGACGATGAAAGGTTTGGCGCACCCGACAGGATTCGAACCTGTGACCTCTGCCTTCGGAGGGCAGCACTCTATCCAGCTGAGCTACGGGTGCCTGCGGATGTCCTTAGCGGAAGGAGAAAAGGGTTTCAATGGCTATCGGCCCGGGAAAGAACCGACATGTAACGGGGCCGACAGAGGCAAGCTGATCGCGGCAATCGCTTGAGATCCTCTTGACCGAATCGGAACTTATGCCTGCAGTTGGAACCAGTCACGTTGTTGAGAGGAGTCTTTCGTGAGCCTTTTTTCGCCGCCGTTCATTCGCCGCAAGTCTGCATTGCTTTTGTCCCTTTCGAGTATCGCACTGGTTGCAGCCTGTGGCGGTGGCGAGGACGACGGATCGGGCATACTCATGCCTGATCCCGGTGGGTCGGGCATTTTCGGCAGCTATTACATGTCCTCGCTGACGGACGAATGGCGTCAGGCAGCGGCGAACCTCCGCGACAACTCTGCGCGTTTCCTCCGGCAGGACGGGTTCTTCACCATCAACGGCAACCAGGTCTTCGCCAACCCGCTGCATTCGTCGCGGGTGGACTATGCGCATGCCTTGGGTCTGAGCGGGGCCGGCCAGGTCATTGCAATCGTGGATGACGGCTTCCTGCAGACGCACGAAGCGCTTGCGGGAAGAATTGTCGCCACGACCGGCAGTCCGATCGTCGAAGAGCACGGCACGCGCGTTGCGTCCATCGCGGCGGGCAGTTCCGGAAGCATGGTCGGCGTGGCGCCCGGGGCGAGCCTGATCCTGAGCGACTGGGGCACGTCGAACTTCGATAACCTCCGGCTTGCCGCCATTGAGGCCCGGAACCGCGGGGCCGTGGCTCAGAACAACTCTTGGGGGTTCGTGGATGACGCGCAGATCGCGTTGCCAGCCACGACCGCCAGCTTTACCCAAGTTTTCGGCGACGCCTTGGGCACGGCTTGGCTGGCTGCTCTTGAGGACTACGTGCTTGGCGACGCTTCCTGGGAAGGCGGCGTGGTCGTGTTTGCCGTGGACAACACGGACAATGGTCGCGCCAGCATCATGGATGGCCTTCCCGCTCTGGCTGAGGGCAGCAGATTCGAGGAGGGTTGGCTTGCGGTCGGCAACGCGATCCCGGTCTTCAACGACAATGACATCACGGCCGGCTTCCTTCGGTCGTCGCCCTGCTACGAAGCGGGCCCGTGGTGCCTGGTTGCCGATGGCACATGGGACGCGGCAATCCAAACCGGTGGGTATGAACTTGGTGAGGGCTCGTCCTTCGCCGCTCCGCAGGTTGCGGGCGCGCTGGCCCTTCTGGCCGAGGCTTTCCCCAACCTGACGCCGCACGATCTTCGCCTGCGTCTGCTGGCATCGGCCGACAATACCTTCGCGGGCTTCACCGCCGCTGGCACATTGACGCTGCCGGGAGGACTGACCCACGACTATTCCGTAGACTTCGGCCACGGCTTCCTGGACATCCGCGCGGCGCTGCTGCCGATCGGACAGTCACAGGTTGTCCTCGCGGACGGAGGGTCGATCAAGACGCAAGACTATGGCTTCTCGACCGGCGGGGCGATGGGGGACGCGGTGGCGCGCAGCCTTGACGGCGTCGACGTCACGGTGAGCGACCAGCTGGGCGGGGATTTCCAGGTGGCGGCAAAGAACTTTACCAGCGCCGCGGTGCCGTCCGACCTGGCCCAGACCCTGGCTGCGCGGTCCTTTGGCAAGGATTATCGCCGGGCGCGCACGGCCCCGGTCAACCCCTTGGCCGATACCTTCGCGGCCCATCCCGGCCAGTCGCTGGACCTGACCGGTCCCGAAGGCACGCGTGCCTCGGTGCTGATGGGCGGGGCCGAGGACTATGGCCTGGCCCTGTCGCAGCGGATGGGCGACGGCGACCTTGCCCTGGACGTGGGCGTGAAGCTGGCGCGCGACGGGGGAAGTCTGATGGGCTTTTCGGGCAATGGCAGCACGGGCGGGGCGTCGATGGCTTCGGTGACGCTCGCCCTGTCCTCGGACACCGGAGAGGGCGGCTTCTTCGCCCTGTCGGGAGAGATGGGCGTTGCCGACCTTGGCACGACCTCGGCGATTGCGAGCGCGAGCGCGGCCCAGTTCAACGCCCTTCGGCTGGACCTGGGCAGCCGTGATGTGCTGGCTGCAGGCGACAAGCTGACTGTTGGCGTGTCGATGCCCATCGCGGTCACCTCCGGCAATGCGGACATGCTTGTCAGTGGGACTTCGGGTTCCGGCGGCGCCGCGACCCGGTCTGTCGGCATCGATCTTGCGCCGCAGGAACGTCAGATCGACCTGTCGATCAGCTATGCGGTACCGATGAGCGACAACTCTGAGTTCCGGATGGAAGTGGTCCGGGCCGAGAACTACGGCAACATTGCGGGACTGAGCGACAGTGCCGCCGTCATCGGGATGAAGTGGTCCTTCTGACACGCTGCCAGGCGGCGGGGCCATTGGGCCCTGCCGTCAGGCGAAAAGCTCGTGCGCCAGTTCCAGTGCGCTGACGAGTGCGTCGACTTCCTCAACCGTGTTGTACAGCCCGAAGGATGCCCGGCACGACGCGGTGATCCCGAGATGCTCCATCAGCGGCATGGCGCAGTGGGTGCCGGCGCGGACGGCGACGCCGCGTTTGTCGAGGATGGTCGAGATGTCGTGGGCATGCGCCGCGCCTTCCAGGGTGAAGGAGAAGATCGCCCCCTTCCCTGCCGAGTTGCCCTGCACATTCAGCCAGTTCAGGCCGGCCAGCCGGGCGCGGGCATAATCGCGAAGCTTGCGTTCATGCGCGGCCACATTGGCCATGCCGAGACCCATCAGGTAGTCCAGCGCGACGCCAAGGCCGATCTGGGAGACGATGCCGGGGGTTCCGGCTTCGAACTTCATCGGCGGGTCGTTCCAGGTGACGGTGTCGCGGGTGACCTCGCGGATCATGTCGCCGCCGCCGAGGAAGGGGCGCATCTCGGCCTGACGCTCGCGCCGGATGTAGATGCCGCCCGACCCGGAGGGGCCGTAAAGCTTGTGACCGGTGATCGCGTAGAAGTCGCAGCCGAGTGCCTGCACGTCGACGGGCATGTGGACCGCAGCCTGGGAGCCGTCGACGAGGACGGGAACGCCCTTCTCGCGCGCGCCGCGGCAGATGGCGGCGACGTCGACCACGGTGCCCAGGACGTTGGACATGTGGGTCACGGCGACAAGCTTCGTCCTGGGCCCGATCGCGTCGATGACGGCCTGGGGATCAAGGTCGCCGTTCGCGTCGATCTCCACCCATTTCAGCACCACGCCCTGCCGTTCACGCAGGAAGTGCCAGGGAACGATGTTGGCGTGATGCTCCATCACCGACAGGACGATCTCGTCCCCCGGCTGGAGGCGCGGCGCGGCCCAGGCGTAGGAGACGAGGTTGATCGCCTCGGTCGTGCCGGTGGTGAAGACGATCTCCTCCTCGGACCCGGCCTTCAGGAAACGGGAGAGGATGCCGCGGGTGGATTCGTACTTCTCGGTCGCGAGGTTCGACAGGTAGTGAAGGCCCCGATGGACGTTGGCGTATTCGCCCTCGTACGCCCGCGTGATCGCGTCGATGACCACGCGCGGCTTCTGGGCGCTGGCGCCGTTGTCGAGGTAGACGAGCGGCTTGCCGTTCACCTGCCGGGACAGGATCGGGAAATCGGCGCGGATCTGCTGGACATCATACATTCGGCATCAGGGCCTCCGGCCCGAGGATGAGGATCAGCACCATCGCGAGCAGGAAACCTGCGGCAAGGGCGGTCAGCAGCATGACCAGGAAGACCATGCCGCGCGAGGTGAACCCGTGCAGCTCGGCGACGAAGACGGTCATGAGCCAGAGGTAGATCACGAAACTGGCCAGCCCGACCAACCCTGCGAAATTCGGTGCGAGGGGAACCAGGACGAACTGCAGCACCTGGAAGCCAAGCATGATGAGCTGCAACCACACGACAACCAGAAGCGCATCGGCAAAGCTGCCGCGTCCCCCGAAGGCGCGGCCTACCCGGTGCATCAGGAAGACGGTTGCCGCCAGGAACAGCCACTGGAATGCCGCCGCCTGCAACGGACTTGCCAGCATGAGTGAACTGAACGGGTCCAGCGTCTCGCGGTTGTCGATCTGCAGGCTTGCCAGAAGCGCCGAAAGGACGGCCACCAGAAGGAGCCCCGCACTCCGGGCGCGGAGCGGCACCCCTTCTGCCAGAAGCGCCCGTGCCGCCTGCTGCGGGTCACGGAAGGTCATCCGGGCCAGATCGCCCATGCGCGTGCCCAGGGTCATCAGCGTTCCGCCTCGTGCATGTGGGTGGCCCAGAGCCACAGAAAGGCCAGCCCGCTGATCCAGGTCACGGCGGTCAGGCCCGGACCGGGGCCGATCATTCCGGCAACGAGCCCGCGCAGAAGAAGAAGCGGACCGATCGCTGCCAAGGCCCAGAAAAGCGCGATCCGGGCCGAATACCATGTCCCTTTGCCGCCAAACGCGCGGGCCAGAAGGCGGGATAGCGCCGCCACTCCGTAGGCCACAGGGATCAGGATCAGGACGCCGTAGGCCACCGCAAGGATGCGCGGCAGGGCCGAGGGCTCTCCCGCAAGGAAGGCGGCGCGTGCGGCGACGGGCCATTGGCCGACGAAGGCCAGGATCAGGAAGACCAGCAGGAGCGTGAAGGCGAAAGCCTCTGACTGGCCGCGGGCAAGGTGCCGACGCAGCACCTCGCGCGGGCGTCGCCAGGCGGCCATCATGTCCGTCGAGACGGTCATCCCCGGTCCCTCATCCCCTGCTGCCGTGGCGGGCTAGCCAGCGTTCCAGCCGGCCGGCGATGTCCTCGGCGATGCGTTCGTCCGCGATCTCCTGGATGGCTTCGGCCAGGAAGGCGAGCACCAGAAGCGCCTGCGCGGTCCGCCGCGGCACGCCGCGCGACTGCAGGTAGAAGAGCGCCGTCTCGTCGATCGCGCCCGAAGTGGAGCCGTGGCTGCACTTCACGTCGTCGGCGTAGATTTCCAGCTCGGGTTTCGCCAGGAACTGGCTGTCCTCGTCCAGAAGCAGCGACTGGCTGATCTGGTAGCCGTCGGTCTTCTGCGCTCCGGGCTTCACCAGGATCTTGCCCTGGAAGACCCCGGTGGCGCCGTTCATCAGCACCTTCTTGAACACCTGCCGGCTTTCGCAGGCCTCGGCGGCATGGGTGACGAAGACCGTATCATCGTGGTGGAAATCGCCGTCCCCGACGGTGGCCCCCGCCAGGTGTGCGCGGCCCTCCGCGCCGTTCAGTTCCACCACCGCCTCGTTGCGGGTGAGGCGGCCGTTTGCGGTGAGCGTGAACGAGCGCATCTCTGACCGGGTCCCGAGACGGGCGAAGATATGGGTCACCGCACGGCGCTGATGGTCGCGGCCCTGGAGCCGGATGTGGTGGAACTGCGCGCCGTCGGCGATATCGACTTCCATCACCTTGGAAAAGCGCGCGGCGGCCGGGCCGTTTTCCAGAAGGGTCAGCTCGGCACCGGCCTCCAGCTTGATGCAATGATGCAGGATCGCGTCCGAGGTCTCGGAGTCGTGGACATAGACCAGGGACACCGGCTTCGCGGCCTTGCCGGTCACGTGGATCAGCACGCCGTCGGTGGCGAAAGCCGAATTCAACGCCGCGAAGGGACGCGCGACCGGGGTCTGGCCGCGGGCCTCCAGGACGCCATAGGTGCCCTGCGCCCAATGGATGTCCTTGTCCCCGGCCCGCGCCAGCCGCTCGATGGTGACGCCCGACAGGGTCAGGTCGTCCGAGGCAGCCGGGTCGAAGACTCCGTCCACGAAGACAAGCTTCAGCCGGTCCATGCCGTCGAAGGGCTCGGCCTCGTCGCCCGCATCAAAGCGGACCGCGGCCGGGGCCTCGGGGGCGTTCAGGCTGGCCGGGTCGGTGTAACGCCAGTACTCGTCGCGCCGCGCGGGCAGGCCCATTGCGCGAAGCCGGGCCAGCGCATCGGCGCGGGCCGTGGCAAGCCACCCCTTCCCCGCGGGCAGGTCCAGCGTGGCCAGCCGGGCGGCCAGTGCGTCTTCCTTTGCCTTGGGCAGAGCCATCAGCCCACCTCGTTCAGGATGTCGGCATAGCCGTTTTGTTCGACTTCCAGCGCAAGCTCCGGCCCGCCCGTCTTGATGATGCGACCCGCCGCCATGATGTGGACGACATCCGGCTTGATGTGGTCGAGAAGGCGCTGGTAGTGCGTGATCACCAGGAAGGACCGGCCTTCGCTGCGGAGCGCATTCACGCCGTCCGCGACGAGCTTCATCGCATCGACGTCAAGGCCCGAGTCAGTCTCGTCAAGGATGCACATGCGGGGTTCCAGCATGGCCATCTGCAGGATTTCGTTGCGCTTCTTTTCGCCGCCCGAAAAGCCCACGTTGACCGGGCGCTTCAGCATCTCGGCGTCGATCTTCAGGGTCTTGGCCTTTTCGCGGACGACCTTGAGAAAGTCTCCGGCGGAAAGCTCTTCCTCGCCGCGCGCCTTGCGCTGCGCGTTCACTGCGGTGCGCAGGAAAGTCATGTTGCCGACGCCGGGGATCTCGACCGGGTACTGGAAGGCAAGGAACAGGCCCGCCGCGGCGCGCTCTTCCGGTTCCATTTCCAGCAGTTCCTGGCCGTCGAGGGTGGCAGAACCTTCCGTCACCTCATAGCCGTCGCGCCCGGAAAGGACATAGGACAGCGTCGACTTGCCCGACCCGTTCGGCCCCATGATGGCATGGACCTCGCCAGGGCCGATCGACAGGTCGACGCCGCGGAGGATCACCTTGTCCTCTTCCTCAAGTTTGACGTGCAGGTTCTTGATCTGAAGCATTTTTCTTTCCTTGAGGGTCAGCGCGGATCGGTAAACCAGCCGATGGCATCGGTGGTCATGTCGGGCGGGATCGCGCCGGGGGTGACGGTAAAGCGGGCCATGCGGCCCACCACTTCTTCCTTGCGGGCCAGACGCTCGACACCGTGGTAGTAGCGCCGCTTGAGGTAGTCATCGAAAAGCACTGTGACGGGTTTGGTCGCGCGCAACATGACCGCGACCAGGCACGCGGCGCGAAACCGCCCGTCGATCAGCACCAGGTCGGGCTCGACGAAATCGGGCCGGTCCCAGACCGACAGTGAATAGCCGTGGAACTTGCGGAAATCGCGCGGCTTCATCGGTACGCCCCAGGGGCCGGTCGGGCCGACATCGGCCCAGTGGACATGGGCCTTGTCCGACAGGGTGGCGACGTGACGCGCCATGCGATCGGCCCAGTCGCGGTCGCTTTCCACGCTGAAGACCGCCTTGCCAAGTTGCGCGGCCAGCACCGTTGACCCGCCGCTGCCGTATTCCAGGATCGTGTCGGCCGCCTTGTACCGGCTCACAAGGAAGCGCCGCTCTTTCGACGGGAAGGTCAGCTCGAAGCTGGACGTCTCGGCTTCCGGTTCCATCTCTGCATCCATGCCGCGCATGATCCTTATTGTCGTCAGAACGCCGTCACCCAGATGATCGCCGGCCTGTTTCTCGACCGCGCGCAGTGCGTCGTCCACCAGTCGGTCGACCTCTGCCTTGGCAGCAGCCACACCGGGAAGCGCCATGAGGCGGTCGATCTCGGCCGTGACCGCGCTCTCCCAGCAAAGGATCGAGCGGTCCTCGGCCTCGTTGCGGTCGAAGCGGGTAAAATATGCGGGCTTGTGTCGGGCGTTGGTCCGACCCGACCCGGCGGGGACCATCCCGTTCCCGCGTTCGACCTTCAAGTGGAAATGGTCAGGTGTCCGGACACAGTAATGGTTCACCTGCGCCAGCGTCCAGCCGAACTCCTGTACGGTTGCCAGGTTGTTGCGGCCCTTTATTGGTTGCCGACCAAGCCAGGCCTTGGTCCGCGGGGCCTGCAGTTCGATCGGCCGCCCGCTTCCGGACAGGCAATCTTCCACCCGGACATCTGCACCTTCAGCCAGGCGGGGTAGCCCCAGGCAGTTTCCCGAGAAAGCGGCGAATTTGGCGCCATGCCGGAACATGGGCTTCGTCTCGAGGTTCGCAACAAAACCGAGCCGGGAAGCGCCAGTGAAATCCTCCGATACATGTCGGCCCGGAAAGCTGTCATTGCCGCTCGATCCGAACAGCCGCCAGTTCAACATCAGCGCTTCGGCCTTGCCCATCGCCTGCAGAAGGGCCGCAACGCTGCGGTCGCCGACGTGGATGTTCAGGAATTCGTCTGCGTCGAGCCACAAGTACCACGCGCCCGGTCTGTAGCCGATCTCCGCCTCGAAGGTTCTCAGCGCGGCAATTTGGGGCGCCACCCCATGCGCTGGCGACGTCCGCAAGAAAGTAATCTCGCCCGCCCCGGCCAATGCCTGCAAGAGCTCGTCGGAGCCGTCCGTGGAGCCGTTGCTCGCGACAATGATCTGCCGGATCCCGATCACCCGGTGATAGGCGACCCACTCCAGGATGAACGGCCCTTCGTTGCGCATGGCCGAGACCAGAACGACCTCGGGCCGTTCCGCGTCCGGTTCCGCATATGCGCGCGCCTGGGCCATGGAGGGTTCAGCCGACCGAGCCTTCCAGGCTGATCGCGACCAGGCTTTGCGCCTCCATCGCGAATTCCATCGGCAGGGCCTGCAGGACCTCCTTGCAGAAGCCGTTCACCACCAGGGCAACCGCTTCCTCTTCGTCCATGCCCCGTGAGCGGCAGTAGAAGAGCTGGTCGTCGTCCACCTTGGAAGTGGTCGCTTCGTGTTCGACGCGCGAGGAATTGTTGCGAACTTCGATGTAAGGCACCGTGTGCGCCCCGCATTTGTCGCCAATCAGGAGACTGTCGCACTGGGTGTAGTTGCGGCTGTCCTTGGCTTTCGGGTGCATCGACACCAAGCCGCGATAGGTGTTCTGCGCCCGTCCCGCGCTGATCCCCTTCGACACGATGCGCGACTTCGTCCGCTTGCCAAGGTGGACCATCTTGGTCCCCGTGTCGGCCTGCTGCGCGTTGTTCGCGATGGCGATGGAGTAGAACTCGCCCTGGCTGTCATCCCCACGCAGGATGCAGGACGGGTACTTCCAGGTGATCGCCGATCCGGTTTCGACCTGCGTCCACATCACCTTGGCCCGGTCGCCCCGGCAATCGGCGCGCTTCGTGACGAAGTTGTAGATCCCGCCGACCCCGTTCTCGTCGCCCGGATACCAGTTCTGGACGGTGGAATACTTCACCTCGGCGTCCTTCAGGATCACGATCTCGACCACCGCCGCGTGCAACTGGTTGGTGTCGCGCTTGGGCGCGGTGCAGCCTTCCAGGTAGCTGACGTAGGAGCCTTCGTCGGCCACGATCAGGGTGCGCTCGAACTGGCCGGTGTTTTCGGCGTTGATGCGGAAGTAGGTCGACAGCTCCATCGGGCATTTCACGCCCTTGGGGATGTAGACGAAGGAGCCGTCGGAGAAGACGGCGGAGTTCAGGGTCGCGAAGAAGTTGTCCGTGGGCGGCACGACCGAGCCGAGGTACTGCTTCACCAGCTCCGGGTGTTCGCGGACGGCCTCGGAGATCGAGCAGAAGATCACCCCGGCCTTGGCGAGTTCCGCCTTGAAGGTCGTGCCCACCGATACCGAGTCAAACACCGCATCCACAGCCACCTTGCGCGGCTCGGCTTCACCTTCAACTCCGGCCAGAAGCATCTGTTCCTTCAGCGGAATCCCCAGCTTCGCATAGGTCGCGAGCAGCTTCGGATCAACCTCGTCCAGCGACTTCGGCTTCTTCGTCATGCTTTTCGGCGTCGCGTAGTAGAACTGGTCCTGGTAGTCGATTTCCGGGTAGTTCAGCATCGCCCAGCGAGGCTCTTCCAGCTTTTGCCAGCGGCGGAAGGCATCGAGCCGCCAGTCCAGAAGCCACTCGGGCTCGCCGTTCTTCTGGCTGATGAGGCGCACGATGTCCTCGTTCAGGCCTTTCGGCGCATATTCCGTCTCGATCTCGGTTTCCCAGCCGTACTTGTACTTCCCGGCCATCGCCTGGACGGTCTCGATCGTCTCGCGGTCCACGCCTTCGCGGATCTCGGTGGCATCAACGGTGTCCAGAGCGGCGGTCATCGGCATTTCCTTTCAGGCGGCCCGCGCGCGGGCCTTGGCATAGGCGGCGGTCCAAACCTGGGCGAACCGCAGCACGTCGTCTTGTCTTACCCCCGGGCCGATGGAGACCCGGATCGCCTGCCCCGCAAGGGCCTCGTCGAAGCCCATCGCGGTCAGGACGCGGCTGGCCCGCACCTTGCCGGAGGAACAGGCCGAGCCCGCGGAAACCGCGAACCCCGCGAGGTCCATCGCCATCACCTGCGTCTCCCCCTTCCAGCCGGGGGCGATCAGGCACAGCGTGTTCGGCAGCCTGGGCAAACCATTCCCGACGGAAATAGTTTCTTTCGCCCCGGCGGACAACTCCAATTCTAGAATATTTCTAAGTTCAGCGACTTCGTCCCAAACGCCGTTGGCAAGGTCTCGCGCAGCGGCCTCGGCAACGGCGGCGAAACCGGCGATACCGATCAGGTTTTCGGTCCCGGCCCGGCGGCCCATCTCCTGCCCGCCACCCTTCAGTTGCGAGGGCACGTCGATGCCTCGCCGGACCACGAGCGCGCCGATGCCCTTGGGGCCGCCGAGCTTGTGGGCGCTGATCAGGCCCATCTCGCAACCGAGCCAGTTGAAGGCGAAGGGCACCTTGCCGAAGGCCTGGGTCAGGTCGCTGACGGCAAGGCCGGCGGGCAGGTCCTGCAGGATGCCCGTCTCGGAATTCGCCAGTTGCAACGCGGTCCGGGCGGGGTCGCCGACCGCCACCCTTCCCTGCCCGTCCACCGAGAGCGAGGTGTCACACCAGGCTGCCACCGCGTCGTGCTCAACGCCGGCGCAGACCAGCCCGCGGCCCGCGCAGGCCAGCGCCGCGGCCTCGGTCGCGCCGGAGGTGAAGACGATATCGGCACCCTCGGCCCCGAGCGCCGCCGCGATCCTTGCCCGAGACGTCTCCATCAGCGATTTGGCCGCACGGCCCTCGGCGTGGACCGAGGAGGGGTTCCCGATCACCTCCATCGCCGCGATCATCGCTGCCTTCGCTTCGGGGCGCAGGGGCGCTGTCGCGTTCCAGTCGAGGTAGACCCTGGTCATTCCTCATCCACCACGCGGAACAGGTGCGGCACTGCCGGGCACGGGGTAAGATCGTTCTTGACCACGTCCGAAAGCCGCACCTGATGCAGGAAGACATAGACGTTGGCCGAAAGGCTTTCCCACAGCCGGTTGGTCAGCGACTGGGCGCGGCTGCCGGAGAGCCCGCCCGATGCGCCTGCCCCGGTGTGCATCGCGTCAACCGTTTCCTCGACCGCCTCCATCACCTCGGAGATGCGGATATCGTTCGGGCTGCGGGCCAGCTTGTAGCCACCGCCGGGACCCCGCACCGCCTCGACCAGTCCGGCGCGGCGAAGCTTGACGAACAGCTGCTCAAGATAAGGCAGCGAGATATCCTGCCGCTTTGAAATCGCCGCCAGCGAGACAAGGTCGTCCCCCTGGGCAAGCGCCAGATCCGCCAGAGCGACCATCGCGTAGCGTCCCTTGGTCGACAGCTTCATCCCGCCCCCTTTCCCCGCGCCGGGGAATCGCAATCGCATTGACGCCAAGCGCGGGGCACATTACCTCAGTCAAGCCCCGAAAAATCGGCCCCGGCCCCGGCCTGGCCGGTTTAGAACGGTTCTAGTTTATCCGAGCGAAAGCGTCAAGAAATCGCTCCCGCATGAGAAGAGTGCAATGCCCGAAGTCATCTTCGCCGGCCCCGACGGACGCCTGGAAGGCCGCTACCACCCGCAGAAGGACCGCGACGCGCCGATCGCCATCGTGCTGCATCCGCATCCGGCCTATGGCGGGACGATGAACAACAAGGTTGTCTACAACCTGCACTATGCCTTCTACAACCTGGGCTTCACCGTCCTGCGCTTCAACTTCCGCGGCGTGGGCCGTAGCCAGGGCGAGTACGATCAGGGGATCGGCGAGCTGTCGGATGCCGCCTCGGCGCTCGACTACCTCCAGGCGATGAACCAGAACTCCAAGCAGTGCTGGGTGGCCGGGTTCTCCTTCGGCGCCTGGATCGGGATGCAGCTTCTGATGCGGCGGCCAGAGATCACCGGCTTCGTCTCGGTCGCGCCGCCCGCGAACCTTTACGACTTCAGCTTCCTCGCCCCCTGCCCGTCGTCGGGCCTGATCATCAACGGCACCGCCGACAAGGTCGCGCCGCCGAAGGACACCAAGACGCTGGTCTCGAAACTGCATGAGCAGAAGGGGATCACCATCACCCATACCGAGATCGAGGGCGCAGACCACTTCTTCAAGGACGAAGAGGCGCATATGAAACCGATGATCCAGACGGTTTCGGACTATGTCCGCAGGAGGATGACGGAGGCGACCCGCTGATGGCTACGCTGCAGGAGATGGCCGACCAGCTGGCCGACGACGTGCTCGCCGCAGAGGTCGAGTTGGGGGATGACCGCTTCTACGAGAAGGTCGCGAAGGTGCTGATGGCGGCTTCGCCGACGTTCCAGGAAGCCTACATGACCTCGATCCGCGTGCGCCTTGCCGAACGCAGGGGGCGCGAGTTCCTCAAGCAGGCGCTGGCCGCCAAGCGGGGCGAGGTCGAGGAGGCCCCCGAAGCTCCGGTCGATTTCGGCGGCATGGGCCATTGAGCGAAAGGCTTGAACGTCAGTTCGCCTTCCTGAACGAGGCCGACCGTCTGAAGCACGTCATGCGCGCCACGACCACGGTCGATGGTCTGCGGCCAGAGAATTCGGGCGAACATTCCTGGCATCTGGCGCTTTATGCCCTGGTTCTGGCCGATCAGGCCGGCCCGGGCGTGGACATCAGCCGGGTGATCCGGATGCTTCTGATCCACGACCTGGTGGAGATAGACGTCGGCGACGTGCCGATCCATTCGCAGAACGGTCAGGCCCATGCGAGCGCCGAGACGCAGGCCGCTGAAGCGAAGGCCGCCGACCGGATCTTCGGACTGCTTCCCGATGACCTCCGCACCGGCCTCCGCGCGCTCTGGGAGGAGTTCGAGGCCGCCGAGACCCCGGATGCCCGCTTTGCCAAGAGCCTCGACCGCGTGCAGCCGGTGATGGCGAACCTGATGTCCGGGGGCGGGACGTGGGCGACCTACAACGTCACCTTCGACCAACTCGAATCCCGGGTGGGCGTGAAGATCGCGAAGGGCGCGCCCGGGTTGTGGGATTGGGTCAGGGAAAAGGCCCGGCCCTGGTTCGGGTAAGCTCCTCGTGCGCCTTCGGCTTCTCATCGCAGGGCAAGCTTAGCGAGGAGTGACGAAGTCATCGACGAGCGGTCCCCTGGGTCCTGCGGCATTTCGGTATACAATCGCATACCGCCCTTCCCAAGCCGCCGGTTTTCCGCTATGACCGCCCGCAACGAATCCCCGAACCGGAGAGACAGATGTCGAAGATCAAGGTAGCAAACCCCGTCGTCGAGCTCGACGGCGACGAGATGACCCGGATCATCTGGGACTTCATCAAGCAGAAGCTGATCCTGCCCTACCTCGACATCGACCTGAAATACTACGATCTCGGGATCGAGGAGCGCGACCGCACCGATGACCAGATCACCATCGACGCGGCCAACGCCATCAAGCAGTACGGCGTCGGCGTCAAATGCGCGACGATCACCCCGGACGAACAGCGGGTCGAGGAATTCGGCCTGAAGCAGATGTGGAAAAGCCCGAACGGCACGATCCGCAACATCCTGGGCGGCGTGATCTTCCGCGAGCCGATCATCTGCAAGAACGTCCCCCGCCTCGTGCCGCACTGGACCCAGCCCATCGTCGTCGGCCGCCACGCCTTCGGCGACCAGTACCGCGCGACCGACTTCAAGTTCCCTGGAAAGGGGAAGCTCACCATGAAGTTCGTCGGCGACGACGGCACGGTGATCGAGAAGGACGTCTACTCGGCCCCCTCGGCTGGCGTCTACATGGGGATGTACAACCTGGACGACTCGATCACCGATTTCGCCCGGGCGTCCTTGAACTATGGCCTGGTGCGGAACGTGCCGGTGTATCTGTCGACCAAGAACACGATCCTCAAGGCCTATGACGGCCGCTTCAAGGACATCTTCCAGGCCGTCTTCGACGCGGAATTCGCCGACGAGTTCAAGAAGCGCGGCCTGACCTACGAACACCGGCTGATCGACGACATGGTGGCGTCCGCGCTGAAGTGGTCGGGCGGCTATGTCTGGGCCTGCAAGAACTATGACGGCGACGTGCAGTCCGACATCGTGGCCCAAGGGTTCGGCTCACTTGGCCTGATGACGAGCGTGCTGATGACGCCCGATGGCAAGATCGTCGAGGCCGAAGCGGCCCACGGCACCGTGACCCGCCACTACCGCGAGCACCAGAAGGGCAAGCAGACCTCGACCAACTCCATCGCGTCGATCTATGCCTGGACCGGGGGCCTGAAGCACCGCGCGACCTTGGACAACAACGAGGCGCTGATGCGCTTTGCCACGACGCTGGAGAAGGTGACGGTCCAGACGGTCGAGGACGGCCACATGACCAAGGACCTCGCGCTCCTCGTGGGTCCGGACCAGAAGTGGCTGACCACGATGGGCTACCTGGAGAAGGTGGACGAATACCTGAACAAGGCGCTGAAGGGGTAACTTTCGCAGGGAGCGCGCACAGCGCACCGTGGCTTGGAAATGGGGCCGGGGGGAATCCTCCGGCCCTTTTCTATGCCCGGTATTCGACCTGCACGAACCCGTTGCCCCAGTGCCGCGCGGCGACCAGCGTCAGGTCGACATCCCCCGCCCCATGCCCCCAAAGCGGACGGCCCTCCCCCAGCAGCACCGGGATCAGCGTCACGATCAACCGGCGGACCAGCCCTGCGGCGACGAAGCTGCGGATCGTTTGTCCTCCGTCGATATAGACCCGGGTAATGCCCTCGGCCCCCAACTCTTCCAGCACCGTACGTGGTGGCTTGCCGCTGACCCGGACCCTGCCCTTCAGCGCTTCCGGCACCCTCACACGGTCGGGAGTCCGGCTCAGCACCACCACCGGCAGCTTGTAGGGCCAGTCCGGGAAGGTCAGCACCTTCTCAAAGCTTTCCCGACCCATGACCAGCGCCCCCAGTCCATCCTGGAACGCCGCATAGCCGAAATCCTCGCCTTCCGGCACCGGGCGGCTGGTCAGCCACAGGATATCGCCGTCGGGGCGCGCGATGAAACCATCAAGACTGGTGGCAATGAACACTTCGGCCGAGGGAAGTTGCCCGGTCATGTCGTCCTCCAATGCTGTGCGAAAGACGGGCGGTGTAGCGGCGTGGCGCAGAGGCGTCAAGAACCTTACGCGAACATGTGCCAGGTTAGGGCAGACGCATTGACTTTATTTGGGTCAGTCTATATGACCTTTCTCATTCCCTTGGAGTAGCACCATGCCCGACCGTCCCGACCAGATCAGCGACCGCCCCCGCCACAGCGCGGTGGACGATGCGCAGGGGATCGGGTTCGGGGTGACGATGGCGGCATTGGGAATGCACATCCTGACCCACATGGGCTTTGTCACCGGCCAGACCACCGGCCTTGCCGTGCTGATCACCCATGCCACCGGCCTGCCCTTCCCCGCCGTCTATTTCGCCGTCACCCTGCCCTTCCTGGGCCTCGCCTGGCGGCGGATGGGCGCTAAGTTCGCGATCAAGACCCTGGTCACCACCGCCACCCTCTCTGCCCTCGTCGCCATCCTGCCGAACTGGATCGAGCTTGGCCGGATCGAGCCAGCCGTCGCCGCCGTCCTCTTCGGCCTTCTCTTCGGGATCGCGGCCCTTGCTGCCATCCGCCACGGCGGCAGCTTCGGCGGGCTTTCCGTCCTCTGGATCGAGCTTCAGGACCGCACCGGCTTTCCGGCGGGCCATGCGCAGCTTCTGTCCGACGTGGTGATCTTTGGCTTGGCCGCCCTGGTGATGCCGCTTGACACGCTTGCCTACAGCTTCCTCGGCGCCGCGGTGTTTTCCCTGTTCCTGGCCGTCAACCACCGCCGCGACCGCTATATCGCCGCCTGACAGGCTCTGGCCAGTCGGCACAAAACCCTGTAAGGGCGCCGCAACCCTACAGGAACGGACCCCATGGAACTGCGCAACATCGCGATCATCGCCCACGTCGACCACGGCAAGACCACGCTGGTGGACGAGCTTCTGAAGCAGTCGGGGGCCTTCCGCGACAACCAGGCGGTTTCCGAACGCGCCATGGATTCCAACGACATCGAACGCGAACGCGGGATCACGATCCTGGCGAAATGTACCTCGGTCGAGTGGAACGGGACGCGGATCAACATTGTCGACACCCCCGGCCACGCGGACTTTGGTGGCGAGGTGGAGCGGATCCTGTCGATGGTGGACGGTGTCTGCCTTCTTGTCGACGCCGCCGAAGGCCCGATGCCGCAGACCAAGTTCGTGCTGACCAAGGCGTTGGCGCTTGGCCTCCGGCCGATCGTGGTGCTGAACAAGGTCGACAAGCCCGACGCCGAACCCGACCGCGCGCTGAACGAGGTGTTCGACCTGTTTGCCAACCTCGGGGCCGATGACGACCAGCTGGACTTCCCGCATGTCTATGCCTCGGGCCGCGCCGGTTGGGCGGATGCCGAGCTTGACGGGCCGAGGAAGGACCTGTCCGCCCTTTTCGATCTGATCGTCCGCCATGTGCCCGCGCCCAAGGTCCTGGCCCGCGCGGGTGAGCCGTTCTCGATGCTGGCGACCACGCTGTCGGCCGACCCCTATCTGGGCCGCATCCTGACGGGCCGCGTAGAATCCGGCCGCATCGGGACCGGCACCACGCTGAAGGCCCTGTCGCGGGACGGCGACCGGCTGGAGCAGTTCCGGGTGACCAAGATCCTCGCCTTCCGCGGCCTGAGCCAGACCCCCATCGACGAGGCCGTCGCCGGGGACATCGTGACGCTTGCGGGCATGAGCAAGGCGACCGTGGCCGATACGCTTTGCGCGCTGGAGATCGACACGGCGCTTCCGTCGCAGCCGATTGACCCGCCGACCATCACCGTGACCTTCGGCATCAACGACTCTCCGCTCGCGGGCCGCGACGGCAACAAGGTGCAGTCCCGCGTCATCCGCGACCGGCTGATGAAGGAAGCCGAGGTCAACGTCGCGATCAAGGTCGCCGACACGCCGGGCGGTGAGGCTTTCGAGGTCTCGGGGCGTGGCGAACTGCAGATGGGCGTGCTGATCGAGAACATGCGCCGCGAGGGGTTCGAGCTGTCGATCTCGCGCCCGCGCGTCATCATGAAGGACATCGACGGGGTCCGGCACGAGCCGATCGAGGAAGTCATCGTCGACGTGGATGACGAATACTCGGGCGCGGTCATCGACAAGCTGACCGGCGAGCGGAAGGGCGACCTGGTTGAGATGAAGCCCGCGGGCGTCGGCAAGACCCGGATCATTGCCCACGTCCCGTCCCGGGGCCTGATCGGCTACCAGGGCCAGTTCCTGACAGACACGCGTGGCACGGGTGTGCTGAACCGGATCTTCCATGGCCACGCCCCGCACAAGGGCCCGATCCAGGGCCGCCGCCAGGGCGTCCTGATCTCGACCGAAGCCGGGGTGTCCGTGGCCTATGCGCTGTGGAACCTGGAAGAGCGCGGCCGGATGTTCATCGGCCCGCAAGAGCAGGTCTACGTGGGCATGATCATCGGCGAACATTCCCGGGACAATGACCTGGAAGTGAACCCGCTGAAGGGCAAGAAGCTGACCAACGTCCGGGCCTCGGGCACCGATGAAGCGGTCCGCCTGACGCCGCACATCAAGATGTCGCTGGAAGAGGCAATCGCCTATATCGACGACGACGAACTGGTCGAGGTCACTCCCAAGATCATCCGCCTGCGCAAGCGGGAGTTGGACCCGAACGAACGCAAGCGCGCGTCGCGCAAGGAGTGATCGGACAGGGGCTTCGGCCCCTGTTCTCATTCTGGCGGCAGGCGGTCCAGAACTTCAAGCCCGTCGCCCGTGCGGCGGGTGATGACGACTTCGCCCGACCGCGGCGTGATGCCGGTGAGGGCGGTGATGTTCACCTGGTGCGTGACGATCAGCACGCGAGCGTCCTTTGGCAAGCCGGCGAGGTAGGCCAGCACCTCTGCGGTCTGGCTGTCCGCGGCAGAGCGGTCGGAAAAGAAGGAATTCGCCGCTGGGAAGGGTGTCGCGGGGCCAAGGCCCAGAAGCTCGGCCGTCTCGGTCGTCCGGCACCATTCCGAATGCAGGATCTGGTCGAAGCCGATGCCCGCAGCACGGAACCGCTGGCCCACCGCACGGGCCTCGGCGCGGCCCTCATCCGACAGATTGCGCTGGGTGGTGCAATCCCCGAGCCGCATGTCGACCGGATCGCCGGTTCCGGGGGCCGTCGCGTGGCGCATCAGCAGCACAGCGCCGGGCGTCGCTGCGGCGGTCATCGGATCGGCCGCCACGGGTGCGGCGAGAAGGGCAAGGCAGAGGGCAATCCAGCGCATGCGCTGAAGGTGAGGCGCTTGTCCGGACGGACAAGCCACTCGCGAAAAGTTCAGGCTGCGGCGGCCAGGCGGCAGGGAAGGAAATCCTCGACCATCGCGGTGTCGCCGTCGAAGGTACAAAAGGAATAGGGCGGGACTTCCTCCCAGCCATGCTCCTCGGCCTCGAGGGGCTCGGAAACGACCGCCCTGCCCTGACGGCTGTCCGACCAGCGGTGATAAAGCGAGGGCGCAGCGTCGTCTGTGGCGTAGCGCACGGCGTAAAGCTTCTGCCCATCGGACAAGGCCGCCGTCAGCCGCAGGTGCGGAGCGGAGCCCTTCTGGCGGGCAAGGCGGATGAACCGCGCCGCAGCACGTTCCAGCGCGCCCCGCGGGTCGGTGTCCAGCCCCTCGGCCAGCGCCACGAGGAACAGCGCCTCGCTGTCGGTCGCGCCCTTGCGGTGGGGGTAAAGGTGTTCGGGGATCATCATGTCCGCGTCGCGGCGGAAGGCGTCGTACCCGCCGACCTGGCCGTTGTGCATGAAGCTCCACCGGCCGTGCGTGAACGGATGGCAGTTGTTGCGGCTGGTGGCCGTGCCCGTCGAGGCGCGGACATGGGCAAGGAAAAGGTGCGACTGGACCTGGGCAGTCAGGCTTTTCAGGTTCGGGTCGGACCAGGCTGGCAGGACGTCACGGAAAAGACCCGGCTCGGGCTTTGCGCCATACCAGGCGATGCCGAAGCCGTCGGCGTTGATCGCCGTGTGGCACTGGGTGGCGCAGTGCGACTGGTGGATGAGGGAGTGACCGGGGCGGCTCACGATCTCCTCGAGGAAGATCGGCGCGCCGGTGTAGGCGGCCCAGCGGCACATCTAGCGTGCCCCTTTGCTGTAATGGATCATCTGCTCTCGCCTTCTTTTGCGGGAAGTCTAGCAGAATTCGAACGGGCCGGGAGAGATAATCCAATCAAATCAAGGAAAACCCTACTCGATCTCCTCGACGACCATCAGGTCGCGGACGGAGGCTCCCTTCGCATGGGCAAGGGCGGCCTGATAGGCGGGGGAGTTGTAGCACTCCACCGCCCTTTCGAGGCTCGGGAAGCGGGCGACCACGTTGCGCGGGCGGTCGTTGCCTTCCAGCTGCACATAGCGGCCGCCGCGGGCCAGAAAGACGCCACCATGGGCCGCGATGGCCTCGGTCGCGCCCTTGGCGTATTTCGCATAGGCCTCGGTGTCGGTGACGTGGACGTGGGCGATCCAGAGCGCGGTGGGCATGTCAGGCTCCGATCGCGGCTTCGGCCGCCTTGATTGCTGCATCGGCCTGGGCGATATCCGCGCCACCGGCCTGCGCCAGGTCGGGACGGCCACCGCCGCCTTTGCCGCCGAGCGCCTCCGCTGCGGCCTTGACCAGGGTCACAGCAGAGAGCTTCGCGGTCAGGTCTTGCGTCACGCCCGCCGCAACGGCGGGTTTCGCGCCGGTGTCTGCGATGAGGAGGACGGCGCCCGAACCAAGGCGGGCCTTCATCTCGTCGATCAACGCCGGAAGGTCCTTGCCCGAGACGCCCGCAAGCACTTGAGCAACGAACTTCACCCCGTTGATTTCCTTGGCTTCTGGCCCCGCAGCCTTGCCGCCCATCGCCACCTCGCGACGCAGTTGCGCGACCTCATTCGCCAGCGCCTTCCGTTCATCGAACAGCGCGCGGATGCGGTCGGCGAGTTCTGCCGCCGGGGCCTTGATGATCGCCGCGATGTCGTTCAGCCGCGCGTCCTGCTGGCGCAGATGGTCCAGCGCCGCCTGCCCGGTCAGCGCCTCGATCCGGCGGACGCCAGCCGAGGACGCGCTTTCCGACAGGATCACCATTGACCCGATGTCCCCGGTGCGGCCGACATGGGTGCCGCCGCAGAGTTCAAGGGAGTAGGTCTTGCCGTCAGTGCCCTTGCCGGACCCTTCCAGCGCGCCCATCGACACGACGCGGACCTCCTCGCCGTATTTCTCGCCAAAGAGCGCCTGGGCGCCAATCGCGCGGGCGTCGTCGGGGGTCATGATCCGGGTCTCGACGGGCGAGTTCTGGCGGATGAAGGCGTTCACTTCGGCTTCGATGGTTGCCAGGTCCGGGGCGGAGATCGCGGCCGAATGGCTGAAGTCGAAGCGCAGCCGGTCAGCGGCGTTCAACGACCCCCTTTGTGCAACATGATCGCCCAAGGTGCGGCGCAGTGCCTCGTGCAGAAGGTGCGTCGCCGAATGGTTCGCGCGGATTGCCGAGCGGCGGCCGTGCGCGACCTCAAGCTTCGCGGGTTGTCCTTTGATGACAGTACCTTCCGTGACCTTCGCAATGTGGATGAAGACCCCCGCGGCCTTCTTCACGTCGGTCACTTCGGCGGTGCCAGTCTGGGTGCGGATCAGGCCCGCATCGCCCACCTGACCACCGGATTCGGCATAGAACGGGGTCTGGTTGACGACGATCTGCACGGTCTGGCCCGCTTCGGCCTGTCCCACAGCAGCGCCGTCCCGGAGAAGCGCGGTCACGACACCCTCCGCCGTCTCGGTGTCGTAGCCAAGGAACTCGGTCACGCCATGCTCTTCCGCGATCTCGAACCAGATCTTCGCATCGCCCGCAGCTCCTGTGCCGGACCAGGCCGCGCGGGCCTTGGCCTTCTGCTCGGCCATCGCGGCGTCGAAACCTTGTACGTCGACCTCTCGCCCCTTCTCGCGGAGCGCGTCCTGGGTCAGGTCGAGCGGGAAGCCGTAGGTGTCGTAAAGCTTGAAAGCCGCCGCGCCCGGGAGCGCCGCGCCATCGGCGAGGCCCGACAACTCGTCGTCCAGAAGCCGCAGGCCGCGGTCGAGGGTCTGCTTGAACTTGGTCTCCTCGGTCCGAAGCGTCTCTTCGATAAGCGACTGGGCGCGGGAAAGCTCCGGATAGGCGCCGCCCATCTGGCGCACCAGCGCAGGGACTAGGCGGTGCATCACCGGGTCCTGCGCGCCGAGCATGTGGGCGTGCCGCATCGCGCGGCGCATAATCCGGCGGAGCACATAACCCCGGCCCTCGTTCGAGGGCATCACGCCGTCGGCGATCAGGAAAGAGGTCGACCGCAGGTGGTCGGCAATGACACGGTGGTGGATTTTGCCTGGCCCGTCAGGGTCTTGTGAGGTGACATTCGCGCTGGCTTCAATCAGCGAGCGCATCAGGTCGGTGTCATAGTTGTCGTGCTTGCCCTGCAAGAGCGCCCCGATCCGTTCCAGCCCCATGCCGGTGTCGATCGACTGCATCTCCAGGGGAACCAGCCGTCCGTCGGCGAACTGTTCGTTCTGCATGAAGACGTTGTTCCAGATCTCGATGAACCGGTCGCCATCCTCTTCGGCCGACCCCGGAGGGCCGCCCCAGATGTGGGGGCCGTGATCGTAGAAGATTTCCGTACAGGGGCCGCACGGGCCGGTGGGACCCATCCGCCAGAAGTTGTCGTCCGATGCGATGCGGATGATCCGGTCGTCGGTCAGGCCCGAGACCTTCTTCCAGATCCCCGCAGCCTCATCGTCGGTGTGGTACACGGTGACCAGAAGCTTGTCCTTCGCAAGGCCGAAGTCCTTGGTCAGAAGCTCCCATGCAAAGGCGATGGCCTGTTCCTTGAAATAGTCGCCGAAGCTGAAATTCCCCAGCATTTCAAAGAAGGTATGGTGACGCGCCGTGTAGCCCACGTTGTCGAGGTCATTGTGCTTGCCGCCCGCCCGCACACATTTCTGCGCCGTCGTGGCGCGCTTGTAGTCCCGCGTCTCGACCCCGGTGAAGAGGTTCTTGAACTGCACCATGCCAGAGTTCGTGAACATCAGCGTCGGGTCGTTCCGCGGCACCAGGGGCGAGCTGTCGACGACCCGGTGGTCGTTCCGACGGAAGAAGTCCAAGTAGGTGGAGCGGATGTCGTTCAGCGAGGCCATGTCGGGGCGGTCCTTCGGGCGAAAACGGAAATTCGGTCCCCCATGTAGCCCCCCCCGCGGGGCCTGTCCACGGGTCAGCCTTTGGCTCAAGGAAAAAAGGCGTCTAGCGCATGACTTCGACCGCGTCACCGTTGCGGATCACGCCGTCCTGTTCCACCGAACAAAGGATCCCGCGCAGGCGGAGTTCCTTGTGCGCTCGCACCCAGTCGAAGGCCGGTTCGCCGTGGCGCACCTTCCACTTGGCGCAGGCGTCGTTCCAGACGTCCGAGACCTTGAGAACCGCCGTGCCCACGGCCAGCAAAGTCCCGGCGGGCAGGTTGGCCTCGGTCATGTCGAGATCGCAGACGAACGTGTCGCCGGGATGGACGACGTTCTCGCGGTCGCGCCAGACCAGGTCCAGCACGCGGCGCGGCAGGATCGAGACCTGAATGCCCGGGTGGCCGCTGCCATCGGGCAGCTTCAGCCAGGGCGTGGTGCCCCAGCGTTCGCCCGGGATGCCGTGGGCCTTCGTCACCGTAATCTCGTCGACGAAATGCCGCTGGCCGAAGTCCGGTCGCAGGCACAGAAATTCGACCGCGCTGCCGGTCTTGGGTGCGGAAAGCACCCCCGGCAGCGCGGCCATCAGCTCAGCTTGGGTGACCTGGGTCACTCGTCCAGCACGTCGGCGCTGTCTTCCCCGGCAACCGAGAAATCGAGGCCATTTGCAGCGCGGATCTTGTCCTCGATTTCGAGCGCGACCGAGGGGTTCTGCTTCAGGAAGGCCTTGGCATTCTCGCGCCCTTGGCCGATGCGCTCATCCTTGAAGGAATACCAGGCGCCCGACTTTTCGACGACCCCGGCCTTGACGCCGATGTCGATCAGTTCACCGGTCTTCGAGATGCCCTCGCCGTACATGATGTCGAATTCGATCTGCTTGAAGGGCGGCGCGACCTTGTTCTTCACGACCTTGACGCGGGTGGTGTTGCCGACGACTTCCTCGCGATCCTTGATCGCGCCGATGCGGCGAATATCCAGACGGACGGAAGCGTAGAACTTCAGCGCGTTGCCGCCGGTGGTGGTTTCGGGGTTGCCGAACATCACGCCGATCTTCTGGCGGATCTGGTTGATGAAGATCACCATGCAGTTCGACCGGCCGATGGAGGCGGTCAGCTTCCGCATCGCCTGGGACATCAGGCGGGCCTGCGAACCCATCTGCATGTCGCCCATGTCGCCTTCGATTTCCGACTTCGGCACCAAGGCGGCCACGGAATCGACCACGACCAGGCTGACCGCGCCAGAGCGGACCAGCGTATCCACGATCTCCAGCGCCTGTTCGCCGGTGTCGGGCTGCGAGATCAGAAGCTCATCCAGGTTGACGCCCAGCTTCTTGGCGTACTGCGGGTCAAGCGCGTGTTCGGCATCGACAAAGGCGCAGACGCCGCCCTTTTTTTGTTCCTCGGCAACGACATGCAGGGTCAGCGTGGTCTTGCCCGAGGATTCCGGCCCGTAGATCTCGACGATGCGGCCCTTGGGCAGACCACCGATCCCGAGCGCGATGTCGAGGCCCAGCGAGCCGGTCGAGGTCGCCTCGATGTCCATTGCCGGGCTGTCAGCGCCCAGACGCATTATCGAGCCCTTGCCGAACTGCCGTTCGATCTGCGCGAGCGCGCTTTCCAGCGCCTTCGACTTGTCCATATCCCGCTTGCCCCCGAGGTCGAGAAGGTTAGCCACCGCCATGTCGTTCTCCTTATTTCATAGCCGCATGATGGCGGCAATCCACAGCCTTTGTTCCCCAAGTGTTCTTGCACTTATGCAAACAAAAGGAGAACAATTCAACTCAAATCTCGCAGTGGCAGTTTGGACGCGGTTTGGTTAAGGGAGTGTTTATGAAAGCCCGGGACAACCGGGCGCTGTGTGGGTTTCTTGGGGGAAAGGGCCTGTCATGCTGGTGTTCTGGGAGCAGAGGCTTGCGTTTCTGGCGACCCCCAAGACGGGATCCACTGCCATCGCCGCCGCGCTCGAATCGCTCGCTGCCGTGTCGGTCCAGCGCCCGCCCTTGCTGAAGCATACGACCGTGCATCGCTACCGCCGTTTCATCGGTCCATTCCTGGAAGCGGCGTCGAAGGACAGCTTCACCGTCGTGGCCCTGATGCGCGAGCCAAGGGACTGGCTGGGGTCGTGGTATCGCTTCCGCCAGCGCGAGGAGACCGATGCGGGCAAGTCGACGAAGGGGATGAGCTTCGACGCCTTCGTGCAGGCCTGGTGCGAGGACCCGCGCCCGGACTTCGCGGATGTCGGCAGCCAGGGCAAGTTCCTGCGGCCACGGCAGGGCGTTGGGGTGGACCGGCTGTTCCGCTATGAGGAGATCGGAACGTTTGTCCATTTCCTGGAGGAGCGGCTGGACTGCGAGATCACCCTGCCCCGCCTGAATGTCTCGCCGCCCGGAGCGATGGAGCTGTCCGCGGGCACCGAGGCGCGGCTTCGGGATGTCGCTGCGGAGGATTTCGCCCTTTACGCGACGCTGACCCCCTAGGCGCGGGGTTGCCGGTCGGCGGTTCAGGACATGACAGGCGGGACGAAAGCGGCTACCCTTGCCTCCAAGGGGCCTTGAGACCCCAAATGAGGCATGAAAGGGCGGTGAGATGACCGACATGAAGATGACGCGGCGCGGCCTGTTGCTGGGTGCGGGGGCCTTTGGCCTTGCCGCCTGCAACAACGGGATCGGATCGAACGGGGCCAGCCAGATCGAGGCGCGGGTCGATGCGACGCAGGCGTTCCTGTTCGCCCAGTATCCGGGCACGCAGGATCTGGCGAGCCGCGCCTCGGGGGTCCTTTACATGCCGTTGATGACCGAGGTCGGTGCCGGGTTCGGCGGGGCCTTCGGGCGCGGCGCGCTACGGATCCAGGGGGCCACGGTCGACTACTACTCGGCCGCGAAGGGCTCGTTCGGGCTTCAGATCGGGGCGCAGCAGTATGCCCACGCCCTGTTCTTCATGTCCCCCGAGGCGTTGGAGAAGTTCCGGCGATCCTCGGGCTGGGCGGCGGGAGCGGACGTCCGCTATGCAAGCCCGGAAGAGGGGGCGTCGATCGGCAAGCAGACCACCGAGCTGGACGAGGTCATCGCGATGGTCTTCGGTCAGCAGGGGCTGATCGCCGGGGCATCGTTGGCGGGGATCAAGTACACCCGGATCATTCCCTGACCTCGTCCACGGTGGACAGATCTTCGACGCGTTCGCAATCAATGGCTTGCAGCCTTGCGTTAAGACCCTGTCAATACTTGCGTTCGAGAAGGCGCCACAGGATCAGCAGGGTGGCCGAAGTCCCGATGGCCGTCAGGATCGCGGGACGCAAGTCGTCGGGCGTGCTGGCCGCGCCGCCGGAGGCGACGACGAAGGCGAAAGGGACGACGCCAAGCGCATAGCCCGCGATGAACCGCAAGGGGTGCATGCGGGCGATGCCGGCAAGGCTGGCGGAGAGTTCCGGCAGGATCGGCAGTGCCTGGCAGATGACCAGCGTCAGAAGATCGTTCCGGGCAAAGGCGGCCTCGATCCCGGCAAGGCGCGCGTCATCCTTGAACAGCCGGCCAAGCGCCCCTCGCCCGAGGGTGCGGCCGAGGATGTAGGCGGTGCCCCCCATCAGGAGGAGCCCGACCGAAGCGACGAAGCCGCCCAGCAACGGCCCAAGCAGCCAGCCCGCCAGCAGGATCGTCGTCATGGTCGGGACGGCAATGAACAAGTCGAGGACCAGCATCCCGACTACCGCCAAGGCCAGATATCGGGGGTCAACCTCGCGCAAGGCTTCCAGCCAGCTCACAAGGTCACGTTCCGGTAGGACTCCGGTTGCCTGAGCGATGGCGAAGGTGCTGGCGAAGGCAATCGCCAGGACGACGGCTATGCGTATGAGGTCCCACATTCAGTCAGGTTCCCCGCAGCAGGCGGCGCCCCAACCACGGGGCAAGGGCCGCCATGAGGGGCAAGGCGCGGGCGGCACCAACGCGAATGACCGGGCGACGGGCGTCGATTCCGGCAAGGATCGCCACGGCCGCCGCGTCGGCGCTGATCTTGCCGCGGCCCCGTCCGGCGGTCATGGGAGTATCGACGAGGGGCAGGACGACCTCGGACACCAGAAGCGGGGTTGCCGCGAGCTGCCAGCGCAAGCTGGTCGTGAAGCTTGAGAGGCCGGCCTTGCTGGCCGAGTAGAGCCCACCCGCTGCCTTGGGGAAGACCGCAAGACCTGAGGAGAGATTGACGACGGCCCCATCCGGCTGCCGCAGCAGCCTGGGCAACAGGGCCTGCACAAGAAGCGCGGGGGCGGCAAGGTTGAGCGCCATCTCGGCAATCAGGTGCGCGGGTGTGGAAGCGGGGTCGGTCAGCGGCGTCGCATATTGGACGGCGGCGGCGTTGATGAGGACCGACAGGCCAGGATGATCGACGGCGATCCGGGCAACCAGCGGGGGGAGGCCGCGCAGGTCGGCAAGGTCGGCAGTGACCGGAACCAGCCCCGGCAATGCGGGCAGATGGGCAGCCCGGCGCGCCGGGACGATCACGGTGTGGCCCCTGGCGAGCAGTCGCGGCATGAGCGCGGCGCCGATGCCGGAGGTTGCCCCGGTCAGAAGAACGGTCGTTGGAAGGGCAAGCGGGCTTGACATGCGTGGCTCCGGTCCGGCTTTTCGGGTATCGGTAGGTCATGACCGGAGGCTTGTCGTGAACCTGGGTTTAGAAACCGGCACTGCTGCACCGTCGCTGATTGCCGCGTTGCGTCCCCCGGCAGAGGCGGCAAGGCTTTGGGCAGAGCGGGATCTGCCGAAGGGCGGTACGGCCTTTGCGCCAGGCGACGAGACCGGCGATGTGTATCTTCTACTGTCGGGGATCATCCGCCTGGTCTATGCGACCGCGACGGGCGAGGCCTGGATCAAGAGTTTCATCATCGATCGCGGGGTTTTCTCCGGGCGCGGGGCGGACGACGCGCGTGTTGGGGAAACCTACGGCGCGGAAGCGGTGGAGCGTTGCCGCTTCGTGCGCCTGCCGCGTGCCTTCGTCTCGGACCTCATTGCCAGGGATCCGGACACGCGGGCCGCCTATGCCGCCTTCGCGACGTGGGTCCTGGCCCGCAAGCAGTCTCGCGAGGCGGCGCTCTTGACCATGACACCCGAGACGCGGTGGCGAAACGTGCTTGCGGGGGCACCGAAGGTTGTGGCGCGGCTGCCTCAGGGCGACATCGCGCGCTTCATCGGGGTGACGCCAGTTGCGTTCAGCCGTATCAAGCGCCGGATGGAACCGCGGTCGGCGCAATCGGACTGATCCGGCCGACGCGCCCCGAGCCTACTTCAGGCGCCGGATCAGGCTGGAGGTGTCGCCCCTGCCCCCGCCCATCAGTTGCACGTCCTTGTAAAACTGGTCCACCAGCGCCGTGACGGGCAGTCGGGCGCCGATCTCGTCGGCAGTGTCGAGGCAGATGCCGAGGTCCTTCCTCATCCAGTCGACGGCAAAGCCGAAGTCGAACTTGTCGGCCAGCATGGTCTTGTGACGGTTGACCATCTGCCAGGACCCGGCGGCACCCTGGGAGATGACCTCGACCACCTTCTCGCCGTCGAGGCCCGCTTTCTGGCCGAAGGCCAGCGCCTCGGACAGGCCCTGCATCAGCCCCGCGATGCATATCTGGTTCATCATCTTGGCCAGCTGCCCTGCCCCGCTGTCCCCGATCAGGCGGCAGATGCGGGCATAGGCGGCCATCACCGGCTCGGCACGGGCATAATCAGCCGGATCGCCACCGCACATGATCGAAAGCTGGCCGTTTTCGGCCCCCGCCTGCCCGCCCGACACCGGAGCGTCCACGAAATGGAGGCCGCGGGTAGCTGCATCGGCGGCAAGCTTGCGGGTGATCGTGGCGGAAACGGTGGTGTGGTCGACCAAGATCGCGCCCTTTCCCATCCCGGAAAAGGCCCCGTCCGGGCCGGTGGCGACCTGGGCGAGGTCATCATCGTTGCCTACGCAGGCCATGACGAATTCGGCGCCCGTCGCCGCCTCACGCGGGGTAGCTGCGGCACGGCCCTTGTGGCGGGCCACCCAGGCCTCGGCCTTGGCGAAGGTGCGGTTGTAGACCGTCACGTCGTGACCCTTGGCGGCAAGATGCCCGGCCATCGGGAAACCCATGACTCCCAGCCCCAGAAATGCAACCTTCGCCATGCGCGCCCCCCTGCTGTTGCCCTTGATCCAAGCTTGGACTAGGAACCGATCCGCTTCCCGCCGTCAAGGAAGCCTGAATGGACTGGCCTCATGCTGACCGCCTTTCGCTGGCTGATCCGGATCGTCTCGGGGCTGATCGCCCTGGGGGTCATCGCGGCGCTGATGGCCTATTACATCCTGTCGCGGTCGCTGGTGGATTACGACGAGGACTATGCCGTTCCGGGGATCACCGCGCCGGTCGAGATCGTGCGGAACAACGACAACGTGCCGCATATCTTCGGCAGGACCGACGAGGACGTCTACTTTGCCCTGGGTTTCGCCCATGCGCAGGACCGGCTCTGGCAGATGACCATGCTGCGGCGGACGGCGCAGGGGCGGCTGTCGGAGCTGTTCGGGCCGGCCACGGTGAAGGTCGACGAGTTGATGCGGCGGTATGACCTATACGGTCTGTCCCTTCAGTCGGTCGAAGTGCAGGACGAAGCGACGACCCGGGCGCTGAAGGCCTATGCGGCCGGAGTGAATGCCTGGATCGGCGAGGTCAACAAGGGTGCGCGGGGCCGCGGTGCGCCGGAATTCTTCCTGTTCGAGCCCGAGATCTCGGCCTGGGCGCCGGCGGATTCCATCGCCATCCTGAAACTGATGGCACTGCAGCTGTCGAGCGCCTTGCAGACCGAGGTGCTTCGGGCGCGCGTGTCGCTGCTGCTGCCGAATGATCGGCTTGCGGACATCCTGCCCGATGATCCCGGTCAGGGCGTCACGGCGCTGCCCGAGTATGCCAGCCTGGTGCCTGGCGTGGCCCCGCTGATCGCGCCCGTCCGCTTTGCCGGGGGGCCGTTCTCGCCCGTGGCCGAGCCCGGTCTGGCGGGAGCGTCGAATTCCTGGGCGGCGATGCCGGAGCGGTCGGCGGCGGGGGGCAGCCTGCTGGCGAACGATCCGCATCTTGGCCTGACGGCGCCGACGATCTGGTACCTTGCGCGGCTGGAACTGGCCTCGGGCGGGGTGATCGGCGGTACGATCCCCGGCGTGCCGGTCGTGCTGGTCGGCAGGTCGGAGCAGCTGGGCTGGGGCCTGACGACGGCCTATGTCGACGATCAGGACGTGGTGATCGAGGCCCTGAACCCGGAAAATCCCGAGGAATACCAGACCCCGGACGGCTGGGCGCGCTTCGAGAGCCGCCAGTCGATCATCGAGGTGAAGGATGCCGAGCCGGTCACGCTGACGCTGCGCTGGTCGCGGAACGGGCCGATCCTCCCGGGGGGGCATTACGAGCTGGGCTCGATCACCCCGGCCGGGCATGTGGCAGCGATCAGCTGGACGGCGTTGTCGGGCGAGGACCGGTCGATCAGCGGGGCGATGGCTCTGATGCGGGCCGGCAGCATTCCGGACGCGCTGGAGGCGGGCCGGCAGGTGGTGGCACCGGCGCAGAACCTGATGCTGGCCGACGGCACGGGGATCGCGCTGCAGGTGGTCGGGTCCTTGCCGGCGCGGGATCCGGAGCATCCGTCACAGGGCCGAATGCCGGCGCTGGGGTCGGATGCGCGGGTGGGCTTCAAGAGGGCGCTGCCCTACGAGGACAATCCCCGGGTGGTGAACCCCACCTCGGGCCTGCTGGGCAATACCAACAACAAGACGGTGGACCGGCCCTTCCCCAACCATGTGAGCTTCGATTGGGGCGACACGCAACGGATCCAGCGCTGGCTGACGCTGATGAAGGCCCGCGAGGTCCATACGCGGGAAAGCTTCATCGAGGCGCAGCTCGACACCGTGAACCCCACCGCGCGGTCGCTTCTGCCGCTGATCGGGGCGGACCTCTGGTTCACGGGGGAAGCGGCACCCGAGGGCACTCCGGAACGGCTGCGGCAGCGGGCGCTGATCCTTCTGGCGGAATGGAACGGCGAGATGAACGAGCATCTGCCCGAGCCGCTGATCGCCGAGGCCTGGCTGCGGGCGCTGATGAAGCGACTGATCCAGGACGAGTTGGGCGAGATGTCGGAAAGCTTCACCCATATCTCCCCCGTCTTCATCGAACGGGTCTACCGCAATGTGGCGGGCGCAAGTGCATGGTGCGACGTGATCCAGTCGGCGGCTGTGGAAAGCTGCACCGACATCTCGCGGATCGCGCTGGACGAGGCGCTGCTGGGCCTGACCGAGCGCTATGGCGAGAACCTGGAAAGCTGGCGCTGGGGCGATGCGCACCAGGCAACGCATGACCATCCCGTTTTGGGCGAGGTGCCGTTCATCAAGTACTTCGTGAACATCCGGCAGTCGACCTCGGGGGGCGACGACACGCTCATGCGGGGAGTCACCCGCGGCGAGGGACCAGAGCCCTACCAGAACGTGCATTCTGCCGGCTACCGCGGGGTCTATGACTTTGCCGACCCGGACAGTTCCGTCTTCATCAGCGCGACGGGGCAGTCAGGGCATCCGCTGTCGCGGCACTATGACGACCTGGGCGAGTTGTGGCGGCGGGGCGAATACATCCCGATGTCGCTGGACCCGGAACTGGCGCGGGCGGCAGCGGCGGGGGTGATGGTGCTGACGCCGGAGGGGCAGTGACCGCGGTTCCGACTCTGCGCACGGCGCGGCTGGTGCTGCGGCAGGCAGTCTGGGAAGATCTGGACGCGGTCCACCGGGTGATGTCGGACCCGCGGGCGATGCGCTACTGGTCGCGGCCCGAGCATGAGACGCTGGAGGAGACGCGTCACTGGCTGGGCTTCCTGGTGGACCAGGCCGAGGACAGCCGGGACTGGCTGGTCGAAAGGGATGGCGTGGTGATCGGCAAGGCCGGGGCATGGGCTGTGCCGGAGGTGGGCTTCATCCTGCATCCCGACCACTGGGGCCAAGGGCTGGCACGGGAGGCCATGGTGGCGGTGATCACCGCGCTGGAGACGGAGTTTCCCGAACTGGTCCTGACGGCCGAGGTCGATCCGCGCAATGCGGCTTCGCTGCGGCTCCTGGCCAGGCTCGGGTTCCACGAGACGCATCGGGCGGAGAGGACCCTGCTCTGGCGCGACGAATGGTGCAACAGCGTCTATCTGGCGCGACTGCCGGGGGGTTGAACCGGGCTAGCGGCCGGTCAGACGGCGATAGAGCTCGCTTGCCCCCCATGCCAGGAGGATCACCGGGAAAAGCCAGTCCATCCCTTCCGGAATCCAGCCCATCCGTTCGCCGAGAAGGATCAGACCCGCCAGAACGAGGAAAAGGCCGAAGCCGATGCTGCCCTTGTCGACGGGCGCATCCGGTGGCGCGGCGCTGCTCTGCGGTGCGGCTCTATCGTGCATGCCTGGCTCCCTTGCGCGGACGCGACACTCTTGGGGCGTCTGGCCCAGAATGTGCGGCGCAAGCTGGCACTGCATTGACGGCGGTCAATGACCGGCCATGCGCTAGGGGGCGAGCGTCTTCCACCGCGCAGCCTGGCGCGGCGTCCAGCGGACCGTGACATGCCAGCCGTCCTCGACCTCGGTTTCCTGCTGCACGATGCCTTGATCATGCAGCCAGGCCCTTTTGCGCCCGTCCGAGAAGGGAATCGTGAGGCGTGCCTCGGTCCGGTCGGCGTCAAGCGTGGCGGTGACGAGCGACAGGAGCTTGTCGACCCCTTCCCCGGTCAGGGCCGAAACCGGGAGCACGCGGGGTCGTTGCGCGGCTTGTGCGGCCAGCGCCTCGCGCTGGGAGGCATCGACAAGGTCGAGCTTGTTCCAGACCTCGATCTGGGGGGTATCCTCACCCACGCCGAGGGACGTCAGGATGTCGGCCACGTCGGCGGCCTGTTCGACCGTCTCGGGGTGCGAGATGTCGCGGACGTGCAGGATGAGGTCAGCAGAGAGCACCTCTTCCAGCGTGGCGCGGAAGGCGGCGACAAGCTGGGTGGGCAGGTCCGAGATGAAGCCCACGGTGTCCGACAGGATGATCTTCGCGCCCGAGGGCAAGGTCACGCCGCGCATGGTGGGATCGAGCGTGGCGAAGAGCATGTCCTTGGCCAGGACCTCGGCCCCGGTGATGCGGTTGAAGAGCGTGGACTTGCCGGCGTTGGTGTAGCCCACGAGGGCGACGATCGGGAACGGGACCTTGGCCCGGGCGGCGCGGTGCAGCTCGCGGGTCTTCACCACCTGTTCCAGCTGGCGACGGAGCCGCACGACCTGGTCATCGATGGCGCGGCGGTCGCTTTCGATCTGGGTTTCACCCGGGCCGCCGACGAAGCCGAAGCCGCCGCGCTGGCGTTCGAGGTGGGTCCAGGCGCGGACAAGGCGCGTGCGCTGGTAGGAGAGTGCGGCAAGTTCGACCTGCAGCACACCTTCCCGCGTCCGGGCCCGGTCGGCGAAGATTTCCAGGATCAGCGAGGTGCGGTCGAGAAGCTTGACCCCCCATTCCTTTTCCAGGTTCCGCTGCTGAACCGGCGAGACCGCGCCATCGACGATGACAAGGTCGATATGGTCGGCCTTGAAGCGGTCCTTCAGCTCCTCGACCTTGCCGGAACCAAGGAGCGTGCCGGGATGGGTGCGCGACAGCCGGACGACCTCGGAGCCCTGGACGTCAAGCTCGGGCAAGGCGGCGGCAAGGGCCACGGCCTCGGCCAGACCATGTTCCGGCAGGCGGCGCGCGCTGGCGGATTTCAAGGCCGGGTGCAGGACGTAGGTGCGCGTCGGCTGCGCGGCAGTGTCGCGCAGGCGCTGGCCCTCACGTTTGGCAATGAGGTCGTCGTCGTCCTGGGGGTCGCGGGAGATCAGTCTTCCCCTTCGTAGAGGCTGATCGGCGCGCCGGGCATGATGGTGGAAATCGCATGCTTGTAGACGAGCTGCGATTGCCCGTCGCGACGCAGAAGCACGCAGAAATTGTCGAACCAGGTGATCACGCCCTGCAGCTTGACGCCGTTGATCAGGAAGATCGTTACCGGAACCTTGGCTTTGCGGACGTGGTTGAGAAAGGCGTCTTGCAGGTTTTGCTTGTCAGCGGCCATCGTTTTTGTGCCTTGTTCTTCTATCGCTTCACTGTCGCGTCGTGGTCGTTCTTCGTTGCCCTGTTCTTGCCGCTTGTCACGGCTGGCCCAAGTATGAAGTGCCCACGCGGGAGTTTCCAGCGCAAAAATCAGGCTGTTAGGCGGGTCGGGTCAGCTGCGGCCGCGTCCGGGCAAGATCAGCGCCAGGAGGGCGAGCGTCTCGAGCCGGCCCACGACCATCGCAAGGCCGAGGATGATCTTCACCGGGTCGGAGAGGTTCTGATAGGAAATCGGCTCTGCCGCGCCCAGTTCGGCCAGCTGGCCGGTGGTGGTCAGGGCGGCGATTGCGAGAACCATCGTTTGCTCGAAATCCACCCCGGCGAGAAGCAGCAGCGCGCAAACGACGGCGATCGAGGTCGCGAAAAGCATGAAGAACACCCAGGCGAACTGCGCGCCCTCGCGCCGCATCCGCCGCGCATCGGCCCCGCCCCGGCCGATGGAGTTGGGGTGGATGATCTTCTCGAGCTCGCGCTCGCCATGCCGCAGAAGCGCGTAGACCCGCAGAAGCTTCACTCCGCCTGCCGCCGTGGCGGTGCCCCCGCCGACGATGGCCAGACCAAGGAGCACCAGCCCGGGGGTGCCGATCCCGGACCATTCGGCGGCGGTCTGCCAGTCAGCGGAGACATAGCCGGTGGTGGTCAGGAACGAGGTTGCGGTGAAGAGGATGCCCCAGAAGGAGGGGATGACCGCTTGTGCGTCCCCCTCGGTTTCCGTGGCGACGAACCAGTGGCGCAGGAAGAGGATAAGCGTGACGGCAAGAACAAGAAGAGCGGCAAGCCGCAGTTCGGGATCTTGCAGGAGCGGGCGGCGGTTCTCGGCCAGACGGGTGCCGGGGAGAGCGCGCCGGGTGATGGCGAAGGCGAAGCAGAGGAAGATCAGCATCTCGCCCGCCGCCCCGGAACCAGCGTCCTGGAAGGCGGTGCTGCCGGTGATGCCCGAGGTCGAGAGCGTGCCCATTGCATGGATGAGGGCGGAAATGCCGCTTTCTCCAAGGACCAGAAGACCGCACCAGAGCAGAAAGGTGAGCGAGCCGTAGACAGGAAAAAGGAGGAGCGCGAAGCGGGTGAGCCGGATCGCCGGATCGGCGGCGCGGGCGGCCTGGGCGGTGCCGACCCCGGCGCGACCGGGCACGCGGCCGGAAGAAACCTCGGTCCCGCCCAGGTTCAGCGGCGCGAGGATCGCATAGGCCGCCAGGATCACCAGGAAGCCGCCGAACCAGCCCACCGTGGCGCGCCACAGATGGATGGCGTCAGCCAGCCGTTCCGGCGGGTAGACGGTGGCACCCGTGGTGGTGAAGGCCGAGATCATCTCGAACCAGGCGTTGACCATCGAGGTGTCGGGCAGCGCCTCGCGCAGGGGCAGTGCCAGCGCGAATGGGAGGACGGCATAGGCGAGGACCAGCGCGGCGAGGTGGCTTCGCGTCGGGTCGCGGGGGGAATAGGCGGCCGTCGCGATCCCCAGCATCACGGTCAGGACCAAAAGGATCAGCGCGGAATAAAGGAAGTCGCGCGCATGTTCGTGATCATTCACCCCGACGGCATAGATGGCGGGCAAAAGCGCAATGGCTCCCGAGAAGCCGAGAAGCACGACCAGAAGCGGCAGTTCTGCCAGTCGTGCCAGCATCAGAAGAAGTCGATGGAGACTTGCAGGAGGCGC
>Ga0208243_1000199_pt1 | contig 43908 bp, 49 predicted proteins | sample Subbio2Aug_QV12A_FD_184826 | JGI IMG/M metagenome (GOLD analysis project Ga0208243, IMG submission 184826) | Serpentinite rock and fluid subsurface biosphere microbial communities from McLaughlin Reserve, California, USA - CR12Aug_QV12A (SPAdes) | ecosystem: Environmental > Terrestrial > Deep... | reverse complement strand
CCGGCCCGGCAGCGGCCGACGTCGAGCCGCTTGCCGCGGCCGCCGCCGCGGCACTGGGCGAGGGCGGGAACGAGCCGCAGTCCCTGGGCGAGGCGGCCGTCGAATCCTCCGCGCCGCCGACGGCGGAAGCCCCGGCCGCCGCCGAGCCCACCGGCGGCGAGACGCCCGTCCAGGCGGCCGAGACGGAGAAGCCCGTCATGCTCTGGCGTCCCGGCCGGTTCGGCGACCGCCAGCGGCACGACCAGCGCGGCCGCGGCCGCCGCGGCCAGCCTCGCGAAGGCCAGGCCCGCGAGGGCCAGCCGCCCCGGGAGAGGCAGCCTCGCGAAGGCCAGGCCGGCCGCGAGCGGCAGCCGCGCGAGGCCCAGCCGGAGCGTTCCGGCGGACGCCAGGGCGAAGGGGGCAAGGGCCGGTTCGAGAACCGTTTCAAGGACAAGGGCGAGCGTCCGCGCGGCGACCGGCCCGACCGCGGCGGAGCCGGCGGCAAGCCGGACCGCGACCGCGGCGACCGGCGCCCCGTCTTCCAGCAGAAGCCGCGCGAGGACCGGCCGGCCAAGTTCGATCCGGACTCGCCCTTCGCCAAGCTCGCCGCCCTGCGGGATCAGCTCAAGAAGTAGGCGCGGATGGCGGGACCCGATCGCCAGCGGCTCGACAAGTGGCTGTTCTATGCCCGCGCGATCAAGTCCCGGTCGCTCGCGGCAAGGCTGATCCAGACGGGAGCCGTGCGGGTCAACCGCGAGAAGGTGACGCAGCCTTCTCACCTCGTGAAGGCAGGCGACGGGCTGACGATCACGCTCGACCGCCGCATCCTCGTCTGGCGCGTGGTCGATACGGGGTCGCGGCGGGGGCCGGCGGAGGAGGCGCGCGGTCTCTACGAGGACTTGACACCGAAGCCGGATCCCGCCGCTGCCGCCCTGGAGCCGGCCCCGGCGGCGGAACGGGAGCCGGGCGCCGGGCGTCCGACGAAGAAGGAGCGGCGGCTGATCGATCGGTGGCGCGGCGAGTAGGTCCGGGCTGCGGGTAAATCTTTCCCCGAAGCGGCGTCGCCGCGCCAAACGGCCCCTTGCGCCAGTTCCGCAACGGGGCTACCTCAACCGCGTTGGACGCTGGAAGACGCTGCCGGAGCCGCCTGAATGACCTATGTCGTCACCGACAATTGCATCAAGTGCAAGTACATGGACTGCATCGAGGTCTGTCCGGTCGACTGCTTCTACGAGGGCGAGAACATGCTCGTCATCCACCCCGACGAGTGCATCGACTGCGGCGTGTGCGAGCCCGAGTGCCCCGCCGATGCGATCCGACCCGACACCGAGCCCGGGCTCGACAAGTGGCTGAAGGTGAACGCCGACTTCGCCGGCAAGTGGCCCAACATCACCGCCAAGAAGGAGCCTCCGGCGGATGCCAAGGACTTCGACGGCGTCGAGGGAAAGTTCGAGAAGTTCTTCTCCCCGAACCCCGGCGAGGGCGACTGATCGGCCGGGGCTGACGTTACGTCACCCGGGATCCGGCTCCGGCGGAATGGCCGGTCCGGCGGCGCTGCCGTTCGCTTGTGCAGCAAGTTGTTGATTCTTTCGCATATTTATGTTACATAAAAACATCATGCAGGTGAGACAACGTCCGTTTGCGGCGCATACGCCCTAAATCTCGAAAGGTGCGATCAGTTTCCGGTCCAAGGTGACTTGGCTCAGGCTGGAAGGCTTGTGCCGCCATTGTCCGCCTCTCGACCGGAGATTGTGCGTCTGCGTGCGTCGTTCGGATCCGCGCGGCATTCGGCCGCAGCATGATCGCGGCCCAAGAGAGTCGCTGCCGAAACTAAGGAGTTCAGGGCGTATGGCAACCCAGCAGAAGAAGACAGCAGCGCGCAACGGCTTCAAGACCGCGGAGTTCATCGTCTATCCGGCGCATGGCGTCGGCCAGATCGTGGCGATCGAGGAGCAGGAAGTGGCGGGCCACAAGCTGGAACTGTTCGTGATCGATTTCCAGAAGGACAAGATGCGGCTGAAGGTGCCGGTGGCCAAGGCCGCCGCGATCGGCATGCGCAAGCTGTCCGAGACCGATTACGTGGATCGCGCGCTCAAGGTCGTGCAGGGCCGCGCCCGCGTGAAGCGCACCATGTGGTCGCGCCGCGCGCAGGAGTACGACGCCAAGATCAATTCCGGCGACCTGATCTCGATCTCCGAAGTGGTCCGAGACCTCTATCGCGCCGACAACCAGCCCGAGCAGTCCTATTCGGAGCGCCAGCTCTACGAAGCCGCCCTCGACCGGATGGCGCGCGAGATCGCAGCCGTCAACCGCATGTCCGACACCGAGGCGGTGCGTCTCATCGAGACCAATCTCAACAAGGGTCCGCGCCGCGGCGTCAAGGCCGACAACGAAGGCGACGACGCGGAGCAGGAAGTGGCTGCCTGAGGGGCATCCTTCCGCCGCATTCCCGGAGCCCGGCCTGCGCGCAGGCCGGGCTTCGCTGCTTTGGTGGGCAGCGGGACCCGAGACGGCAATGGGCCGGCTGCCGATGCCCCGGCGGCGCAAGGTGCCCGGAAGGGCTCACTCCTCCGGTTCGGTGCCGAAGAGGAGCGGGAAGCCCATCCTGCGGCCGGCGTCGGTGGCACGCGTGGCCTTGGTCTCCGCGACGTCCTTCGTGAAGACGGCCACGACACAGGCCCCGCGCTGGTGGGCGGTGATCATCGCGCGCCGTGCCTGCTCCGCGTTCAGGCGGAACTCCGCCTTCAGCACCGTGACGACGAAGTCGCGCGGCGTGAAGTCGTCGTTGAACAGGATGACCTTGTGCAGACGCGGGCGTTCGGTCTTCGGCTTCGTGACTGTTCGCGGCGTGGTGACGGTATCGCTCATCATGGCGACTCTTCGGCTCGGACGGGGCGGGGGCGGCAATCCGCCGCTTATGCCACGGACGCGCAGGAGCGTAAACGCAGTGCTTTCAGGCTGCCGGTTCAGCCTGCGGTGAACGGGGACGGACGATGGCGCTCGCAAGGTTGCTGACGGTTGCCGGCGGACTGTGCGGCGCGGCCGGAGTGGCGCTGTCCGCCGCCGCCGCCCATGCCGGGGGCGCCAACACCGGCACCGCCGCCTCGTTCCTGCTGATGCATGCCGGCGCCTTCCTGGCCGTGGGCCTCACGCGATCGAGCCGGCCCCTGCGCATCGCCGCAACCGTCGTGCTCGTCGGGCTAGCCGTGTTCGCGGGTGACCTCCTGATGCGCGACTTCGCGGGCATGCGCCTGTTTCCCATGGCGGCGCCCATCGGTGGGTCGCTCATGATCCTCGGCTGGCTCGCGGTGGCCGTCACGGGCGCCTTCACCGGCTCGGCGCGACGAGGCGGATAGGCGCAGCCGCAGAGCACGGGCGTCAGAACCACTCCGGCTGCATGGCGAGCGTCGTGTCGTCCAGCGATTCGAGCAGCGCGCGCTGCGCCCTGGCCTTCGGCAGTTCGTAGGTGAAGAAATAGCGGCAGGCGGCAAGCTTGCCGCTCAGGAAGTTCGCTTCGCCCGATCCATCCGCCAGACGCCGCGCCGCCACGGTCGCCTGGCGCAGCCACATCCAGGCGATCACGACGTGGCCGAACATGTCGAGGTAGATGGTGGCGTTGGCGAGTGCGCGCTTCGGGTCGTCGGCGGTCGCGACCGCGAGCTTGCGTGTGGTGGCGACGGTCTCGGCCAGTTCCGTCGCCAGCATCTCCGCGAAGCCCTCCAGCGAAGGCATCTGATGCGCGGCGGAGACGTCGGCCATGATGCGTCCGGCGAGCGCCTTGACGCTCGCTCCCCCGCCCAGGCCGACCTTGCGGCCGAGCAGATCCAGCCCCTGGATGCCGTGCGTCCCCTCGTGAATGGGGTTCAGCCGGTTGTCGCGGTAGAGCCGCTCGACCGGATAGTCCCGCGTGTAGCCGTAGCCGCCGAGGACCTGGATGGCATGCTTGTTGGCTTCCAGACAGAACTCCGACGGCCACGACTTGGCGATCGGCGTCAGGAGGTCGAGGAGCAGCGCTTCTTCCCGCGCCACGGCCTCCTCGCGCTCCCCATGGGCCCGGTCGACGAGATCGGCGCAGTAGAGGCAGAGCGCCAGCGCGCCCTCGACGGCGGCCTTCTGGGCCAGTAGCAGACGGCGGATGTCGGCATGCTCGATGATCGGCACCTGGGGCGCGGCGGGGTCCTTGGCGCCTGCCGGCCGGCCCTGCGGCCGCTCCCGCGCATAGGCGAGCGAGGCGCGGTAGCCGGCAGACGCGAGGGCCGTCGCTCCCATGCCGACGCCGATGCGCGCCTCGTTCATCATCTGGAACATGTAGGCGAGGCCGTGGTGCGGCTCGCCGAGAAGATGGCCGACACAGGGCCGCTCCTCGCCGAAGTTGAGCAGCGTGTTCGTGGTGCCGCGATAGCCCATCTTGTGGTTCAGGCCGGCGAGCGTGACGCCGTTGCGGTCGCCGAGAGAGCCGTCCTCGTTCACCTGGAACTTGGGCACGACGAAGAGGGAGATGCCCTTCACGCCGGCCGGGCCGCCGGGGATGCGGGCGAGCACGAGGTGAACGATGTTGTCGGAGATTTCCTGGTCTCCGCCCGAGATCCACATCTTGCGGCCGGTCAGATGGTACGTGCCGTCCTCCTGCGGTTCGGCACGGGTGGTGATGTCGGCCAGCGACGAGCCGGCCTGCGGCTCCGACAGGCACATGGTGCCGAAGAACCGGCCCGCGACCATCGGGCGCAGATAGCGTTCCTTCTGCGCGGCCGATCCGAAGGACTCGATCAGGCGGGCGGCGCCGACGGTCAGGAAAGGGTAGGCGGACGTCGCGATGTTGGCCATCGAGAAGATGAAGGCGGCGGCGACGCGCAGCGTCTCGGGCATCTGCGAGCCGCCCCATTCCGCGTCGAACGCGGCACCGAAGAAGCCCGCCTCGCGGTAGACGGCGAGCGCGGCGGCGACTGCCGCGTCCATCTCCACCTTGCCGGCCACGAAGCGTGGTTCGTGCTCGTCCAGCCGCGCGGCATGCGGCAGGAAATGCTCGGTCGCGATGCGCTCGGCCGTGTCCAGCACGCCGTCGACGGCTTCGCGATCGTAGTCGGCGAAGCGGGGCATCGTGCGCAGCCTGTCGATGCCGAGAACGTCGTGCAGCTGGAAGGCCAGGTCGGCCCGATCGATCGTGATCATGGAACGTTCTCCGATGGGTGGAGTTTGGGATCAGCTGCAACCGGACGCTCGGCTCCGCGGGACGTCGGAAACGGCTCCCCCGCGCTGCGTTGATCCAGAGGGACGGCGCAAGCGTAAAGCGCAGCGAATGCCATCGCAAGTTCAGGAGCGGTCCATGAATGGCGAGCCAGCCGGGACGTCAATGATCAGCGCGGCGCGCAAGGCGCCCTATCTCGACCGGGTCGAGGAACACGAACTCGCGGTGCGCTGGAAAGAGAAACGCGACCAGGAGGCGCTGCACCGGATCACGATGGCGCATATGCGTCTCGTCATCTCGATGGCGACGAAGTTCCGCTACTTCGGGCTGCCGCTCAGCGATCTCATCCAGGAAGGACATGTCGGTCTGCTCGAGGCCGCCGCCCGGTTCGAGCCGGACCGCGACGTGCGGTTCTCGACCTACGCAACCTGGTGGATCCGGGCGTCGATGCAGGACTACATCCTGCGCAACTGGTCGATCGTGCGCGGCGGGACGAGTTCGGCGCAGAAGGCGCTGTTCTTCAACCTGCGCCGCCTGCGCGCCCGTCTGGCGCAGGGGTCGGAGCCCCTGCGCGGCGCCGCCGTGTACAAGGAGATCGCGGAGGCGATCGGCGTTTCGGTCTCGGACGTCGCGCTGATGGATTCGCGGCTGTCCGGCCCTGACACGTCGCTCAACGCGCCGCTGTCCGACGACGGCGAGGCCGGCTCCGAGCGGATGGACTTCCTGGTCTCCGACGCGCCGACGCCGGATGAAGTCGTCACCGCTTCGGTGGACGACGAGCGGCGGGTGCTCTGGCTCAACCGCGCGCTTTCGGTCCTCAACGACCGGGAACTGCGGATCATCCGGGAGCGGCGGCTGCGCGACGAGGGGGCGACGCTCGAGTCGCTCGGCGAAAAGCTCGGCATCTCCAAGGAGCGTGTCCGGCAGATCGAGAACCGGGCGATGCAGAAGCTGCGCACGGCTCTTCTCAAGATCAATCCGGACATGGCTCCGGCCATGATGTGACGAAGCTGCCGCCGCTTCGCGGCAGCTACTGGTCCGTGATGATCTTGACCTTGTCGCCCGGAGAGACGCTTCCGCCGGGCGGCATGGCGTTGAGCAGCCGGAACAGGTCGAGCGCCCTGCCGACGCCCGTCATCTTCGCGGCGATGCTTCCGGCGGTCTCGCCCGGCTGGACCGTCACGACCCGGATACGCAGCGGCTTCAGGTCCTTGCGTTCGTCCTCTCCGAGCAGCCGGAAACTTCCCGTCACCGTCGCGGCCGTCGTCTCCAGGCTGCCGCTGCCGCGCGGAGCCGCCGTCAGGACGCGGTAGACCTGGCCGCCGGCGCGGACGACGGCGATGTGAAAGCTCCATTTGTCCGCCTGCGCATATGCGACGGCGGCCTCGTTGCCGTTGATGGAGACGGTGCGCACGGACGAGGGGTCGAGCCCCGCGACCCAGCCGCTGCGGAGGTAGTCTTCCAGCTTCTTGTTGCGGTTCAGCGCGACGCCGTCGAAACGCACGGCAACGTCGCCCGGGCCCGCGGCGGTGACGGCCGCCGCCGAATTGTCGATGACGAACCCTTCCGGGACGCTGAAGGTCACGCCGAGCGTCGGATGGATGAAGCTGCGGCCCCGCACGTAGCCTTCCTCGGGCGTGTCGCCGAACAGCATGCCGTCAATGCCGGCGAGGTAGGAATCGCGGTCGCGGCGGCCGGCGCCCGGAGCACCGAACTGCCGGGCATGCCGCAGGGCCAGATCGATGCGCTGCGGCGCGTTGGGATGCGAGGCGAGGAAGTCGAGGCTTGCATCCGTGGCGCCGCTGATGCTGCGGAAATCCGAGTAGGACGCCATCGACTGCAGGAAGCGCGCGGCCGAATAGGGATCGTAGCCGGCGCTGCCGATGGTCTTGATGCCGATCGCGTCGGCCTCCAGTTCCTGGTTGCGCGAGAACTGCGCCAACCGGAGCTTGCCGCGAACCACCGCCGCGCGCGCCACCTGGTTGTCCGCCAGCACGTCGTCGACCACCTGCGAGGCGAGTTGCTCCTCGGCCTCCTTCTGCTGGCGCTGGATGCCGTGGTTGGCGGTCACGTGACCCATCTCGTGCGCGATGACGGCGGCGAGCTCGGCCGAATCATTGGCCAGCGCGAGCAGGCCGCGCGTCACGTAGAGAAATCCCCCCGGAAGGGCAAAGGCGTTGACGTTGGGCGAATCGAGCAGCGTGATCTGGTACGTCTGGTCGGGGTTGCCGGAAGCGACCGTCAGGCTCCCGACCACCTTGGCGACCATGCGCTCGAGCTTGGGGTCCGAGTACTCGCCGCCATAGGTCGCCAGGATTCGGGGATGCTGCGCGCGCGCGAGCGCCACCATGCGGTCGTTGCGGGTGACAGTGTCGACGGTCACCGGATTCGACGAGGGCACGAAACCCTGCTCGCTGACGCCCGGGCTCAGCACCTGGCAACCGGCGAGCAGCATCATCCCGGCGCCGGCGAGCAGCAGCCGCGGCGTGCGTCCAGCGGGTCGAGAAGCGCCCGCACCGTGCTTGGCCTCAGCCTTCACCTGTTTCAGAACCTGATCCTTCCCGGTCGCCGGGTCCGGTCGTGACGATGCCCGAATCGCCGGGCCGCTGCCGCAAGCGGGCCGCAGTCCGCCATAGTCGAGGACGACGGTTACCAAAGCTTCTACGCCATTGCCCGAACGCTGCGGAACAAATATGGCTCCATCCGGGCAATTCTTTGTTATCGCGGGGTTCCTTCTCCGAGATACCGATCGAACGCGGCCGACCGCCCCGCCGCGAACACCTCCGCGGTCGCCCCCGACGCCGCGATCCTGCCATTGTCCAGGAACGCGGTGCGCGGTGCGATCCGCCTGGCGTCGCCGGGATCGTGCGTGACCATCAATATGGTCATTCGCTTCGATTCGTGAAGGCCGGCGACGAGGTCGAGCATTTCGTCGCGCAGGGCCGGACCGAGCGAGCCGAAGGCCTCGTCGAGCAGCAGCACCGGCCTGTCGCGCACCAGCGCGCGCGCCAGCGCGACGCGCTGCCGTTCCCCGCCGGACAGTTCGCGCGGGAGCCGGCGCTCCTTTCCGGCGAGGCCGACGCGGGCCAATGCCTGCTCGACCTGCGTGCGGTCGTCGGCCGTCAGCCGCAGCGACGGCGAGCGGCCCAGGCCGACGTTGGCCGCCACGTCCAGATGGGCGAAGAGGTTGTTCTCCTGGAAGATCATGGAGACGGGCCGCGCGGCCGGGGCAAGCATGGACACAGCCTTGCCGCCGATCCTGATCGTGCCCGCGGACGGTGCCTCGAACCCGGCGATCAGGGACAGGAGCGTCGACTTGCCGGAGCCGCTCGGACCCATGATCGCCAGGATCTCACCGGCGGCCACCGACAGGTCGAACAGCATCGGGCCGCCGCCGGGCCAGGCGAACGTGACGGCGTCCAGCGTGACGTCCGCCCCGGCAAATCCTCGCGTCGCGTCCGTCATGTCTTCCTCCCGCCCAGGCGCTCGGCCGCCATCATGAGGCAGAGGCAGAGAAGCGCCAGGATGAGCGCCAGGCCGGCTGCGTCGGCCGTGCGGTAGCTGCCCATGCGCTGGAACAGCAGATAGGGCAGGGTCTGCACGGCGTCGCTGCCGAACAGCGCGATGACGCCGAGATCGCCGAGCGACAGCGCCATGGCGAAGGCGAAGCCGGTGGCGAGCGGACGGCGCAGCACCGGCCAGTCGATCAGGCGCCAGCGGTCGAAGCCGCCGATGCCGAGCTGTGCGCAAAGACGGTCGTGGCGGATGGCGGCATCGTCATGGGCGGGTCGGATCGCGCGCGTCGCGAAGGGAATGGCCATCGCGGCATTGACGGTCACGACCATGACCGGGGCGAGGGCGAAGACGTCGGCGACCTGCCGCAGGAGGATGAACCATCCCGCGCCGATCACGATCGGCGGAACGACGAGGATCAGCCCGGCGCCCGTGTCGAGCGCCCGCTCGGCGAAGCCTGGCCGGGTGCCCCGTCTCGCCGCCGCGAGCCGGTGGCGCGTGCGGGCCATGGACAGGGTGAGCACTACGCAGAGGACGGCGGAAAGTCCCGCCAGGACGAGGCTCGTGGCGACGGCATCGCGAACGGCGCCTTCCGTTGCCAGCCGCCCGAGATCGGCCCGGAGGCCGGCGGCGAGGATCGCGAGGAGGGGGCCGGCGACGAGGATCGCGGCAAGAAGGACGGCAGCTGCGTCGAACCCGGTTGCGAGCCGGCTCGGCGTCTCGTAGCGCCGCGCCGCGACCGACAGCGAAGCGTCGCCGCCGAGGTCGGCGCCCAGCCGCAGCAGGAGGGTGAGGACGAGCGCGGTGAGGCCGAGCTGCAGCATCGTCAGGGCGAGCGCCCGGGCCGGGTCGAAATCGAAGCGGAGAGACTGGTAGATCGCCACCTCGAGCGTCGTCGCGGCCGGTCCGCCGCCGAGCGTCAGCACGATGGTGAAGGAGGCGAGGCACAGCATGAACACCAGGCCCGCCACGCCCGGCAGCGTCGCGCGCAGCACCGGCCATTCGATCAGCCGCCAGCGCGCGCCCGTTCCCATCCCGAGCTGGCTCGCCAGCCGCCACTGGTCGGCGGGGATGGCGTCGAGCGCGTGCAGGAACAGCCGGGTGGCCAGCGGCAGATTGAAGAAGGCATGGGCGACGAGGATGCCCGGCAGCCCGTAGATGCCGGGCCATTGGCCGCCGCCGATCCAGCCGAAGAACCCGGCGGCGAATCCGGCGCGGCCGAGGAGTGCGAGGACGCCGAGCGCAGCCACCAGCGCGGGCAGCGCGAGCGGCAGTGCGAACAGCATCAGCAGGGCGCGGCGTCCGATGAAGGCGGGGTGGCGCGACAGCGCGCGCGCCACCAGCATCGCCGGCCCGACCGAGACCAGCGTCGACAGCAGCGCCTGCCGGAGCGTGAACCCCGCCACGCGCAGCAGGTAGGCATCGAAGCCCGCAACCGCGCTCCGGAGATCGCCTGCACCCTCGACCAGCAGCCCGGCGAAGGCGCCGGCCGCCAGCAGACCGACGAAGCCGAGCGACGCGATGCCGCCCACGACGGGCGATGTCGATGCCGCGCGCATCGCCGCCGGCTTCCTGCTACCTGCTCATCGCCGCCAGCCATTCGTCGACCCAGGCCCTGCGGCTCGCCGCGACCGTCTCGGGTGGGAGGATCAGCGTCTTCGTCGGTTCGACGAGCCGTTCGAAGGCTGGATCCAGAGGCTCCGACGTGCGGCCGGCGGGATACATCCAGTTGGCTTCGGGGATGGCGTCCTGGAAACCGGGGCCGGTCATGAAGGCCATGAAGCGCGCCGAGAGCGGGTTGTCGGCGCCCTTCACCGTGACGCCCGCCACCTCCACCTGCATGTAGTGGCCCTCCGCGAAGCCTGCAGCCTGGTAGCGATCGGTGCTCTCGGCGATCATGTGATAGGCCGGCGAGGTGGTGTAGGACAGCACCATCGGCGCCTCCCCCGAGGTGAACAGGCCGTAGGCCTCGCTCCAGCCGGGCGTCACGGTCAGCACGCGATCCTTGAGCTTGCCCCACGCCGCCGCCGCGCCGTCGCCGTAGACGGCCTTCACCCACAGGAGCAGGCCGAGGCCCGGCGTGGAGGTGCGGGGATCCTGGATCACGATCTTCTGATCCGCATCGCCTTCCACCAGATCCTTCAGGCTCTTCGGCGGCGTCGCCAGCGCCTGCGTGTCGTAGACGACGGCGAAGTAGCCGTAGTCGAAGGGCAGGAAGGTGTCGTCGGTCCAGCCGCCGGGAACCTCGACCGCCGACCGGTCTGCGCCATGCGGCGCAAAGAGGCCCGTCGCCTTGGCGTCGGCGGTCAGGCTGGTGTCGAGGCCGAGCACGAGGTCGGCCTTCGTCTGCGCACCCTCCAGCTTCAGCCGATTGAGCAGCGCCACGCCGTCGGCCACCGAGACGAAGGCGAGGTCGCAGCCGCATTCCGCCTCGAAGGCCTTCTCGACCTGCGGACCCGGACCCCATTCGGCGGTGAAGCTCTCATAGGTGTAGACGGTCAGGGTTCCGTTCGTCTGGGCGAAGGCCGGGTGGATGGAAAGGGTGGCGGCGAAGGCCGCTGCGGTCGGGATCCATGTCATGCGCATGACGCGCCTCCTCTGTTCGAATGAAAAGGAATTGAGGCGCCGTGGATGAGCGTCTAATCCCTCCGCCGGTACGAGCCGGATCAGGTTCAGCGGGTTGGCCGGGCTTCCCCTTGGCCTCTCAGCCGGCCGGTCAGACGACCGCCGGCACCCCGTTAGAGCACCTCGACATCTAGGACGCGCCGCCGCGGGGGGCAAGCGCTTTCGGCGCCGCGTTCGTGCCGGCCGCAGGAGGTGACGGGGGCCGCCCTTTCGCATGGCGCCTGCCCCGTGATAGAGGCGACGCACATGAGCACATTCGCAATCCTGCTCGGCGGCGATCTCGTTCGCACGCCCCGCCTCGACGCTGCCCTTGCGCAGGCCCGCGTGATCGCGGCCGATTCCGGCATCCGCCATGCCGCGACGCTCGGGCTGATGCCGGAACTGTGGATCGGCGACTTCGATTCCGTCACGGCCGCCGAGATCGCGGCCAATGCCGGGATCGAACGCGACATGCATCCGCCGGAAAAGGACAGCACCGACGGCGAACTGGCGGCGGAGGCAGCGATCGCGCGCGGGGCGACCCGCCTGATCATGGTCGGAGCCTTCGGCGGCGATCGCGCCGACCACGCCTTCCTGCACATGACCGCCGCCATCCGGCTGGCAGAGCGCGGCCTGCCGGTGCTGCTGTCGAGCGGCTTCGAGGAGGGCGCGCCCCTGCTGCCGGGCGAGCATGGCTTCGACCTGCCCGGGGGCACGCTGTTCTCGATCCTCGCCTTTTCGCCGCTCGCCGGGCTCTCGGTCTCGGGTGCGAAATGGCCGCTCGCCGACGTGGAGCTCGCCTTCGGCTCTTCGCTGACGCTGTCCAACGAAGTGCGCGGCGACCTGCGCATCTCGCTTCGCCAGGGCCGCGCGCTGCTGCTCGCCCGCCCCGAACCATCTCCTGCATCGAAGGGCTGACACCGCATGGCGCCTCCCATCCTTCGCCTCGACGACATCGGCCTGACCTTCGGCGGCACGCCGCTGCTGCAGGGCGCGTCGATCTCGGTCCAGCCCGGCGACCGCATCGCGCTGGTCGGCCGCAACGGTTCGGGCAAGTCGACGCTGCTGAAGATAGCGGCCGGGCTGATCGAGCCGCAGGACGGCGAGATCTTCCGCCAGCCGACGGCCACCGTGCGCTATCTGCAGCAGGCGCCGGACACCGAGGGATTTTCCACCGTCCGGGCCTATGTGGAAGCCGGACTCGGGCCGACGGATGATCCCTACCGCGCGTCCTACATCCTGGAAAACCTCGGACTGACGGGCGAAGAGAAGCCCGACACGCTGTCGGGCGGCGAGGCGCGGCGCGCTGCGCTGGCGCGCGTGCTGGCGCCGCAGCCCGACATCCTGCTGCTCGACGAGCCGACCAACCACCTCGACCTCTCCGTGATCGAATGGCTGGAAGAGGAGCTGTCGCGGACGTCGTCGGCCTTCGTCGTCATCTCGCACGACCGCCGCTTCCTCGAGCGCGTGACGCGCGCGACGGTCTGGCTCGACCGCGGCGTGACGCGCCGGCTCGACCGCGGCTTTGCCCATTTCGAGGAATGGCGCGACCAGGTGCTGGAGGAGGAGGAGCGCGAGCAGCACAAGCTCGGCCGCCAGATCGTGCGCGAGGAGCACTGGCTGCGCTACGGCGTCACCGCGCGCCGCAAGCGCAACATGCGCCGGCTGGGCGAGCTCCAGTCGATGCGGGCGAAGTTCCGCGGCCACCGCGGTGCGGAGGGTTCCGCCAGGATGGAGGCGAGCGAGGCGGCCGAATCCGGCAAGCTCGTCATCGAGGCCAAGGCGATCGCCAAGAGCTATGGCGACGCGGCGATCGTCCGGGACTTCTCGATCCGCGTCCAGCGCGGCGATCGCATCGGCCTCGTCGGGCCGAACGGCGCCGGCAAGACGACGCTGCTCCGCATGCTGACCGGGGAACTCGCACCCGACATCGGCTCGGTGCGGCTCGGCGTCAACCTCGAGATCGCCACGCTCGACCAGCGCCGCGCCGCGCTCGACCCGGAGGAGACGCTGGCGCATTTCCTCACCGACGGCCGCGGCGAGACCGTCGTCGTCAACGGCGAGGAACGGCACGTCGTCTCCTACATGAAGGACTTCCTGTTCAAGCCGGAGCAGGCCCGCACGCCGGTGCGCGAACTGTCGGGCGGGGAAAAGGCGCGGCTGATTCTGGCGCGGGTGCTCGCACGTCCGTCGAACCTGCTCGTCCTCGACGAGCCGACCAACGACCTCGACATGGAGACGCTCGACCTGCTGCAGGAACTGGTCTCCGGCTTCGCCGGCACCGTCATCCTCGTCAGCCACGACCGCGATTTCCTCGACCGGACGGTGACGAGCACGATCGCGCCGGACGGCGACGGGCGGTGGGTGGAGTATGCCGGCGGCTACAGCGATCTGCTCGCCCAGCGCGGCAGCACGCGCTTTCTCAAGCGCGCGGGCGAGACGAGGCCGCCCGCCGAAAAAGTTACACGTGAATCGGGTTCCGCAGAGGCGGCTGCGGCCAAGGCGCCGGCGAGGAAGCTGTCCTACAAGCAGAAGTTCGCGCTGGAGAGCCTGCCGAAGAAAATGGAGGAAACGACCGCCGCCATCGCGAGACTCGAGGCGACGCTGGCCGATCCGCAGCTGTTCGCCCGCGATCCGAAAGGGTTCGGCAAGACGGCCGAAAAGCTCGACACGGAGCGCGCGGCGCTCGCCGCCATGGAAGAGGAATGGCTGGAGCTGGAAATGCTGCGCGAGGAGATCGAGGGCGGCTGAGCGGTGCTCAGTGGTCCTTCGGGCGGCTCTGCTCGAAGGCTGCCTTCTTCTCGGGCGAGGCTTCGGTCTGGTGCTTCGCCTGCCATTCGGCGTAGGGCATGCCGTAGACGATCTCGCGGCTCTCGTCCTTCGATAGCTCCACGCCCTCTGCGTTTGCCGCGTCGCGGTACCAGTTCGACAGGCAGTTGCGGCAGAAGCCGGCGAGGTTCATCAGGTCGATGTTCTGCACGTCCGCCCGGGTGCGCAGGTGTTCGACCAGCCGCCGGAACGCGGCGGCCTCGAAATCGCGCTGCTGGTCGGGAGTGAGTTCCGTCATGTCCGCTTCCTCCAAAACGCTGCCGGCGGATCAGCGCCGTTCCGCCACCGGTCCGGTGCGCGATCCGAAGAACCGCACCTGGTGGATATCGGCGCGGCGGTTGACGTCGTCAAGGATGGGCGCGAGGCGGTCGGCCCAGGCCACCGCGCCGTCGTCCGTCGCGATCAGGTCCTGCCGGATCTCGATCAGGGCGTGGGCGTAGCCGCGCGTGATCGCGTGCTGGTACATGGTGTCGCCGCGCAGGGCGCCGTCATAGGGCTCGTTGTCGCCGACGACGAGGTCGGGATCGGCGCGAAGCGCGGCGAGCAGCGGCGCGACCGCGCGATCGTCGAGGTCCCACAGCACGCCGACGTGCCACGGACGCTTCACGCCCTGCATGCAGGGCGTGAAGGAGTGGATGGAGACGATCAGCGGAGCCGCGCCGCTTGCTTCATGGATCGACGCGGCGAGGGCGGCGACGGCATCGTGCCAGGGCCTGTAGAAGAGTTCGAGGCGCCTCTCGCGCTCCTCCGGCGCGAGCGGATAGTTCCCCCGGATGACCGTGCCATCGTACAGCTGCCGAATCAGCGTCGGGTCGTCGTCGCCGCGGTTCGGATCGATCAGCAGCCGCGAATAGCCGCACAGCAGCGCCGGCGCGTCGAGCTGACGCGCCAGTTCGCGCGTCACCGTCTCGACACCGATGTCGTAGGCGATGTGCCGCCGGAACTCCGCGGGCGGCAGTCCGAGATCCCCGTACTCCTCGGGGAGAGCGTTGCGGGCGTGGTCGGCGAGAAGCAGGAGGCCCCGGTCGCGCGGGCCATCGACGAGTTCGAAGGGTGAAAAGACAGCTGTGCGAGTCATGGTCTCGGGTTGCAGCTCCGAAAAAAGCGATGGCCGGGGCCGTGCAAGGCGGCGAGTTCCTTCCTTTCACGACGATGGGGATGCCGCAATGCCGTCCTTTCGACAATCTTGTGACGGATGCCATCGTTGCTTGCGCGATAAACCGATTTGAGCATATCGCGACGGCGCGTTGACATGCGCGCGCGCATTTCCGAAAAGGAGCATCGAAGCAATGTTTCGTCCAAGGGCAAGGGGCACGAGTATGGTTCTGCCGGGTGTCGAGGGGGCGTCACGCCTCGCGGCCGCCTGTTCCATCGCTGTCTTTGCCCTGCTTGGCGTCGTGGCGACGACGGGCGCGGCGCGCGCGGATTTCCGCGTGTGCAACGCGACCCAGACGCTCGTCGGGGTGGCGATAGGCTATCGCGCGCCGGCCGGCTGGATCACCGAAGGCTGGTGGCACGTGGAAGGGTCGACCTGCAAGACGCTGATCGAAGGCCCCCTGTCATCACGCTATTACTATCTTTATGCAGAAGACGCTGAGCGCGGCGGGCGCTGGGATGGGCCGATCAACATGTGCATCGCCGAGAAAGAGTTCAAGATCGTGGGGGTCAGCGACTGTATCAAGCGCGGCTTTCAGCGGGCCGGCTTCCAGGAATACGACACGGCCGAGCAGGCGAGCTGGATGGTGCAGCTGACCGACCAGCCTGCCGCCGACGGGACCGCGGCCGTGACTGGAGCGCAGCAATGAAGCGCCAGCGCAACGTCCGCATCCTGGCTACGCTCGGCCCCTCCTCGTCCAGCGAGGAGATGATCCGCAAGCTGCACGAGGCCGGCGCCGACACGTTCCGCATCAACATGAGCCACGCGGATCACGACCTCATGCGCAAGGTGGTGGCGATGATCCGCAGCGTCGAGCGCCAGGTCGGGCGTCCGATCGGCATCCTGGCCGACCTGCAGGGGCCGAAGCTGCGCGTCGGCAAGTTCGCTGAAGGCGCGGTGGCGCTGAAGGTCGGCGACGCCTTCATCCTCGACGACGACACCACACCCGGCGATTCGACCCGGGTCCACCTGCCGCATCCCGAGATCCTCGCCTCGGTGAAGCCGGGCGACCGGCTGCTCATCGACGACGGCAAGCTCCAGCTCAAGGCCGTGCGCAACGACGGCAAGGCCATCGAGACGGTGGTCGTGGCGGGCACGAAGATCTCCGACAAGAAGGGCGTCAGCCTGCCGGATACGGACCTGCCGCTCGGGGCGTTGACGGAGAAGGATCGGCGCGACCTCGACGCCGTCTTGCAGGCGGAGGTGGACTGGATCGCGCTTTCCTTCGTGCAGCGGCCCGAGGACCTGGCCGAGGTGCGCAAGATCGCGCGCGGTCGCGCGGCCCTGCTGTCCAAGATCGAGAAGCCTCAGGCCGTCGCGCGCCTCGCCGAGATCATCGAGGTGTCCGACGCGCTGATGGTGGCGCGTGGCGATCTCGGGGTCGAGATGCCGCTCGAAGCCGTTCCGGGCATCCAGAAGCAGATCACCCGCGCCTGCCGCAAGGCCGGAAAGCCGGTGGTGGTCGCCACCCAGATGCTGGAATCGATGATCACGGCGCCGGTGCCGACGCGCGCCGAGGTGTCGGACGTGTCGATCGCCGTGTTCGAGGGCGCCGACGCCATCATGCTGTCGGCCGAATCGGCGGCCGGCCAGTATCCGGTCGAGGCCGTGGCGATGATGAATGCGATCGCCGTCCAGGTGGAGAAGGATCCCAACTACCCCACCATCATCAATGCGCAGCGCACCGCGCCGGAGGCGACCGGCGCCGACGCGATCTCGCTCGCGGCGCGCCAGATCGCTGAAACGCTCAACCTCTCGGCCATCGTCACCTATACGGCATCGGGCACCACCGGGCTGCGCGCGGCGCGCGAGCGGCCGCAGGTGCCGATCATCGCACTTTCGCCCGTGGTGGAGACCGCCCGGCGGCTGTCGCTCGTCTGGGGCCTGCACTGCGTCGTCACGCCGGACGCCAGCGATCTCGACGACATGGTCGACCGGGCGTGCCGCATCACCTTCTCGGAAGGCTTCGGCCGGGCCGGCGACCGGGTGATCGTCACCGCCGGCGTGCCCTTGCGCACGCCCGGCGCCACCAACATGCTGCGCATCGCCTATATCGGCTCGGACGGCCTCGGCGGCATCTGATCGCGCCCGCCTGCGCTAGTTCCCGGGGCCGTCCGACGCTACTGCTGCAGCGCCGGCGCCGGGGTCGGCGGCCCGTCGGCGCAGGCCTCCATCGGCCCGTATGCATCCGCTGCGATGCGGCTTTCCAGCTGCCGCGCCGCCGCCTGAAGGTCACGGTCCATTCCGGACAGCTTCTCGACGGCCGCGATGGCGAGACCAGTGGCGATCCAGTCCGGCTTGTGGCCGAGGTTCTCTACCCAGAGCAGTTCGGCGCCCGGGATGTCGCGCGCCAGTCCCGCGGAGTGGATCTCCTCGTAGACGACTGTGTCGCGATCGCCCGTGATCACCACCGTCGGCGCGCCGATCTCGCCGTAGCGGGGCGCGAGCTTCTCGACGAAATCGAACAGCCCCGCGACGTCCCGGGCATTGGCGCGGAAGGCGGCCGGCCGAAGCACGAGCCTGATCGCCGCGTCCCGCGCATAGTTGTCCGGCACGGGGTTCGGCGCGAAGACGCAGGCGGTGGCCGCGTCGAGCCGCATGACGCCGCCCGGCCAGGCGAGCGTCTCGGTGAACAGCCTGCCGATCAGCGGGGTTTCGGAGAGATCGTAGTACCAGGAGGTTCCGCCGCCCGGCCAGGGATGCGACGCCGGCGCAAGGAACAGGAGCCCCGCCACGCGTTCGGGCCGGAGCACCCCGAAGGCGCCAAGCACCGCACCCGCGAAGGAGTGGCCGACGATGATGGCCCTCTCGATGCCATAGCTGTCCATCAGCGCGGCGATCGTCTCGGCCTGCCCAGCGGGCGTGTCGTTCGTCGCAGGACCGCGGCCGGACCAGCCGTGGCCGGGCCGGTCGACGAAGAGCATATCGGCGCGGCCTTCGAGCAGGGGGCGGAACGGCAGCATCTGGTCCAGCAGGTTTCCGCTGGCGCCATGGACGAAGACCAGCGGCGGCAGGTCGGCGCCCGCTCCTGCGGGCACGTGGACATGGTGCAGGCGCGTTCCGTTGACGGTGGCGAAGCTGCCGACCGGCGGATGCCGGCGCTCGATCAGCCAGGCGCCGACGCGCGTCGCGCCGGCCATGATCAGCAAGAGGGCGAGGAGGAACGCGACGGCGGCATAGACGAGGTTCATGAGGATCCGATACGGAGGGGAGGGGAACGATCGTCGGACCGGCACGGACGCGGACGCCGGAGGGCGCGTCAGATGCCCTCGCCGGCGAGTTCCTCCGAGAGCGTGGCGACTTCCGACTGCGCGTCGCGCATCATCGGATAGATGGCGAGAGTGCGTTCGTAGGCGTCGAGCGCCAGTTCCTTGCGGCCGGTTTCCTTGAGGATCGCGGCGAGCCCCGTCAGCGCACCGAAATGGCGCGGCTCGAGTCGCAGCGTGTGCTCGATGTCGGCCATCGACTTCGCATAGTTGTCCATCATGAAGTGGATCGTCGCACGCCGGTTCCAGCCTTCGGCAAAGTCGGGCTGCAGCGTGATCACCTGGTCAAGGAAATCGAGCGCAACATCGAATTTCTTGTTCTCGGCGGCCTCGTTCGACCATTGGAGCATGAGATCGACCGACGCGCTGCCGGACTTGCGCCATTCGGCCCAGATCTGGCTGGCGATCCGCTCCGCCGCCTTCTCGTTGCGCTCCCGCTTCAGGTCGGCGAACAGCCGGTCGAGCCGTGACGCCTCGTCGATCGGCGCGGCATCCTCGGCTGCGGAGCCAGGCGACAGGGCGACGAGGGTGGCGACGAGCGCAGGTATCAGGACATGAAAAAGGTTCCGCATACCGCAGAACCTAATCCTGCGGCGCGGAACGTCAAACTGAAAATGCCGTGATGGACGCCGGGAGCGCAATCGGCTCCCCGCCGGTCAGCCCTGGCGCGCCTTGTAGCGCGGTGCCGATTTGTTGATGATGTAGATGCGGCCCTTGCGGCGAACCATGCGGTTGTCGCGGTGACGGCCCTTGAGCGACTTGAGCGAATTCTTGATCTTCATTGTCTCAGCCCGTGGTGTACGGCCCGCGCGGGCCAGAATTGAAAGACGCGCCCAAAGGCGCGCCGGAAAGGTCGCGCGGTCATAGACGCAAAGGTCGACCGGTGTCAACCGGACGGATCGGACTCCTCCAGCAACCGCTTCTCCAGCAAGACGATGGAATCGACGACGGCGGGCCACGCCTTCATGAGCCGATCGAGGTTCTCCTGAACCTTGTCCGGCTTCAGATCGAAACCATAGCGATGCCGGACGAGGTGTCGAAATGCCTTCAACTCACCAAGAGCCTCCTGAAGGACCGATCCCAGCATTGCCGGACGGATGCCGGCTATTGGTGCAGACATCTGGTCGAGGATGTCCTGATGCATCGAAGGCCCGCGTGGAACGAGACCGTCCACATCATTTGCAAGACTGAGCAGGATGTCTTCTATGCCGTTGTAGACGTTGTGAATACCGAGGGACACGGCGCCAAGAGCGCCCCATTCTCCGGCTGACAGTTCTTCCGGATGAGCGGACACGAAGTGTCCGACCTGGCGAAGTTCGTTCTCCGCCCTGTCCAGTTTGAGCGAGAGCTTGGCAAAAGCGGGGTGCCTAAACGTCTTCATGGAGCATGTCCCGAACGCGTTCCGGCGTCAGGTCGGACGCGAAGATCAGGTCGTAGTCGATGTCGGTCCCGCGAAATTGTTCGGCGACGAGGCGCTCCACCGCGGACCGTGCACCGATGGCCGGCTCGTCATGGACCAGAAAGTCGACGTCGGAATGAAGACGGAAACGATCCTTGGCAAGAGACCCGACGAGGGACACGTGGTAGCCGTTCTCCCGGGCTGCCTCCAGGACCTTCGTCGCACAAGCCTGTGCCGTCCTGCGCCGTTCTTCCGTTCGGCAGCCGATCAAGGCGTCGATCTTCCTCACGTCGAACCTCCGCAGCTTCCGTCGTCGGAAAGCCCTACAGCAATCGCGCCGCGAGGTCACCCGCGTGGAACGGGCTCCCCGGCGAGACACCTGCCCGGCCGTCAGGTTCAGGTCAGCCGGGTGAAGTGCCCCATCTTGCGGCCGGGCCGGGTTTCGGTCTTGCCATAGAGATTGAGCATCACGCCCGCTTCGCCGAGGAGGTCGGGAATGCGCTCGATGTCGTCGCCGATCAGGTTTTCCATGACGCAAGCGGAATGGCGCCCTGTCGCGCCGAGCGGCAAGCCGGCCACGGCGCGGATGTGCTGCTCGAACTGCGAGACGACGCAGGCGGCCTCCGTCCAGTGGCCGGAATTGTGGACCCGCGGCGCGAACTCGTTGGCCAGGACGGTACCGTCCGGCAAGGCGAAGAATTCGACGCCGATGACGCCGACATAGCCGAGCGCCGCCATCAGGGCGAAGGTGGCCTCGCGGGCCTTTTCCTCCATCTCCGGGCGGAGCCCCGCGGGGACCGTCGAGCGCCGCAGGATCCCGTCGGAATGTTCGTTGCGAGCCGCATCGTAGGCCATCATCGCGCCGTCGAGGCCGCGGGCGGCGATGATCGAGAACTCGAAGTCGAAGGCGACAAGTTCCTCCAGGATCAGCGGTACGCGGCCCATGGCGTCGTAGGTCCCGTCGATGTCGGTGTCCGTCGCGTTGCGCAGCACGCGCTGGCCTTTGCCGTCATAGCCGAGCCGGCGGGTCTTCAGCACGCCGCTTCCACCGAAGGCCGCGAGCGCCAGACTGATATCCGTGTCGTCGTCGACGGAGTCGAAGCGGGCCGTGCGGATGTTCTGGCGGTTCAGGAAGCCCTTCTCGGCCAGCCTGTCCTGCGCGGTTTCCAGAGCGAGTGGCGGGGGAAACACGGGGACGTGATCCGTCAGGTGCTTTGCCGCCCCGACGGGCACGTTCTCGAACTCGTAGGTGACGACGGCCGAGCGGGCTGCGAGCGAGGTCAGGGCGGCGCGGTCGTCGTAGGCGGCCAGGATCTGGCTGTTCGCCACCTGGGCGGCCGGGCAGTCGGGCTGCGGCTCCAGGATGGCGGTGCGGAAGCCGAGGCGGGCGGCCGCCATGGCCAGCATGCGGCCGAGCTGGCCACCGCCGATGATGCCGATCGTGTCGCCGGGGACGAGAGGCCGGATCATGCGTCGTCCGATGGCCGCAGGGCCACCTTTGCGGTCTGGGCGGCGCGGTAGCGGTCGAGCCGCCCTGCCAGAGCCTCGTCGGTCAGCGCCAGGACGGCGGCAGCGAGAAGCGCAGCGTTGACGGCGCCGGCCCGGCCGATGGCCAGCGTGCCGACCGGGATGCCGGCGGGCATCTGCACGATCGACAGCAGCGAATCCTGGCCCGAGAGCGCCTTCGACTCGACCGGGACGCCGAAGACCGGGAGGGGCGTGAGCGCGGCCGTCATGCCCGGGAGGTGGGCCGCCCCGCCAGCGCCTGCGACGACGACCTTGTAGCCGGCCGCCTTCGCGCCCCGGGCGAAATCGTAGAGCCGCTCCGGCGTGCGGTGCGCGGACACGATCAGGGAGTCATGCGGGACGGCGAGCTCGGCGAGCGTGTCGGCGGCATGGCGCATGGTCGCCCAGTCGGACTGGCTGCCCATGATGATGGCGACTGTGGGATGTGCGCTTTCCAAGAATCCGATCTTTCCCGCCAAAGCCGCGCCTTAACCGAATACCAACCACGCCGCAAGAAAAACGGCGACGGCGGACGGTCAGGCGATGATGTCAGGGATCACGCGGTCCTCGAGATGGGTCAGCCGGTCCTTGATCGCCAGCTTCTTCTTCTTCATCCGCTGGATCTGGAGCGGGTCGCATCCCGTGGCGATCATCGCGTTGATCGCCGCGTCGAAATCGGCGTGTTCCTGCTTCAAGCGCGCAAATTCGAGACGAATTTCGGCCTGTTCCTGATCCGACATGCATGCTTCCCCGGCGCAGGACTTCGCGCCCAAATGGCAGGACCGGGGGCTCGCCCGGGCCGCAGGCCTATATCACATTTCGCCCCGACAGAAAATGCTACCACGGCACATTCGACAGGGCGGCCGAGTGGTGGCACACTGTCATCGCGTTGTCATGAATCGCGGCCTGCGGTGGGACGCGGTTCCTGACGTCCGAACGAGGAAAGGGAGCACCACGCATGTCTCTGACGTCGCACATCGAGGAACTCAAGCGCAAGCACCACGAGCTCGACCGCGAGATCGCCGAAGCGGTCGCGCGTCCTTCCACCGACGACATCGAGGTCAACAGGCTCAAGCGGCGCAAGCTCGCCCTCAAGGACGCGATCGAGAAGCTCGGTTCGCATCCCACGACCCACTGAGGCCGTCTGGACCAAGGCCGGGGTCTGCCGCCGGACGGCAGGACCCGGCATCCGAAGATCGGCGGTTCCTCCTGCCGCCGGTCACATCCCCGGGGATGGTCATTCGGTCCAGAACTGGTCGATCCATAAGTTGAGCCGCGTGAACCCGCCTGGGTTGATCGCGTAGATTCGCCGGGTGCCTTCGGGGCTCGCCACGACCAGCCCGGCGTCCAGAAGCACCTTCAGGTGCTGCGACACGGCCGGCCGCGAAACAGGCAGCCCGGCCGCCAGTTCGGTGACGGTCTTCGGGCCGCGCCGCAGCTCCTCGAGGAGATGCCTGCGGTTCGCGTCGGAAATCGCCGTGAATGCGTCGATGGCTACCATCCGCGCAGGTTATCCGGTCGCGCCGCAAACTCAAACCCGATCCGAAGCCATGTACGGTGGAGCGGGCCTGCCGGGCCCGCCGCTGGCGGAGGGGCATCGCCCGACTTCTGTCAGGCCGCGTCCTTCTCGCCTGCTCCGCCGCCGGCGTCGCCGCGCGGATCCAGACGCAGAACCTCGGGCGTGGTCGCGCGTTCCGGAGGCAGCGAGCTGAAGGACTCGCGCTCGTCCACGGGAACGGGCGCGCGGCGGGAGATGCGCAGGAGCGTGTAGCCGGCGATCAGGATGTGGGCGAGTGCCGTGGTCAGGAACAGGCTCTCCGGGCGCATCCGATCCATCAGCGCGCCGCCGACGATCGGGCCGATCATCGTGCCGAAGCCGTAGAGCAGCAGCAGACCGCCGGACACCTTCACGAAGTCCTCGGACCGGGCGTGGTCGTTGGCATGCGCGACGGCCAGCGAGTAGAGCACGTAGGCCATCGCGCCGTAGGCGGCCGTCAGGGCGATCACCGTTGTTCCGTCGCGCGCGCCGACGACGAAGATCAGGAGGCCGATCGCGGCCGCCGCTGAGGCGGCCCCGGCCAGCACGTAGCGCCGGTCGGTGCGGTCGGAGAGACGACCGGCCGGCAACTGGAAGACCGCGCCGGCGACGACGGCCAGGCTCATCATCAGCGCGATCTGGGCGGTCGAGATGCCGATCTCGGCGCCGAACACGGCACCGAGCGTGCCCCAGGCGCCGTTGGCGACGCCGACCAGGAGGCAGCCGGCGGAGGCCACCGGCGAGTTGGCGTAGAGTGCCCTGAGGTCGAGCGAGACGCCCACCAGCGGCTTCGGCGTCGCCTGCGTCGACACCGTGGTCGGGATCAGCGCCAGACAGAAGAAGATGCCGGTGACCATGAACAGCGATGCCGTCGTGACGTCGCCGGCGGCGACGATCAGCTGACCGCCCATCAGGGAGGCGTTGGTCACCATCATGTAGATGCCGAAGACGGTGCCGCGGTTCTCGTTGGTGGCGCTCTCGTTCAGCCAGCTTTCGATCACCATGAAGGCGCCGGCCATGCAGAAGCCGGTGAAGACGCGAAGCGCGATCCAGACATACTGGTCGATGATCAACCCGGTCAGCAGGGCGATGATGGCGGCCGAGGCAGCGAAGGCGCCGAAGGCGCGGACGTGGCCGACCCGGCGCACCAGCCGCGGCGCCATCAGGCAGCCGGCCACGAAACCGGCCGCCCAGGCCGTGCCGAGCAGGCCGAGCGAGGTCGTGGAGAAGCCCTCCGCCTGGCCGCGCAAGGGGAGCAGAAGGCTGTGCAGTCCCGACGCCGCCAGCAGGAACGCGGTCCCGCGCAGCAGAGACAGGATCGGTCTGTAGCTCGCGAACATGGGAACCTTCCGGTTGGGGTCGAACGAATCGCGGGGCGGCCTCGAAGCGGCGCGTGACAGCTTCGGCGGCCGGGCGGCGAGGTCAACCGTTCAATTGCGGCGGAATAGCGCCTCGGCAGCCTGCTTGGTCGAACCCTTCGCCTTCAACTCGGCCTCGATGCGTCCGATTTCGGCCCGCAGAAGTCCGATCCGTTCCTCCAGATCGGCGACCGAGAGCAGGGAGAGATCCTGGCCGATCTCGTGCGGCCGGGCCTTGCGCGGCCGTTCTTCTTCGAGAATACCCATGCATGTCTCCTCCGGTTGCCGTTCGTGGCGAGGAGGATACAGTCCTGCGGGGTCGGGAATCAAATCTCCGGCTCCGGACCGCCGAACGACAGGAGAGATCATGGCAAACGCCCTCCCCGAGACGATGACAGCCATCGCCATCAGCGAGCCGGGGGGACCCCGTGTGCTGAAGCCCGAAACGCGGCCGGTGCCGCAGCCCGCGGCCAGCGACATCCTCATACGCGTCAGCGCGGCGGGCGTGAACCGGCCCGATGTCGCGCAGCGGACCGGCGCCTATCCACCGCCGCCCGGCGCGTCCGACCTGCCGGGGCTGGAGGTGGCGGGCACGGTGGCCGCCGTCGGGCCGGGCGTGCGCCGCTGGCGCGTCGGCGACCAGGTCTGCGCGCTGACGCCCGGCGGCGGCTATGCCGAGTACTGCCTGACCCACGAGAGCAACGCACTGCCCGTGCCGCACGGCTTCACGCTGACGGAGGCGGCTGCGCTCCCCGAGACCTACTTCACGGTCTGGCACAACGTCTTCCAGCGCGGCGCGCTGATGGCGGGGGAGGCCTTCCTGGTGCATGGCGGCTCATCCGGAATCGGCACGACGGCCATCCAGCTCGCAGCCGCCTTCGGCGCCACCGTGCTGGCGACGGCCGGATCGGCGGACAAGTGCGAGGCCTGCGTCAAGCTCGGCGCCACCCGCGCGATCAACTATCGCGAAGAGGATTTCGTCGCGGTGACGAAGGAGATCACCGGCGGCAAGGGCGCGGACCTGATCCTCGACATGGTCGGGGGCAGCTATATCGACCGCAACTACGAGGCCGCCGCCGTGGAAGGGCGGATCGTCCAGATCGCCTTCCTGGGCGGCGCCAGGGCCGAGGTGAACTTCGCCAAGCTCATGATGAAGCGGCTCGTCCACACCGGCTCGACCTTGCGGCCGCGGACCGTCGAGTTCAAGGGCGCGGTCGCGGCCGAGCTCGAGCGGCTCGTCTGGCCGCTGCTCGGCGAGCGCAAGGTCGCGCCGGTCATGGACATGATCTATCCGCTGCGCGACGCCTGGCGGGCGCACGAGCGGATGGAGGAGGGAGACCATATCGGCAAGATCGTGCTCGACGTCGACTGAGCCCCGGACTCCCGAGGGCGCGTCAGCCGTCGTGGGCGGCGCGCCGCCGGAGCGTTGCCGTACCTCCTGGTGCCCGCTCCTCCATCTGCCGATAGAAGTCGGCGAGCTGCTTGCCGCGCTCCTGCCGGAACGTCCGCTCGGCCAGGGTCAGGCAGGCGATGCGGTCGATTCGAAAGGCGCGGAAATCCTCGCGCAGTTCGCACCAGGCGACGAGCGTCCACACCTTTCCCCAGAACCAGAGGCCGAGCGGGCGCACGTCCCGCACCGAACTCTTGTCGGCCTCGTCCTGATAGTCGAGCGTCAGCACGGTGCGGCTCTCGATCGCGCGCTCGATGGTATCGATCTTCTCCCGGTCCGGCTGGCTGACCACGTAGAGAGGCGCGTGGATCTCGGTGCGGGCGATGCGGTCCTTCTCGCTGTCGGGCAGAACCGCGGCGATCTTGACCAGAGCCTCCTCGGCCGAGCGGGCCATGGCCGCGCCGCCGAAAGCCCGCACCATGCGGGCTCCGGCGACCAGGGCAACGATCTCGTCGCGGGTGAACATCAGCGGCGGCAGGTCGTAGCCGGAGCGCATGAGGTAGCCGACGCCGGCCTCCCCGTCGATCGGCACGCCCGTCGACTGGAGGTCGGCGATGTCGCGGTAGATCGTGCGTTCCGAGACTTCCAGCCATTGGCCCAGCATGCGCGCGGTGACGAGCCGGCCGCCGCGCAGATGCTGGACGATCTGGAACAGGCGGTCGGCGCGTCGCATGGCGTGTCTCCTCTCGTGCTGGCGATCAGGCGGTGAACAGGCCGAAGGAGTTGCCGTCCGGATCGAGGCAGTAGGCGAAGCGGCCGGCAGGGATCTGGATCGCCGGCGAGACGACCTGCCCGCCATGGGCGGTCACGCGCGCCATGGCGTCTTCCAGAGGCGCCGCCACCGCGAGATGGATGGTGCTGCCGGTTCCCGGTTCCGCCGGCTTGCCGGGGTAGAGATGGCCGGAGACCGCGGCGCTGCCCGCCGAGACGAACATCGCCATGGGGTTCGGGCCGCCGGTCTCGTCGACCAGCTCGTTCTGCAGGACGGCACCGTAGAAGGCCTTGGCGCGCGCCATGTCCGTGACGGGGATTTCGAACCAGACGACGGAATTCTGCGGGGTGAATGACATCGGCATTCCTTTCTTGGCGGATTAGACAGTGGCAGGGTCCTCCTGACAACATACTGTCAGGAGATGTCAGTTTGCCGACGGCCGCATCAGGGCGGCCGCGGCGCGGGGAGAACCGGGAAGGGACGGCGGTGGCGAGCCCGGTCCTGCGCATCGTCTGCGCGCCTCACTTGCCGTCGACGATATGGCCGCGCCAGCCGGTCTGGTGCGAAACCGGGTCCGGCCATCCGATGTCGCGGCGAAGCGACGGGGAGAGACGGGCGATGGCTCTCTCCGTGCGAATACGGTCGCGGGTCGTGCGCCATCTTTCGGCCCAGCGACCGAGCAGGGTGTTCTGGAACGGGGTCATGGGAGCCTCCATCGGTTCTGGCGATGAAGGCAGTCTGCCATCCCCCTCCTGACGACCTTCCGTCAGGAGCGATCGGCGATCGCGCTCATTCCTCCGGCACGGGTACGGTGTAGTTCAGCGGCAGGCGGCCGCCATCGGCGTAGATCGTCTGGCCGGTGACGTAGCTGGCCTCGTCGGAGGCGAGGAAGACGGCGATGGCGGCGATCTCCGAAGGGTTGCCGATGCGGCCGAGCGGGGTGCGCGACAGGATCCGCTCGCGGGCGGACGGATCGCCGTTGACGCTCGCCAGCATGTCGGTGCGGATCGAGCCGGGACCGATGGCGTTGACGCGGATCCCGAAGCGCGCGAGCGACAGCGCCATCGCCCTGGTCAGCTGGCTGACGCCGCCCTTCGACACCGAATAGGGCAGCTGATCGGCGATGGCGAGCACGGCGTTGATCGACGACATGTTGACGATAGATCCGGCTGGGCCGCCCGCCTCGACCCGCTCGACCATGCGCCTCGCCACGGCCTGGCCGGTCAGGAAGGAGCCCTTCAGGTTGACGGCGAGCACCCGGTCGAAATCCTCCTCGGTCACATCGAGAAAGTCGGCGCCATGGGCGATGCCGGCATTGTTGACGAGGATGTCGATGTCCCCGAACGAATCGATCGTCGCGGCGACGAGGTTGTGCACGTCGAGCCGGCGGCCCACGTCGGCCTTGACGAACTGCACGTCGCCGAAGCGGGCGAGATCGCGTTCGGCGCGGGCGCCCTTGTCGGCATCGACGTCGGCGATCACCACCTTGGCCTTCTCGCGTGCGAAACGCTCGGCGATGGCGTAGCCGATGCCGCCTGCGCCTCCGGTCACGATGGCGACTTTCCCGTCGAGTGGCATGGCCCGCTCCTGAGCATGATGGAGCGCCGCTTATAGACCCCGCCGGGTTGGCGGGCCAGAGGGCCGGAGTGCTGCGGGGCTCAGCCCAGTCCCTTCGCCTTCAGCGCCTCCGCGATCTCCTCGAGGATCGCCGGATCGTCGATCGTCGCCGGCATCTTCCACGCCTCGTGGTCGGCGATCTTCTGCATGGTGCCGCGCAGGATCTTGCCCGACCGGGTCTTGGGCAGACGCCTGACCGGCACGACCGTCTTGAAGGCGGCCACCGGACCGATCCGGTCGCGCACCAGCGCAACGACCTCCCTTTCAAGTTCAGCCGGATCGCGGGTGACGCCGGCATTGAGCACGACGAAGCCGCACGGGACCTGACCCTTCATCGCATCGGCGACGCCGATGACGGCGCATTCGGCGACGTCGGGATGCTCGGCCAGCACCTCCTCCATGCCGCCGGTCGAGAGGCGGTGGCCGGCGACGTTGATGATGTCGTCGGTGCGGGCCATGATGAAGAGGTAGCCGTCGTCGTCGATGTAGCCGGCGTCGGCGGTCTTGTAGTAGCCGGGAAACTCGGCGAGGTAGGCGTCGCGGAAGCGTCCGTCGGCATGCCACAGCGTCGGCAGCGCGCCGGGCGGCAGCGGCAGCTTCACCACGACGTTGCCCAGCGTGCCACGCGGCACCTCGTGGCCGGCGTCGTCGACGACGTGCATCTCGTAGCCCGGCATCGGAACGGCGGGAGAACCGTACTTCACCGGAAGCTGGCCGAGACCGATCGGGTTCTGGCTGATCGGCGCGCCGGTCTCGGTCTGCCACCAGTGGTCGATCACCGGCACCTTCAGCTGGTTCTCCGCCCATTTGATCGTCTCGGGATCGGCGCGTTCGCCTGCGAGGAAGAGCGTCCGGAACCGAGACAGGTCGTACCTGACGACGAATTCGCCTTTCGGATCCTGGCCCTTGATGGCGCGGAAGGCGGTCGGTGCGGTGAAGAGCGCGACCACCCCGTGGTCTGCGATCACCCGCCAGAAGGTGCCGGCGTCGGGCGTGCCCACGGGCTTGCCCTCGAACAGGATCGTCGTGCAGCCGCACAGCAGCGGCGCGTAGACGATGTAGGAGTGGCCGACGACCCAGCCGACGTCGGATGCGGCCCAGAAGACCTCGCCCGGCTTCACGCCGAACTCGTTCCACATCGTCCAGGCGAGCATGACCATGTGGCCGCCATTGTCGCGCACGACGCCCTTGGGCTGCCCGGTGGTGCCCGACGTGTAGAGCACGTAGAGCGGGTCGGTCGCCGCGACGGTGACGCAGGGCACGGTGCGGCCCGCCGCCTTCGCCTGGCCGACGGCTTCGGCATAGTCGATGTCGCGGCCCGCCACGAGGTCGCAGCGCTGCTGGTCGCGCTGGAGGACGATGCAGGACTGCGGCTTGTGCCGCGCGAGGTCTACGGCGCCGTCGAGCAGCGGCTTGTAGGCGACCACCCGGCCGGGCTCGATGCCGCAGGAGGCCGAGACGATCAGCTTCGGCGTGGAATCGTCGATGCGGGTGGCCAGCTCGCGCGCCGCGAAGCCGCCGAAGACGACCGAGTGGATCGCGCCGATGCGCGCGCAGGCGAGCATGGCGAACGCCGCCTCCGGCACCATCGGCATGTAGATGATGACCCGGTCGCCCTTCTCGACCCCCTGGTCGACCAGCACCGCGGCCAGCGCCTCCACCTCGGCCTTCAGCTCAGCATAGGTGAAGCTCTTCTTCGCGCCCGTGACGGGGCTGTCATAGATGAGGGCCGCCTGGTCGGCCCGGCCGTTCTCGACATGGCGGTCGACGGCGTTGTGGCAGGTGTTGCAGGTCGCGTCCGGGAACCAGCGGCCATAGACGCCCGCCGTCGCGTCGAAGATCGTCTTCGGCGGCGCGACCCAGTCGATGGCCCCGGCGGCCTCGGCCCAGAAGCCCTCCGGATCGCGTTTCCAGCCCTCGTAGACCTCGTGATAGCGCGAGACCATGACATCCTCCCCTGCGTCCTTGCGCCTGTTCTAGCCGCTGATGCCGCGACGCGTCCATCTGACTATGTTCCGATATGCAGCGACGCGGGAAGAGGCTTTGACTTCCGTCAAGCAGGCTGGTCAATGGAACCCCGGAGGCGGTCGCAGCCCGACCGCAGCGCAGGAAATGGCCGGCTGCATGACCAAAGCCCTCTCGATCCTCATCATCCTGCTCATGGCCGTGCAGATCATCAAGCCGCTCGGGCTGCCGGGACTTCGCAAGCGCAGCGATTTCTGGAAGCTGGCGCTCGGCGCGCTCGCCCTGATCTCACTGACGGTCCTCCTCAGCCACGGACGCTGAGGCGAGAGCCTCGGCCGCGGGCAGCTCGATCAGCGGCAGCAGGTGCTCGGCCCAGGCACGGTAGCCCGCTTCCGAGGCATGGAAACCGTCGGTGGAGAAGCCGAGCGCCGGGTCCTCGACCGGCAGGCGGCTTGCCGGAACGGCGCCGCGTTCGTGGCACAGGCGCGTCCCCATCGCGTTGATCGCCTGCGCGCGGATCTCGAGGATGCGGGCCAGCAGCGGCGGCAGGGCCGGCACGGTCGTCATGTCGATCACCGGCGACCAGACGATGCGGGCGGCGGGAAACTTCGCCCGCAGGCCATAGAGCAGGCCGCCGAAGTCGCGCTTGAAGCGCGCGACGGTGTGGAAGTTCTTGGCATCGTTCGTGCCCACCGAGACGACGATATGGGTCCAGCCGTCATGGGCGAGATTGGGCACGACGACGTCACGCAGCTGCGTGGCCGTCGCGGAGTTGAAGCCCGCGGCACGCCCGGTGACCGGACGCCCGGTGTCGCGCGCCAGCATTGCGGCAAGCAGGGCGGCGATGCCGCCATCGGTGCGGGCGATGCCGACGGAGGCGACCGAGGAGTCGCCCAGCACGAGGAGGCGAACCGGCGCGCCCTGACCCGGGATCGCATGCGTCACAGGTCCCTCGGCGGGCAGCAGGCGCTGCGTACGCAGTCGCACGCCGATGCCCTGCCAGGCATAGATGGGGAAGGCGAGCCAGGACAGGAGCGGAAGCAGGCGGGACATCGGCGTTCGAGCGGCGGCGCGTTGGTGACGTCCCCACCTATAGCCGAACGCGGGGGAGGGGAAAGGTCCCGGCGAGACCGCGGGACGCCTTTCCGTTCACGCGGTACCGCCGGGCCTGACCCCCCGGGCCGGCACCAGCCGCCTCCGGGAGCTTCGCGACCAGCGGCGGCTCAGGCCGGAAGCGGCCGGTCAGGCCGCGGTCTTGTCCGACCGGGAGGCCTGGAAGATGCTGTCGATCGTCGCCGCCAGCGTCGCGTCGAAATCGTCGTCGCTCTGGCCGGCCGAGAGGCCCTCGGTCAGCGCGCGCGAGAAGCTGGCGATCAGGCCATCGTTCTCCCGCAGCTTCGCGTTGGCCTCGTCCCGGGTGTAGCCGCCCGACAGCGCGACGACGCGCATGACGCGCGGATCGTCGATCAGCGGCTTGTAGAGATTCGCCTTGGTCGGGATGGTCACCTTTAGCATGATCTTCTCGCCGGCCGGCAGGTCGTCGAGATGCCTGCGGATCTCGGCCAGAAGCATCTCCTCGGCCTCCGCCTTGTCGGCGATCGAGATCGTCACTTCCGGCTCGAGGATGGGAACGAGGCCGTGCGCCAGGATCTGCCTGCCGATTTCGAACTGCTGGTCGACGATCGCCTTGATGCCCACCGGATCGGCTGCGTCGATGACGGAGCGCATCTTGGTGCCGAAGATGCCCTTCGCCACGGCCCGCTTCAGCAGATCGTCCAGGCCAGCGATCGGCTTCATCAGCTTGACGCCGTCCTTGCCGTCGGCGAGGCCCTTGTCGACCTTCAGGAACGGCACGACTCCCCGCTTCTCCCAGAGATACTGCGCCGTCGGAACGCCGTCGATCGTGCGATCCATGGTCTGCTCGAACAGGATCGCGCCCATGACCTTCTCTCCGGTGAAGGCGGGCGAGGTGATGATGCGGGAGCGCATCTGGTGGATGAGATCGTACATCCCGTCCTCGTTCGACCAGGCGTCGTCCGAAAGGCCGTACAGCTTGAGTGCCTTCGGCGTGGAGCCGCCGGACTGGTCGAGCGCAGCGATGAAGCCGTCCTTGCCGGCGACCTGCGCCGCCATCCTGGCGCGGGCCGATGCCGCAGCCTCGTTCAGTCGTTCGCTCATCTGATCCACCTCCTGAGAATGGTTTTCCGGCCTCTAACAGAAGCGCCAAGCAAACGGAACGGCGCTGCAACCCGTTGAACCGATTGAAAAATATTCAATCGGTTTAGCGGGCGGCGGCAGTATTTCACGAGTGTTAAACAGTTAACGGACCATAGGTGCAGGGGGCGATAGGTTGGCCTCATCACCAACGTCCCCGGCCCGCGTTGCCTCACGGGCCCACGAACATATGCAAACGGGGTGCCGCCCTGTTTGGGAGCCTAGCGATGTCACCGATCACCACCGCCCTCTTCGGTTCAGGCGCAGCCGTCGTCTACGTCGTCGCGACCTGGATCCTCGAGCCGCTCGGCGGTTCGCCCTACCTGATCCTCATCCCGCTGGCCGCCGTCACGATGCTGGCCGGCGCATGGATCGAGGCTTCCTCGCCTCGCCGGTTCCGTCTCGGATCCCTGATCGCGCTGGTCGTCGTCGTCGAGATCTCCATGGCGGTCGTCGCGGCCATCCTGTCGCTGAACGAGATCTACCCGGGCCGCGAGGTTCTGGGAGCCGTCATCGCCTTCGCGGGGCTGGCGCTGCTCGGCACGCGAGCGGGTCGCGCCGATTGAGGCCGGCGCGACGCCTGCGCGGCTGCAGTCATTTCTTCAGCACGTCGACCCCGGGCAGCGGCTTGCCCTCCATCCATTCCAGGAAGGCGCCTCCGGCCGTCGACACGTAGGTGAAGGCATCGGCAACGCCGGCATGGTGCAGCGCGGCCACGGTATCGCCGCCGCCGGCCACCGAGACGAGCCGTCCCTCTGCGGTCTGCGCGGCCGCGAACTTCGCCGCAGCCACCGTCGCGGCGTCGAAGGGCGCGATCTCGAAGGCCCCGAGCGGTCCGTTCCAGACCACCGTCGCCGCACGATCGATCCAGGCGTTCACGGTCTCCACGGTCTTCGGCCCGACGTCGAGGATCATCGCGTCGGCGGGAACCGCGTCGATGGCCACCGTCTCGCTCGCCGCGCCCGCCTTGAACTCGCGCGCCACGACGCCGTCGACGGGCAGCACCACGGCGCAGCCGGCGGTCGCCGCCTCGATCATGATCTGCTTGGCGGTCGCTGCGAGGTCGTGCTCGCAGAGCGACCTGCCGACATCCGTGCCGCGCGCGGCGAGGAACGTATTGGCCATGCCGCCGCCGATCACCAGCGCGTCGACCTTCTTCACCAGATTCATCAGGAGATCGATCTTGGAGGACACCTTGGCGCCGCCGACGATCGCCACCACCGGGCGGCGCGGATTGCCCAGGCCCTTCTCCAGCGCCTCGAGTTCGGCCTGCATGGTGCGGCCGGCATAGGCCGGCAGCAGGTGCGCCAGGCCTTCCGTCGAGGCGTGGGCGCGGTGGGCGGCCGAGAAGGCGTCGTTGACGTAGACGTCGCCGTTCGCCGCCAGCGCCTTGACGAAGGCCGGGTCGTTCTTCTCCTCGCCCTTGTGGAAGCGGGTGTTCTCGAGAAGCAGGATGTCGCCGCCGGCCATCGCCCTGACGGCGCCCGCCGCGACGTCGCCGACGCAGTCCGGCGCGAAGTGGACCCGCCGATCAAGCACCGCCTCGGTCGCGGCGGCGATGGGGGCCAGCGAGAGTGCGGAGTCCGGGCCGTCCTTCGGGCGGCCGAAATGGGCGAGCAGGATCACCTTGGCGCCCTTGTCCGACAGCTCGGCGATCGTGGGGGCGACGCGCTCGATCCGGGTCGCATCGGTCACCTTCCCGTCCTTCATCGGCACGTTGAGGTCCACGCGCAGCAGGACGCGCTTGTCGGTGACGTCACCGATGTCGTCGAGTGTTCTGAAGTCGGACATGGCCATCTCCCTGATGCAATCGGCGGGACCATACATTTTGCCCCGCCGCGCGCAAGGGAGCGTCAGTCGGGTTCGCGCGGCAGGATCACGTCCGGACCGCGGCCGGCATCGGCCTGCCGCTCGGCCTCGACTTCTGCCTTGCGCAGCCGCGCCTCGCGCCTGCGGGCCTGCCAAAGCCGGATCGCTCCGACCGTCCGGTCCCGCATCTCGCCCACGCTCAGGAACACGGGAACCTGCGGTGGCGCATGGTGCGGCTCGGTCGAGAGGCCGATGGAGGCGAGCGTCCCGTCCTCGCCGACGTCGCGGACGATCAGCTCGATCGGCCCCACGGTGACCCGGTCGGCATATTCGGCGCGGCCGCCGAGGCGGGCGATGACGAGTTCGGCGATGGTCAGCCTGGCCTCCTCCTCCGAGAGGCCCAGCCCATAGGCGAGGTCGAGGTCGGAAGCCGGCCTGCCTGCATCGATCGCGAATTCGCCGAAGAAGTCGGCGTCGTCCTCGTCGAGGTCGGCACGGCTGGCGAACAGCCGGTCGAGCAGCGGCGGATAGCGGTCCGGCACGAAGATGTAGACATGGTCGTCCACGACCAGGCGGCCCGCATACTGGTAGGCCATCGAGCGACCCTCGCGCACGACCAGCGAGGGACGCGCCCAGCGGGGAATGCGCACGCCGCGGGCGACCGGGCTGCCGGCGGCGACGCGGTAGGCGAGGAGTTCGTGCCGTGCCGCGCCCGGCAGTTCCAGTTCGACCTTGTCGAGCGGTCCGATCCGGGGCGGCACGACGAGCCCCAGCCGGCGCGCCAGAGGTCCGATCGTCCAGCCCTGCACCACCAGAGAGACGAGCACGATGATGAAGGCGCTGTTGAAGATGTAGCCGCCGTTCGGCAGGTCGTCGAGAAGCGGCGTCAGCGCCAGCAGGATGGATACGGCACCGCGCAGCCCGACCCAGGAGACGAAGGCCGTCTCGGCGCGGGCGAACCGGAACGGAGCCAGGCAGAGCCAGACCGCCAGCGGACGCGCGACGAAGATCAGGAACAGCCCGAGGCCGATCGCAGGCAGCGCTATCGCCGCGAACTGCGAGGGCGTGGCGAACAGGCCGAGCACAAGGAACATGATGATCTGCGCCAGCCACGAGATGCCGTCCTGGAAGCGCTTCAGCCGCGCGGCCGACCGGATGCGGGAGTTGCCGGCGATCAGCCCTGCGACGTAGACGGCGAGGAAGCCCGATCCACCGATCGCGCCGGCCACGCCGAAGAGCAGCAGGGCCAGTGCGATCACGAAGATCGGCAAGAGTCCGATGTCGAGTTCCAGCTGGTCGACGAGCCGCGCCATCAGAAAGCCGCCGGTGACGCCTGCGGCGAGGCCGAGGCCCATCTGCATGGCGAAGCCCCGCAGGATGTCCATGAGCAGCCAGTCAGCCTCGGGCGAACCGCCTGCGGCGATCACCGAAACGAGCGTGATGGTGAGAAAGATGGCGATCGGGTCGTTCGAGCCCGATTCGACTTCGAGCGTCGACCGCACCCGGTCGCGCAGGTTGAGGTTCCCGGCCCGCAACAGGAAGAAGACCGCGGCTGCGTCCGTCGATGCGATGGTGGCGCCGAGCAGGAAGGACTCGAGCCATGACAGCGGCGTGATGTAGTAGGCCGCGACCCCGAACACGCTCGTCGTCAGGACGACGCCGATCGTCGCAAGCGAAAGCGCCGGCATGGCCGCCTGGCGAAAGACCGACAGCTGCGTCCCGAAGCCCGAATCGAACAGGATGACGGCCAGGGCCAGCGAACCGATGAAGTAGGCGACCGGCGCGTTGTCGAAGTCGAGCCCCAACCCATCCACGCCGGCCACCAGGCCAATGCCGAGGAAGATGAGCAGCAGCGGCGCGCCGAAGCGGAAGGCGATCAGGCTGGAGAACGCAGCCGCAAGCACCAGTGCCGTGCCGATCATGATCGCCAGGTAGATGCTGTCCATGCCGCTGTCCCGAACCCTCCTTCGCGCTGTCCACCCACAGTGCGGCGAAGGCATGGCGGGGGCAAGTCTGGCGTGCACAGAATGCGCCCAACGATGCCGAGGGGGCAATTCCCGGTCCCGCGGGGGACGGGGAGCCGGTGCGGCCGAAGCCGAGGTCAAGTCATGGTGACGAGGCCGTCGTCAGGTCCCGCCGCCGCCGTCGCTGGCGCCGCTGTCCGTGCTGCCGGGGCCACGGCTGGAATCGTTCTCCCGGCGTCCGGGCGGGCTCGCCCGGGCCGGGTCGCCCCGGTGGACGGCGCCTTCGCGGCCCCAGCGCACGGCGCCCGGCGGCGTGCGGCGGCGCGCTCTCCGGACCATGGCGACGGCCGCCATCAGGGCGACCGCGCCGAAGAAGAGCCAGAACGGTTCGCTGCCGTCCGGGTCCATTCCGTCGTCAGGCGATGGTCTTTGCGAAGGCAGCCGCCGTGTCCGACATGCGGTTCGAGAAGCCCCACTCGTTGTCGTACCAGGACATCACGCGCACGAGGTTGCCTTCAATGACCTTGGTCTGGTCGAGGGCGACGGTGGACGATGCGGCGTCATGGTTCATGTCGATCGAAACGAGCGGGTCATGGGTATAGGCGAGGATGCCCTTGAGCTTGCCGTCGGCGGCGGCGACGAGCGCGGCATTGACCTCCTCGATGGTCACGTTGCGCTTCGGCACGAACTTGAAGTCGATGACCGAGACGTTCGGGGTCGGCACGCGGATCGAGACACCGTCGAGCTTGCCCTTCAGCTCCGGCAGGACGAGGCCGACGGCCTTGGCCGCGCCGGTCGAGGTCGGGATCATCGACATGGCGGCGGCGCGGGCGCGGTAGAGGTCCTTGTGCATGGTGTCCAGCGTCGGCTGGTCGCCGGTGTAGGAGTGGATGGTCGTCATGAAGCCCTTCTCGATACCGAAGGCCTCGTGGAGGACCATGGCGACCGGGGCGAGGCAGTTGGTGGTGCAGGAGGCGTTGGAGATGACGACGTGCTCCTTCGACAGCTTGTCGTGGTTGACGCCGTATACCACGGTCAGGTCGGCGCCGTCGGCCGGGGCGGACACGATGACACGCTTGGCGCCGGCCGCCAGATGCGCCGAGGCCTTCTCCTTCGAGGTGAAGATGCCGGTGCACTCCATCACGATGTCGACGCCGAGTTCGCCCCAGGGCAGCTTCGACGGATCGCGCTCGGCGAAGACCTTGAAGGAGTCGCCGCCGACACGGATCTCGTTGCCGTCCACGGTGACCTGAGAGGGGAAGCGGCCGTGCACGCTGTCGTAGCGCAGGAGGTGCGCGTTGGTCTCGACGGGGCCGAGATCGTTGATCGCGACGATGTCGATGTCCTTGCGGCCGGATTCGTAGATGGCGCGGACGATGTTGCGGCCGATGCGGCCGAAGCCGTTGATGGCGATCTTTACCGACATGCTGGATACCTCCTGGAGGAAAACTGCGGGCGCGGGGACGCCCTCGCTTGATGGTCGCCGCTACTTAACGACGCGGCGCCGAAGAATCCAGCCGCACGGCCGCGTCGCCGCCGGCAAATCCGTTCGGCCAGGGTCGTTTCAATCGATAAACATCGGCGCGCCCCGTCAGGCGGCGCAGCGAACGGATCGCCGGGCGCCGCGCAAGGCCGCTCAGGCGGCCTCGTGCAGCCGCTCCTCGACCGCCTTCACCACGGCTTCGGCGGTGATGCCGAAATGCGCGTAGAGGTCCTCGTACCTGCCGCTCGCGCCGAAACCCTTCATGCCGACGAAGATGCCGTCCTGTCCGATCAGCGCGTCCCAGGGCTGGCGGATGCCGGCCTCGATCGCAACGCGGATCGGCGCATTGCCGACGATGGCGGTCCGATACTGCCTGGTCTGCATCGCGAAGCGCTCCATCGACGGCACCGAAACGACCCGTGTCGGGTGGCCGTTCGCCTCGAGCTTCTTGCGCGCCGCGAGCGCGATCTCGACCTCGGAGCCGGTGGCGAAGATGGTCACGACCGCGTCGTCGCTCGCCGTCTCCAGCTCGTAGGCGCCGAAGCCGCAGAGATTCTCCTCGACGTGCTCCGTGCGCACGGCGGGCAGGTTCTGGCGGGTCAGCGCCAGCACCGACGGACCGGTGGTGTCCTCGAGCGCCAGCTGCCAGCACTCCGCCGTCTCCACCGCGTCCGCGGGGCGGAAGACGCGCAGGTTCGGAATGGTGCGCAGCGCGGCCAGGTGCTCGACGGGCTGGTGCGTCGGGCCGTCCTCGCCGAGACCGATGGAATCATGCGTCATGACGTAGATCACCCGCAGGCCCATCAGCGCCGAGAGGCGGATCGAGGGCCGGCAGTAGTCGGTGAAGACGAGGAACGTGCCGCCATAGGGGATGACGCCGCCGTGCAGCGCCAGGCCGTTCATGGCGGCTGCCATGCCATGCTCGCGGATGCCGTAATAGACGTATCGGCCGGAGTAGTCGTCCGCCGAGAACGGCTTGGTCTGGCTGGTCTTGGTGTTGTTGGACCCGGTGAGGTCGGCCGAGCCGCCGACCGTTTCCGGAATCGCCGCGTTGATCGCCTCGAGCGCGTTCTCCGACGACTTTCGTGTCGCGAGCTTCGGCTTCTCGGCGGCGAGCTTCTTCTTGTAGTCGGCGATGGCGCTCTCGAAGCCGCCGGGAAGTTCGCCGCGCATGCGCCGCTCGAACTCGGTGCGGATCTCGCCGCTGGCTGCGCCGAGTCGCGCGTCCCATTCCTTGCGCTCCTTGGTCGAGCGCAGGCCGGCCAGCCGCCACATGTCGAGAATGTCCGACGGCACGACGAATGGCTTGGCGTCCCAGCCGAGCGCCTTGCGGGCACCGGCAATCTCCTCCGCGCCGAGCGGCGAGCCATGCGCCTTAGACGATCCGGCGCGGGTGGGCGCGCCGAAGCCGATCGTGGTCTTGCAGGCGATCATCGAGGGCCTGTCCGATGCCTTCGCCGCCTCGATGGCCTGGGCGATCGCCTCCGCGTTGTGGCCGTTGCAGCGCTGCACGTGCCAGCCGGACGCCTCGAAGCGGGCGCACTGGTCGGTCGAGTCGGACAGGGAGATCGGGCCGTCGATCGAGATGCCGTTGTCGTCGAAGAGCACGATCAGCTTCGACAGCTGCAGGTGGCCCGCCAGCGCGATCGCCTCCTGGCTGATGCCTTCCATCAGGCAGCCGTCTCCGGCCAGCACGTAGGTGTAGTGGTCGACGAGGTCGTCGCCGAAGCGCGCGTTCATGATGCGCTCGGCCATCGCCATCCCGACGGCATTGGCGAGGCCCTGGCCCAGGGGGCCGGTGGTCGTCTCGATGCCCGCGGCATGGCCGTATTCGGGATGGCCGGCCGTCCTGGAGCCGAGCTGCCGGAACTTCTCGATCTCGCCGATCGTGATGTCCTCGTAGCCGGTCAGGTAGAGCAGCGAGTAGAGCAGCATCGAGCCGTGGCCGGCCGAGAGCACGAAACGGTCGCGGTCGGGCCAGTGCGGGTGGTGCGGGTCGTGCTTCAGGAAGCGCGTGTAGAGCACCGTGGCGATGTCGGCCGCTCCCATCGGCAGGCCGGGATGCCCGGAGTTGGCTTTCTCCACTGCGTCCACCGAGAGGAAGCGGATCGCATTGGCCATGCGGGCATGATGGTCGGAAACGGGCATGGTGGCTCTCTCGTCGCGAAACGGCTGGAACGGACCACCCAAGGCCCGCGAAATGCCCCGAAAAGGCGAGGGGACACATAGCAGGTGCCATTTGCGAGTCAACAAATCCCGGTCTCGACCGGGCCTGCTTCGATAAGCTTCGAGCCGTGCGTCACCGCTCGCCCGGCGCCTTTTGCTGGGGACCGGGGTGTGGAGTTTGTTGACGCCGCTTTCACGCGGCGTCTAATCTTTCGGGGATAACGCGCTCGCAACGCGCACGATTCGGGTTCTCCGCGCAGGAACGGCCGTGGAAGCGACACTGAAAGAGGTCATCGACCGGCTCGGCAAGGCCATGGACGTGCTCGAAAACGCGGCGATGGCGCGGATCGAGCAGAGCCAGGACTATGCCGAGGCTGAGGCCGAGGTGCAGCGCATGAACGCCGACCGCTCGCGGCTTGCCCAGGAGCTGGATGCCTCCGAGGCGCGCGCGGAGCGCCTGCAGGACGCCAACAAGGAAGTGTCGCGCCGGCTGGTCACCGCCATGGAGACCATCCGAGCCGTCCTCGACAGGTAGGGCCCCGATGGCGCAAGTCACCGTCAGCATCGACGGCAAATCGTACCGGATGGCCTGTGACGAAGGTCAGGAGGACCATCTTCTCGACCTCGCCCAGAAGTTCGATCGCTATGTGGGCCACCTCAAGTCCTCGTTCGGCGAGATCGGCGATCATCGCCTCGCTGTGATGGCCGGCATCATGGTGATGGACGAGCTGTCGGAACTCCAGCACCGCGTGAAGGGGCTGGAGACGGAAGTCGCGACGCTGCGCAAGACCCGCGACGAGGCTCTCGCCAAGGCGGACCGGACGGACACGGTTCTGGTCGGCGCCCTTTCCGGACTGGCCGAACGCATGGAGGCGCTGTCTGCCCGGCTCGCCGGAAAGGACGTCACCGTCAGGTAGCACCGCGACGCGGCCGCTGCTTGCGCGTCAGCCCTGCCGGTGGCGAATTGATCGTTCCGCAGCTTGACCGGTCCTGCGGCCTGATGCATCGAAGCGCCTCGAATCCGGGCGCCGCCAGCACAGAGTCGCGGCGCCATTTCCAGAAAATGGAGCACCGACATGGCCGATGAGATCACCGAAGAATCCTCCCAGACGATCGCCGCGGGCCAGCTGCGCGCCTTCATCGAGCGGATCGAGCGCCTCGAAGAGGAGAAGCAGACGATCGCCGACGACATCAAGGACGTCTATGCCGAATTGAAGGGCACGGGCTTCGATGCCAAGGCCGTGCGCACCATCATCCGGCTGCGCAAGAAGGACGCGAACGAGCGGCAGGAAGAAGAGGCGATCCTCGATCTCTACCTGGCCGCTCTCGGCATGGCTTGAGAGGCAGCCCGGGCACTGCGGTCGCCCAGGCTTGTTGCCGGCAGCCCGGCAGTGCAGGCCGAAGCGCGTGGCGGCGGACGTGCCCTTCCGGTCGGCGAAGGTCCGGCCGGGACGGGCGCTCTACCGGAAGTTCGCGTCGCAGCCTCGCCCCGAAGCTGCGGATCGTCGCGTCCCGGCCTCAGGCCAGGACGCAGGCCTCGTCGAAGGCCAGCCGCGGCAGGCGGGCGAAAGTGCCGGAGGCATCGCCATAGCCGATGTTGATCAGGAAGTTCGCCTTCCAGGTCGTGCCGGCGAAGAAGGCCTCGTTCACCAGATCGGTCTTGAAGCCCGACATCGGTCCCGTATCGAGCCCCGACATGCGCGCCGCCATGATGAGATAGGCTGCCTGCAGCGTCCCGTTGCGGAAGGCCGTCTCCTCGGCGAAAGCGGGGCTCGAGGTGAACCAGGGCCTTGCGTCGACATGCGGGAAAAGCTGCGGCAGCTTGTCGTAGAAGGTGGTGTCGTGGGCGACGATGACGGTCACGGGCGCCGACATGGTCTTTTCCAGGTTGCCCGACGACAAGGCCGGCCTGAGCTTCTCCTTGCCCTCGGCCGTGCGGACGAAGACGAAGCGCGCCGGGCTGCAATTGGCCGAGGTCGGACCCATGCGCGCGAGGTCGTAGATCGCGGCGATCTGCGCGTCCGTCACCGGACGGTCCTGCCATTTGTTGAAGGTTCGCGCCTTGGTGAAGAGCAGCTCTTCCATGCCGGCGGCTTCGGCGTCGATCATCGCATCCATTATCATCATCCTTTCGGTCTGCTTTGTCATGGGCTTAGGCGCCGGAGACCGGTCGCGTAAAGCACGGCACCGGTGACGCACTGTCCATATCTTGCTCTCTTATTCCGGTCTCCCGGCCGTGGCCGGGGGCGGTCCGTCTTCGGCCCCGAGGGTCGGCGCGAGGATGGCGGCCCGCGCGAGCAGTGCTGCGTCGTCATGACGCTGCGCCAGCGCCGTCACGCCGACCGGCATGCCGCTGCCCGTGCCGGTGACCGGCAGGTTCAGGCAGGGCACGCGCAGCAGCGTCCACATCGCGTTGAACAGCGGATTGCCCGGTGCGCGGCCGAGCGGGGCGATGCCTGGCGCGCTCGGCGCGAGCACGAGGTCGTAGCCGGCAGCGATCGCGTCGAAGTCGGTCTGCGCCCGCGCGGCGCCGTCATGAGCGGCCTTCAGGTCGGCCAGCGAACGGCCGTCGCGATTCTCGACCCGGTGGTGGAAGTCGTCGTGCAACGCCGACCCGTGGCGGAGGGCCAGGTTGCGGAAGGCCTGCGCGCCCTCGCGGTGCAGGATCGTGCGGTGCCAGAGGTCGAGCTGCCCGAAATCCTGTGGCAGGTCGATCGTTTCGACCGCATGCCCGGCCGCGCGCAGCCGTTCGGCCGCGATGCCCAGCGCGGCTACGGACTCAGGCTCGAGTTCGTCCGCGTACGGACCGAAGGTCAGCCCCACGGAGAGCCGCGCGTCCGGCGCCGGCGGCGGCGTCAACGGTTCGACGATGCCGTAGGCGGTGGCGAGCAGCGCGATGTCCTGGATGCAGCGGCCGTACCAGCCGACCGTGTCGAAGCTGATCGCGTAGAGCTTCACGCCCTCGCGGCTCACCAGCCCGGCGCTCGGTTTGAAGCCGTAGATGCCGCAGAAGGAGGCGGGCCGGATCGTGGATCCTCCCGTCTGGGTGGCGAGCGCGAGCGGTACGTGGCAGTCGGCGACGGCCGCCGCGGAGCCCGCCGACGAGCCGCCGGGAGTACGCGAGAGGTCGTGCGGATTGGCGGTCGCGGCGTTGCGGCCCGCGGCGGCGAATTCCGTGGTGTCGGTCTTGCCGAGCACGATGGCGCCGTGCGCCCGCAGGATGTCGACAGAGGGCGCGTCGGCCGCCGGCCGGAAGCCCTGGTAGAGCGGCGAATTGTGCGTCGTCGGCAGGTCGGCGGTGTCGAACACGTCCTTCACGCCGATCGGCAGGCCGTGCAGCAGGCCGCGCCTTTCGACCGGCAGGGCGTCGAGGCGGTCGGCCTCCTGCAGCGCCTTGTCGCTGATCGCCAGCCAGGCGCGCAGGTCGCCGTCGCGTGCCGCGATGCGGGCGAGGCAGGATTCCACCAGCGCCCTTGCGGTCAGGCTGCCCTCGGCGAGACGCGCCCGCGCCTCCGTTGCGGTCAGGCGGAAAGGTTCGATCATGTCGCGAGTCGCGGCGGCAGCAGGCCATGGTGGGCGGTCGCGGCCTGGAAGGCGATCCCCGCCTCCAGGCAGAGCGCGTCGGCGCCGGGGCGCCCGACGATCTGCAGGCCGGTCGGCAAACCGGCTGCACCGAGGCCCGCGGGCAGCATCAGGGCCGGGAAGCCGGTCAGATCGAAGACCATCGTGTTGCGGGACAGGACGTCCTGGAAGCCGTGGGCGACGCCGTCGACGTCGAGGGTGAGCGTGGCGAGGTCGCCTGCCTCGCCGCCGAGACCCGGCGTGGCGATCAGGTCGGCGCCCGCCCGCTCCATGGCGGCGAGAAAGACTTCCTGCGCCCGGCGGCGGGTGGCGAGCGCGCGGCCATAGGCGCCGGCGGAGATGCGCATGCCCTGCTCGAGCCGGGCGAGCAGCCCCCTGTCGAAGAGATGGCCCTGCGAGTGGCGCGGCTCGTGATGGGCGGCGAGTTCGGCGAGCAGGATCGTCCAGCCGGCCTCGTGCAGCGGCGCGACGTCGATCGGCGGCAGGTCCACGAGCACCGCCCCCAGCCCCGCCAGGACGTCCAGGGAGACGCGCCAGTTGGCGAGCACGGGGGCGGACACCAGATCGGTGAACCACCTTGAGGGCACGCCGATCCGCACGCCGGCGATGTCGGG